>Ga0307489_10002791_pt1 | contig 11685 bp, 19 predicted proteins | sample SB12metaG_FD_202247 | JGI IMG/M metagenome (GOLD analysis project Ga0307489, IMG submission 202247) | Sea-ice brine microbial communities from Beaufort Sea near Barrow, Alaska, United States - SB 1.2 | ecosystem: Environmental > Aquatic > Marine > Coastal | place: USA: Alaska | collected...
TAAATTTCTGTGCCCGCTAGTATCATAGTAGTTTTTTTGAAATGCCGGTGGCGCGGCGCTGCGAAATTATTCACAGCGTCCAAGCAGACCCCCTCCGCTAGATGTACTGTACAGCCAGAGTTGTAAATACATACATAGATAGTATCGTCAAGCTTGGAGTGGCTTGTCACGACGACGAGGTGTGCTTGAAGCGCGGCGGTGAGGGCGATGCCGGGAGGGCGCGCCAGAGGTGGCCGGAGCGGATGGCCTCCCTCCCCGCCGCCGCCATGTCGTCTTTCCTCGACCGCCCCATCAGCAGAGGCTTACATTCGTCCACTTTGCGGCTGAACGTAAGCGCTTTCTGTGGGATAGGGAGTGCGTTTAAGGGTTGTTTGGGGGGTGTTTAGGAGGTATCAGGGGGTATCAGGCGGTGCTTAGGGTGTATGTTGTGTCCGAAACGGCTCCAGTTGAGCTGAAAAGGAGACGAGTGTAAGCCCCTGCCCATCAGCACCTTCTCACCGCTGCTGCCCTCGGTAGCCCGACCGATGCCGCCTCCGCCGCCGCCTCCGCCTCTGCTTTCGCCTCTGCCACCGCCACCGCCACCACTGCCGCCGCCGCCGCCGCTGCCACCGCTGCCACCGCCACCGCCGCCGCCGCCGCTGCCGCCGCCACCACTGCTGCCGCCGCCGCCGCCACCACTGCCGCCGCCGCCGCCGCTGCCACCGCCGCTGGCACCGTCACCGCTGCTGAGATGGCAGGTTCTCGCCCCGGCGCCGCCGAAGAGTTCCGGGTACATCTGCCGAATCCTGGCCGCGCTCATGACCCCCGAGGTGTAGCGGCGCAAGTTGATTTTGAAAGCAAAACTTGAAAGCAGTTCATCATTTTTCAGTTTCAAGCGCTTGGTTTTAGGCGGTTTCAACTTGGGTTTGATAGGGTCAAGTTGCACCGCCCTACCGAGGGCATGTCCCCCGCCGCCCCCGCCCACGACCCCTCACTCACATCACGATCAAGAGTAGCAGTCGCAGCTGAGGTGGAGAGAAACTCCCATTGGACCCGGCTGGCGCTCCCGTCCCCGCCTCTGTCCCCGCCCCCGCCGCCGCCGCTACCACCACCGCCGTCACCACCACCACCGCCGCCGCCGCCGCCGCCGCTGCCGCCGCTTGCGCCGTAGTCGAACGAAGTACTGGGTGTTGAGAACGGTGCGAAGACCGCAGCGCGCGAGATAGCGGCGGCGGCGGCGGCGCCCTCCTCGGAGTCTGAGTCCGACAAGCAGGGGCTTACACTTGCTCACTTCTCAGCTCAACTTGAGTTTTTTTTTGGGATAGGGGGTGCGCGTAGGTATTGTGTAGCCCGTGTTAAGGGGGTATTAGGGCATGTGTAGGGTGTGTAGGGTGTGTAGGTGGATTTTATGTGTCAGACACGGCTCAAGTTGAGCTGAAAAGTGAACGAGTGTCAGGCCCTGCCGACAGGCTGAGCGAGTCCTCCCCATCGGAGCCATCTCGATCGCGGTCGCGGTCGTGGTCGTGCGGGTCGCGGTCGGCGCTCTTCCCCCGCGCACCACGTGCGTGAGAATGTACCGGGCTGTAGCGGCGCAAGTTGAAATTGAAAGCAAAACTGGAAAAGCAGTTTATCATATTTCAGTTTCAGGCGCTTAGGTCCAGGCGCTTTCAACGAGGGTTTGATAGGGTCAACCTGCACCACCCTACCGGGTACACCGGGTACACAGCCCTCGGTGCCTCCACCTTCGCCACCTCCGCCGCAGGGTTGGGTCAGATCATATGTATACATACTGGTAATGCTCACCGGGGTCAGATGAGGCAAGTTAACTCGACAGAAGTGGACCCAAACGTTCATACACACTGATAATGCTCACCGGGGTCACATGATGCAAGTCAACTCGACAGAACAGGGTCGAAGGGGGGGGTTATTTATTAACAGGTGGTATAGGGGTCTAATGATTGGAGCAAATCGGTAACTCGTGATTTAAATCAGGGGCTCTTCTGATGCCATTCAATCACTTAAAACTGGGAGAGAAGGGCGGCAGCGTTGTGACGCGGGCCTGTGGCAATGGCAGTTGCCTCGGCCGCAGCGCCCTGGAGTCAGAACAGGGTCTAAACGTGACAGAACAGGGTCTAAACGTGGCTGTTGTCCAGGTTGATGACGTGGCGAGCATTATGTATCTATCCCTACCACCGGGTACTTGGACGCCGAATGCCACAGCGGCTCCGGCGCGTCCATTGGGATGGACACCTCCGTGGAAGTGGAAGCGGAAGTTGTGGCGGTGACGCTTGGAAGTGTGGGCGCCGCCACCGGCGAGGTGGGGCGCGAGGGGCCGCAGGCTTGGTGCATGGGCGGCTCCAAGGTGTAGCGGCGCAAGTTGAATTTGAAAGCAGAAGCTGAAAGCAGTACGTCACAGTTTAGTTTCAAGCGCTTAGTTCCAGGCGGATTCAACTTGGATTTCATAGGGTCAACCTGCACCTTCCTACCAAGGGGTGATCAGGACCGCACCCGACGGACGTGGCTTCACGATGATCCGGGAGGGGCATCGTCGGCGTCAGCGTCGTCGGTTCCTCCGCTGTCGTCTGCGTCGCCGTGTCCTCCGCGTCCACCCGGCACCAGGGGCTTACACTCGTCCACTTTTCAGCTCAACCTGAGCCGTTTCTGACACAAAATGAACCCTGGATACCCCCTACTATCCCCTAAACAACCCATAAATGCACCCCCTATCCCACAGAAGGCGCTTACCTTGAGCTGAATAGTGGACGAGTGTGAGCCCCTGCCCGGCACTGTGTCGCCGTGTCCTCCGCCTCCACCCAGCACTGCGTCGCCGCCGCCGCCACCTGCGGCGTCTCACGGTGCGGGTGCGTGCCGCGGTTCTTCATCCTCGGCCCGACGTCCGCCTGAACTCCCGCCGTCACGAACACCCTGACCTCCGCATCCCCCTCATTTCCCTTGGTGTAGCGGTGCAAGTTGAGTTTGAAAGCAAAATTTGAAAACAGCCCATCATATTCCAATTTCAAGCACATAGTTCCACGCGCTTTCAACTTGGGCTCGATAGGGTCAACCTGCACCGCCCTACCTTGGTCCCCTCCCCGCCATCGCCGTCGCCACCGCCGCCGCCGCTAAGCCTGCGCGGCGTCTTGCCCGGCGTCTGGCCGCCACCACTAACCCGGCTAGGGGTCTTGCCCTCAGCCAGGGGCTTACACTCGTTCCCATTTCAGCTCAACTGGAGCTCTTCCGTACACCGTATAACCAAACTTACATCATGAATGTGTCCTGGAGTTTCTCAAATTGAGCTTTCAAGTGAACGAGTATAAGCCCCTGCCCTTAGCCGGCGGGGTGGTCGGCGGCGACGGCGGCAGCGAGTGCTGGTGCTTGAGTTGCTCCAGCATCTGGAACTGCGCCCGCACCTCCGCCACCACCCAGGGGCTTACACTCGTCCACTTTTCAGCTCAACTTAAGCGCTTTCTGTAGGATAGGGGGTGCATTTAAGGTTTGTTTAGGGGCTGTTTAGGAGTTGTAAAGGAATATTAGGGGGTAATTAGGGTGTATTTGTGACAGAAACGGCTCAGGTTGAGCTGAGAAGTGGACGAGTGCAAGCCTCTGCCACCAGCGCGTCAGCGTAGTAGTGCCCGCGCTGCCGCTGCTGCTTCAAACTCTGCGCGTTCACACCACCACCATGCGGGTTCAAACCACCGCCACCACCACCGTGCGCGTTGAGACATCCACTCTCGGGGTGAAAACCATCGTTCTGGCCCTGCGCGGCGTTGAAACCACCGCCCTGGGGGTTGAAGCCACCGTGGCCGTGCCAGTTCCCAGCACCCTGAATGTGAGGGTGATGGTAACCCACCGCCACTCCTCCAGCCCCATACTGTAGCGGCGCAACTTGAAATTGAAAGCAAAATTCGAAAGCAGGTTTTATACGGTTTGTGTCAAGCGCTGTGTTCCAGGGGCCTTCAAGCTAGCTTTCATCGGTTGAACCTGCACCGCCCTACCATGCCCATAGCCGTGCTCATAGTTCTGGCCAGCGCTGCCTTCCATTGAACCCATCGAAACCATCGCGCCCACCGGGCCCGTAGAGCAGGGCCTCGCAGATGCTGCTCGCCACGTCATAGGATGCCATTTACACGCAAGGCACGAGGGGTATGAATGCGTTGGATGACGTGGTGGGCAATATCTACCGGGATAGTGTTACACATGCGTTGAATGAGGTGGATAGGTTTATACATGCGTTGAATGACGTGGCGGGCAATATCTACCGGGACAGGGTTACACATGCGTTGAATGACGTGGCGGGCAATACATGCCAGGCCCTACCATGGAGCCCATGGAATCCATGGAGGCCATGGTGTAGCGGCGCAAGTTGAAATTGAAAGCAAAACTTGAAAGCAGTGCGATCATATTATTGTTTCAAGCGCTTAGTCCCAGGCGCTTTCAGCGTGCGTTTGATAGGGCCAACCTGCACCGCCTTACCATGGACTGGGAGCTGTCGGGTCGCGGGGGCTGGTAGGGGTGGTGCGGGTGCGGGTACTGCGGGTGGTGCGGGTGGTGCGGGTGCAGATGCGCCGCCGCCCCCGCCGCCCCTTCGGAGTCTGAGGACATGTAAGTGGGCATATGGCCGGGGCGCCGGGGCGCGGCACTGTATACACCGCCGCCGTCAAAGCCTCCACCGCCGCCGCCGTGGCCTCCACCGCTGGTGAGCTCGGTGTCGGTGCTATCGCCGCCGCCGCCGCCGCCGCCGCCTCCGCCGCGTCTGCCTGGCCCCGCGTCGGAGTTATACTGGCGCCCGGGGTGTAGCGGCGCAAGTTGAATTTGAAAGCAAAACTTGAAAGCAGTTCATCACATTTTAGTCTCAAGTGCTTAGTTCCAGGCGGTTTCAACACGGGTTTGACAGGGTCAACCTGCACCGCCCTACCGGGGGTGTACCCCCCGACACCCGCGGGGGTGCTTCCGGCGCGCTCGCGGCGGCGGCGGCGGCGGGCGCGTGCCGACGACATGTCCCGCCCACCGCTCACGCCCGCCACCGCCACCACCCGCCCATTGTGCTTCTTGCGGATAGCCCTGCCCCCGCCCCCGCCGCCCACAGATCCGCCCCTGCCCCCGCCCCCGCCCCCACCGCTGCCGCCGCCGCTGCCGCCGCCGCCGCCACGGGTGATCCAATCGTCGATGAAGGTCAACATGTTCTTCGCCTTGCCCACCTCCACCCAGGGGCTTACACTCGTCCACTTTTCAGCTCAACGTGAGCACTTTCTGTCCCATGTGGTGGGGTGCCTTGCTGGTTTCAGTGACAAAAACGGCTCAGGTTGAGCAAAGATGTGGACAAGTGTAAGCGCCTACCTCCACCTCGCTCTTCTCGGTCAGGTCCCCAAGGTGTAGTGGCGCATGTCGATTTGAAAGCAAAGTGAAAGCAGTTTCTCATACTTTACTTTTAAGTGCTTAGTTCCAGGCGGTTTCAACGTGGGTCAAATAGGGTTAACCTGCACCGCCCTACCAAGGCTGTCCGTGTACTCGGCGTACAGCGCCTGCATCGCGCTGGACAGCTGCCTGCACTCAGGGGCTTACACTCGGTCACTTTTCAGCTCAACTTGAGCCGCGTCTGACACAAGAAAACATCCAACACACCCTCAACACCGCCTAACATCCCTTTAACATGGGCTGAACAGCCCCGACGCGCACCCCCTATCCCATACGAAGCGCTAAAGTTGAGCTGAGAAGTGGACGAGTATAAGCCCCTGCCTGCGCTGCGATGCCACGTGCTGGAACCCCGCCTGGGAGCCCGACGGCCGCCCCGCCGCCTGCAGTGCCGCCGCCGCCGCCTTACGTTTCCACGCTGGTGAATCGCCGCCGCTGCCGCCGTTGGTGCCGCCCCCGCGCCCGCGCGCCGCCGCCGCCAACGCTGCCACGGTCCGCAGCGGTGGCGATGACGGCGAGGGGCGGCCGAAGCGTGACAGCCTTTTGTCGCCGCCGCCGCTGCTGCCGCCGCCGCCGCTGCCGCCGCCGCCGCGGGGGCTGCCGGGGGACGATGCGAGCTCAAGACCCGCCGTGGGGAGCACGCCGGTGAGTAGGACAGATACATATCGAGAATGCCCGCCAGGTCAATTGCTATAAGCCACGTCACACGATGCAAGTTCAAGTTCACTCCATAAACGAGGGATGGATGCAATGTGGTGTGTTGGATGATGCGGCGAGCGTCGTTTTTCCCCATCCCCACCGCCGAGTCCCTCGAGCAACGCGTCCACCCGCGCGGAGTCGAGCGCCCCGGGGGAGTCAGGCGCCAGCTGTGCATCGCCCCCGACCCCGCCCGCGCCCCCACCTCCGCCGCCGCGGCCACCGCCCCCACCGCCGCCGTCGCGGCCGCCAGGTGCCAAGGCGCCGCCGGCGCCGCCGGCGCCGCCACGGCGGGCGAGCAGCGACTTGGCAAAGGAACCGGGGCGGCGCACCGGGGAAGACTGCAACCTTCCCGCGGCGGAATCAAACGCGCCCTCGTCGCCGTCGTCGAAGTACATGTCATCGTCAGCGGCATCGTCAGCGTCGTCCGCGTCGTCAGCGTCGGCAGCAGCGGCGGCGGCGGCGGCGGCGGCGGCGGCGGAGGCGGACAAGCCGTTGCGGATGTTGTCGCCGTATTCATCGTCATCATCGTCGTCGATATCGTGAGCACGGGCGTGGGCTTGCGCAGGGTTACTGTGACTCCGAGTGTGTCGATTGTGGACCGCCGTCGCGGGCTTGACAGCTGGCGGGTGGACGTAGTAGAGGGAGGCCTCGGCGGCGGCGTACTCGACGCGGGCGTTGCGCAGCGTGCCAAGTTGTAGCGGCGCAAGTTGAAATTGAAAGCAAACCTTGAGAGCAGTTTCTCGTATTATAGTTTCAAGCGATTAATCCCAGGCGCTTTCAACGTGGGTTTCATAGGGTCAACCTGCACAGGCCTACCAAGTCCGACGTTGCGCGCGGCAGCGCTGCGGGGGGCGCCCTCGAGGGAACGCATCAGCGACACGCTCGGAGCGCCCTCGCTGCAATGATGGACTGCGTCATCGCGGTCGCTCGCGAGCAGGCCCGCCAGGCCGCCGCTCCCGTCGCCCGCTCCCACTCCCGCTCCCGCTCCCGCTCCTGCTCTTGCTCGTGCTCCGCCATTGCCAGCTGTCGATTGCGAAGTCGAGGATGTCGGGCGCCACATAAGATCTCTGCTGTCGCTCGCGGGGTACGCGGCGAGGAGTGTGGATGAGGTTTGGTGCGCCGCTTCGCCAGTGGAGGCGGCGCCGCCAGCTGTGTCTCGCGCATTGTACGCCGCCGCGGGTGCCGCGCCTTTGAGTAGGGGCGTACACTCGCTCACTTCTCAGCTCCACTTGAGGACCTTCAGGACAAATCGCTCACCTTAGAGCTCAACTTGAGCAACTTCGGGACACATCCGCGGGTTAAGTTGGATCATATGGGGGATGAAGTGAGCTTAAGTTGAGCGGAAACGGGCAAAGTGAGCTCAAGTTGAGCGGGATGGGAACGAGTGTAAGCCCCTGCCTTTGAGTGCGTTGGTGCGTGACGAGGACGAGAAGTGGAGCCCTGAGGTGAGGCGCTCGTTCAGGCGCCGCAGCACGTCCTCCTTGGCCGCCGCGTCGCCGTCGCCGCCGCCAGTAACGCGCGCACTTCCTCTTGCGAAGGTTGAGGGCGTCGCGGGGTCCCTCGCTGACTGCGATACACCTCTGTATAGAGGGAGGAGGCGAAGGGATGTGAGTGGCCGTGTGCCGAGTTCTCGCTCGGAAGGAAGGAAGTGAGAAAGTAGATGAGAGAGAAAGGGAGGACGCGAGACGCACCGCAACCGGTTGTCGTCGATGTTCCCCAGAGGCGCGCGGCTGCTACCGCCGCCGCTACCGCCGCCGCCGCCGCCGCCGCCGCGCGTCGAGCCCTCCTGGTCATACCCCGCCAGGTAGGTGTCGAGCCTCCGGGTCCAGGACGACGTCAACAGCTCCCCAGATTTCACAGTTCGCGGCGTGGCGGCGTGCCGCGCGGTGGACGTGAGCGCGAGCGCCGGAGAGAGAGCGAGCGGCGGCCGGGGTCTTTCACCCGACGACGCCATTGCTGTGGGTCCCGACGGCGCCAGCGGCGCGTGCTTACAGTCAGTGTCTCGTAGGGTGCGGTGAGGAATCTGCAAGTGCCTTCTTCCCCCCCTTGCTGATCAGTTTCCAGTAAAAGTAAGTTGCGCGCCCAGTCTTCTGTCGTTTTTGTAACATCTCAAGACCTCCTCACTTTGAGCGCGACACTGACGTCGCGCCGCCCCCCTCAACGCACACGAGGGGAGGGAATTCAAAGGTTCCCGGCCATCGCCGAGGGCGGATCTCGGACCAGAACCAGCCAGCACGTCCAACTCCTATCTGTCCATTGCAGCACCAGCAGCAGCTCTTCATATAAGTCACTTCTAAATGGGCGGGTCCATACACTCCATAGCCAAGAAGCTCACTCGGCAACCCGCGCGCCCGCTGCCCACCGCGCCCATGGCAGGCACAACCGAACATTGCCCTTCGCGTCGTCGTCATCGACACACACATCCAACTCCCGTGTATAGAGTTAAGTGCATCATCCGACGTGCGAGCGATATCGTCGAGCAACATCGTCGAGCAATATCGTCCTCTTCCTCCTCAAGTCGTATCTTGAGTACAGTGGCATCCTATGACGTGCGAGCAATGTCTGCCAGGCCCTCCCGCACGGCGAACCTGTTCTCAAACGACGACATCGCCAGCTTCGAGGCGCTGCTGGACGAGGTCAACTACACGGCGGATTACTCGCCCAAATTCAAGGCAGGGCCTGCGATGCCAGACATTGTAATTTTTCCACCGCCACGTCATAGGCTGCCATCTAACTCAGGCGAAACGAGGGTTCAAAACGTGTGTCGATGACGCGGCGGGTAACATCTGCCGGGCCGTAGTGCAAGGTGGCGCCGGCGCTGCCCGCGCGGCGGCTGTCGTGCAGCCTCATAAACGGCCTGGTGTTGGTGTCGCTGCTGTGCGGCTCCTTCGCTATCTATGACTACACCCAGGCCACGGCGGGGGTACGGCTTGCCAGATATTGCTCACCACGTTCCAGGTTGCCATTCAACTCGATAGACGAGGGTAAGAAATGCGTTGGACGACGTGGCGGGCAATATCTGCCAGTCCCCAGGCGGAGGGTGCACCCGGTGCGAAGCGAATGAACGCGGTTGCGGAGGAGGCGGAGGCGGAGGGGGGAGGTGGGGGATCGGGGGAGGCGCGTAGTAGCGGAGGCGAGCGCGGCGACGGCGAAGGCGACGGCGACGGCGCGGGGAGGAGAGCCGGGCCCGGCGGCGGCCGCGACGACGGAAGTGTGGCGAATGAGCATCCCCCGGGGGAGGAGCAGGAGGCGGGGGAAGCGCGTCGTGAAGAGGACGAGTCCCAGTCGGGAGATTATACGTCGAGCAACGGTCCCGGCGGCAACGGCGGAGGAGGTTCGGAGAGCGGCGGTGGCGGTGGCGGCGGCGGTGGTGGCGGCGGCGGCGGCGACGGCGGCGGCGGCGGCGACGGGCCCGGCGGCGCGGACGCAGACGCGGAGGAGGAGGCGGCGGACGAGGAGCGAGTGGCGTCCGCCACGCGAGCCAACGGGGAGGCGGAGCAGGCGTTGACAGCGGCCAAACAAGCGGTGAAGGACGCGAAACGTTCACAGCGAGCGAAGAAGAAAGCCAAGGCAGCGGCTGAGAAAAAGGCAACGGCTGAAGCGCGAGCCGCGGCGGGGAGCGGGCAGAGCCTTATGGGGGGCGGGCAGGGCCGTACACTCGTTCCCTTCCCCGCTCAGCTCAAGCTATTTTGTCCCTGAACGCCTCGGGAACCACTTACATTGTCCCAACTTCGTGAGAGAAAAAGCGTGAGATAGATTACAAGGCCCGGGCGGCCAACCGTTGCGTAAAAGCGCGATATACATGACAAGGCCCTGGCGATGGCGGCGGAGGGGCGATATTGAGCGCCGTGGGGAGCACCATGGTAGGGCGGTGCAATTTGACCCTATCAAACCCTATGTTGAAAGCGATCATGGTATCAGCGCTTGAAGCTACAATATGATGAAACGCTTTCAAACTTTGCTTCCAAATTCAACTCACGCTGCTACACCATGGGCGGTCTGTTCAACGGAACCAAGGCCAAGGGCGCCGTGGGCGGGCTCATCAGCAGCGGGAAGAAAATGTTCAGCAAGGTGGTTCCTGCACCAGCGGCGGCGGCAGTGGGTGATCGTGAACGTGACGCGCAGGAAGAGGAGGGTGAGGGAGATCCGGCGAAGCGGGCTAAGGAATACGACGAGCGGATAGCGCGGGAGGCGGAGGAACACGGAGGCGGAGGCGGAGAGGAGGAGGCGGAGGCGGAGGCTGCGGCGGAGGCGGAGGAGAAGGCGACCCAGGCTGATGCCGAGGCCGAGGAGGAGAGGCAGGCCGCCTTCGAGGCAGGGGCTTACACTCGTTCACGTTAGAGCTCAACTTGAGCAACTCCAGGACACATGCATGAAACATGTTGGGTTATACGGTGGACAGAACAGCTCAAGTTGAGCTGAAATGGGAACGAGTGCAAGCCTCTGGTTTGAGGCCGCCGACGGCGGCGGCAAGGAGGAGCGGAGGAAGGCGTTCGAAGCCTTGGGGTTGACGGAGAACGCATTCGAGGAGGCCGACGCCAACGGCAAAGAGCAGAGGTAGGGTCTGATAGGTCCGAGCAAGGGCCGGTAAAGTGACCCCAGAATTTACCAGTCAATAGAGTGCTCTAGGGTTCAGGGTTTAGGTCTCAGGGTTTTATTTTCACGAGTCGACCCCTCTAATACCCCCCTAATACCCCCCTAAAATCATAATATACCCCTCTCCACTGGTAAATTCTGGGGTCACTTTACAGGCCCTTGCTCGGACCTATCTGACACATGGCGTAGAGAGAGTGAGATCGACACGCTTCCGCGTGTGTAAGGAGGCACCAGCCTTTCACTCTTCACGTTGAAGCCTTCTTTTCTTCAGTTGATTTGCATCATATGGCGTGGCGAGCATCATCGTCATATGACTTGCATCATATCTGACTTGCATCATATGACGTGGCGAGCATCGTATCAACTCGCATCATATCACTTTCCTCATCTGGCCCTATGCGGAGAATGAAAGCTTTCGTGGCGGATTCCAGTGGGAAGGAGAAACCCAATGGGGGTTTAGGGTTTAGCCAATGGGGTGGCTGGGGCGGCGGGGGGGGCGGCGGCGGCGACGGCGGCGGCGGCGGCGGGGGCGGGGGCGGGTTCTTGGGCGGGCTGTTTGGTACACGCAGCAAGACCAAGAAGGACGAGATGGATCCAAATGAGGCGGCGGCAGGGGCTTACACTCGTTCCCATTTCAGCTCAACTTGAGCTCCTCTGTCAACCGCACAACCCAACTTAACTCATGATTGTGTCCTGGAGTTGCTCATGTTGAGCTCTAACGTAAACGAGTGTAAGCCCCTGGGCGGCGGCGAAGGAGGCGGCGGCGGAGCCGGGGGCGGCGGCAGCTCCGGTAGAGGAAGCTGACTTTGCTGAGAAGGAGGACAACACGGAGCAGGAGGAGGTGGAGTCCGCGGCCGCGGAGGAAGCTGCTGTGGCGGCGACAGCGGATCCTCCTGCGGCTGAGGAGGCGGCGGCGGCCCCCGCGGCTGCGGCTGCGGCAGCGGAGGAGGCGCCCCCCCCGGCAGCTGCGGTTGCGGAGGAGGCTGCTCCCATTGATGA
>Ga0307489_10002792_pt1 | contig 11681 bp, 17 predicted proteins | sample SB12metaG_FD_202247 | JGI IMG/M metagenome (GOLD analysis project Ga0307489, IMG submission 202247) | Sea-ice brine microbial communities from Beaufort Sea near Barrow, Alaska, United States - SB 1.2 | ecosystem: Environmental > Aquatic > Marine > Coastal | place: USA: Alaska | collected...
CCTGGCCCCCAGCCCCCGACCCCCAGCCCCCGGCCCCAGGCCCCCGGCCCTCAGCCCCCGGCACCCAACCCGGCAAGGAGCGCCCCCGGGCCTCACCTCATAAACGTGCTTCTGCAGATCGGCGATGACGCTGGCGAGGAACAGCGGGGTGCCGCGCATGCTCTCCACCACCAGCTCCTGCTGCACGTACAGCGGCAGGCTCTCCCAGAATCAGGGGCTTACACTCGTTCCCATTTCAGCTCAACTTGAGCTCCTCTGTCCACCGTACAAGACAAAGCATCTCATAAATGTGTCCTGGAGATGCTCAAGTTGAGCTGAAATGGGAACGAGTGTAAGCCCCTGCCCAGAACGTCGGCGCCTCCTTCTGCATCACGTCCTGTATCACGCGGTACATTGACCCCTTCGCTCAGTGCCCCACATTTTTTTATTTCTGTCTAACGTTCATCCAGTCCCAAGGCGCTTCACATGGTAAGCTTACCAACCATCTCCGCAATTTCGAGCGTCAGTGCCCCACACCTCACACGCGTTTCCCGCTCAGCTCAGCTGAAGCCATCGCCACGCTGTGGATGTGCCGCTGCTGAATTCTAGCTATGGAAACGACAAAATTGACGAGCGTGAGTTTTAGGCCCGGCCTTGAGCGACGGCGCGAGACTTTCGGCGAAGGCTTTTGGTTTGATCTTTCCGAACATGTCCGCCACGTTGAGCAGCTTGGTGGTCATCAGGTCGCACAGGATCCCCGCCATCAGGGGCTTACACTCGCTCACTTTCAGCTCAACTTGAGCCGTGTCTGACACACGAAAACACCCTACACACCCCCTATAAACATCCCCCTAACACGGGCTACACAACCCCTCCGCGCACCCCCTATCCCATAAAACGCGCTCAAGTTGAGCTGAGAAGTGAACGAGTGTAAGCCCCTGCCCGCCATCTTGCCCGCCTTGGCCGGGATGATGCCCGCCCGCCAGGGCCTTCGCTGTTTGCCAGGGTACCTCAAATGGCGGTCAACAGAGCGCAAATTTGCGACCTTGAGTAAATAGACGGTCAGATTTGCCATACAGTGGTACAATATGGCGATTCGACCGTCTATTACTCAGGAATTGGCGACCGCCATTTAAGGTATCCTGGAAAACTGCGTAGGCCGCGCACTCCCTCCTTCTTCAACTTCACTTGAGCATCTTCGCTTGGGTTCAGGTGAGGTGTCAGGGACAGCTGGCTCAGGTGCCAACTCAACGGGAAACACAAAAAGGTGACGCATCTTATCTTGAGATTGGTTTCGGGTGAGGTATCACAGACAGAACGGCTCCAGAGCCAGCTGAACAGGGGGTGAAATGGCAAAGTGTATGTGTTTGGTTTAATGCAATTCAGGTAGGGACGAGCGGAAGGCCAGGGAGGAGGATGCGGCGACAGGGAGGAGGATGCGGCGAGTGTGTTTGGGTACACCGGTACACCATGAGCAAACGTTCAAGCTCAGCTGAAGAGAAGAAGCCGTGTGAGACCCTGGTGGCATCATTCCCATCAAGGCGCGGTGATGCGAGGAACATACCGGCTCAAGTGCCGGCTGAACGGGGGATGAGTGCCGACGCTGGCAGGCCATCGCCCCCAAAGCGAGGTGTGACAAGGAACAGACGGCTCAAACTCAAAGAAAGTGCCGGCTGAAGGGGACGACCGTATTGCCCCGCCTGCCAGCCGCCCAGGAGGCCAAAGGGCTGCCCCTCCGGCTGCGCGAATTTCAGCGGGCTCGGCGTGAACTCCAGTGGGTAGAACGTCATCTGAAGCGCCATGACGTTCGTCACGTATCCCACGACGGCGCTGATGACCGGGATGATAATGTACAGCGCGATGTGGGTCTCGCCGAGTAAGTGGCGGCCGGTGCGGTGCGCGCCGCCGCCGCCCGCCGCTGTCCACCAACCGTTGGTCTGTGTTGGGTAGGCGGAGTCGTGCGTGAGCGGCTCATCCGTGCTCCACGCATCCCGGAGCAGCCGGCGGTGCACCGCCCACTGCGCGCTCAGCGCCGCTCCGAACAGGAGCGACGCCATTATCGCAACGCTAAGCTCTTTTCCTTTACTTCACAGCCCTATCAATCAATGTCTTGGACGCGTGGTGACTGCCGCGCGAGCTGAGCGTTCCCTCGAGGTGGCTGCCGCCGAGGTCCTCGTGCACGCAATGGGCCGGCGCGTGTACGGGTGGAGCCAGCTCCGTGCAATGGCACTATAAACAGCTTGTTGATACCGGACTGACAGCCGGTCAGCCACTTTGTGTCTCCGCCCCATCTTTTATTTGAAGTTCACGCCAGGCGATCAGCGAATTTCGCGGACCTCTCTGACTTCTCTGCTTGAGCATGCCTCACCGACCGGCCGCCGGACGGACTCCACCCATGCATAAGTACAGTCATGAGACAGGCTCCTAAATTACGCGTTTTACCAGATCTGCTCGTCGCGTCGTCCAATAGAAATTGGGGATCTTGGATACAAACCTGCATCAGAATCGCGTACGAGTGTGTCCGTCACTCACATTCCGCCTTGTTACACAGAAGCGCGCGCCCCACGGCAGTCGTCGCGCCGCTGTCGCCGCCTGGTTGCCTGTATACAGTGGTTTGCCCCACCACCCGCCATGGCGCAGGTGGCCCCTGCCGCCAGCGGACCCTCCTTTGTCGTTCGTGCCATTCTTGCCAAGGAACAGGAAATGCTCGCGACGGTTATAAACCGGGAAGATCTTACGGAAGCGCACGGTTCAACCACAGCGAACCTTGTCGGTGCGCCCCGTGGGGGTAGCCACGGCCAAGAAAGCGCGCGCCAAAGCGGTGAGGCGGGCCAAGGCGGCAGCAGGAGTGCCGCGTGTGCGCCGCCCGGCTTCCCCCGGCGCCGGCAGGGCCTTCCGCGAGCTCCCGGAACGCCAACCGTTTCTTTCCGCGCGAGTCTTGTCCACGTCCGCGACACTCTATAAAAGCATGCAGCACCGCACCTCGAAGATTGTTTCAGTTCAGTCTCCGCTACATCCATGCAGTGTCAATTCATCCTCCCTCGACACACGGTCGCTTATAAAGCAGCACCGCACCTTGAAGACGCCCTTGAAGACGCTTCTGTTGCTGAGTTATCCCATGCTCGAGTTTGAGGCCCTGCTTGGAGGGAGCCGGGCGCGGGCGTGTACGGGTACCACCAACACCGGCAGCAGCGCTCCGAGCTGACCGCCCTGCTGCAGCGCATGAACACGCCCATGCTCGGCAACCTCGTGTCGTCGGACCCCGGCGAGCGCGGCGAGGAGAGGCTCACGCTGACGTCATCATCCCGCCGCAGCCTCTCCGCCATGATCACCGCGCGGCAGACACGGCGCTGGCAGGGGCTTACTCTCGTCCACATGTCAGCTGAACCTGAGCAGTTTTTAACACAAAATGAAACCCCCAAACGCCCCCTAATACTCAATTGCACGTCCTCATCACCCCCTAACAGACCCCTAAACGCACCCTCTATCCCGCGGAAAGCGCTTACGGTGAGCTGAAAAGTGGACGAGTGTAAGCCCCTGGTCGCTGGCACCGGCGCTGGGAGGCGCGCGGCACCGCACTCAGCGGCGGTGCGGTGCTCGCGCCGCCCGCTGCATTCGTGAAGGGGCGCCCCGCGCTGCTCCCCGTGCTGGAGGAGGACGAGGAGGTCGCCGACGACGCTTACCTTTCCTCATCCTCCTCCGATGGCTGGCTGATTGACTGGTCACAAAGAGTGTTTGCTATTATGCCAAACGCCATGTACGAGTTTGTATAAGTGTGGATTCGTGTGTTGTGAAGCGCATACACGTGTGTAATGTGTGTGATGATTAGGCCATGTAACATGTGTAAAGCGAGTGTGTAAAGTGTATAAAGTATGTATTGTCACACGTAACTGTGAAATTGTGTCAAAACCTTAGCCACGATGTTATATTAATTAAGCCTGCACCGTCGCCACAACCGACCTGGAAGGGCCTGTCACCTGCGACAGGAGTGCGGTGCCCTGCGGCGTCGTTCGCCCGGCTGACAGCACAGTACAGTGGCGAGCGACCTTCACGCTCCTTCACTCTGTGGCACGCTTCTAAATACGGTGCAGTATTGGTAGCTTAATAAAACAGCGGTACGCGGCTACCTGGCGCCCAACGCAGTATCACACGGTGGTCGGGATGGGCGGGGCCAGGGCGGCTAAAGGGCTCATGTGGTCGGGACACACGGCGGCTAATCTATGGTAGTACATTCGCCACACAGCGGCGCATTTGTTCAATTATCGTTCGTCATGATGTCACCGGACGGGCCGTCATCATGGCAGATGGCACCGGGCGCCATCGGATGCTCATGATGTCATTGGCCACGCGGCAGCGGCAGCTGCCCGCCCGACCCGAGGCTCCGCAGGCGGCTCCCGATGCGGCCGCCGCGCAGGCGCCCCGCGGTGCGCTCCGCGCGCGTGGGCGGCTCGCGGCTCGCGCGCCACCAAATATGTATCGCAGTATATCGCAGTATGAAAGGGGGTGGGAACACATGCTTGTTCTATGAACAGAAAAATGAAGTTTCGTACTTCATAGTAAGAGGTGATATGCAGTTACCTCAAAGTATTATTGTCTACTGGTATGCGCGTCGGCGAAGCGGGGTAGATGAGTTTGATTCGACGGGAACCCATATGTGCCGCCGTGTGGCCTTGTGCGACGATTTACTTATAAACAGCGCTCGTTACAAGTGTACGCTAAGTTGCGTTTTACAAACTTTGACCTCATAGTAATCTTGTGCGTCACTGAAGGTTACTGCGCGCATGGCGTCGGGTCGGCGAAAATGCCGCGAAGATGGTGTGTATCCGGGGCACTCGACTGTTACGAAATAAGTTGAATACTGGTAAGAACTACGATTACGATCTTATGACCATTGCAAACTGGTGCCACACTTTCCCTTGTGCCCACCCGTGGTCCAGTCGGCTTTCTGACACGCGTCGCCGCAGTACCGGGCGGTCTTGCACTGCGGGCACACCTTGAAGTCCTTGTAGAGGCCCACAACCTCGCACCCGCTGTTGTAGCAATACGGACCCCCCGTCAACGCGCTTCTACGAAAGGAGTCGAGCTTAGCGACTAGATCCTGCCCCCCCTTCCGCAACTAATGTACCACGTCGGTCAAAACATCCGGGGGAACGTCGTGGCCCCCCATGATGTAGCAGCGCAAGTTGAATTTGAAAGCAACATTTGAAAGCAGCGCACACATTTTTACTTTCAAACGCCGATTTCCAAGCGCTTTCAACGTGGATTTGATATGGTCAAACGGCACCGCCTTACCATCACCCCAACTGATGGGGCGACCCCGCCGGCCTCTCCTGCACATAGCGGCGTAAGTTGCAGTTGAAAGCAAAGTTTGAAAGCAGCTCGTCACATCTTTTATCTTAGTCTCAAGAGCATAGATGCATAGTTCCGGACACTTTCAACACGGGTTTCATCGATCCAACCTGCACTGCCCTGCCTACGTGCCCAACATGACGGGCATAGGGAAAGTCGAGGTACATTGATACGGCGAGTTCCGAGCACGTGTCGGCGAAGCCGATCTCGGCGGCCTTTCGCAAATATTTTATCGCCCGCCGCTTGCTACGCGTGACGCCGCGCCCTAGGGACTGGTAGACGACACTCCCCACGTTGTCGTGTGATGCCATGTAATTTAAGAATCGAGGGTCTGCAATGTGGAGGATGACGTGGCAGGCATAATCTGCAGACCCTACCGCGGCCGACAATGTACATTGAGCGCAGGTTCACCGCCGCGGGTCCGAATCCACCTGGTGCGTCCGCCGCGCGCCTGTACCAGTCCGCCGCCGCTGGGACGTCCGCCCCCCTCGTGCTGTTGCTCCCCCACCCGTCATCGAGACTGCAGCCCAGGTTGAACATCGCTTGCGGCAACCCGGCCTCGGCGCCTTTCGTGTACCACCCCAAGGCTTGATCGTATTCCTTCCTGCGGCGGTGAATACTTCCCAACTCGTGCATCGCGTACGCGTGCCCTTGCCCCGCCGCCTTCTCTAGGAGCGCCATGCCCTCCTCCGCCCAGGGTTGGCACCCGCAAATCTATCATATGGTCGTCAAGCGACCGCACTGATGCACTCAATGATACTGTCTGGTGACGAGCACGGTGGCCAGGGCGAAAGCCTGGTGCCTCCTCATACACGCGGAAGCGTCAGTGTCTCTCTCTCTCTCTGACGACTGGGTGATAAGCGAGGATATTTTCTAGTGTTCAAAAGTGCAAAGTGTCAACCCTACATCCGCCTTTGGAGATCTGCCAGCCGCGCCCAGCTCAATCGGCCGCGCGACCCCAGCCTTTTCCACCTCGAGCATGATGCTGTAGCCCAGGCTATACTGCGCTCCCCCGTCACCCGCGTCCGCCTTCCGTCTCACGTTTGTGTCTCCGATGGCAGCGAACAACTTGAAGGGGTCTGCAACAATCGTCGTCCAGTCGCCGACCGTGTTCACGTCCGCGCTCGCGGCGGCAGCTCCCGCGGCGCCCGCCCTGGCCGGCGCCGCGCGCTTGGCGGCGCTGCGCTCCGCTTTGCGCCGTTCCTGCCGCGACGGCGGCGCCGTCCGACGGGGGGAGCAACCGAGCGGCACTTGATGGCTTTTGAATACACACACGCAACTCTTCACGCGTCCTTGCGATGAAGAGGAGCAACGGAAGGTTATCGCCCGGGTGTCACCCACCCACCCCTCGCGTCAAGTAACGGCGACGGGCGGTCCGAAACGCAGATAGCACGCGCACGTTGGGGAGTCCGTCGAGGAGCGCGTGTGTCGCTGGCCGTCACGGCGGGCCATGGATTGTGCCCGATTCGAGACAGTAAATTTCAGATTTCTTGATTCTGTAAAACACGTATGGGCATTTGTGGTCAGGGCCGTGTTCTACATTTCCTGACCTCGAATGCCCATACAGTCTTGACAGCACAGGGATACAGATTAATACAATTAAGCAGCAGCCGAAATCCGACCGGGTACCAAGATTCGTGAGTAAATAGACCCTCGATTGCGCCTGATGGGCACTACGCGCGCCATATATATATATATATATTGCCTTTTTAGTAGTACTGATTCCTAATAAAAGTCTGGTTTCAGGTTCGTCGGTTTGATACGCGCAGTCAGAGTTTGATCGATATGACCCTGCCAGCATCAATAGAGAAGACAAAGCAGGTAGACGCCACGTCATCTTTTTGGAGCGTTTGTGGTCCAGTAAAACTTGCCACGTGTGTCAAGATTTGGATCGAAGTCAGTTAAATTATGCCACGTCGATAGACGCGTGGCTCTCCAACGAAAGGACCAGAGGTGACGTGGCTTTCCACCTGGACGTCTCCAACCGACTACGTGTCACTTGTGGCGCGAGTATCAGATATTTCCGACCTTTAATTTATTATTTTTTCATTTGAAACGTTGGTATCGTTTTGGGTGGATTTCTGACGGGTCGGGGAAATACCAGCCGGCTTGACGAGTGGCTGGACAACATATTTGGGCTGGATGCCGGAGATCAACTCGTGGGTCGCCTGAAAAGCTTGCGCGCGAAAAGGAAAAATAGGTCAGCTACAAACGATCTGAGTCAGGAGGTTTCTGCAGTGTCGGAGGCACACGTGGCTAAAAAGTGTTCCTGATAGGCCTCAACGCGTTCAAACCACAAGACGCACTCGCACCCGCCCACACACCCCTCCGCTTTTGCCATTGCCACACCCTCACACGAAATCAGATGACAAAGGACACCGCGTGGGGCGCGGCCCGCGGGCCCGCCACCGCCGCCGCAGCCGGGGCCCCCGCTGCCTCAGCCATCGCCGGACCGGGAAATACTCTCTTCGCCTTCGTGATAGGTGGAAAGGATCAAGACTTGGACGCCAGGTACGACCGCCGCCGCCGCCGCCCTCCCAGACCCAAACTACCCGCCGCGAGGCCTCGCGCGTACGAACCGCATCACCCTTCTCTCGAGCGCGTCACGGGCCTGAAATTTGCCTCGGCGGCCGTGCGCGCCGTCCATTCCGCCGGGCATCTTATATTTTCCGTCGCTTCGTTTTCCTTCCCGAGCAAACGAACTTGAACTTACTTTCCCCCCTCTTTCTTCCCCTCCGCGTCAGGTCGCACGTGCACGCCGCGCTCGCGTCGGCGCCCGCGAACTACACCGTGGTGGAGAACGCGTGCGGCGCCCTCGTTTTTCTCGGCGACGGCGCGCCGGCCGCCGGCCCCACGCACGCGCCGCAGGTGAGCAAAAGCAACGACCCTGGCTCATTTTTGGTTTTATTGGCCTCTTGGCGAGTGTCAGACAGACGCCTCCATCTCCACCTGGCACCTGAGTACTCTGACGTTCGACGCCCCGACTCTTGTCACTCGTCCAGTGGCTGACGAGCTCGTTTCCCTCCCAACTGGCACCAACAGGTCCTGCAGCGCGACGACTGCGTCCTCGCGCTCGTCTCGCCCCACCTCGACGCTGCGGTGGTCGCGGACGCCTTCTCCGGCGCCTGCGCGTCGCATGCCGAGCCCAAGAGCCGCGCCGTGGCGCTCAAGCTCAAGCTGCGCGAGCTGAGCCGCGACGCGCGCTTCAGCTTCGCGCTCCTGGACCTCGCCACCTCCCGCGCCTTCGCCGCCTCCACCGCGCTCTCCTCCCCGCTCGCCATCGGTCACACCGCGGCCGGTACGCCCCCCCACATTTGTCACAGATCCTCGGAAAACTGCCTTGACCCTTGGTTGCTCGTTTTTGTTATTTTTTGTCTTTTAGGGAGGGTGAATTCATACAGTACAACTGAGAATGAGGCGCCTCCACCAGAATAGATGCCCCGGCTCCGCGCCCATCTGAATGGATGCCCACTTGCCCCGACTCCCCTCACTCGTGGCTGACGACCTCGTTTCCTTCCCAACTGGCACCAACAGGCACGCTCTTGGTGGCTTGCACGCGTAGCGGCGCGCGCGCTGCCAGCTCCTGGCCCCCCCGCTGGGCCGCCGCCGCCGCCGGCGCATTCACCACCATGTCTACATCCACCTCCCTCTCCAACCTCACCTCCGCTTCGAGCGACACCTCCTCCAAGGTAGGCCCCGGTAGCTGTTCCCCGCCATAGCACCAACACGCGTCATGCACCCTCGTCTCTTGCGTTAACGGCATCCTATGACGCGGCAGGCAATATCTAACAACTTGAGCAACATCTCTGCCAGACTTTCAAGTATATATGCCTGCCACGTCATCCACCGCACTTGGTTACCCTCGAATCACGACTCAAACGACATCCGATGAAGCGGCGAGCGCACTCGTTTCTTGACTTAAACGGCATCCTATGGCTTTGCGAGCGCACTCAATGACATTTTATGACGTGGCGAGCAATTTATGTCGGGCACCACTCGGAGGAGCAGCGCGCGGTGGGGGCGAGCCGCGGGGCCGGGCACGGCGGACCACAGCTGGCGCACCAGTACGGCGCGTCGCCCGCGTCGGGACGCAGCGTGTCGCCGACCACGGACCGGTCGCGGTCGCGCTCGCCCAGCGCGTGCAGCACCTCGTCCGGGTACAGCGAACAGATGAGCCTCGGCTCGCACCCCGTCCAGCTGGCGCACCTCCCCGCCGGCCGCTTCGTCTACGGCCGCCGCTACCTCCAGGCAGGGCCCGCTTTTACGAGTAACAACGGCGCTCCTGCATACATATCCTAACGGTCTTTTGCCTTTTACCCGCCGTTTTCCGCGTTTCCACAAGGTGGTTTCCTGTCTCCAGAGCAGCCGTCTCTCATAAATCGTAAATAAAGCCAGCCCCGCCTTACTCTGCGTCGTAAAGCCTCTTGAATTGAGTTCAACGCCGTGCCTGACGCGGCAATCTTATGGGTTTCGCGACCCTACCCGCCGCCCTTCGAGTTCAGCGCGTTCTGGAACAGCGCGGACACCAACCGCGCGGGGGCGCGGGCGGCCGCGGCGCCCGAGGACGCGGCTTCACCGTCCCCGTCGCGCTCCCTGGCCTCCTCCCTCTCCCCGAGCCCCTCGCTCGACTCCCCCATGTCCACCAAGTACGGCGCCAGCCCTCCCCCGCTGGCGCCGTCCCCGTGGAGCTCCCGCAGTCGCGGCGGCACCGGCGCCCACAGCCCCAGCGTGCTCGGGCCTGACTCGGCGGAGCGCCGCAAGTTCTCCGCCACCGGCTCGCGCGGCGACACCTCCTCCAGCTGGCTGCGCAAAACTCCCATCACCGCGCCCGCGGCGTCGTCCACCCGCAACCAGGTGACCGCCGCTTCTGCTCGCTCTCCCGCCGCCGCCGCCCCCGTCAACAAGCCGTCGCCTGCCGCTGCCGCCAAGGCCGCCGCCAACGCCAGCGCCAACGCCTATGCCAACGCCAACGCCGCCGTCTACACCGCCGCCGCCGCTGCCGCCGCCGCCGCCGCCGCCGCACCCGCTGCACCTGCCTCGCCGCTCAAGAAGTCGGCGCCGATGGATGTGCCCAAGTCGCCCAATCGCCGCGCTACGTGGCCGCCGCGCGAGGCCCAGGTCCGCGCGTCCTCCATGTCGAAGCACCTGGAGAAGCTGGCGCAGAACCTGGCCACCGACGACCTCACTGCCACCGTCACCGTGGACTTCACCAAGACCGAGGTGATCGTGGGCGTGGCGACGCCGCCCAAGAGCGAGGGTGCGGCGCCGGGGCGCTGGATGCCGCGGGGGCGCTGGACGGCGTCGCACGGCCGGTCGGTGGACGCGGACGCGCAGGGCTCGGCCGGCGTGCTGGAGGAGGAGGAGGATCTGGTGCGGCCGCGGGCGGTGTCGGAGGGGGCGCAGCGCGGCGGAAGCAGCGTCTCGGCGCTCAGCCGCGCGCTGTCGGGCGGCCAGATCACACCCGCGCAGGTGCTGGTCTCGCACTGATCCGAGGCCCGGGCCCCGGGGACACCGCCACTGCCTGCCTCATAGCGTACTCGTAACACCCGCCTCCTCCTGCTGCACCCCCTCCGGCGATGATGACATCTCCATGCCGCACTCATGATGAAGAATCCACGACGATGCATTTAGTTGTCTGTTCATGGTTTACTTGTACACATCCATTTTCTCCTCCACGCCTGCCGGATGATGACAAAGCAGCCACAGCTGATATGTACGCTACCTATCCTTATTTTGCTAGAACTTAAAACGCGCCATTGTAACAGAATTATGTACTCGTAGCTAGACCTATTGTAAATACGCAACGCAAATTGATTTAACGAAACAAGTGCTCAAGCAGCAATCGCGCGCGACGGACGGCGATATTCTCACATGCGGCGGGCGCGAAACAAGTCATTCATTTCAACTCTCTACAATACAACCCACCTGCCCCTAAGCGTCCCCACCCACTCCTCTCAACCCACTGACCGTCTCTACGCCTTGCTGGGAGTCTTGCCCGGGGTCTTGGCCTTTTTGGCCACCGGGCTCTGGCCGTAGGGACAACTAAATTTTGCCTGCGACATCATCGACACGTATGTCGAGCCCCCGTTTCTTGAGTTACACGGCATCTCATGAGGTGGCGAGCAACATCTGCGACGGCCCAACCTTGCCGGGCGTGCTGCCCTCCGCCGCGCGCTTCCCAGGTGTTTTCTCTGCTGCCGCCGCCGCCGCCGGCGTTGTCGCCGCCTTGGCGGGGGACTTCGCCCCCACCTTGGCCGCGTCCTTCACGGGGGTCTTGGACGCTTTCGCCGCAGACTTAGGAGCCGCCGCCGCCGCCGCCGCCGCCGCCGCCGCCGCCGCCGCCGCCGCCGCCG
>Ga0307489_10002793_pt1 | contig 11680 bp, 18 predicted proteins | sample SB12metaG_FD_202247 | JGI IMG/M metagenome (GOLD analysis project Ga0307489, IMG submission 202247) | Sea-ice brine microbial communities from Beaufort Sea near Barrow, Alaska, United States - SB 1.2 | ecosystem: Environmental > Aquatic > Marine > Coastal | place: USA: Alaska | collected...
CCTCCGCGTCTTGTGAAGTGGGGGTGCCGGTTGGTACCATGAGAGCCGTGGTGTAGCGGCGCAAGTTGGAATTGAAAGCAAAGTTTGAAAGGCATACATCACAATTTGGCTTCAAGCGCTTAAACCAAGCGTGGTCAACCCAGGGTCAGCCCGGGGTCAACCCTTGGTCAACCTGCACCGTCATACCGTGGTGTACGTGGGGGGGAGGGTCATGTCCATGATGCACGAGCGCAGCGCGTCGGCAGGGGCGGCGAGGAGGAGGCCGCAGAGCGCCGCGGCGGCCAGTCCCTGGAAGCGAGGGGCCGAGGAGCGAGGAGCGAAGGAAGCGAGAGGGGATGTGGGGCAGAAGTCAGCCACTGCAGGTGGTGCGATAGGGCGAAAGCCTGGTGCCCCCCTGGACAGGTGGGAGCGTATCTCCCAACAGGTGGTTCGATGCATATAGAACAGCCAGTGGTGTGGCGGTGGTGGTAGAGGAGCCGAGACGGGGTGTGGGGGCAGAGGGTAGCTACCGAAGTTGTATCGCTGTATCGTAGAACGATGTATCATTGAACGGTGGCGGTGGTGTGGGGTGGCGGTGGTACGTCGTGCTACGTGTGCGTCAATCAATGGTGGACGTGCCACGGCTGTCTATGTGACGTTGCTTGGAGATTTTGGGCCCAGAGATGCATCTTGCTGGTACCTTGCCCCAACGCGCGCGCAGAGAATTCCCCGTATCGGCGGCGGCGTCGTTGTCGTCGTCGTCAAACGGCGGTGGCGGCAAGTCGTCGTGCTGACACGCCGCAGTCCGGGTGGCGCCGCGCTGGGGAACGGGATGTAAGAATGGCCGTCGGCCTGAACGCGGCACCAGGCACGAAACGGCCGTGGTCGGATGGCGGCATGGGACGACCACGTGGACCACGCGGGCCGGGCGCGAGGCGGTCGACGCGCGCCAACGCGCGGCGGCGGCGGTACTCGGGAGGGCGAGTGCAAACCCCATGGCGGAGGGGTGTGGCCGCAGCGCGTGCGCGAGACAATGGCGCGTCGTTGTTTGAAGAGACGGGAGTAAATCTAAACCGCCACGTGGGAATCAGGGGGCTTACGATCGCTGTCCACTTCTCAGATCAACCTGAAACGTTTTTGTGATTGAAACCAGGTATCTGACGTATTTTCTCTTAACTGAAAGGTGCTCAGGTTGATGCGAAAAGTTGACGCCCTGCCTTATTTAGCTCTCCAGATACGAAAAGTCCCCTTAGATTCAAGTACTCGTAGGGGGCGCGTCGCGCGCAATGGTGCGGGACTCCGACGATGACGACGCGATCCCTTGGGAAACCAGACAGGGCTTGGGGCGCTCTCTCGAAACCCAGGTGGAAGGACTGACGGGGATGATCTCGAACGACGAACAACTCAACGACCAGGAGGAGGGACTCGCCGAGATACTGAACCGCTCCTTAGCAGACCTCCTCCCAGACCTGCGCAACATGGGACGCAACCTTGGACGCCCCGCCCCCGCGGCACCCCAACCCGCACCCGCACCAGCCCCCGCTACGCCGCGCCACGCCCCCCCTCGTCACAGCCCCCCGCCCCCGCCCGACATCCCACGGTCCCATGCCACCCCCCGCAGGGTGGAGATCAACGTGCGACTGCCGGAAGGCGTGTCGCCAGAAACGGCGCGACTCGCAATGGAGGCCGCTTTGTCTCAGATGCCGGCGACGTTCGGTGGGGCCCACCATCCTCGTGCGCGTAAGTGTTCTCAGGCTGGCGCATTAACCCGTTTGTCACTGACTGCCTGAAGCCACTCGAGTTACCTCATACCTTCGTAGATGCTCAAGTGACAGTTGAAAAAAAACCTCAGTCAGACAATGCTCGTACAGTACTGGTACCAGTACCAGTGGAGCTATCTTACAGAAAGAGTGCCCACTGAATGACACACTGGTATCTGAAAGCTGCGACTCTCTGGACTATACGTGCCAGCTGAGAAAAGGTACTAAGGTCAGACCCTAATCTTCGACCCGCGCAACATCACCGACGTGCGCATGGAGGTCCGTCACGGTAGGGCCTGGCAGATATTGCTATACTTGTCGCCCCTAAACTAGCCTACTAAGCACTAGCCCCTAATGTAGCTTAATCTAGCGTAGTTTAAACCCCCCTATTCGACTAAACCACTGTAGTCGCCAATACTAACCCACTAACCCACTAACCACGAGCCCCTAAACTAGCTTATACTAGCTTAGTTTAACGCCCCCCCTCGCCAGCACTAGCTTAGTTCGACCAGCATAGTAGGGCCTGGCAGATATTGCACGCCACGTCATGGTATGCTGTTGAACGCGAGTAGTACTGCTTGTATCAAACCAGACGGGACGCACACTCGAGACGCGCGGAACAGGATTCCAACCCGCAGCACTGACCTGAAAAATGTTTCGATGACGTGGCGGGCATCATTTACCTGTCCCTCGTCCCAGGCGTCCCCGGCGCGGCCCCCAGCGCGGCTCCTAGCGCGGGCCCGTCGCCTAAGCAGCACCAGTGCCACGAGTGCCACTCCCGCGGTCCCCGCTTCAAGCAGTGCGGCGGCTGCCACGCCGTCAGATACTGCTCGCCCGCGTGCCAGATGGGACCTGGCAGATATTGCTCGCCATACACGTTTGAAGTTATCATGTTTCCATGTTTTCATCACTAGGATAGATATAGGTGTACGTCTCCGCATCTGAACAGGTCCCCACTCTGAATAATGGCACCCATTGCCTGCGCCTTCCAGGGCCGTCTAACTGGACATAGGATGTCGCTCCCAGCAAGAAACAAGGGCCGTCTAATTGGTCATAGGATCTCGTTTCAAACATAATGCGTGTCGATGACGTGGCGGGCATCACCTGATCGGCCCTGGTGCAAGAAGGCGGCGTGGAAGCAGCACAAGGGCGAGTGCCGCGGGAAGGGCAAGGGGGGCGAGCGGGAGCCGGAGGGTGGCGGGGGCGGCGACGGCGGGGGTAGCAGGGGTGGCGGGGGCGGCGGGGGCTTCGTCAGCACCCCACAGATGAGCGATGTGGACTGATGACGAGATGACGAGATTAACACATGATGAGATGAAGAGAGGACGGAACTGGAGGAACTGAAGGAAATAAGCCCACACCGTGTACTGTACCACCGCAAACTGACATACCCTCGCGCACATTGTATTTCTGTATGACGTATGATTGAATTGACTTGACTGCGAAGATTGTTGCCGTTTATTGTTGCTGTTGTTGGTGATGCCGCCTCACATGATGTTGAATGGAACTCTATAAACGAGATGGGGATGAGCGAAAAACTAACAATTGCTCTCCCCCGCCGTGTCCCGTATCCGTGCCTACTACTTGCCATCCGCACGGGGGGCACTGGCAAAGCCAGGTGCCTCCGTATACACGCGGATGCACGGGTTCCAAGGCGGTAGCCCGGTGGCTCCTCATACACGCTGTCGCGTCTCTCTCCTCTCTACTAAACACGAGGAAGCGTTTCTATATATCTGTACTACTTGCCCTTCCCGCCCGTCCCACCTCCCTTGATGTAGCGGCGCAACTTAAATTTGAAAGCAACAGTTGAAAGCACTTTATCATATCATAGTTTCAAGCGCATCGAAAGCCACCGTTGAAAGCACTGTATCATATCATAGTTTCAAGCGTATTATATCATAGCTTCAACGGTGATACCACAGGCGCTTTCAACAACTGGATTTGAAGCTGTCAACCTGCACCGCCCTACCTTGGAGACCTTCTGCGCGGGCTTCTTCGCGGGCTTCTTCGGTTTTTTCTTCGCGGGCTTCCTCCCCCTAGGGACTGATGGATAGTGCTCGCCACGTCACAGGATGTCAATTTGACGCGAGAAACGAGGGTTCAAATTGCGTTCGATGACGTGGCGAGCACTCATCATCAGTCCCTAGCCCCTAGGGACTGGTGGATAGTGCTCGCTACGCCATAGGATGTCAATGAACCCAAGAAACCAGGTTTGAAATTGGATTTGATGACGTGGCGAGCAGCAAGCATCAGTCGAGGGTTCGAATTATGTTCGACGACGTGGCGAGCACTATCCATCAGTCGAGGGCCCAGATCGCGTCCAATGACGTGGCTAGCACCATCAATCAATCCCTACTTCGCCCCCGCCGCCCCCGCCGCCTTTTTCTTCCCGTCCGCCCCCAGTTTCTGCGCCTTCCCCGCCCCGCCACCCCTGCCGCCGTGCTTCCGCTTGCCCCCGCCCCCATCCTCGTCTCAGGGTCTCGCACCACAACACGAGCTCCCTTCTCAGCTCAACCGAGGGATCGACGAGTTCTGAAAAGTGGTATGAGAGATGTATCGCAGCTTCAATGGCAGCAGTTCCGAGGTGTTCATGTGTGAAGCGGGCTGACTGCCATTGCCAGTGATTTCAGGGACAACTCGGCAGGCAGTCGAGTTGAAAAGGAAAGGACTGACGAGGTGACAAGGTTGAGGTGACAAGGTTGAGGCCATACCTCGTCGTCGCTCACATCGTCCATGCCCCGCACCGCCGCCGCCGCAGACGACCCCGCCGCCGCACGGTGTCCGCCGCCGCCGTCGTCGTCATCGTCGTCCGCGCCCGGCCAGCAGGGCCATTGAAAACACGCACTCGAACAGAGATCAGAGCGCAACTCATCAACTCGCTCTTGCCGAATGCTCATACAGACGCGCGGACTGGGTTTGTTGGAACACAACGTCGGTCGAGTGCTTATTTTCATAACCCCCCATGTGCCAGCATGACGTACCGTCAGGGTGAATGCTCGTACAGACGCGAGGACTCGGTACGTTGGAACAAAACGTCGGTCCAGTGTTTGTTCTCAATACCCCCTTGCCAGGAACCCGTCCAGGGTGCTGTTTCGGAGGTTCGCGTTGGGGTCTTCTCTCAACTGAATGTAGTCGTTCGCGATGCACTCTATCTTCGCCTCGATGTAGCGGCGCAACTTGAATTTGAAAGCAAAGTTTGAATGCGGTCCATCACATTCTAGCTTCAATGGCTGAAAGCATAGGAGCTTTCAACACGGGTTTTGATACTGTCAACCTGCACCGCCCTACCTCGAGCTGAGTCACCGCGAGGATGACTATGGACGCCGGGGTAGACAGGATCTTGGCGTTGTAGATGACCCCCTTCACGTAGGGCCTGGTAGACAATGATCGCCACGTCATCACACGCATTTGGACACTCAGGAGGCCTCACATACATCACACGACACGTCACCAAGCGCATTTTGTAATCTCGTTGCTAGAGTCAAATGGCATACTTTGACTTGGCGAGTAAAAGCTGCCAGGCTCTACCTTGAGGTCCACCTGTAACCCAGAGCGGTCCTTGTCGCTGCCGTCGGAGAGCAGACGCCCGACCACGCCCACGTCACCCTCCAGGTCCACCGCCTCACCCTAGGGCCTGACAGATGATGCTTGTCACATCATCCTCCATGCTGTAGACCCTCGTTTCATGAGTTAAATGGAATCACATGACTTGGCGAGCATTATCTGTCAGGCCCTACCTCGCCCGTGCCCTCGCACTCGAACAGCACCTTGTTGTACCGGAATAAGTTGAAATTGTAAGCAAACGTTGAAAGCAGCTCATCATATTTTGGCTGCAAGCGCTGAAACAAAGCGCGGTGAACCTGCGGTGAACCTGCGGTGAACCTGCGGTGAACCTGCGGTGAACCTGCGGTGAACCTGCGGTGAACCTGCGGTGAACCTGCGGTGAACCTGCGGTGAACCTGCGGTGAACCTGCGGTGAACCTGAGGTCAACCTGGGGTCAACCTGGGGTCAACCTGGGGTCAAAATGCTGGGGTCAAACTGGAGTCAACCTGGGGTCAACCTGGGGTCAACCTGAGGTCAACCTGGGGTCAACCTGGGTCAACTTGGGGTCAACCGGGGGTCAACCTGGGGTCAAACTGCAGCGCCCCCACCTGTTTGCGGTTCAAGTTGGCGGGCATCATCAGCGGCAGCTCGCCTGCCCGCTTCAGGGTCACCGCAAAGGGGATGCCCGCGCCGCCCGTGGCACCTGAGGCACCTGCGAATAGGGCCTCACAGACGGTTCCTGCCACGTCATTGACTTGCATTTTCAACACTCTTTCCTTGACTTAAATGACATCCTGTGGCGATGGCGTGGCTAGCAATAGCTATATCCGCCAGGCCCTACCGGCCGCACCCGCAGCTTCGGCATCGGCATCGGCAGTGGCAGCACCGGCGGCAGCGGCGGCGGCGGTGGTGGCGGTGGTGGTTTCGGGGCCCTTCCCCTTGGCGTATATAGGGCCGTCCGCGTACTTGTCGTCGACGTCGTCGTCGTCGTCGTCGTCGTTGAAACCGTCTCTCTTGGCGGCAGCACCGGGCGGGGACTTCGCCATCTTGGCCTTCGTGGGAGGCGTTAATTTGAACTCGGACCCACGCGCGGCGGCGGCGGCGGGGGCGGGAGCGGGGGCGGGGACTGGGGCGGGGGAGGCGGCGGGGGAGGCGGCGACCACCGCTTCGTCGAGGTCGTCGTCGTCGTCGGCGAGGTTGTCGACGATGGCCTGCGGCGAGCGGAACGTGCGCATCCATTCGGGCTCGTCATCCTCCGACGAGGAGGCAACCTTTTTGCCTTTGCCTACAGCTGCACGGCTGCCACCAGCCAGGGCCGTACACTCCCGGTTCCTGATGACTGTTTGCGCACGCACAGTACACTTGTCCAGGCCTGGGAGATGGATGCGGCGAGTGTGTACGGGTACAGTGTGAGCAAAGCAGCAAACAGTGAGGGAGCGATTTGTCAGGCCCTGCCACCGGCTGAAGATGGCGCACCCGCCGAACCCGGGGCGGCAGCGGCAGCGGCGGGCGTGGGGCGGGCGAACAGGGGCAGGTCGTCATCACTATCATCATCCATGATCTCGATCGAGGTCATCGTGTATCGAGTGGAGCTACCTGCGCACGCCGTCGATTGTATTTGCGCGCGGCAAACAATGTGGATTTGAACTTGCGTGGAAGCGACCAATCAGAATCAACAATGTTGCATTTGTCCACTTTTGGCTTGACGTGAGCACTTTCTGACCGTTAAGTCCCCCATTTCCAGTAACTTCCAGTGTGAAAAACGGTTCAGGTTGGAATGAGAAGTGGAGGTTGAAGCCCCTGACGGCAGTGGGCACCCCGAAAGCTTGTACTTGGACGAGGGGGGAGGGGCGCACTCGGGTCGGCCCAGACAGCAGAGGAAGAGAACGGGGACCTGACCTGCACAAAATGGAGTCCGTGACCGAACAGCTGGCAGCGGTTCGGAGGCGCGCACGCGACGGCAAGGCCTGGTGGTGCGCTATGCCTACGCCCATGAATCAGCATGGACGTTGGGGGAATGCCCCCATCCCCACTCACCTTTACAGCTGGATGGGTTGTTCCTCCTGCAGCGTGTTGCGGATCCACACGCCCATCACATTACTGACACGCACTCCTCTCCATGACGTGTATCCATGGATAACGCCACTTCGTTCCCTCCAGCTGGAACTGCCCCCAACAAAGTCCGATACGATTTCTCGTGCAAGAAATCTTTCTTGCGTTTACTCGAAGCACCCATATCCATACAGGGCCTTCCAAACGTTCTATTTCAACTTAACTCGAGCCTCTTCGAGGGATGACTACCAGCGGAACGATTGCACGGCCCTGGGTGCAGCCTACCGCATCGAGAGCTTCCACGCGCAGACCCTGGCGCCGCGCCGGTAGGGCCTGGTAGATGTTGCTAGAGTACTCCACGTCATATGATTCCGTTCAACTCAAGAAACGAGGGTCGAAACTTCGATAGGTGTTGCGTGACGTGGCGGGCAGTATCTACCAGGGCCCAGACTTCGGAACGCTTTGCGTGACGTTGCGGGAAATATCTGGAAGGGTATAAACTTCAGTTTGCGTTGTGTGACGTGGCGGGCAATATGTGGCAGACCCTGCGCTGTGGGTGCTGTGCACCCCACTGCGCGCCCTCCTCGTGCTCGCCATCGCCGCCGCCGCCGCCGTCGCGCTCTACTGCCATCTGTCGCGGGCAGGGTCCTGACCCCGAGGACGAAACATGTCAAACTAGACTAGTTATGGTGAGCGGGGAGCTAGTTTACCTGTAGGGTAATTCAGGGTTAGTGGTTAGCGGTTGGTTAGTGTAGCGCTTGCAAAAGTGGGGCTCAGAAGAGATCAAGAGAGGGGGGTTTAATAGCTTCCTGGTAAACTACGTAGCTTATTGGTTGATGCTAATAGAGGTGAAGCTGACAGCGAACATATATAACCACTACATCCGCTTTCCCGCTCAACTTGAGCTGTTCTGTCCCAAAACCCACTCAAGTTGCGCTCAACTGCCAGCTGTTGTGGGCGGGGCCTACATACTGACTCTGGTTCCCTTTTTCCGCTCAATTTGCACCGTTTTGTCCCAAAGCCACTCAGGCTGCGCTCTACTGCCAAATCTCGCTTGGGGCGGTTTCGAGGACACTCGTTCCCTTTTGTCTTTCCCGCCCGACTTCAGCGGTTCGGTCCCTAAAGCCACTCAAGTTGAGCTCCATTGTCATCTGTTGCGGGATCGGCTTTGTCGACGACACTCTGACTCTTCTCGTTCCCTTTCACCTGTCCAGCTCAACTTGAGCTGCTTTGTCCCTGAAACCACTCAAGTTTCACTTAATCCCACAAGTGTGTACCGCACGAGACGAGGTGCAGGGCGAAAGGCTGGGGCCTCCTCATACATGCGGAAGCATCTCTCTCTCATCTCGATACATCGAAGGTGCGAAAGCTGAGGTACGACGGAAACATCAATGAGTGCAAGACCCTGGACACTGGCCCTGCTGCCGCCGCTGGCTCTGGCGCTCACCGGCGTCGCGTGCGCCGCCGTGATCGCCGCCGCCGCCGTCGCACGCTTCGCCGTCTACCCACTCGTCCACCGTTGCTTCATGCGTCGCCGTCGCCGCACAGACGTCCCGCTGTGATGAGTCACCACCCCGGCTGCTACGTGCGTCGCCGCCGCCGCACAGACATCCCGCTGTGATGGGCCTACATCCCCGCTCCCCCCACTGTTACATGCGTCGCCGCCGCCGTACCGAAATCCCGCTGTGATGAGCCTCCACCCCCGCCACCCCCTCGTCCGGAGCTGCAACATGCGTCGCCGCCGCCGCACGGACATCCCGTCGTGATGCGACCCGCCTCCACTCCCGCTGCCCCCACGGTCTGTCAGCCTTCAGGCTCCAGCACGTAGTCACCTCCAAGTCGGCGGGGGCGGACGAACAGGGCGGCGGAGGCAGCGGCAGGGACCGAGTCAGCAGGGGCGGCGGTGGCGGCGGTGGCGGCGGTGGGGGCGGAGGCCTCGGCGGGGCGAAGGCGGCGGGACGGAGGCGACGGGGGCGGAGGCGGAGACGCCACCGCAACAGCCCTGGGCGCGGGCGCTGCGGCGGCCGTTGGCGCCCGCCACGGCATCGCTGGCGGTGTGCCACTACAAGAGGGCAACGTGCAGACGCCGGTGGGGTAAAAACCCGGGGCTGGTGTTGTGTGACTCGTGACAGCTGTCAGACTGTTCTGCTTGTTCTACGAGTATTGCGCAGACGGTTGTTCACCATGTGAAGCGCCTTGGGGCTCGATAACCATAAAGAATAAAGCTAAATAATTAACCTAAAGCATGTTACTCAGGTGCTGTGGGTCATTGAGATAGTACGACTGTGTTCACCGGTCGAGTTGACGCTGAGCTGGCGCTGACGCGAGTGATGCGGCGGCGGGGCCCTGCGCGTCGGTCCGTCGGACACGGTCGGTCGGACATGTGGGGCTGGTGGCTGAACGCGTGCACACACCGCCGTCCTGTACCTCAACCACAGCTAGCGCGCGGATCACGGGTTTAGAGTTTATGGATCAGGGTTTAGGGTTTGGCGCGCGGATCACGGTGGGTGCCTGCGCCTGCGCGGCATCAAGGGGCCACCCGCCGCCGCCGCCGCTCCCACCACCACCGCCACCGCCACCGCCACCGCCGCCGCTGCCGCTGCCTCTTCCGTCGCCATCGCCGCCACCAACACCACTATTGCCGCCGCGGCCGCTGCCACCGCTCCCGCCTCCACCGTCGCCACCATCGCAACCGCCACCGCCGCCGCCGCCGCCGCCGCCGCCGCGTGGTTGGTGGCGGTTGCGCGGGTGCCGCAGGACACGAGGGTGCCGCCAACTTCGTGGACGTGGGGCGGCGGGCAGGCGCTCACTCACTCAGCGGGCTGGCGGCGGGCGGCGGGCGGCTGGTGGTCCCCTCCAGCCAGCGCATGCCCCATGAGGTGCTGCCCGCCGCGGCGCCGTGACCCCACGAGGCACACCATCACGCTATGGGCGCCGGCCCGCCACCCCGTGAGGCGCCACCACTGCGGCGCTGCAACTACCACGCGGGCAAGGCCGACGCCGTCGTCGTGACATGTTTGCGCGGGCGCGTGCCCGGCTCCCCCTCTCGGGGCGCCGGTGACATAGCACCCGCCGACTTTCGACCCCCCTCCCCCTCGGGGCGGCGGCGAGATGGCTCCCGCCGGCCACCGTGGTGCCCGCCGTATATATTTGCCAGCGGCACTGCCACGAGCCACGAGCCACGAGCCACTGCTCGGTCCGGGCCAAGACCGGTGGCATAGCATAGCAGCAGCCTTCTCAACAATAGAACGAGAATACTGTAGCGCTCCTCGCACTCGCAGCGTCGACGAGATCGCCGGCCAGGTCAGGTTTCTGTTGGGTGCGTCTCTGCCTCCGCCTCCTCCGTCGCCGAGCTTGCCGCCGCTGCCGCCGCCGATCCCGCCTTCTCCGTTCTTCACCGCCCAGCCCCTTGCCGCCCTAAATCAGAGTCGTCGTCGGCGGCGGCGTCGACGTCGGCGTCGGCGTCGGGGACGCCGCGCTTTTTACTCCCGTGCACCATGTCCTAGGGCCTGGCAAACGTTGCCCGCCATGTCATCGACGCGAATTTCGAGCCCTCCTTTTCCTGAGTTTAAACGGCATCCCGTAACGCGGCGATCAATATACGCCAGGCCCATCGCCTGCCGCGTCGTTCGACGCCTTATGCACCCTATTTTGTTGAGTCAAATAGCATCCTGTTGTGACGTGGCGAGCAAAGTCTGCCGGGTTACGGCCTTTGGCCCGCCACGTCATCCAACGCTCATTACAAACCCTCGTTCATTGAGATCAACGGTATGCTACGACATGGCGAGCGATATCTGCCAGGTCCTGCCTTTACCACTGACCAGTTCATGTGTGCCTCCATTTCCTGGCGCTCAATCTTGGAACTTATGAAGACCTCCTGGCACAAGAGCCTGGCATATCGTGCTCGCCACGTAATGTGACGCCAACTTACTCAACAAACGTGGGTGACGTGGCGGGCAAAGGGCCTGGCACATATTACTTGCCACGTCATATGATGAAACAACAAACAAGCGCTTACAACGCGTTCAATGACGTGGCGGCCAACATCTGGAGTCCCTAGGAGGCTCGCGACGTCACGTGATACCGATGAGCCCAAGAAGGTGGGGTCTGGATTTGTTTGAGAATGGTGTGGCGGGCAATATCTGCTGAGCCTCACCTGGCACAACTTGCCCTTGCGCGCAATCAGCTTGTACCCCAACGCCAGGGCCGAGCCTATTAACCCTCGTTTGGTGAGTTAAATGGCATTCTGCGACGTGGCAAGCGATATTTGCCAGGCCGTACCTTATCCACCTACTACACAAAGTACTTTGTCCAGCTGCCACTTGAGTACCTTTGAGGAGCTTTG
>Ga0307489_10002795_pt1 | contig 11672 bp, 18 predicted proteins | sample SB12metaG_FD_202247 | JGI IMG/M metagenome (GOLD analysis project Ga0307489, IMG submission 202247) | Sea-ice brine microbial communities from Beaufort Sea near Barrow, Alaska, United States - SB 1.2 | ecosystem: Environmental > Aquatic > Marine > Coastal | place: USA: Alaska | collected...
AAACGGTGGTCAACGCGTCTCAAATTTCAGACCTTGAGTAGATCGACTGTCAGATTTGCCATACAATGGCACAATATGGCGATTCGACCGTCTAATTCTCAAGAATTGGCGACCGCCATTTGAGGTACCCTGGAAATCTGCGAAGACGTCATGTGACCCCGCCTTGGCCACCACAGCGTCCGTGGTACACGTGTACTGCAGCGGGTGCAGCGTCATCTCCGCGCGGTCCCGCCCCTCCAAGCAGGGACTTACACTCGTTCCCATTTCAGCTCAACATGAGCTCTTGTGTCCAATCTATAACCCAAATCATCCCATGCATGTGTCCTGGAGTTGCTCAAATTCAGCTCTGACGTGAACGAGTGTAAGCCCCTGCCTCCAAGCACACCCCCAGCAGCACCACCTCCACGGTGGTGGCGATGACTAGCACGTACTCGATCGCTTCGAGAAACACGCCGGCCTTAGGCGGCGCTAACCCCACCGCCACGATGGCCTGCTCCTCGCCTCGGTGTAGGGTCAGACCTTCGCAGGTTTCCAGTTTACCTCTAATGGCGGTCGCCAATTTTTGAGAAATAGACGGTCGAATCGCCATCTTGTACCATTGTATGGCAAATCTGATGGTCTATTGACTCAAGGTCTCAAATTTGAGACGCGTTGACCGCCATTTGAGGTACCCTGCAAAACTGCGAAGACCATCGCGTTCGTTGTTCAGTGTATCTGATCGTAGGATGACACTGACACTCCACACATAAACGTGGATGTTTGTTGGTTTCGTTTGGGATTTTCCGACAACTGCTCAGTCTTAGATGTTCTGTAATTACAGCGCCCTCACGTGCAATTCGCGGTAAGCGAGGCAGCACACTCAGCATATAAATACTTGTCGTCACTGCAGCTGGGAACCAAACGAAACCAAACAAACCAAGCCCCAAAACACCGTTACCCCTTCAGACCCCACCCAACTCCCTCTATCCCTCTCCTTAAACCCGTAACGAGCAGAGGTGGATATAAACGTGCCACTGCGCGTCATAGGTCACCACGTCATAGGTCATATATCCAACCACACTGTATATGGTCGTATCGGTCACCGACATGGTGGAATAAATTTGAACCCAACAAGCAAATGTTCAGCGCGTGCTAGATGCGGTGGTCACAGGTAAAGGTACCGGTGTCTGAGGCTCGCCCCACCACTGTATTCGACCGGCACGTCGTTGGGCACGTCAAAGCGCCAGAGGAAGAGCGCGTTGTCCACGGTGGCCCAGGCGCGGCCGATCTCCGGCAGCACGCCGCAGAAGCAGACGGACTGCCGGGTGCCAGGGGCTTACACTCGTCCACTTTTCACCTCAACCTAAGCCGTTTTGGTCACACCTCCCCGTGTCCCCCTGTCTAATAGACTGGGGGAAAATCATGCACCCAACGTATCCCTCAAAATGTTCTTACGTTGAGCCGACAGGTGGACGAGTGCAAGCCCCTGCCGGGTGCTGTACCGCTCCAGCACCACGGCGGGCAGCTCGCTGGTTCGCAGCGAGGTGATCTCCGCGGGCCACTGCGTGCGCGTGCGTGGGACCGGGGGGCGCGGGTCAGTTGGCACCGGGTGGCGTGTGGCGTGCACGCGCATGGGACCGGGCGGGCGGGGGGGCCTTGGTCAGCGGAAGAGGTTCAATACCACGAGGGAGAGGGCGGCGTCCGGCAGGCGCACTGCGTAGCATAAGAGTGAGGGCAGCATGGCAGTGGTCTCTCCTCTATAGCTCTAGGTTGAACGTCCCAATCGAAGGGCAGTGCTAACTTGGTCAGCTGTTTCCGTGTTGTGTGTTGTGTGTTGTACGTGTGGGGTAGACTAGAGTTGCTTGGCTCAAAATTCGTTGAAAGTCGTCGTTTGACCAGCCCCCGTTAATTGAAACGACTCAGGGGACTGGCATCCGCTGTTCATTCGTTTTAAGCCCCGTAAAGGGCATCACTGCCAAGCAAAACACCGAGAGCAAATGCGTGGGATCGCCCAGCCAAAGAACGTATACTTGATTATTGTATTCTTGGGACCCGGGAGCGATCTGGGGGAGGAGGACGAGCGACGACCGCGTCGCGCCCCACCGCACGTGCGTGTTTTCCCGTCAGTGTTCAGTTCCTCCCGGGCGGGGTCGAGCCGTGTAGGGGTGCGTGAGAGGTTCGGGACAAGATCGCCACACAATCGGGCGGGCTCGAGGTGCTGCAGTGAGAACAGGCGGCGGGCTGCACGGATGTGAAATGATTTACTTACCCCGAGCTGCTGGAATGAGTAGGCCTCCCGCGGCGCCTCGCGCAGTAATGTTACGAGGTCCACGCCGTCGCTCTCGCTCTGAAGGTTTGACACCAGGCGCGCCGCCTCTTGCATCTGCTCCGCGGCTGTGGAAAGCAGGCGCGAGAGAGGCGAGGAGTCAGAGGGGTATCGAATAGGCGAATGGGTTTTGTGGAGTCTTGGCGGGTGTGGTTTCAAAGAGGCGGGGATTGTGAGTGGTGGGCCGGCCCGCGCGCACTGAGGGTGGCCGGGGGATGGGGTAATGTGAGGGGTGGTACCATCGGGGGCGGCGTCGGCTCCCGCGGCGTCTCGCTGCATGCCGCCGCCGCCGAACCCGCCCTGCTGTGGCGCGTACATTCAGCTAAAGCAACGACTGCCCGCCTCAGGTGCCTGCTCTGATGTCTCACTTATTGATATGGAATGGCCTGACTGGCTTGCGCTCGCACGTCGCGCAGAGTACACCGTCGACCGCGCCGCACACCGCGCACCACCGCCCGTCGTCGGGCGCGCGCTGATGGTGTGATCGTCGCCGCGAGTTGTGTGTGAAGTGGGCTTGCCAGAAATTAATCGCAGGCTCTGTGCGCGCAACCAGTTGCCCGTTCCATTTATAAAAACGAGCGCGTGAAAAAAGGCCGTTTGACTCCAGCAAATTACCTCCGCGCCCTTCGTGGCCCACTCGCACATCCCACGACTGCCAACCCCCCCGCCGCACCACCGCCACCCTCAACATGTCTCTTACTGGATTCGGCGGCGCTGAGTGCGTGCCCACCCCCGCCCCGCCCCCACTCCCCACCCGCGTCCAAGCGAGGCCGTTTACGTGTTGACCCCGCGGGGGGCCACAGGGCCGTTCGCGCCTGCGTGGCGAAACGAAGAGGGTTGAGTCAACGGAGGCGCGGGAAGTTAGACGGGCGTGCGAGCGGGGTAGACGGGAAGCAGGGGGGGCGTCACGGGCTGAGCGCGCGTTTGAGCGCTATGCTCACGGGTATGGAGGTGGGGGGGGTGGGGTCGGGTTGCGGAAAAACGAATTTGAAAAAAGTCTTGGCTCACCCGTCACCGTGTTTTCTTGTTTCACTTGTGCAGGGACGAGCCCCACAAGGGCAAGGCGATCTTCCACTCCAAGGACGTCAACAACATGAAGGCCACCTTGTACGGCAGCAATGCGCCGCCTGTGGACTCTGGCGAGCGCCAAACTGGCCGCAAGGCTGCGCCCGGTACGCCGCGGCTCCGCCCCTTTCAAACATTATAAACCCCCAAAACTTCGTCGCATGCCGCGACCCACCTCAGTACACACGTGTCACGGTGGTCATAAAGACGGTGGCCATGTCTAGAGCCACTCCCTCGCACTTCGGTTGCGATAAAGGGCAGGGACATTCCAAGAGGCGGTCTCCATGTAATGCTTCATTGCAGGGTGGTGCGGCGTGCGCGCGGCCTCGCCCTCTTGAAACAACGAAAAAACAGGAAAAAAACTGCCACCAGCACCAACAGACACCCCTTCCCCTTCAGACCCCCCACCCCCCCACCTCGAAACCCACACATCCCCCACCACAAAACGCACGCGCTCAACCCCGTAACGCCCTCCCTGCCTCCTGCCTACCTCCTCTTGCTGCCGGTCTACCCCCTCTGCTCTCATTTAACCCCATCCCCCTCCGATGCCCCGCGCAGGCGCGAACCATCCCATGGAGTCCCCCTTTGCCCAGGGCGTGAGCCAACAGGACCCCAACGAAACCCGGTTTCCCAAGGTAAGGACGATCCTAGCTCTATGCCCGCCACGTCACAGGAGCGTTGTTAACCAATCCGTAACATACCAGGGCCTGGCAGATATTGCGCGCCACGTCATAGGGTGCTACCAACCTCAAGCAGCGAGGGTTGTTGCAAATGTGTTGGACGACAACGCAGGTAAAACTACCAGGTCACAATGAGGACTGATCAATAATGCTCTCCGCGTCAACCACCACGCTTGAACTACGAGTTATTTGTATCTGACCCTGGCTGACGAAGAACGGCAAGTGGGACACGGGTGCGGCGAAGATCGGCTCGGAAGGTTTCAACGCCCGTGAGAACCAGTACAACTATGAGGTAGGGCCTGCTTAATTTGAGCGTATCCACAGTGCAAGTGGGATTACCTGAGGGGTTCCAGAGACAAAGCCACGGCCAGACAGCTGTGACGGCGGCTCAAGTTGAGCTGAAAATGGGAGTGGCGGCAGGCCCTGCCCAGCGGCCACGGCGCAGGTCGCCGCGGACATGAAGAAGCGTAACCAGCATGGCAGGGCCGGACACCACGTCCCATGACCGCTGCCTGTGTAGTGCACCAGTATGCCACTGCCGCCCCCGCTGCTGCCCCCACTGCCGCCCCCGCTGCCGCCCCCGCTGCCGCCCCCGCTGCCGCCCCCGCTGCTGCCCCCACTGCCGCCCCCGCTGCCGCCCCCGCTGCCGCCCCCGCTGCCCCTGCTGCCGCCCTGCGTGTAGCCGCCGTCCATGGCCCGACCGACCCGACCTGCCACGAGCGACGAGCAATCAGCTGCACGAGCCCTCGGGCGTTGAGCGTCAGCCGGTAAAACCACGCTTGCTCAGATCCCAACTCCAGAATTGTCTCGTATAGGAAGCTGGCTCGTCCAGCTAGTATGAATGGCGGGACCGGTGCCATCCAGGCAATCACATTTATCATGTCACCCACCACCACTACTGCCGCCGCCTCCGCTTCCATGTTTGTTCTAGTCAGTGTCGGCGCGATCAGTCACGGTGGATATCCGTGCCGTGATTGGTCGAGAGGATGAACGCTCCCAAAGTGTACATACCCTACACCATTTTTTTGCTTGGATTCGAACATTCAGATAGGGCGAAGAGCTGCGACCCGATACCAAACCTGACAATGAGTTTCGATTTTCACCAACTTAATACCACGAAGGTTCTCTCAAGTTGAAAGGGGATCGAGCGCCAGGCCCTGACACTGAGTTTCAATATTCACCAACTCAATAGCTCTACCTCGATGGCTCTCTAAAGTTGAAAGGGCATCGAGCGCTAGACCCTGCGGCATGGCGGTGGGAACTTCCTCTCGTTCGACAACCAGGAGGAGCAGTAAACGGGGGCAGCAGCTGTTATTAATTTATGGGGATTGTAATCCGTCGCAGCTCGGCGAGCCTTGCAGACGCCCGCTTGCGAAAGAAGTGGTCGATTCGGGTGTTGGGATGAAGTGAAAGTGAAAATAGGAGGGGCTTGGTGTCGGTTGGGTGTTTGGGAAAGGTGGGCGTGAGGGGCGGAGGGTAGAGACCACGCCCCATCTATTTCAGAGGTGTACTATATTTACGTCAGCGTTGAGCATAAGGAGGATTGTGCTTGATCGTTAGACTTGCAATAAAGACTAACTTTATTTACTTATGTCTGAATAGAAGGCATCAGGAGGAGGCACAGGCGTACGCGTCGTGTTGTGAGTCATTGGTTTATTTCGGGAGGTTCCAAAAGGTTGTTGCTTCATTACTTTGACAAAAGCTTCTCTTTTCTCAACGTTACTTACGAAGTTGTTTCGTCAACAGGAGAAGGCTGCTCCGTGTTCGGCTGTGTGTCCATGTGTTGAGAAATACCTCGCACACCAAATCAAACACCAAAAGGTTCCCTCACACGTACTGTAGCTGGGCGGCCAGCGATCAACGGTGCTAATGTACAGTAATGGTGCGCACCACTAGTGCCCCATCGAAGGAGCAACCAATCAGAGTGCCCCATCGAATCATCAATCAATCGCCGTCTGGGGTCATCAGAGTCATCGGTGAAGCATCAACCAATCGCCGTGTAGCGTCGCATCAGGGTCATCAGTAGCGGCTGCTTCCGAAGCCCCCCCTGTGTTTTCCTCCCCCGCCTCCTCCTCCTCCCGGACCCGGTCCCCCGCCCCCGCCCCCTCCCGGTGCATTAGACTTGAGCGGCCTCCCCATCCAGTCCGTCTTCATATCTTCCTTGGCCTCCGTGGACGACTTGATCGGGTTGCCCTGCCAGTCCGTCTTGCCGCCGCCGCCGCCGCCGCCGCCGTGTAGGGCTGGGCCACGCGTTCCCCTTCTCGCTTAACTTCAGCGTCTTCGAGGAACACGGGCCAGGACGATTGCCTGGTGCCTCCCATACACGCAGAACGTCTCTCCTACTCTATTCAGCGCCTTCGACGTGCTAAGCGGGATAAATGCGAGTGATTTCAGGGACAAAATGAAAATAGAAGTGAAGCCGAGAAGCCAACGAGTGGGCAGGCCCTGCCGCCGCCGCCGCCGCCGCCGTCCTTGGAACGCGGGGGCGAGCGCGAGCGGCTGCGGCTCCGCCCGCGCCCGCCGCCGCGCCCGCCGTCACGGTCCCGGTCACGGTCCCTGTCGTCCCGATCGCGATCCCGGTCGCGATCGCCGCCGTACCTGTCGCCGCGGTCGCGGTCCCTCCCGCCGCCGTCGCCGCCGTAGCCGTCGCCGGAAGATTCCTTGGCCCTTTGCGCACGGCCTCACACTCGTTCCCATTTCAGCTCAACTCGAGCGTCGTCGGGGCTCGAAGTTAAGACAACTGCCACTGGTTCCAGAGACCGAGCCAACGCTGAGAACCCAGATCTGTGGCGGCTGGCGTTTGAACTGCAATGGAAAGGGGACTAGCTCTAGTGTACGGCCGTGGAATGATTCTATTGGTTTATGGGACAGAACGGCCAAGTGCCAGCTGGAGACGGGCGGCGTCTAAGGCCCGGCCTGTACTGCTTCTTGAGGACGCCGAACTCGTCATACTTCTCCTTGTCCTCGGTCTCCTGGCGGCGGCGCTTGGTGTCCGCGCGCTCGTCCTCGCCGTCGATCAGGGGCTTACACTCGCCCACTTCTCAGCTCAATTTCAGCGCTTTCTGTGGGATAGGGGGTGCACTAGGGGTTGTTTAGGGGGTGTCAAGGGGGTGTCAAGGGGGAGTAGGGGGTGTTTTGTGTCAGAAACGGCTCAAGTTGAGCTGAACAGTGGACGAGTGTAAGCCCCTGCCGTCGATCTCACGGTGGCCGCCGCCGCGCCCTTCACGCTTCTCCGTAGTGCCGCCCTCACCGCCGGGCCTGCCCTCTCATTCGCGTTTCAGCTCAAATTCAGCAAAGCAGGAGGAGGAGGAGGAGGAGGAGGTGGAGGAAGAGGTGGAGGTGGAGGAAGAGGTGGAGGTGGAGGTGGAGGAAGAGGTGGCAGACATCTTCGAGGTGTCAAGTGGGAAACTGCCAGTGTTAGGGGTTTTCATGGACAAATTGGCTGGCAGTTGAGCTGAAAATGGAAGTGGGACTGGTACGAGGCCCTGCCTTTGGGTGGTTGCACTCGTTGCACTTGCCGCGGCGCGCCCAGTTGACGTTGAAGCAGTTGGTGCACGTCCAGTCGTCGGGGGCGAATATGCTACCGCGCCCACCGCCGTCATCGCCGCGCCCCCCGCGTCCACCGCGGCCCCCACGCCCGCCGTCGCGACCCCCCCGCCCGCCCCCGCGCCCGCCGCCGGGGCGCGACTCGCCGCACTTGTTGCACTGGCCCCGGAACGCGAAGTTGATGTTCGAGCAGTCCGGGCTTGGACAGGGCCAGTCGCCAGGGGCTTACACTCGTCCACTTTTCAGCTCAACTTAAGCGCTTTCTGTGGGATAGGCGGTGCGTTTAGGGGTTGTTTATGAGGTCTTTGAGAGGTCTTTGAGGTTTCTAAGGGGTGTTTTGGGTGTATTTTGTGTTAGAAACGGCTCAGGTTGAGCTGAAAAGTGGACGAGTATAAGCCCCTGCCAGTCGCCGTCCCGCTGCTCCTTGGGCGGCAGCTGCTCACGCCCACCTTCCCCTCCTCCTCCTCCCAGCGGCGTCTGCTGCAGCTGACCCAGCGGCACCGGACCTCCTCGCAGGGTCTAGTGCTCGTCACTGCCGTGGCTCAACTGGCGGCATCTGCGGGGTACCGAGCGGGGATAAAACCACTGCTGCCACGGCTGTGACGGCCAGCAACGGCAGGCGAGCTGGAAAAGGGACGCCTGGCAGGCGAGCTGGAAAAGGGGCGCCGCGTCCTGATGTGTGCCGGTACACTATGACTGATAGGGGACGCCACGTCCGTGTCGGGTCCTGCCACCCTGACCACCCCCGCCGTTGCGTGAAGGAGGGGCGGCTGGGGCGGGCAGTGGTTGTGGTGTTCTGGTACACATATTGCACACAGTGAGGGGACAGACATGTGGAGGGCGGAGGCGGCGGTTGTACACAGGTGCACTATGAGTAAACAGTCAAGCGACGCCGCTCGGCCCTGCCGCCTTGCTGTTGTTGCTGTTGCTGTTGCTGTTGCGGCGGGGCCTGCACTTCGTGCGGCGGATTTTCGTAGTGGCTGGCCGGGAGGTTGTCACCGTCCGGGCGATTCGCGAACGACACGTGCACTTTGCGGCCCATCACCTCCTTGTTGTTGAACCACTTGGTGGCCGCCTCCGCCCAGGGGCTTACACTCGTCCCACTTTTCGGCTCAACGTAAGCGCTTTCTGTGCGAGAGGAGGTGCAAGTAGGGGTTGTTTAGGGGGTGCTTAGGAGGTGTTAGGAGGTAGGAGGGGGTGTTTGAGGTGTATTCTGTGTCAGAACCGGCTCAGGTTGAGCTGAAAAGTGGACGAGTGTAAGCCCCTGCCTCCGCCGCGTGCGGGTCCGCGTACGTCACCGTGGCCTGGAGGAGCACGAGCAGGAGGAGGAGTTGGAGGAGGAGCATGTCAGGACGTGATCGTGAGACGTCGTCAATACGTATGGGAGAGGAGGCGGGTAGGGAGGGGGCGCGCGCAGTGGTGTGAGTTGCAACTACTACTGCTGGTGGTGGGTGGTGTGTCTGGCGCTCCCAGGACTCACATCGCCCTTGGGTAATCCCGTGTTTTTGTCGCGGTAGAGCCGGGTGGTAGTGCCAGATCCCACATGGTTCCTCAACGTTTGGGATGCTGCCAGTTGAGCTAGTTGAGCTACCACGGACATGAGTGGCCAGGCCAGGGCGGGAGGAGGATGCGGCGAGTGTGAAGGGGACACTGGCTCACTACGATTCGCAGAGTCAGGCCATGCCAAATCTTGTCTTGGTTTTTCTTCTGGTCGAACTTGATCTGACCGATTGATCCAAAGACCGAAGACAGGTCCTCGACAGTGATGGTGTCGGGAAGACCCCCGACGTAGATCATGTTGTTGCCCGCCATGCCGGCAACGTGGCGGTGCGCCGGGGAATTATCGAAAATTCACCAATTTTCAGGGACCTCGTCGACCGGCAAACATAAAAACCCTAACCCTAAGCGTGCGAGCAGGGTGTTACCTGTCAACCTGTCCTCCAAATAGTCCCCCGCCGAGAATCGCTGCGGCGCCATAAGCCACGGCGTCGGCGGCGGCGACTCAGGCGCCAAGGCCAGGGCTCCATAGGCACGACCGAGGACACGGCGATGGCCACGGGCTTGCCTCGCTGCCTTTGAAGCGCCGAGCCGGCGCGATTTGCCAGGCGCCCTTCCACTAGTCTTTTGTGGGACGCAATGTTGGGCTCACGTCTGCGCTCCGTGCGCGGGTGGAAGGCGGACAAGTATCAGGTGCGCATGCGCCCGCGAGATCAGCGCAACACCCTGATCCAGCGCGCCGCTGACGACGACGTCCGACGCCGTTGCCCGCTGCGCTATGGGTGTTGCTCGAGCATCGGCCGGCGAGCGCGGTAGCGGTGGGTGGCGGAATGAGACATAGTTGGCGAGTGGGGAGCGGCGACGTGGGGATTCGTTGCGCTGTTCAAGGACAAAAGGGGTCAAGGCGGACGGCAAGACTGCCCGGTGGCATGGTGGCACGGTGGCGCGGTGGCGCATTGGGGCGGCGGGGCTGCGGGGCTCGTGGGCTTCTAGACTGACGCGTGCCGCCCCATCCCGCTCTTATGAACTGACACTGAAATTCCTCGTGTCTTGTCGCTGCAGTTCGAGGTGCAAATCCACAACTCGTACAACCTGCTGCCGGGCACCAAGAGCCTGCAGGTGGTGTGGAAGCGCGGCACCAAGAGCGCGGCCACCAAGGTAGGCTCGCTCACGCCGCCGAATGTACCTGCGCCCACGCCGCGCCGGCCCCCAGCGCCCCCAGCATTTGTTTTGCAGAGGGGATTTTATTGCCTTCACTTCAGAAACGAGGGAAGCTAGCTGTGTTGCCCCATTCCACCACCCGCCGCTTCTCTGCTCTGCTACGCCGAGTGTCCGCCGAGGGTCGGAGCAAAGTCGCAGTCGCCGCCCCGCGTCTTATTCGCGCGCGGGAAGCCAGCTGTGTTGCCTCATTCCGCACCCACCGCTACCGTGCTCGCCTGCCGATCCTATTTATGTTGGAATTGTCGAGCAGCACAGCCCCACCAAGCTTTTTGCCATCCTCGTGGCAGGCCAGTGCTTGAGGCTGACACCCACCCGCCCCACCCATGCGCGCTCATTGTGTCACACTCTCAGGCGGTGAAGTCGGTGTGCGGCGAGGCGCTATGGGAGGAGGAGCTCTCGCTAGTATGCACCATGTTTGTGAACCCCAAGACTGGAACCTACGAGCCCAAGCCAGCTGTGTTCGTCGTGAAGGAGATCCTCGACGCGCCGCTCAAGGAGCGCGTTTACGCCGAAGCCACCATCGACCTGCTGGAGTTCGCCATGCAGCCCGGGCGCACGGTCAAGCGAACGCTCCCTCTCATCCTAGGCAAGAAAACCCTGCCGACCCATCTGGTGTTCTCCATAAAGGCGACGCCGCTGCGCGAGGGCGTGGCGCTCTCCGAGGTGTCGAGCGACATGAGCGTGGCGGATCTGGCGGACGTCGCCGACGCCGACGCGGTCATTGCGGCGGAGCAGGAGGAGGATGAGGGCGATAAGGATTCGGAGGTTGGGGAGATAACCGCGGTGACGCAGCAGCAGTTCGCGATTCACCAGCAGCAGCAGCAAACCACCGAGACGCGAGTCATGACCACAAACGATGTTTACGAGGAGGTAACTTATCATGAAGAAACCGTGGAGGAGGAGCAGGAGGAGTTTATGGAGGAAGTAACCACGACTCGGCGCACGAAGGCAGGGCCTGACACGGCGTCGTCTGACTGTCTGCTTGTTGCAGTGCACCTGTACACAACTGCCGCCGCCGCTGGCCTGCTTGTGGCCGGTAGTTGTTTCCACGTATCACCTAAAAGAATGCTCAAGTTGAGCTGAAAAGGGAACGCGTGGCCAGGCCCTGCACGAAGGCGACGATGGAGGATGGCATGCGAGCGCTGGCGGCGTCGCTGAAACCCGACCCGAAGCCCCAACCCCCGCCGCGCGCCGCCCCGCCGCCGCCCAACGAGAGGAGGGCGTTGGAGGAGTACGGGGGTTACAGCACGGGATTCACGGACACGCGCCGCGACCGTGTCGATACCATGTTGGATGTCACCGCCACGGGCGCCGCGTTCGACGGCCTGGTGCCCGGGGGCCTGGACCGGATGAGACTC
>Ga0307489_10002796_pt1 | contig 11661 bp, 9 predicted proteins | sample SB12metaG_FD_202247 | JGI IMG/M metagenome (GOLD analysis project Ga0307489, IMG submission 202247) | Sea-ice brine microbial communities from Beaufort Sea near Barrow, Alaska, United States - SB 1.2 | ecosystem: Environmental > Aquatic > Marine > Coastal | place: USA: Alaska | collected 2017-05-06
TTAGTCCTGGAGCAATGGCATTGACACAGACATTATCATTTCCTAATTCTCGTGCCATTGATTTTGTCATCGCAATAATGGCTCCTTTACTCGATACATAATGCATCAATTGGGGCGCTCCCCAAAGAGCAGTGTCGGATGCAACATTAACAACTTTCCCACAACTTGATTGACGTAAAAAAGGAGCCGCAGCGCGTGTCATTAACCAGGTTCCTCGTACATTAACATTCATCACCCGGTCCCAAACGTCAATATCAATGTCTTCCATTGAAACACCGCCTATTCCTGTCGCTATTGCGCCATTATTAACAAGTCCATCTAAGCCACCCAACATTTTCATCGATTGTGAGACACATGCTTCAATGCTTCGAGGGTCACCTAAGTCAACTTGAACAAAATGGGCGTCATAACCTGATTTTTGCAAACTGTTCGCCACTGCAGATCCTTCAGTTTCTAAGATATCGGCAATAACGATATGTGCACCTTTCTCAACTAAACTGATAGCAAAAGCCTGCCCTAAACCACGCGCAGAACCGGTGATAATGATACGTTTGCCTTTAAGCATTACTTGCTCCATTTATCTAGAAATACACTTATTTAATCGACATTTGCTAAGCTAGAAGTAACCATGTATTTCACCCGCACTTACTCGTATTTCATATTTAATGAGATCTCGTCCTGGCTGGCGCAAGCATTGACCGCTAGGAATATGAAACAGTGCATTATGAAATGGACATTGCACTGTTTCATCAACTACCTTTCCTTGCGATAACAAGAAAAAGTTTTGTGCATGCGGACAAGCATCTTCTACGGCGTAATACCGGTTATCTAGATGATACAAACCAATATATTGATCATTTATCTGTAATGTGAGCTTTGTATGTTTAATCAGCTCACTTTCAGTTGCTAAAAATAACCAAGATGTCATTATTTGCTCTATTCAAACGACACTTTGAAAGAGAGATACGCTTGTCGCCCTAATGCGTTATGGGTTAACGGATCATAACCACTTCGCGAAATAACATCAGGTGCTTGCTCATCAAATAAGTTTTTAACACCCAGAGTTAAAGCAGCAGGAGTACCTTCACCAAAAACAGCGCCTAGGTCATAATTAAATTGCACATCAACTGTGGTATGGCTATCAACACTATTTACAGAGTTATCATCTTCATAATCACTGACATAACGTACGAATACATTGCTTGAATGCAGCTCACCTTTCCATGAAACGCCTACAGCTCCACGAAGGTCAGGCATAGGTACACCAAAATTGGTGAAATTTCGTTTGTTTTTGCCTTCAATATTACCCGCGATAGGGTCTTCGAGATCGTAAGTTAAGATATAACTTGTATTAACTGTAAGGTTAACTTCACCTATCTCAGTATCAAAGCTTTTCACAATGGATAAATCAATTCCGTCTGTTTCCAAAACACCAGCATTTCTGAAGAATGTGGTCACCGTCGTTAATTGACCACTGTTAGGGTCTCGCACAAGTTGAGGACCATTTGGATCATTAGCAACAAGTGCCGTTGTATTTTCTGGGGTAATAAATTTGTCATAATCAAAGCGCCAGTAATCTATACTCGCTGAGAAATCGTTATCAGGTAAAAACCAAGTTAGACCAAGGTTATACGTGTCTGAGGTTTGCGCTTCTAATGGATTTTCTCGATCGCCTTCGGTTCTTGATGAAACTGTTGTTAAACCACCTGACACCGGATCAAAAACCCGCGCTGGTACGGTCAAACCACCAACAGTTTGAAACAAAGAAGGCGCCTTAAATGATTCACCATAGGTGCCACGAAAACTAAGTTGATCAAACAGCCAAATAAAACCAATTTTAGGATCTACCGTATCAAAATTACCTAAATCTTCATAACGTAGTGCCGCTTGAATATTTAAACCTTCTACCACAGGTATATCTAGTTCTACAAATGCTGCGTAAGTATCGCCATTAGTGGAAAAATCTTGATTTCCGCGGAAAAAATATAAGTTATCATTTTCTGCGGGTTCGCTATAGTCATACTCAAGTTCATTCTTGCGATATTGAACACCTGCAGCAACTGCAACAGTACCCTCGGGTAGTTCGAATATTTCACCTGAAGTGTGAGCATCAAACGTGGTTAATGTCGACGTTGCTTCAAAAGCATATAGTCCTTGGAAATCTGCAATAACACTAGGGTCATTAACAGCACCAAATAGTGGGTTATAAAACAAATCATTATTAGGTCCGCCACGGCCAAACAACGCGGCTGTAAAACGGTCAACTAAGGTATCTGAAGAATTAGAGTACTCATAAACATTTTCACTATGCCCTAGTGCTGCTTGCCAACTCCAATTATCGTTAAAATATCCATTTAAACCAAAAACAGCACGCCAGGTTTCTGATTTGATATCTACTTCACTTGATGCTGATCCTGTGCCATCCGGACGTCCAAAAAATAGTGCCCCTTGAGTATTACCTACAGCCGCTGCTGATGGATTTGTTGGTGGAATAAAAGGTGGGAATAAAATGGGTTGTGAAGGAGAGCCTTTTGTAAGTATCTTATTGTCGCTATACCCTAGTTCAGCAAACAATGACGTTTTGTCAGACAGTTCGCTATTAAATTCAGCATAGACGTGACTTCTTTCTTCTTCGGCGACCATACTAAAAAAATCACCAAAGTCAAAACCACAAAATCCAATAGGTGTGACACCTGTGGTAGTCCCTGGATTTTCAGCTGCTACTTGTTCGCAGCTTGGATCTGCAACACGTTGAGGAGCTCCAGCAGGTTGAAAAACTAAAAAAGTACCTGGGTGGCCAAAGGTACTAGTGGCATCTCTAAGTTCAAATTCATCACTACGATCGGCAGCTGACAATGGAGATCTGTCGAAGTAACTGGCCGCAAAAATTAAGTTACTGTCATCAAATTCATGACCATATAAGACACTGAATTGACCATCATGTTGGCTATCACTAGTGGTTGCTTTATAATCTACTTTAAATTCTAGACCGACGAAGTCGCTTTTTGTGTTGAAGTTAGCTACACCTGCCACCGCATCAGAGCCATATAAGGATGAGGCGCCATCCTTTAAAATTTCGACTCGGCCAATTGCAATGGTTGGTACCAGTGAGTTTAAATCAGTAAATTGATCACCATTTAATGTTGTAGCGGCTGTACTGACTTGGCGTCGACCATTTAATAACGTCAGTGTTGAACTTACCCCTAAACCGCGCAAATTAATATTAGACGTACCTAGGGAAAAGGTTTGATTAAAGCCATCGTTATTATTTTGTGCCCCTGCATTAACGGATAATGAACTTACAATATCAACAGCGTTAAACGCGCCTATTTTTTCGATATCACCAGCATCAAGTATTTCAACGGGGGATGGCCTATCGGCTTGTTCCTGACGTCTTATATAACTCCCGATAACGGAAATCACTTCGAATTCCTTTTTAGCAACCTTTTCATCAGACTTCGGTGGCTCTGTTGCAAGTGCTGATGATACAGCTATTGCAGACGTTAGTAACGTCGTCGCTAATTTTGATGTTGTATTTATTTTAGAATTATTCATTTTTATCTCCTCAAAACCATGTTTTAGAATGATATTATCGACCATAATATAAACATTGTTTTACCTGTGATACAATATTGTTTAATTATAATTACAATTATCATTTTCATTTTTATAAATATTTTTCAATTAACTCAGAACATCATTAAGATATTAACGACAACGACCAAGGTCCTAAAATTCCGTTAAAACTAGTGTCTATCGTAATATTTAATGATGCTTACAAAACATACTCTCTTTTTACAAACTAATTTTGTGCTACGTAGACAATAAGTCCATCTAACGCGTCAGTAACTTCTACTTGACAGGTTAAACGACTATTAGCTTTATTACCGACCACGTTTTCAAGCATAAATTCTTCCATGTCATCTTTTTCCGGTATTTTATCAAGCCATTCTGGCGCAATAAAGCTATGGCAAGTTGCACAGGCACATGCTCCACCGCACTCAGCAACAATACCTTCAATTCCATTATTTACTGCCCCATCCATGATTGATGAACCATTTTCTACTTCAACTTCATGCCGGTTACCATCTTCTGTAATATAAATTATGTTGGCCATAATATTCCTACTTAATCTTTAATTAAGGTACGGTGTTTAACTGATTACTCTAACTGTCTATTCAATACTACTTGTACGTTTTGTTTTTTATGATCCATCAATGCCTTCACTTGGACTCTCGCCGCTTTAGCAATTTCAAAGCGAATGCGGGATACACCTAAATCATGTTGATAGAGAAACTCATTATCTCGAGCATCGGGATCAAGCGCTTCAAGCAGAACCCTGTCTTGCTCAAGTACATCCCAATGACGCCCTTCAGTTCTATTTTTATACATGAAGTGCCACAAATCTTTTATCCAGCCTTCTACTTTTCTAACTCGCCAAAAATAAACCTGACAAGTATTTTCATCAATAGGTGTTGCAAAACCAATGATTGCGAAATTACCGCCTGGTCCAACCTTCTTTTGATAAGGTATTGCAAGTCTAAGCCAATGTGTACCAGTATCGCCGAATTCTACCCAGTCAAAATTCATTCCCGTTTGACCTTCTTTTTCAAAAAGCCAACCGTTCTTAGTTTTCTCTAATCTCATTTTGGCTTTTTTCTCACCCCAAGCCATAGTATGAGAATCGCCATGTAGATAAGCACCATGCATTGGGTCCATTACATTATCAATGGCATAGCGGTAACTGGTTTTCCAGATAGCGGTACAGAGGAATGATGAATACTCTTCTTTAACAAGTTCATCCGGTAATTCTAAGGCTACTGGCTCAGGGTTAAGCTCGTCGCCAAAATAAGCAAAAATAGCGCCCTTTATTTCTTGAATTGGGTAACTATGATTTTTCTTTGTATGCTCCATTGGGCAGTTATCAACCGCTGGTACATTTACTACCATGCCATCTTTATCTACTTCGATGCCATGATACCAACAAGCTAACTTATCACCCTTGTTTATGCCTAGTGACATACGTGCACCACGGTGTGGACAACTATCTGAAATCGCGTGCACATTGCCGTCATTATCACGCCACACAGCAATTTTTTCACCTAAACGTGTGATACCTACTGGTGTATTTTTTACCCCCCAACTAGGCAGTATTGGGTACCATAAATTTTTAACACCTAAACTAACGCGTTGTTCGACTAATTTATCGAACTCATCATTAGTTATAGTTTGATCCGACATTGGTTGCTCCTTCTCTTACATATGTGTAAATTTACTGCTTTGCCAAATGAGACAATTCTAGTGTGAAGTTTTCTTCGGTGAATTCATTGCCATCTCTGTTATTAATACCTAATGTATTAAGCTTAGCGACTATTTCAGCTAATTCGTGTGTTTCTGCTAAGACGGTCTCTAGTGCATCACCTAAATTATTTTCATACTCAGTTGGCAGCGCCGAACGAGTTTGCCAAACAAGATTATCAATATGATCATACGTTTCGATAGAGCCTTTGGCTGGCTTGGTCTCAAGCCTAATTTGCTGCCAAAGTACCAAATTTTCATTATAATCTTTCATTTTTTCTTCTCCATCTCATAGTGGTTATTAAAAAATATATTTATACAGCGAATATTATTTTATAACTATTCAGTGAATAATTATTACTCTTACTGCTATGTATTTATACCCTTATTAATTTTCATTTCCTTTGAATTACTTGCCTCATGGGTCGGGTATGGGCTCATTAGTGCAAACAAAATACAGGAAAATATACTCATTCCGCAGCCAATAGCTAGTATATGTTGATATGATCCCCAGTGTTCAAAACTTAAACCCAACATGTAAGGACCAATACCTGCGCCTAATAAAAAACCAGCTAAAACATAACCATAAATTTGAGCAAAAGACTTCAAACCAAAATAACGACCAACTAAATACCCAATTAAATCACTTTCAGCACCAAAGCCTAGACCGATTAGAAATATAGCCAGTAGTTGAATGGGCATTGTGTCAGCATCAATCAATATTCCTAAACCTAAAGCCGCAAGGGAAAAAAATAAAATGGCAATATACGGTGCGAAAAATCGGTCTAATAAATATCCAACTAAAATTCGACCAAAAAAGGTTGCTAGACCCATCAAACCAGCAGCACTCGCTGCCATCGTTGCCGTTAATCCACGGTCTTTTAGTAATGGGACTATGTGGGGTAGTAAGCCAGTCAAGAAAGCCGACATAATAGTTATTCCTGCACACATTAGCCAAAAGTTACGCTTTCTTAATGCTTCACTAGCCAACAAACCTGACAACATAGGTCTTTCTGTTACTGTAACATCTCTATCATCAGGTTCATTTCGAATGATAAAGCTTACCAAAGGTAATGATATCAGCATCACCAACGCTGCTAATGTATAATATGTGGATTGCCAATCCGTAATATTCAGTAATGATTGCGTTAAAATAGGCATAACCATATAACCTAAACCCATACCTGATGCCGCAATACCGATACTGATCCCTCGCCGTTTATTAAACCAAGATGATAGGAGTCTTACATAAGCGATACTTTGGGCCCCTGTTGAAGCAACACCTGCGATAAACGTAAGAGTGTAAAAAACATTTAAAGAATGTAGGCTTGAAGGTACAAGCGCTAATGCCAGTCCCATCAGCGCTATCGACGGGATTAATACTTTTTTTACCCCTAAACAATCAATTAAACGACCAATAAATGGTGCTACAAGTATGGGAGATAAAGTAAAAATAGTAAGGGCGAGCATTAATTCAGAACGCCCCCAGCTATATTCTTGCTGTAGAGGTAACAACATAACACCAAGTGTGCCATACATAAGTGGCCCTGGACTGAACATCATTCCAACCACACAGACAAATAGTATTTTCCAACCAAAATAAGATTTAGAATCTTCATTTTCTAAAGATGATTGAGCATTTTTCAATGTTAACTCCTTTGCTGTAGATTTGATCGCATATGCATGTGTAACTAACTTGTTTACAGAATAACCTTTTCTTTAACATTAATTCCACTATAAATAAAAACAATGTTTCGGATATAAAACAACCGTAAACCTGTACAATACTAATGTCAAGTAAAATGTACATCTGTAACATCTTTAACAAAAGCAACAATATACAATATAGAATATAGAATAAAGCCATGATAATAATGGATTTTTTAGGAGAGATAAAAACAAAGCCTATATATTAAATTATATCTCTCCTTACAAAAAAAAGGTATTTAGCTTAAATTACTTACTTGACAATTAAACAAAGTAACTTAATATTAGTTCGCATATAAAACATTGTTTTTAATTTAACGTATTTTGGACTAACAAATAGTGAATTAAAACGTGAGCTTAATCAGGAGATAATTATCGTGAATAGTAAAAATGATGAATTCCAACAATACGGAACTGTTGGAGAGTTAATAGCAAAATTTTTAACTGCTTGTGAACTAAGAGCTGCTTTTGGTGTTATCAGTATTCATAATATGCCAATTCTAGATGCATTCGCCAAATACGGTGAAATTAACTTTGTACCAAGTAGAGGTGAAGCTGGTGGTGTTAATATGGCAGATTCCTATGCTCGAGTGAGTGGAAACCTTGGGGTTGCCGTTACAAGTACTGGTACTGCCGCGGGCAATGGTGCAGGCGCACTCGTTGAAGCACTTACTGCCGGCACACCTTTATTACATATTACCGGCCAAATAGAATCAGAACATATTGACCGTGATCGTGCTTATATTCATGAAGCACCTTTTCAACTGAAAATGTTACAGGCAGTATCAAAAGCAGCATTTCGAATTTGGTCTCCTGAAAGTGCTCTTGGGATATTACGAGAAGCGGTGCAATGCGCATTAACACCTCCTCGTGGCCCTGTTAGTATCGAGATCCCTATTGACGTACAAAAAGCACAAGTTAAGTTCCCTACAAATATTTCTCCTTTGCCTATTGTTGAGGCCCCATTGCCTAATGATCAAGTTGAACAGCTGGTTGCACAATTTAAAAACGTAAAAAGACCCATGTTATGGCTTGGTGGTGGCTCGAGACATGCCTTTAAAGCGGCCGAACGTTTAGCCAATATGGGTGTTGGTATTGTTACTAGTACTAACGGTCGAGCAGTTGTTAGTGAAGATCACCCCATGTCAATCGGAGCATTCAATGCCACTCCTTTTTCCGAAGAGCTTTACAAAAGTATAGATCTAATGGTCGTGGTGGGCTCTCGTTTAAGAAGTAATGAAACATGGAATTACCAACTTGGTTTACCGAAAAATTTAATAGTGGTTGATTTGGATGCGAAAGCCGATGGAAAAACGTATAAAAATAATGGTTTTATCTATGCGGACAGTAAGAAATTATTAGAGTCTTTAGCTGATCGTTTAGAGGGACAGCTTAACATTGATCCAACCCTCGCAAAAAGCATTGAGCAAACTCGTCAAAAATCTGAAGCTGAGTTACGCAAAGGTTTAGGTCCTTACAGTGATTTAGTTACCCAATTGCAAGAGTTATATACTAATGAAATGCCTTGGGTTCGTGATGTTACACTTTCAAACAGTATGTGGGGAAATCGTTTACTTAAAATAGCAGACCCGTTGAATGGTGTTCATGCGCTTGGTGGCGGTATTGGCCAAGGATTACCTATGGGTATAGGTGCTGCCGTTGCAGCAGGCGGTAGAAAAGTAATTGCTTTAACCGGAGATGGTGGGCTCAACCTATGTATCGGTGAAATTGCTACTGCTGCTCAAGAAAAAGTAAATATGACTTTACTGATTATGAACGATTCAGGGTATGGCGTAATACGTAATATTCAAGATGCTGATTATGGATGTCGCCAACACTACTCTTCAATTCAAATACCTGACTATGGCTTAATCAGTGAATCTGTTGGCATTCCTTTTTTTAGAGTGAGTTCCATTGCTGATTTTAAAGCAATAATGAAGCAAGCTTTAGAAATTAATGGCCCTGCTGTTGTTGAAGTAGACATGGTTAAAATCGGTCCATTCAGCGCAAGTTTTGCAGGTCCACCGAAGCGTATTAAAGAAGGTGAGGCATGATTAAAATTGGCCTAATAGGCTTTGGTGCAATCGGTCGGTGTGTGATCGAAACACTCCCCAAAGCGTTAACTGAAGAATATGAAGTCATCGGTATCCTAACTAGAAAAGCTGCTGACAATTTGGTGAATAATATTCCCTCTTATAGCGATATAGACCAGTTACTTGCAAAACAACCCGACATTATTGTCGAATGTGCAGGTCATCATGCGGTTAAAGAATATGGTTGTAAAATATTAGAAGCCAATATATCACTAGTTATATCATCCATTGGTGCCTTAGCTGATAGTGTTTTATATCAACAACTTAAAGATTCATCTACGGCTAGTAAGGCAAAAATATATCTGCCTGCTGGCGCCATTGGTGGTATTGATGCCCTTGTTGCCGCAAAACTTGGCGGGATTCACGATGTCACTTATACCATGCGAAAGCCTCCCAAGGCTTGGCAAGGTTCGGTTGCTGAGACGGTGGTTGACTTGAATAGTCTTAAGCAGGCAACCGTCATTTTTTCTGGCTCTGCCGGTGAAGCAGCAATACTTTACCCTAAAAACACCAATGTAACCGCAACCATTGCGTTAGCGGGATTAGGTTTTGATGAGACAAAAGTAGAATTAATTGCAGATCCCAACATTATTGACAATATACACGAAATATCGGTATCAGGTGAAACAGGTTATTTTACCATCGTATTAAAAGGAAAACCCTCTGTGTATAACCCAAAAACTTCAGCATTAACGGCTTTTAGTGTCACTAAGTGCGTTGCTGATTTTGGCTCATCGATCATTATTTAAATTTATAGGAGTTTACAATGTCTGACAATAAAATACTTGTCGGTGGGGAATGGAAGCTAGGTTCCGGCAAATTAATTAGATCCATTAATCCGGCCAACGGTGAGCTGATTACTGAATTTAAAGGTGCGAGCTTAGAAGATGTTGATATTGCAGTTGCGGCGGGTAAACGTGCCATGTATGACCCAACATGGTACCACTTAAAATCGCATAAACGTGCAGCTATTCTTTCTAATATTGCGAGGTTAATACATCGTGATGTTGACAAATTAGCGGCACTACAAACCTTAGATACGGGAAAATGTTTATCTGAAACTAAGGCATTGGTGCAGAGTGCTGCCGAAACATTTCAATATACGGCAGCAGCCCTTGAAATCCAAGAAGGAGAACTCCCTCCTTCTCGAGGCGACTTTTTCACTATGAGTGTTTACGAGCCAATGGGCGTTATTGGGGCCATTACACCTTGGAATTCACCCATAGCAAGTGATGCACAAAAGCTTGCCCCTGCCCTAGCAGCAGGTAATGCGGTAATCATAAAGCCTGCAGAATGGGCGTCATTAGTGTCGTTAGCCTTAGCTGAAATTTGCATGGAAGCGGGGTTACCTAAAGGATTACTCTCCGTTTTACCAGGCTCTGGTTCAGTTATTGGTGATAAATTAGTCCGTCATCCTGACGTTAAGAAGATATCCTTTACTGGCGGTACCTCAACAGGTAGGATTATTGCGGGTATTGCTGCAGATAAATTAATGCCGGTATCTTTAGAGTTAGGTGGTAAGTCACCGACAATTGTTTTTGAAGATGCTGATGTAGAGCATGCTATTAATGGAATATTGTACGGCATTTTTAGCTCTACTGGGCAGTCTTGTATTGCCGGATCTCGCTTATTTATTGCCGCTAAAATTTATGACAGCTTTGTTAACAAACTAGTTGCTCGTTGTAAGGCATTAAATGTTGGTTTGCCTAATGATAGCTCAACACAAGTAGCACCTTTAGTGTCATTTCAACATCGTGACGTTGTAGCTAACTATGTTGAAATAGCAAAAAAAGAAGGCGCTAAGGTTTTATGCGGTGGGGAACTGTTGCAAGGTCAACCTTATGATGATGGTGCATTCTACCCTCCTACAATTTTATCTGGCTTAAGTAATAATACTCAAACCTGCCAGGAAGAAATATTTGGCCCTGTACTGGTGGTATTGCCTTTTGACAATGAGCAAGATCTTATCCAGCAAGCCAATGATTCAGTATTTGGTTTAGCCTGTGGTTTATGGACTCAAGACTATAAAAAAGCCCTAAACTTTTCCCAAAGAATTGCAGCAGGTACCGTTTGGATCAATACCTATAAGCAATTTAGTATTGCCACTCAATTTGGTGGTGTGAAAGAAAGTGGATTAGGACGAGAAAAAGGTCGAAACAGTATTCTAGGCTATATGCAACAAAAAAGCCTTTACTGGGGATTGAATCAAGAGCCACTAAGTTGGGCTGATCCAAGAAGTAAGTAATATTGAGCGGGATGGCCCAATGTGCATGGCTAGATATTTTATTTTTGGTTAATTATTATACTAATAACTGAATATCGAACATTACTAGACCATTACTCCCCATAGAGTTTAAAATACAAAATATACTGAGAATGCTATTGTTAACTAACTATTGCTGTTAACATATTTAGTTTTATATACGAAACACATTACACATTGCGCATCTAACGTGAACTAACAGGATTAAGCTTAACTTTTGGAGAATAATTACAACGTGGAAAATGCATTAGTGAAAACTGAATCTGAGCAATCAAATCGATATATGGTTCCTGGTCTAAT
>Ga0307489_10002798_pt1 | contig 11655 bp, 10 predicted proteins | sample SB12metaG_FD_202247 | JGI IMG/M metagenome (GOLD analysis project Ga0307489, IMG submission 202247) | Sea-ice brine microbial communities from Beaufort Sea near Barrow, Alaska, United States - SB 1.2 | ecosystem: Environmental > Aquatic > Marine > Coastal | place: USA: Alaska | collected...
GCGACGCGCCGCTCCGCCGCGTGACTCTGTTCCCCCTCCGCGTCGACGACTGCACAGACTTCACCCTTTGACCGGTTTTGACCGATTTTGAGCTTTTGACCGGCTTACTTTGACCGGCTTTGACCGGGTTTGACCGGGTTTGACCGGCTTTGACCGGCTTCGACCGGCTTTGCTAACCGGCTTTGACCGGCTACGGCTTTGACCGGCTTTGACCGGCTTTGATCGGATCTGATCGGCTTTGACCGGTTGACCGGCGTACTAGTGACTCAAGAATTAGACCTCTGTAGCCACTTGTGTGTCCAAGCCAGGCTGGATCGCGGAATCCCATGTCCGGCCGAGAGGGGGGTTTTTTAGGTTTCGCACTGCTGACGTGCTCAGCTGCCGCGGCCGCCGCGGCTGCCGCTGCAGCCGCGGCTGCCGTTGCCGCAGTCGTCGCCGCTTTGGCCTCCGTTGCGTCCGCGGCAGCGCGAGGCTTGGACGCCAGGAGGCGCGCGGGTCGGTACACCCCTCTGAAGGCGAGCGGCGTACTCCATCGAAGTCACCGCGTAGTCTCTCGTTTCCGCCCAGTGCAAGAATGTCACCAGTGCGGGCCGTGCGCGCGTGTGTGCTTCGTACGGAGACAATGACCCGCGCGCCTCCTGGCGTCTAAGCCTCGCGCTGCCGCGAACGCAACGGAGGCCGCAGCGGTGACGACTGCGGCAACGGCAGCCGCGGCGGCAGCGGCAGCCGCGGCGGCCGCGGCAGCTGAGCGCGTCAGCATTGCGAAACCTAAAAAACCCCCCTCTCGGCCGGACTTGGGATTCCGCGATCCTACCTGGATTGGACACATGACTGGCTACGGAGGTCTACGTCTCGAGTCATTGTATATGGGGCGTAGCCACTGGCTACCGCCTGTCTAAATCTTGGGTCATTTTGCATGGGCTCGGAAAGTCCCGTAGCCAGTGGTGGCTACCAGATCTCTCCCGAACTGGCTACCAAAGTTCCTATTCTCATGCCGATCCCACAGACTACTACGAGGCAGGGTCAGCCTATGAGATTCAACCTCACTTACGGTCAAATGCCCGCGCCGTTGATAGGAATCTCACTTTGAAAATAGGATTCCCTCCCTGTGGGGGAGGGTGGTTCGGCAGCCAATGAATAATAGTTTGAAAGGGGTTGTGTTGCTGAATTGCTTGGGTTTACGACTACACATTCAGCACACGGTTCCCTGCAGAATTAGTTGGTCTACAAGTTTAGGCGAGTTGTGGCTAGTGTCACCCGTGAGCGTACAGACTCTCCTGCGCCCTGCCGCCTCGGGACCTACACGCTTCGACTTTCGATGGGACATGAACGTGTGACAGCGGCGACCTGCCCGAGGGCACGGAAGGCGAGGGGCCCGCGTGTTGAGCGAGGGCGAGCGCGAGCGAGAGGTCGGCGGCGAGGGCGACGTCGGCGACGGCAATGACGCGCGTTGCGGGCGCGAGTTGAAGGCGAGGGCGGCGCATTTTGATGAGCGCGGGCACGGCGCGCGTTGACGGTGAGCATCAGCGCCTCGTTGCCTCGTTCCCCGCTTACTCTCGGCCGCCGAGCCTCGGAAAAAGTGAAGCACGTCCAATAGAATACGAGGGACCAAATGTGTGACTGCACTGCGTGGTGTACCGGTACACGAGGAGGTCCGTTGAAAACCGGAGGATTTTCCGGGTTTCGACCGACTTTTCAAAAAAGGAGATAGGGACCTCTCGATGATTTCGTTTTGATTTCTTGAGTTAATTTTGAAATAACTCGACCCCCATATAGGAGAAAATAGTCTCCGTAGGGCTAATTACTGATTCTCGCAATGCCCCCTCTCCAGTTTTGGACTGAAGACTGCTTGTGCGTAGTGTACCCGTGCACTTCCGTTTGACAAAGCTCTGCCGAAGTGGGCGCATTCCACATGTAGAACGGCAGCTTGAGGCTACCGAATACGATATTCGGATTCAGACGGTCCGCGCGGTCACTGTGCGCGGCTGTCAGTCGCGCGCGTCGGCCACATCTCGCGGCAATTTCACCGAACGTCCTCAAGATCGCCAAATCACGCGACTGACAGCCGTTCACCATGTGGTACGCCCTTCAAAAGCCCGCCCCGCGCGCTCGCCACGTCGTGTACGCGCGCGACGGCGCGGGCAATTCGCGTTCAAGATGCGCTTTCGCATCGCGAATCCTTGGATCAACCGATCTTGGGTCAACTGCGATAAAGTGTCATTTTGGTTTCAAAAACAAAAAGGACCACCTTTCAAATACATCATATCGCGCTGAGCGCTAATGCACTTTTTAGGCTGACCCTGCCTTGTAGGAGGCAGCGTTTCGAAACTGCGGGTCCCGAGTTCCTATTCTCCTTATCGTGACACAGTCTGTCATAAATTTCGTAAGTTCCGAGATTTCGAAATCACGTGCACATCGCTTCGCTGGGACGGGAAATCACACACGTGTTAGTGGCTTCCAAGTACAGAGGACCGATCTGTGTAGTACGCCATAGGCCAAAAAAAAACAGGTTCGCGTACCATGATCGGGAATGTGGGTCAAAATCTCAAATCATTTCTTCGAATGGGTAAAATAACTAAGATCTTAAATGATGCAACCATTGCAGTACAGATTGTGAATTAATAGACCGTAAATTCGCCGTATGTCAGCCCAACCAAGAATTATTGGTGTAGCGCAGCAACAAAATGAAGAAACCGCCACTGTGATCTGCAATCTGCATGGCGGCATGCGGAGCGCCGCGCCGACGGCGGCTGTACTTTCACTAAATACAAAGGCTTTGATTCGCGCACGGGACGAAGCTCCTCTGGCGGTGGCTGCGAACTCGGCGCGACGGCGTTGGCAACGCGCATTGCATCTCCCCATATAAATGGCTCAGAGTTAACTCGCCAAACGCCATGCGCACCGCACACGCCGTTGCGGTGAATATGCCGCCGCCGTCAGAGGAGCGTCTTCCCGCGAGGTCTATCAAGCCACTGGCACACTCGAAGTATCGCCGCCGTCGGCGCGGCGCATTGCCATGCCGCCCGGCAGATTGCGAATTACAGCGGCGTTTACGGTTTCGTCTGTTTCGTGCTGCGCCCCATTCTTGGTTGGGCTGGCAATAGCGAATCGACCGTGTATTACCTCATAGAGGTTAGGGAGCCCTGTATGTCACGGAGCCCTGAGTGTCCAACTTTCGCCTTTCTTGAGTGATAGACGGTCGATTTTGAAGCAAATCGCGGGTTTTGGGGTTTTCGTTTCTGACGGGGCGACCGCGGGCGGCAGGCGGCAACGCCGCCGCGACTTTGGGGGTCCCCCCACCCGGGGTTGCCTCGTCAACGGCAGATATGTTGCATGTGTGGGATGCGGTTGGAGCGCCGTGCATCTCTGGCGTCGCGTGGCGCGCGTCACTCAGGAGGCGATCGCCAAATGGGGCATGAGCGAAAGCTAAAAAGACGCGACAAGGCTACAAAACGGTGCCAAATGCACGGGGAGACGCCAACTGCGCACGCGCACAGGAGGGTGGCGGCCGGGGCGAGACGCTGCTAATTTTGTCGGTACTATCGTCGCGGGCTGTGTGTGTTCATACAGCGCGGCTTGGGTCGCCGTGGCGCCGCTGCTCGTTTCTCGCGGCGGCGGCACTCGGGAGTCAAAACGTGCAGATTAGACGGTCATCCTGAGTTAAAAAAGTTGGACATTCAGGGCTCCCTGCTTTTTTCGATGCGCCTAAAGAAACGGGCGTTGCGGTGTCAATACGGCGTCAAACGACCCGAACTTACTGGGACGGGGTACTATTAGAGTTGTTCCCGACAATATGGCGGGGTCGGTTCCATATGTTTGTCGCACGGTTTGGGGACTCGGAAAAAAGTTGGACACACAGGCTCCCTACTCTATCTCTGCCGCAATGGGTGTATGGACCAGCTGTAGTTGGCGTACATCGAAACAGGCCTTCCGGCGCGAAGCGCCAAATTCTGCGTCCTCCAAGCGCCCGGTAGCTCTGTTTTGCGTGGTGAATCGGCGAGAACGACGCGCAAACATTGGCGTACGAAGTTGCGGCGGCGGCGACGCCGAGGCGCGGAATCCCTGCGTAGTAGTCATGCCGTAGACTCCGTGGCGCAACGGGGCGGTGCTCTCATCGCCGTTCGACCCCCGCGAATTACACGGCATGACTACTACGAAGGGATTCCGTGCCTCGGCGCGGCCGCCACCGCAACTTCGTACGTCAATGTTCGCGCGTCATTCTCGCCGAAAGCCACTCAAAACAGAGTCCTGGGCGTTTCGAGGGGCGCAAACTTGGCGCCCACGCGAGTTGGGACCGCCTCTAAATTCTTGAGTCATGGACGATCAAATTGCCGTCTCACATAAGCCTACTGGTCAACACGTTGCGCGGCGCGCGCAAAGCGGCGGCTATCGACCTCATAAACAAGTACCAAATTCAGGTCACGTCGGGACGTATGTATCGGCTAAATAATCCCTCAGTTTGGTTTCTTTTTCACAAGGTCGATAGGCGCCGTACATCATGGACCAATTCTGGTTCAAAGGCTGTAATTTGGTTCTGACATTTGATTCAACCCCAATGTACCCAAAGCCAGTCACCCTGGTTACACGCGCTGATTGGTCGAAAAACATCGACACATCTTATCCGCGGGTCATGCGTTGATTATCCGATTACAAGTTTTTGGGGGGGCATCACAGGTGTTTTTGTGCACCGGTAAAGTATGTATTTGCGGTTACAGCGTCGCGCCTCGCATTTCACGAAGCCACGGAGTGTTTTGATTGGCTGTTCGTAAGCCAACAGGGCGAGCAGCCAATCTCCTGATAATGCGATGTGAACACACCGCGCAGTTCGCGCGGCCCGCAGAAGCAAAGTTACGGGTTTTAACACCCCCCAAATAAAGTACAAAATGAAGTCGAAGTCAATGCTCACTGTGCGATCTCCGCCGCCAAATCGCGACTTTCGCCGAGGCAAATGACTGGCAATCTATTTCCCGGCTTTGGAGTTTAATCGGTTCTGGCCCGAATATTAAAACATACAGACGTGCTGCCTGAGCGCGCAAGATGAGTCGAAATGTCCATGAGTCTAGTCGTAGACGGTCATAAACTCACATGTGGAGAGCGAATTCTCGGCAGTTCTGCAGCAATTTCAACCAACTCCACGCCCCGATCAGCTCCTGCCAGCCTGCTTCTCTTGTGGTTGGCGACTTCCGCAGAAGTCGTTTCACGTAGATTGGCTCGGAAACACGCGCCGCACGGCGACCCTGCTGTTGAACGCGTGTGATTTTGGCATTCCTGCACTCCTGGAGGGTTCCGAGTATCCTATATGCTCCCCCGGTCGGTCTGGTATGGGCGCGGTCGCACTCGGACCGCACCGCGTCCCAGCTGGGGGGGGGGCGATTGCTTGGGGTCTAAATGGGGGGTTTACCTTAGGTTTATTTTGTGTTAGACTTGAAACATCAGAAGGACATACATAATTGCGGAGAATCTGCGCCCACTCACCGCTCCTATCTGGGAGCTATGATCCTAGTGGAGAACGCGAACGCCCAGACCGACCGCCGGAGCTGTTAGGGTAGCCCAGAGGGTGCAAAAAAATAAACCGCGTTGGGTCGCGGCGCCGCCGCGCCCGGCGAGTTTGTTGTACAGCAGAATGGCTGTGACGGCTCTTTTGAACAACTCGGAGTGACTTTCTACTTCGAAATGCTTGCGAAACGCTCGCGAGCGAAGACGAGGAACGCTGTCCCAGGGAGAATTTGCGTCCACAGATGAACCGACAGTCTATGTAGATTTAACTCAAGAACCCCGCATAAAATTGAGATGTTCCTTTTGGACAGCCCTCAGAGTTGCATAGCACGTCGATCACCTGCAAGTAAGCCCTGATGCCACTTTGCAACTCATGAACTGCCTTCCTTCCAACAGCATTGGCATTGATGTTCACCCGACCGGAGTGGCTTTGGAAATTATTACCGTGTGGCAGGGCCAAGTTATAATACAATGCTCGCAAAGTTATAATATGCCAACCAACTCAAGAAACGAAGCGAGTGCTTAGTGAGCCCTACCGTACAGCTGCAGCTCGTCGATCCTCGACATCGCTGCGAGTCCAATGGGAACAGCCACAAGCCTGTTGGCGGCCAATTTCAGACTAGAAAGAGCGGAGAGCTCAGAGAGAGACGCAGGAATGCTTGTGAGTCGGTTATTGCTCAGATTAAGTTCGCGCAAGGAGAGCAATCCACCGATCGATCCAGGCAACATGTTTATATCGTTGATACGAAGGTCCAGTACCCTGAGATTACTGAGCTGGCCAAGTGACACCGGAATCTCTCTGACATCGTTGCATCGTAAGTCGAGTATTTGAAGTGACACAAGCTCGCCAATATTCTCTGGCAGTGCTTTCAGCGCATTGTTGGGGATAGCAAGCGTAGTGAGTCGAGAGAGCGAAGTCATCTCAATCGGCATGGATATAATCTCATTGCTATCGAGCACAAGCGTCTGCAGATTTCGCAACGTGGAAATACAGTTTGGCAGGCTTTTGATGCCATTCTTGTCCAGTGTCAGCACTTCTAGGTTCACCAGCTGGCACACTTCTGCCGGAAATTCCCTTCGCAAAAGGCAAACAATAAAGTTTCAACATGGTAAGGCCATCAAGACATACCCCACCTAAACAGGTTGTTGTCCAGCAACAATACCCGGAGCGATTGAAGCTCCGTAAAATTGTACGGGAGGCTTTTCAGAGCATTATCGTTCAAATTCAATGCTGTGAGTTTTTGGGAATGCCGAAATAGTAGGGCAGGAACCTGCGTCACCTGTCAGAGTCAGAGACACCAGGGTACAACTGTGCAACTTTGATCATCGCCGTGCCTCTACAAGCGAGGCTCCGGTGAGGTCAAGTTCGCCAGTTTCAATGTGTAGAAATTGGACAACAGCAAGATCTCCGTAAGGCTCCCTCCTGAGGTGATCAAATGGGGTCTGAAGAGGATTTCCCTCAAGGAGAAGCTCCTGCGTCCAGCGGAACATTGCGTCAGTGATACACGCCCACCAATATTATGTTACGGTATTGTGCAGCTGCGAAGTTCACACCTTTAACTGAGTGAGCAATCCTAACTCAGTTGGAAGTGACGACAACAAGTTGCCTCTTGTGTCCAATCGAAACAAACTGGTAAGCCGCCCTATAAATGACGGTAACCTATCAAGTCCAGCATTCGAGACATCAAGATGTGTTGCCTGCATCAGAGTACAAATGAGAACCGGTTTACGAAGGCATCAGATGAGATAGATCAATGCCACTGACGTGGGTTATCTCCCACCTTCGTATTGAATATTTGCATCAGTAGTAGAGGGTTCTTTTTATAAAGAAGGTTGTAGGGACTTAACAAGGGGTTGCCCTGCAATTAAACCTCTATCAATGCAACACCTCGTCTGGCACCTCGCGCGTTCATTTCACACCTCCATCTGGATTGATTGAATGTTAACAAGCTTTCCAAATTGTTGAGGCACCTCTCTCAAACCTGACATATATGATGTCAAAAACATGTCGCGTGAAGTTGGAAGCGAAGACAGGAATCACCGGTGAAATCAAGGTTCAGCTCCTTCAACGAAAACATTCCAGTGATGGCAATCGGAAAAATATCTCCCAAGGGGTTGAACGAAATATTCAGTCGAGTGAGTAATGTTAATCTCGCAAGCTCAGGAGAGATAGTGGATATTTGATTAAATGACACGTCAAGGAACTGGAGGGCTGAAAGCAGAAACAATGTCAGAAAGCTGGTGGTACACCACCGACTAAAGAAACACAACGCTTACTTGTCATGCCACCCAAAGGCGTTGGTACACTGTACAGTTCATTGCATGCCAAACTGAGTTTTTCGATTCCTGCACGCTGCTGTGACCTCAAGCAGTGACAAGCACACAATTTCACTCGCACGTACCGTTTAGTTTAAGCAAAGATGCCGGAATATGTCGAAGTTTGTTTTCACTGACATACATGTCAGTGAGTGGCAGTTGAGCGAAGGTGTCGGGAATCGTCTCGATAAAGTTGTTGCTCAAGTAGAGCATCTCAAGCTGCGGCATCAACCTGTGGTAAATTACACACATCAGCGCTTTCCCGAAATAACACACACGATCATTACTAGGATTGGGAATGCAGTCACCCTATTGCAGCTTCGAGTTTTTCTAACTTATTAAAACCGATATTAAGAATTTTTAAGCTCGTCAGGAAAAATCTGATACTTATGTAATTCAAAGAGTTGTATGACACGTTTAGTACAGCTAAACTCGGAAGCCTGACAATGTTGTCATTTATTCTGTTTAGGCTGCGAGGCGAGGGGGAGAAGAAAAGGTAAGATGGCAACCTCTGAGGTAAGATTGCAACCTCTGTGGGAAACTGCTCGCATGATTTTGCATACCCATTGTCCCTTAGGTCAGCAATGCGGAGATCTTCTAAAGTGGCAACCTCTGGAGGAATACTGCGTAACCCACTGCTCTTCAGATTAAGGATGCCTGTTCTCTGTGCTCTTCGTATCTGAGGGGAAAATAACAGTCAGCAAAACAGAAAAATATCTGTCGACAAATTTCTCAAAGAGCTGGCAGCGACCTGACGAATGACAACATTGCCATAGTTCATATCTTTCAGCGCCAGCATCTTCCTCGTCTGCTCCAAACTCTCTGCAAAATGTCGCTGCCGATCTGCCCTTGTTTCCATCATAACTCCAAGGCGATCAGACTATTGAGGAACAGAAATATCTGATTATGGAAGAACGTGATGTCTCACGTGTAGAAAAACAGTCCCACGTTTAACAGGCGCTCCCTTGTCCGCATGATGTCTGCTCGAAAGTTTGCCTTTTCAGCTTCAGAGGCTGTGACATGTGCAGAGTTCAATGGCATGGCAAGATTTAAAGTTGCCAGACGCGCAATTTCCTAGGACAAAAAATAAACCTGTCAGAAATGATTTGGAAGGCGAATCAGCAGGTATTCCGCACCACAGATTGATCGTCGTCGACATCAGCTCTAGTAGAGTCCATTTTATCAGGCGCTGCATCAGAGTACACTAGTCTGTCCATGTGAAGGTTCATAAGCCGATGCTGTTCACCCAAGGTTTGAAGGTAACAGAGTAAACTGCGTGTCCCACCCTCGCTGACCTGCCATATCAAAATGCGATCATGAACTGAGCTTTCAAATTGAAACCACTCTCGAAGAACAATCATTATCGATACACAAATATGTTTTTCAGGGTAAAAGGTAGAAGGTTTGTGAATGTGTACCAGCTCGGGGACACGGATGTGACTATTGTCTGCGATGACTAGCTCCTTCAACCCGAGGCAGCCAATTTCAGGAGGAATAAAGTCAAGCTGGTTGCTGCCGAGATCAAGGACCTACAAACAAAATTGTGGATTCGCGTTCAGCTTTGCTTCGGGATAGACACAAAATAAATCAAGTAACTTGCACCTGCAAGTTGGTTAAACACGAGCAATCTCCAAGAATATTGAAAATCTGGTTGCTCCCAGCGTACAGCTCTCTGAGCGAGGTGATCGCTGTCAGCCCAGCTGTGATAATTCGGATACTGTTTGCTGCGATCCGCAATACGCGCAACTCCTGCGAACAAAAAAACACAAAAACATGTGAGAAGAATGGAAGGACGGTGTGCAAGAGAGCAGAAGAGGACAAAAAAAAAAACGTCAGGTACAAGAAAACAAGTGGGCAAGACCGTGCAGCTGGTCAACTGCTCGGGGAAGTTCTCTAATGCATTGCGCCCAAGGTCGAGATGCTCCAATGACTAGAAAAGCAGCGGCGGAATTTTCACAATTTGAGGACAACACAACGCGTTCTGCATTTACTTGGCCCACCTCGCATTTGCCAAGCTGTGGAGGCAAGGAACGAAGCTGGTTGTGGCTGAGGTCGAGCTTTCTTAGGGAGCGCAACTTCCCTGAACTCAAACACGTATAGGTCAAGGAAGCGCGAATGTTGAACCTGCAGTAAAACAAAGAATACGAGCCAGCACCAACCTATTTCTCCAGGCACTTCGGACAATTTGTTGTGAGCCAAACAGAGATTCTTCAGGTTCCTCAGGGTGCCCAATGTCTTTCCCACTCGAGATATTCTGCAGGTCAATTCTCAACAGGCGATGAGGTCCTGGCAGATATAATTTACCATCATATGTGCGCACCTGTTGTGACCCAGGTCCAGGGCAGTTAAAGCTGAAAAACCATAAAGTTCATGCGGAAAACCCTGCGCAACAGCACACAAGTAAGCAAGAATCAACCACACCCAAACGTTGATGAAGCTTCCGCTCACCTCAAGGAAATTTGAAGAGAGACATAGGTCTCTTAGCCCAACGAGATTGTCAAAAGGCCCAGGCAGGAAATGTAAGTTGTTGGTTTGCAAGTTTAGCACCCGCAGCTTCCTAAGGAGCCCTATCTGCAAACAAGACAAACAATGCTGAGATGTGGTGTAACAGACGCTTGTGAAGATCGCACCTCCTCCGGGAGGCACTTTAACTCGTTGAAAGAAAGGTTTAAGTCAACCAGGTGTCCATGACGAGTGCAGTAATGTCCCGGGTACGACTGAGAACAACACCAACGGATAGCTCAGCCAGTGCTTACCGAAGTCAAACACCAGTGAAGGCAAGAAGCACCACCTGCAACAAGTTCCAAGAAATGTCTATGGACTGCAGGTTCGGATAAAACGCAACCTGCAGCAGCGACAACAACCAAGCAAGGCATTTACCAAGATGTAGGGCAGTGGTTAAGCGGTTTATAACGGCTATCAAGAAGGCTGAGAAGAAAAGGCGTCACACCTCCACTGGGACACTTATGCAGTTCCTTTTTCGGAACACAAAACTGAGCACGGAAGTGTTCGTTGAGCTTCGCTGCGACGGAGCGGCCTGGTTCCATACCACGACTCAGCCTGGGTCCATGGCACGCGTGTCTCACGTCTAGCTAGGGGGTTCTCACCGGGCTTTCGGAGCTGCCGTTCAAGGAAGCGCCATCCTCTTGCCTGCTGTCCTCAAAGAAGGTCAGTGGTTCAGGCAAAGGGCGTCCCCGCAATCAACCAAGTCGAGGTCAGTCGACTATGCGTACCTTTTTGAAGGAGCACTTCCCATCTTCAGAAGACTGTGGTCGGAGCTACACCCTGGCGTCCTCAATGAAATACGCGGTGCTGTCCACGGACCATGGACGAGTTCAGACTCGCAGCACTGACGCAAACTAGTTTGTTCACGGCCGGCTCTAGAAAACCGGCCGGCGGTTCAGCGGTGCGCGATGTCAACGCGAGTGGCTCGAACACGGCACTCAGGCCGAAAGTTACATGGAGATTCCTAGATTTTGCCACAGACCGGTATTTGGAGAAAATCCTCCAATTAAAAAGTCCGTTATTGCAAAACGGGACCTGAAGTTACATGGAGATTCTGGACGCGAGAAGCGGGCTCTCTGATTGGTTGACAGCTGCTCGGCCGCCGGCCGATCGGGGCGGACGATACCAGCACTCGGTGGCGCTGGGAGCCTCTCGTTATTATTATGACTTGTGCGGCGTCGCACCGTGCACTATCGCGAGAGTTCGGCGGGCGTTTGGGGCCGGTGATGGATGAATCGCCGCCAAAATTGCTGCGACGAGTCCGCACTATACCTGCCACGATCACCTGCCTTCCTTTACCCCGCGCAGAGCGTCGGATGCGGCCGCCAGGGCGCGTTT
>Ga0307489_10002799_pt1 | contig 11649 bp, 20 predicted proteins | sample SB12metaG_FD_202247 | JGI IMG/M metagenome (GOLD analysis project Ga0307489, IMG submission 202247) | Sea-ice brine microbial communities from Beaufort Sea near Barrow, Alaska, United States - SB 1.2 | ecosystem: Environmental > Aquatic > Marine > Coastal | place: USA: Alaska | collected...
GCTTAAGTTGAGCCGAATAGATGACAAGTTTAAGCCCCTGCTTCGCGGACGTCGACAAGCGCCAGGTTTAAATTCCTCCTCCACATCTGAGGCGGCGGGAACGTTCAACATTTTCACTCTCAAGCCTGTAGTCTGCGTTGAAGGGATGCTAGCCTCACGAAGTTGAGACGGGTTTGCGATGTCACATTGACATCTATCATATGTCACATTGACATCTATTGACATCTTTAAATCTGACATCTATAATTCATTCATTGACATCTATAAATCATTAATCATGCGCTGCGCTACGATACGCGCTCCCATCATGTCGCCTCTTTAACTATGTTTCCTCGCCACTGATACACATTTTCAGGCGGTCTCCGCCCTCCTGATTTAAAACCTCCTCACTCACTCACTCCACCGCCGTAGACTCATGCTCACAGTCAGCCGATTCTCCCTGTCACTCCATCGCTGTCGACTCATGCTCAGTCAACCGATTGTGCCCCGTCGCCACGTTGATGGGAAGGTTCAGCACATGTGTGATATTGACATCCACACATCACTTGGCACTAAGCTACTCGCGTAAAGTATACACGATCCGCTATTTGGGTTGCCCGGCTACGATGTCTCTCCGCTCAAAAGCTTTTGGTCATCTCTTTCCTCCTGCTCTTCCAAAACCACATCGTCCACAGCCGCAGCCTCTGAAATTCGGCTCAGTTTGTTGCCGCCGCCGCCGCCGCCCATCGCCCCGAAGCTGTCGCCGCCCACGTCGCCCTGCGCCCCCCCGCCCAGCGCCCCCACCCCCGACCTGTCCGCCAAAGCGGTGCTCATCCGAGCAGCGATCCGCTCCATGCGCGCCCACACCCAGGGCCTCAAAAGAATGTTCCCTGTTCGGCTCAACTCAAGCAATGGTTTCAGGGTAGCAGGGGAGCGAGCGGAAACCAGGCAGTCCGCGCAACCGGCTTGATTAAGCCGCTTTCCAAACCAGCCCCGAACTTGGATCTCATTTTCGCGTATGGGCATTTGATTCACGAGATTTGATCGCGCGCCGCGCTAAGGGATATATTTGGATATGCTGGATAAGTTGGGGGGGGATTTCGTAGGTGAACTGCCCATACGCGATCCAAGTTCGGAAGGCCGGCTTGATTAAGCCGGTTGAGCGGACTGCCAGGGGAGCAATCAGAGATTACAAGGCTTAAGTTGAATCGAAAAGGAAACGATTGTAAGGCCTGCCGACAGCTGACGTCGCCTTTGCCGCCGATACACCGTGATGCAAATCGCCAACACGCCAAACAAGATGACCAAAGCGGACATCCGCGATGAGGGACCACACACACATGCTCACTGCTCAGTTTAGGGTTTAGGGTTAAGGGTTTAGGGTTCAGCATTGCTGACGGTCAGTCGCTGACCACGTCAAACGAAGCCATGCAACTCATGAACGAGAATGTAGCGTGTGGCGGACAAGAAATGCTCGCCACGTCAAATGATGCCATATAACTCGAGTATAAACGAAGGTTCAACGTGTGGTCGACAACAGATGCTCGCCTGGTCAGAAGATGAAGCATCATTCGAGAAACGAGGGTTCAACTTGCGGTGGGTAACGAATGCTTGCGACGACACCCTACTCCGTTTAACTCGATAAACGAGGGGTTCACGTGTGGTGAATGACGAGCGTCACGTATCTGGCATCTGACCCCACCCTCGAATACCGCTCCAATGCGCTTCTCATGCCCTTCTTCCCCACCGACCAGGACCTTACTCTCGTTCACGTTAGAGCTCAGCTTGAGCAACTCCAGGACACATTCTTGACTTAAGTTGGGTGATGCGGTGGACAGAGGAGCGCAAGTTGAGCTGAAATGGGATCGAGTGTAAGCCCCTGCTCCCGCCCCCTCGTCCGTCCCAGTTGCGGTCGCTGCGGCGGCGGCGGCGGCGTCAACAGTGGAGCGTTTGAACTTCCGAAGGAAACGCCACGCCAGCTCGGCCGCGAAGGGGGGCACCTCGTGGTACCCCCTCCACGAGCACCGCACCACGGCTGCCACCTCGCACTCCCCTGCGCCGGGCCCACTCTAGAATGCTCGCCAAATCACAAATAGTCCTTCAATCTCAGTGTAGGTGTTGAAACATTTTGACTCCTCTGAGGATTGGTCCTTCGCAGCTTTCCAGGGTATCATACCTCAAATGGTGGTCAACACTCTTCAAATCGGAAGACTCGAGTAAATAGACGGTCAGATTTGCCATACAATGGTACAATATGGCGATTCGACCGTCTATTTCTCAAAGATTGGCGTCCGCCATTTGACGTACCCTGGACACCTGCGAAGTCCCTACCACGGCAGCGTTGACGCACCACAGGTTGAGCTCGCTGCCGTCGCCGACCAACGTGTCGCCCGCGCTAATATTCGCCCCCCCCCATGCCCACTCCGAGGGTTTAGGACCCGCCACTCCCTCCCACACGCCGCTCGTGTTGTACCGCCCTCCCACCACGCCCGCCTCGAAGGCCTGGCAGACATAGCTCGCCGCATCATAGGATGCCGTTTAGCTCAAGAAACGAGGGTAAGGCCAGGCAGATATAGCTCGCCATGTCATAGGATGCCGTTTAGCTCAAGAAACCAGGTTCAAAAAGCGTGTCGATGACGTGGTGGGCGATTCATATCTGCTAGGCCCCACCAGGCGCCGCGCACTGATTGGCTCGCGCCCACCCCTCCATGATCTCCGCATTGCGAACAAAGAAATACCCATCGTACGACCTGGTTTCATTCGCGGGGACGGTTTCGTCCATGGTGCCGTGCAGGTCCAGAACCGGCACGGGCACAGCGGGGGTTTGGAGGAACCCAGGGTCAGGGCTCGGCAGATATTGCTCGTCACGTCATGTAAGGCATCATGACAAAGTGCCTGAAGCTATAAATGTTCGGGCCTGCTCAAAAATCCAAACTGAAGACTCTTGAGTCAAAAGACGCCATATCAATTATACGGCGTGATATGGCGTCATTTGACTCAAGAATCTTGAGTTGAGTTTTGGAGCAGGGCCGAAATTTTGTAGCTCCAAGCACCCTCTTTTCATGCGTTTGATGTCATGATGTGACGTGGGCAGCAATGCACGACAGGCCGTACCCCGGGTGCCAGGAGCCGGCGATGGGCACGACGGCGGCCAGGTCCGATGCCATGTCCACTCCGACGTTGTACGTGAACATGCCGCCGTTGGAGAAGCCGGCAGCGTAGACCCGGTCGGCGTCCACGCAGAAGTCTGCCTTCATGCGGGGCAGCAGATGCTGCCTCACCCACCCCACGCCGAGGGCCCGGTATGTACTGCTCGTCACGTCACAGGATGCCACTGTAATAATTGCTCAACCCCCCCTACGCACCATTAACGCCTCACTGTAGTAAATGCTCAAACCCCCCAATGCACCATTAATGCCTCACTGTCATGTTTGCTCAAACCCCCCTACGCACTAAAAAAACGAGGGTGTGCAATGCGTGTGGATGAAGTGGCGGATATGATCTGGCAGGCGCTACCCACGTCGTCCGCGCACGTGGTCCAGTCGCAGTGGTCGGCGTCGCAGCCGCCGGCGCGCGCCTCGCTGTACCGGCGCAAGTTGAATCTGAAAGATTTTTTTAAACCAGTCTATCCATTTTGTAGTTTCAAGGGCTGAAACCGTATCCGTAAGCGCTTTCAAAACGGATTCTGATACTATCAACCTGAACCGCTCTGCCTTGCAGCTGTCGTAGCAGTACGTGGGGTCGCCTTTGTAGCAGATGGGGCCCTCTTTGTAGCGGTGCAAGTTGAAATTGAAAGCAACGTGTGAAAGCGGTTCGTCACATTCCAGTTTCAAGCGCTGAAACCGAAGGCGGTTTCAACACGAAGTTTGATACTGTCAACCTGCACCGCCGTACCTCGCGTCCGGGGGAACCGGTGCTGCCCACGGCGTTCCATGACCGCCAGCCGGGAGGGACGTTGCGAACAAGCGCTTCACCCGATATCGGAGCATGACAAACCTTCAGGGTGAGTGTTCATACAGACGCGCCGAGGAGGAGGAGGTAATTCGATGTCGCGTCGGTCGTGTGCATATCGCGTCGGTCGTGTGCTATCACCCCTCTTCTCTTCACATGAGTTCAGCCATGTATATCCAGGGCCGTTCATCCTATTTGCCCATAAACACACTCCGCTTCTCTTGTCATGGGTTGGGGCCTGTATTCTCAGTGACCCCCTGCCAGTACCCCCCCTCGAGCGACATCCACGACGGAGGCGGGTTGCTATTGTCGTCGTTGCCGTCAGGGTACACCACGATGTAGCGGCGCAAGTTGTCATTTGAAAGCAAACTTTGAAAGCAGTGTCTCATGTTTTACATTCAAGCGATTAGATCCAGGCGCTTTCAACTTGGGTTTGATAGGGTCAACCTGCACCGCCCTGCCGCGATGAAGTCGTGACGGTCGGCGGCGGCGCTGAGCCTCGAGGTGTTCTCGAACTCGCGCCCGCTGCCCCACCACCAGGGGCTTACACACGTTCCCAATTCAGCTCAACTTGAGCTCTTCTGACCACCGTATAACCCGACTTAGCTCATGAACGTGTCCTGGAGTTGCTCAAGTTGAGCTCTATCGTGAAAGAGTGTAAGCCCCTGCCCACCACCCGTGGAATGCCAGCACCAGCGGCAGCGGCGCGCTGCTATTGTACCCGGGAGGGATGTGCACCCAGTAGCAGGGTCTGCCAGATGTTTCTCGCCACGTCACGTGATGCCACTCAACTCAATCATCGAGGGATAAATGCGTTGTTGGATATTGTGGCGGGCATTATCTGCCAGGCGATGCCCAGTAGCTGCGGTTGACGCCTTGAAAGAACTCGGAGTAACGGAAGGTGGTGCCTCGCAGCGCCAGGAGCGTGGCGCTGGCGTTGCCGCAGCCTAGGGTCAGGCAGCTAGTGCCCGCCATGTCATGTCACGCGTTATGAACCATCGTTTATTGACGGCACCCTTTCATATGACTCAATGGCTGAATCTCTACTGAACGACGTGCCGAGCAATATGTCAAAGGGAATATTTCAGTCTCGCAACGTCTGCCAGGCCCCGCCGCAGCCGCCGTCGCGCATAAGCGCGGAGCGGCTCGCGGCGTCGAACGGCTGGCTCGCGCCCTCGGCGGCGGCGGCGGCGGCAGTGTCCTTGGCCTGGCGCGCGGAGCCTACCTCCCAGCCCAGCCCCTCATCCGACCCCTCAGGCGGCTTCACGTTGTGTGTGTCGCTGTGTACGTGCGTCCCGTGCGTCCGCGCCAGCAGGAGTGATGCGAGTGTTGCGAGTGTTACGAGGTCGTTCGCTGAGCGGAGCGCCATGGCGCCGTGACTCCGGGGGTGAGGGGGACGGTATGACAGCCGTGGCTCAAGATGGAAGGCCCAGCGGTGTGTACAAAGAAGTGCTGCCATATCCGCACACTTTGGTTGCGTGGCCAAACATTTGGCATGCAGGCTTGGTCACACGACCAAAGTATATACTACGACTGACTGATTTTCGGGCCGTTGCGGAGCCCTTACGAGAAGAGTGGGCACGGCACGGGCGAAGACCGAGCGCGAAGGAGCCGCGCACACAGGAAGCGTCACTTGGCGGCGCGCGCGCCGTCAGAAACGTTGTCAGCATGGACGATGACGCCAGCGACGACCCGCTGGACGGCGGCGGCTCCCTCGGCTCGGGCGCCGGCGTCGTGGCCATGGAGACCAACGCCGCGAACATCCGCGTCGTGGTCCGCTGCCGCCCGGTCCTCGCATTCGAAGCAGCATCCGGGTAGGGCGCGGTACATATCCCCGCGCCGACTGAGGATAGAGGAATGAGACGCCTTCGCGTGTATAGAGAGGCACCAGGCTTTCGCCCTGACCCCTGTGTGGTGTTACCCGCGCGCGGACGCGCGGGGACCGGGCCGTGCTACCCATCGTACATCCTCGTGTCCCCTCCGTGCTCTGTTCGCGTCAACCTCTCGTATGTGCCGGGGAGGGCGCGGTACATATCCCCAGGCCAACTCTCCACGGCAAAGGCTACATCCCGTTGTCCACGCAGCACGCGCCACGGACACAAAGCACGTATGCGCACGCTGATGAGAGGCCTGCCGGCGCTGCTCGACAGTTCAATTTTAGCGGGGACAACATTTATGTTACCTGGAGTGCAGTCGATTCCCCCCATCCGACGTACGCGTCGTCACCATCCGACCCCCACCCGCGGCGTCCCTTTTGTATATGAGCCTGATTGCATGCTTGTAGTCTACCAGTGTTCTCGTGCACACTCGCCGCATCCTCCTCCCTAGCCTGCCAGTGAACCTGGCGGCAATATGTGCTCGTCCCTAAAGCGTGGAAAGCAATGACCAACCTCCGACTGTCCTCAGCCGGCAACAGCGTATCGCTGCTGCCAAGGGGCGACAGCGGAGAGGGCAAGGGCGGCGGCGGCAGGGGCTTACACCCGTTCCCATTTCAGCTGATCTTGAGCTCTTCCGTCCACTGTATAACCCAACTTAACTCATGATTGTGTCCTGGAGTTGCTCAAGTTGAGCTCTAACGTGAATGAGTGTAAGCCCCTGGGCGGGGGCGGGGGCGGGGGTGCGGTGCGCGACTTCGGGTTCGACGCCGTGCTCGGCAGGGGCTTACACTCGCTCACTTCAAAGCTCAACTTGAGCACCTTCGGGCACACATTGCTGACGTTGGAGCTCAACTTGAGCACCTTCGGGACACATCCACGGGTTAAACTGGATTATGTTGGGGACACAGTCAGCTTATGTTGAGCGGAAAGCGGCAAAGTAAGCTGAAGTTGAGCGGAAATGGGAACGAGTGTAAGCCCCTGGTGCTCGGGCCGGACAGCACACAGGCGTCGGCAATTGAGGCGGTGGACTTGAAGCGAATGGTATGGCTTGTCGGATGCTGCTTGCCACGCCACGTCATACGATGCCGTTTAACTCAAGATGCGAGGGTTCAACTGCGTGTCGATGACGTGTCGGGCAACATCTGCCAGGCCCTGGCGCACGGTGCAGGCGAGCTTGGACGGGTACCACGCGACGATCTTCGCATACGGGCAGGGGCTTACAGTCGTCCACTTTCAGCTCAACCTAGCCGTTTCTGACACAACAACACACCCCAAACAACGCCGCATACTCCTTAGCACCCCGTAGACATCCCTAAACAACCCCTAAACGCACACCCTATCCCACAGGTAGCGCTTAAGAATTGAGCCGAAAATTGGCCGAGTGGTAAGACCCTGCATACGGGCAGACGGGCAGCGGCAAGACGCACACCATGGAGGGGTTCGAGTACGCGGCGGACGGGAAGGACGCCGCGCCCCGGGCCCGGCTCGACGACACGCCGCAGGTGCGATGAGTGCGGGATACAGAAATAGAACACTACAAAACAGACATCGTCAAACACGCGGACCTTTACAAACGTTGTTGCTAGAAATCATCAATGCAATGCGTGCCTTCTTTTCGCTCTCAGCTTGACAGCTGCAACCATCCCCTTTCCTTCCCATTACCCCTCCTCCTCTTCCTCCTCCTCCACCTCCTCCTCCTCCTCCTCCTCCTCCTCCTCCTCCTCCGCGACACGCAGGAGCACCTGGGTGTGATCCCCGCAGCGGCGGTGATGCTGTTCAACGCCGTGGCCGCCGCCAAGCAGGCGGGCCGCAACGTCTCCCTCGCCGTCACCTACGTCCAAATCTACAAAGAGGTGGGGCCCGGCAGATGTTTCTCGCTACGTCATCGACACGCATTTTGCACCCTCGTTTCTTGAGATAGACCGCATCCTACGACGTGGTGGGTATTCTACCTGGCCCTTCAAGCAGGTGTGCCACGACCTGCTCGTGGACAAAGCGAAGGTAAGGCCTGGTAGATAACGCCTGCCACGTCATCATCCACATTTTAGAGCCTCGTTTCTTGAGTGCAATGCCATTGCAAGACGCGGTGAGCATTATCTGCCCGGCTCCAAACACAGGGCGGCCCCACGACGTCCTCCTTCGCCGCCTCCGTCAAAGCCGGCATGCCGGGTCTGCGCATGCGGTGGAGCAAGGGCCTCGGGTTTTTCCTGGAGGGGGCGCGGATGATCCCGGTGTCCAACGCCGACGAGCTGATGGCGCTGTTCAAGAGCGGCGTCCGCAACAAAGTGATGGCGTCACACAAGATGAACATCCAGTCCTCGCGGTAGAGCCTGCTAGATGTCTCGCCACGTCATAATAGGATGCCATTTTGCTGCAGAAACGAAGGCTTGTTTTCTTTTGGACGACGTGGCTGGCAATACTCCGCAGTTCTGGTGGGGGGGCAGATGAAGATGGCGCGTGGCGCGGTCTTGTCACGCTCGTTGAGTCCATAGACCCTCGCCCATATATCATTCAGCCTGCCGTGTACGGCAGGCTGGTCTGCACTCTAATGTATATGAGCGACCGTCTATGAACTCAAGAAACTGCAAATTCCAATTTACCCCCCCACCAGAACTACATAGTATGTGGCAGGCAGTACCTGGCGGTCACACGCCATGTTCACGGTGCACGTGACGGCGTCGACGGCGGACGACCCGACGGAGGTAGGGCGGTGCATGTTGACCCTATGAAACCCAAGTTGAAAGCGTTCGGACATACGCGCTTGAAACTAAAATATGATAGACCGCTTTCGAGTTTTGCTTTCAAATGCAACTTGCGCCGCTTCATGGAGGTGACGCGCGCCAAGCTGGCGCTGGTGGACCTGGCGGGCTCCGAGCGCCAGTCCGTCACGGGTGTCACGGGCGGTGAGATGTTTCGGGAGGCCATTTCCATCAACAAGTCGCTGTTCACCCTGCGCAAAGTGATCACCTCCCTGGCCGAGTCGCGCTACAAGGGTCTGCACGTGCCGTACCGGGACTCCAAGCTGACCTCGCTGCTGCAGGACTCCCTGGGTGGCACCTCCCTCACCGTCATGGTGGCGTGCTTGTCGCCGTGCGACGGGCACTTCGATGAGAACCTCAGCACGCTGGAGTACGCGTCTAGAGCGTCCTGTATCGCAAACCGCGTGGCGGTGAACGAGGACCCGAAGAGCAAGCTGATTCGTGAGCTCCGGGCGCAGAACGCGTTCCTCACCGCACAGCTAGCGCACATGCAGGCGGCGGGGTATGAGCTGCCCGCGGCGCTGGTAGGGCCAGGCAGATTATGCTCGCCACGTCATAGGCTGCAGTTTACAACAGGAGACGAGGGTCTACAATATGAATGATGATGTGGCAAGCATAATTCGCCAGACCCTAGGCGCTGGACGGCTTCGACCTGGCGGAGGAGTCAAAGCGGTTGCAGCGGGGTGCGGAGCGGCGGGCAGGGCTCACACTCGTCCACTTTCCGGCTCAACGCAAGCACATTTTGTGGGATATGCTGAGAGCGTGAGTTTCCCCCGGTCTATCAGACAGGGGGACGCGGGGAGGTGTGACCAAATCGGCTTAGGTTGAGCTGAGAAGTGGACGAGTGTAAGCCCCTGGCGGCGGGGCGGCGCGGAGACTGCGGCTGTGGCGGCGGCCAAACACCGAATCGACCACGGCGGGATCAACATGGGACTCCAAAAAACAGACAAAAACAATCGACCCGGTTCCAGCGCCGGGGCCCTGGGGGGCAGATCCTCCCTCGGTAGGGGCTGGCTGATGTTGCTCGCCGCGTCATAGGATATCATCTAACTCAAGAAACCAGCCTAAACACTGAACCCTAGACAAGAAACCCTGAACCCTCACCCTAAACCCTAAACTCGAAACCCCAGTGTGCCCAGGGCCGACCTGTTTGCTCGTGGTGTAGCCGTGTGCCTGACACTCGGCCAACCTGATTGTTTGCTCATAGGGTACCACGGCTGTCGTTGACGCGGTGAGCAATATCAATCAGGCCCTACCTCATGGCAAGGGGAATCCGAAAGTGCCGGCGGGGTTGGCGCCGGAGGCAGGGGCTTACACTCGCCCACTTCTCATCTCAACCTAAGCCGTTTTGGTCACACCTCCCGTGTCCCCCGGTCCAATAGACTGGGGGATAATCCTGCACCCAACGTATCCCACAAAATGTGCTTACGTTGAGCCGGAAAATGGACGAGTGTAAGCCCCTGGGCGGAGGACGCGGCGGCGGTGGGCGCCGCTGACGCGGCCATGAAGAGCGCGGAGGCAGCGTTCGAGGGCAGCGGTGCCGGTGAAGGTACAAAGCCCATTCTCTTGAACCCGACATCCTACTTGAGACTTAATGTCGGCGTGACCAGTCACGCTGAGATCTTCGAGATCGAGGGTCTATTTACTCAAGGATCGCGGCCCGGTCGGACTTTCGGCAAGTCGGTCGGTGAAATTCTCGAACCTCAGTGCTGGTTGGTCGAATGGCATTCGATACCATATGTTCCATACCAGTTCCGACACTGAGTTCAAGTGGACCTAAACCTCCCATATCCCATCTACGTCATACTACCATCCTCTCGTCAACGTACGACTGCCAACCTCTCATCGATGGCTGACTAACATTTTCTCATCAACGTACGACAAACAACCTCCCATCGATGTGAAGCTCAACCTCGCATCAACAGCATAGACAAACATCCTCGTACAACGTCAACCTAAACCTCCCAACGACCCTAGTATAATGCAATTTAATCTTGCACCTGAACTCTCAGGGGGTAACAACTCCGGCGGCGGCGGCGGCGGCGGCGGGCACACCAAGGTAGGGCCAGCCGCTTATTTTTTTGCCCATATTTCCTGTGCTTAATTCCCAAAATTCAGCCTATTATGCTCGGATTATGCCCACTTATGCCGAATACTTTCCCACAGACGCGCAGGCAAAATGTCGAGAAATGCCAAACAGAATCCACATGTATCAAGAAAACGAGCAAAATTTCCCAAAAACGCCCAATAATGCCTAATATTCCCTCGGAAATGCCTGACATTCCTGGCGCATGCCGGGAATCTCCGATTTGCCTATGATGCCAAAAGCAATGCCGGCATATTCCGGCTGGCCCTGCACCAAGGAGGTGTTGGCGTCCATGCGCCTCATCAAGGAGCAGGTGCGGCAGCTGGCGGCAGGGGTTTACACTCGTTCACTTTTCGGCTCAACGTAAGCACATTTTGTTGGATAGGCTGGGTGCATGATTTTCCCCCAGTCTATCAGACAGGGGGACACGTGGAGGTGTGACCAAAACGGCTTGGGTTGAGCTGAGAAGTGAACTGGGCGTAAGCCCCTGGCCGGCGGCGGCCAACACGAGCCTGCGGCGCGAGCACGGCACAGCTGTCACGCGCGCCGAGGAGCTGGAGGACGAGCGCGACGCCCTCATGCAAGAAATCACCGAGGTATGCCTCGGTGGATCATGCCTACCGCGTCATATCTAGGCGTCGCTCTGCTCCAGTCTGCCACGTGTCGATGGATGTATCACGACGCTAAGACTCTATGCGTGAGCAGCAGACAAGAGCGTAGCTCCTATCTAGATACAGGCTGTACTAGTACTGCCGAGATTCCTCGGTGGATTACGCTGCCCCGTCATTCACATGATCGTGTACCCGCGTTTCTTGCATTAAGTGGCATCAGATGATACGAAACGATCTTTGCCTGTTGACTCTGCACATAGGTCCGCGACAAGAACGACTTCTTGGAATCGCTCATTGCCATGGAAGATGAACCGGCTGGCGGGAGTGGTGTTTCGTCTTCCAGAGGTGGTGCGGCGCTTACCGCGGCCGGCGGCGGCGGGCACGGG
>Ga0307489_10002800_pt1 | contig 11649 bp, 8 predicted proteins | sample SB12metaG_FD_202247 | JGI IMG/M metagenome (GOLD analysis project Ga0307489, IMG submission 202247) | Sea-ice brine microbial communities from Beaufort Sea near Barrow, Alaska, United States - SB 1.2 | ecosystem: Environmental > Aquatic > Marine > Coastal | place: USA: Alaska | collected 2017-05-06
CAGGATAATTCATCGCAGGGATAATAATAATGCGACCTTGGATATGACTGAAATCTGTACGTTGCGCTAAGTTGAATAGGGCTATGGGACCTTCGTACTCATCACCATGATTGGCACCGGTAAGGAGGGCAGTTGAGCCTTCACCCTTTTTTATTTGGGTGATAGGGATCATCACCGATCCCCAAGCTGAATCGTCACGAGAATAAGGAAGGCTCAGAAATCCATGCTGAATACCCTCTTTATCAAAATCAATACTGGCGCTAATTGGATTATTTCTCATACTCACTATGCCTTTACTCTATGACTAACAATTTTCTGGGTACGTTAGACAGACACTGTGCCCCATTAGGTGTCACTACCACGCTTTCAGTCATTTCAAAGCCCCAGTCATCCAGCCATATTCCAGGCATAAAGTGAAAACACATGCCCTCCTCTAATACCGTTCTATCAGTACGCCTTAAACTCATCGTACGTTCGCCCCAATCAGGCGGATAACTTAATCCTATTGGGTAGCCAACACGATTAGCTTTATCAAAACCTTGTTTTTTTAAAAAATTAAAGAACACATCAGCGACTTCGCCACAGGTATTGCCTGGACGAAAAGTGTCCAATGTTATGTTGATAGACTCAAGGATCATCTTCTCCATATCTACATATTTTTGGGTGGGTTGACCAAAGTATAACGTTCGCGAACAAGGGCTATGGTAGCGTGCATGGACCCCGGCTAATTCCATGCACACACCTGAGTTTGCCGGTATAGTGCCGCCATCCCAAGTCAGGTGACAAGCAGAACTTTCTTCCCCTACCCCCATCAGAGGAACGATGGCCGGGTAATCACCAAAATGCTCCGCAGTACCCAGGGCACCAGCGTGTAATATTTCAGCTATCAACTCATTTTTACCCATACCTGGATGAGCAACGGTCATTACTCGTTCATAAATTTTTGCAACGATCTCACCTGCTCGTTGCATATAAATGAGTTCTTGGCTAGATTTCACCGCCCTTTGCCAGTTAACCAAACTCGTTGCATCAACAAATTTAGCGTCAGGTAAGCCGTGATATAGAGTCTCTGCGGCCCGTGCTGAAAAGTAATAGTTATCTTTTTCAAGGCCAATTTCACAGGTATTAAAGCCTTTTTTGGTTAATATTTCTGCCAGGTATTCCATTGGGTGTTCTTGCTCTGACTGCACATAATTATCAGGGTATTCAATAATATTTTCAGCACTCAAATCTGTGGTCATTGCCGCACCCGCCACGTCAATGATTCGACCAAACCAAAACAAGGTGTTATCAGTACCAATAACCACGCATTGGTGAACATAAAACGACCAAGCATCGTAGCCAGTCAGCCAATTAATATTGGAGGGATCGGTAACAATAAGCAATTCTATACCTTTGTCAGACATAGCCTTACGGGTTTTAAGAACTCTTGCATTATATTCTTGCTTATTAAAGCGGCGACGATTTTCAATCATGGTTATGGTCTCCTGAAGCATCACTATTATCAGATTATCTATTAGCGAATCACGGTTGACAATTTATTTAAAGGAGATGTTTTTATTTAAGAGAAATATAGAAAAAAGTTACAAATACCTGCTGCTTTAATATGTTTTATCCTGTTGAAACCACTGATCCACACATATTTATCTGGCAAAAAAAAATGATTCGTTTTTAAGTTAAAAATTAAGCCCCACATTGACGACTGGCCAAGTTGAATTGTCCATTTTTCTAGGATAATGTGAAAAAGATAACGGCAAATAAATTAGCTTAAAAGGCTCTATATGAAAAAATTCAAGTGTGTATATTTTCCTCGACTACAGATGCCATTTAGTTACTTTTTGTTGTTTATACAATTGTTCATTGCCTTACCATCAAAGGCCGATACATGGCGTTATGCCATAGAAGAGTCCTTAACCGAAATACAAGGAGTGTATGCGGATCAGTTTAAAAAAGTGATAGAAGAAAATTCAGATCATAAAATACTGATTTATCCCTTTGGTACGTTAGGTGAATCAACAGACCTGCTTGAGCAGGCTCAAGCAGGTCTGTTGCAATTTGTAGATCAATCCCCTGGTTTTACCGGCACTTTAATTCCCGAGGCACAAGTTTTTCTCTTACCTTATGTGCTTCCAGAAAAGCACAGTGAAATTGCCTATTTTTTTAAAAATTCAAAAACTATTCATAAAACATTTTATAAACTTTATGGTGAACAAGGTTTAACGCTGCTGACCATGTTTCCTGAAGGGAATGTTGCCATAACTACTAATAAAGTTTTTCGTTCAAAAGAAGATTTATCTGGTATGAAAATTAGAGTAATGAGTTCTCCCTTATTAGTTGAAACCTATAAAGCATTTGGCGCTGTACCTACGCCTTTGCCTACAGGTGAAATTTTTAGCGCCTTACAAACGAATATGATACAGGGCCAAGAAAACCCCTGGTTTTATCTTGAATCTGCAAAACTCTATGAAGTAAGTAATGTTATTACAGAAATTGGTCATAACCTCTACACGACTGCCGTTATGGCTAATAAAAAGTTTTATGAAAACAGTTCTTTAGCCGATAAAAAACTGATAAAAAGGGCAGCCAAAGAAGCTACTAATTTTATTATTGAATACCAGCAAAAGTTAGAAGTTAGCGCCAAATTAAAAATAAAAAAAGCCAAACCTGACATCCAATATATTACGTTAACCGATATTGAAAGAGAGCCCTTTCGCCAGGCAGCTAAAAAAGCTCAGGTTACGTTTATAAATATGACTGGTTCATCGGGTGAAGAAGTACTAAGACAGTTACAAGAGGATTTAGATGATGCCAAAAATCATTAACTTTATTATATCAACATTTTTTTTGTTTTTTAAAAGAGGCTTGTATGAATAATAAAAAGCATTTACTCAGTCATTTTTATCAGAATATTTACTATTTAATCAACAAGTTTGAAGCTTTTTTGCTGATAGCCAGCGTATTGTTGATGGCGATCAATAATATTGCCAATGTGATTGGACGAGTTATTTTTCAGGAAAGTTTGTTTTTTTCAGAAGAGCTCAATAGCATATTAATTATATTAATCACTTTTGCTGGCTCAAGCTATGCCAGCCGCCAAGCTAGGCATATAAAGATGACTGCAATTTTTGATCTTATGTCACCTGCGTATAAGAAGATTTTTATTATAATAATTTATTTTTTAACCGCAGCAGTTATGTGGTTAATGTGTTATTTCGCTATTGAGTATATCAGCTGGATTGCACCTAAAGGAAAGGTGTTGCCCGCAATGCAAATCCCCGTTTATTTAACCTATTTGTGGGTACCAGCAAGTCTTTTTCTGACCGGTTTAGAGTATCTACTAACCGCTACAAAAAACATCACTCATCATGAATTGTATCTGTCTTCAAATATTCAAGGTGATATTTATGATTAATATAAAATCCAGCGTTTTTCCATTAACTAATACTTCTTTAATACCTGTGCCCCATGTTGAAGAGGAAATATTATGGAAATGATGTCATTAATGTTTGTGGCTATGATAGTGCTACTATTACTTGGTTTTCCAATGAAAATCCCCCTACTTGTTGGCTCACTGATCGGATTTTTTCTAATGTTCGGTAGCTTTGAGTATGCACCCTTTATGATCCAACAGATGCTTGCTGGGGTAAAGCCTGCTTCCTTGATAGCAATACCTATGTTTATTCTCGCTGCCGATATTATGACCCGGGGACACTCAGCTAATCGCTTAATTGATATGGTAATGGCTTATATCGGTCATTATAAGGGTGGTCTCGCGGTGAGTACAGCCACAGCCTGTACACTATTTGGAGCGGTTTCGGGGTCGACTCAAGCAACCGTTGTTGCTATCGGTTCGCCTCTGCGGCCCAAACTACTGGAAAATGGCTATCACGACTCTTTTGTATTGTCTTTAATTATTAACGCCAGCGGCATCGCATTATTGATCCCACCGAGTATTGGCATGATCATCTATGGGGGTATTTCCCACACTTCTATTTCAGATCTTTTTATCGCTGGTATTGTACCTGGGTTATTGTTGTTAGTGCTATTTTCTATGTACTCGGTGTATTACGCTAAAAAACATAATATACCTACTATTGAAAAAGCATCACATCAACGTAAATGGGTAATGACTAAACAAGCTATTTGGCCATTGGGTTTTCCACTTATTATTATTATTGGAATTTATGGCGGTATTTTCAGCCCTACAGAAGCGGCATCAACCTGTGTTCTATATGCGTTAATACTTGAAGTTTGGGTATTTAAGTCACTGTCAATGAATGACATTATTGATAGTGCTAAATCAAGCGGTTTGATAACGGCAGTCGTGTTTATCTTGGTGGCCGCAGGTGCTGCTTTCTCTTGGATTATTTCTTATGCGCAAATACCTCAAACAGTGATGTCCAGTCTTGGCTTGGTAGATGCCAGTAAAATTGAGTTACTCACTGTGATTTCAATAGCCTTCTTTGTAGGTTGTATGTTTGTTGATTCTATTGTCGTCATTCTGATTTTAGTACCTATTTTCTTACCTGAAATTGACCGTCTTGAATTAGATAAGGTATTAGTAGGTATATTGATTACTTTACAAGTTGCCATAGGAGCGGTAACCCCTCCATTTGGCTGTAATATATTTACTGCCGTTGCCGTATTTAGGCGACCTTATATAGATGTAGTTAAAGGTTTATTTCCTTTTATTTTATTATTGTTGCTGGTTGTTTTGCTGGTTATTTTATTTCCAAAAATAGCTTTATTTCCACTAGATTTCCTATAAAAGAACTCATAAATAGCTTCCTGTATTTAAAATTATAGGGGGCTAACAATTACTTAATTCAAAAAACACCCATTAACTTATCGTGTCCCGGGTACCAATGTAAGCTCCGTCAATACCTTTATTATCAAACCTTACACATCATGATAGCAACCTGGTTGCTAATGAAATTTAATTTAAGGTCGAGTAGCTCACTCCTTATCGAAAGTATGCCAAATATTTATCGCTATTTAGCTCGTTCTTTAGAGAAAAACACAAAATAAGTGGGGTAAAACAGAGAGATTTCTGTGGTGAATTCGTTATATTTTTAAAGGGGAAGAGGAAAGCTCAAACAATATTACAATATTTCCGGCTCCCATAAATGAATATAATAAAAGACTACTGGAGATTAGGGAACATGAAGATATTACGCCCGATAAAAAATAAGCCGTGCTTTGCGCCGATAACAACAATAATCGCGCTATCTATATTAACTGCACCTCTTGTCAATGCCGCTGAAGAACAGAAAGATAAAGCAAAAAAAGCAGTGAACAAACAATCTGTGTTAGAAATTATCCAGGTAACCGCTAGTAAACGTTCACAAAGCATTCAAGAAGTGCCTATGGCCGTATCTGCTTTTTCAGGAGATACACTTGAAAAGCTAGGTATACACGAAGGACTTAATGTCACCCAACATGTACCGAATATGAACTTTTTTGCCATTTTCGGTGAAGCCTCTAGTCCGTCGATAAGTATTAGAGGCGTCAGCCTGGTGAATTTTTCAGATTCTTGGGAAGCGCCTGTATCTATTTATGTTGATGATGTCTACCGCGGTAACCCATCAGGCTCATCTATGCAAATGTTCGATATTTCAAGAGTAGAGGTTTTAAAAGGACCACAAGGTACACTTTTTGGCCGTAATAACACGGGGGGATTAGTACACTACATTACTAATACTCCCCATGATGATTTTGAAGCGAAGGCATCGGTTCAAGTTGGCTCTTATAATCAAAAAATTGTTGAGGGTGTACTGAACATACCTTTAAGTGATGGCATTCGTTCCAGGCTAGCAGTCAAAATTAATAAAGCCGATGGCTGGCAAACCAATCATGCTTCCCCCGTTAATGATTATGGAAATGATGTTGATACCCAAGACTTAAATAGTACGGATAGCTTAAGTTACCGCCTTAAATTTGCCTTTGATATTGGTAAAGAGTCAGAATTATTATTGGATTTCCATGGCAGTGAAGCCGATCAAACATCGGTTGGTTTTCCCCATATGGGTTATTTGGATCCTACAACTGGCGATAGATGTTCCGTTAAGCGTATCCATAGTGGCGAGTGTACCAGTAACACTTTTGGTACTACTGGTATAGCAGAGGCTGGGGGCCAATGGGGTCCAGAGCATGTATCGTCCAGTATTGCTGGCGGAACAGTTACACAAATTGATACCTCTGGTATGTCTGCCAAATTAACTGTCCCACTAACAGATGATATTCTCCTCACCTCTTTGACCGCATTAGAAGAAATGGATAAATTTTCACAAGATGACGGCGATGGCGTTGGTCTTTCTGGTATTGGCTTTAATGTATACTTTGATGAGCAATATCGTGCAGATACCAGGCAAATAACGCAAGAGATTCGCTTAAACGGTGATACAGATCAAACGAAATGGGTAACCGGTTTCTATTATTATGATGACAGCAGAGAAATGCGCACCCAAAACCCGGCAGGAGCTGATTTTGCCGACGCAGGGCCGATTGGATACAGTCATCAAGAAGATGTATTGCTTGAAACAGAATCTTGGGCTGTATTTGGTCAGCTCGATTATGATTTAACCGATGATCTTACGTTAGTAACAGGTTTACGTTATTCCACAGATGATCGTACCTATCACTATGAACGACCTGAAAGTTACTATGGCCCGCTAGACCCCACTGATGCTGATGGTGATGGTGACTTTAACGACCCCATTGATGATACGTTAGGTGAAGATGGTTTTTCTGGCAGATTAGGTCTTAACTACCAAATGGATGCTGACACCTTACTTTATACTAGTGTTTCCAGGGGTTTACGAGCAGGTGGGTTTTCAGCAAGTTACAATTCAAAACCAGCTGCTTTTGATCCCGTAAAACAAGAGAAAAACACCAGCATTGAAGCCGGTTTCAAAACCACCATTCTCGACGGCAAAGCTCGTCTTAATGGTGCGGTGTTTAAATATACAATTGACGGCTTTCAGGCTCAAGTATTTGAAACATTGGCGACAGGTAGCGTAATACTTAATGCAGGAGATGTTGACGGTATTGGCGCTGAATTGGATTTAACTTATGCTGTGACAGAAGACTTTGAAGTCATTGCCGGCCTTGGCTTACTCAACACTGAGATGACCTCAGATAAAAGTACTATTGTTGCTGGTGATACGGTAAGCCTTGATGGTATTTCATTACCATCGGCGCCAGAGGTATCTTACAGCCTGATCGGCCGTTATTATATCGGTAATATCGCACTACAATTAGATTACTCCTGGCAGGATGAGCACTTTTTACAAGTAGAAAATGACCCTTATTCACAGTCTCCGGCTTATGGCATCGCTAATGCCAGCATGGAATGGACATCAGAAGATGCCAGTTGGGGTATATCTTTATTCGCTCAAAATCTGGCGAATGAAGAATACTTCACTTATCAGAATTCTCTTGGTGCAGACTGGGGCTATGGTGTTTGGGGTAAACCACGTACTTTTGGTCTTAAATTCAAGTGGAACACCTATTAATTGACCCATATTAAATTGTTAATAAGTCATTATTAATTAAAAAGGGGAATAACTTACTATTCCCCTTTTTTATCGAACAGATTGCAAATGATTTTGCCACACTATCTTATTCCGGACTTTTAGGATCGCTGCAATAGCCAGTCTATCCAACATACGTATTACCTGGTAACAGTAGGGTGAATCCTCTGGCCAGTAAATCGAATTATTACTCCAACGACAAGGCTAGACTCACTTTGGTTCTCTCCATAACAACCGAAGTTTTAAAATGTAGAACATTGCTGTCGGCAAAAAACATTTGTTGAGTAAATTCATCAAAATCCTCCATATCTTTGGCTGTAACAATTAAAATGAAATCAGCTTCCCCCGTTACGTAATAACACTGCTGTACTCGAGCTGATTTTTTTATTTTATTTTTGAATACTTTAAAACAATTAACATTATCTCTGCGCAATTCTACTGAGATTAAAAAAGTCATTGATTGACCAACCGCTTTAGGTGAAACAATCGCTACTTCAGAGGATATAACGTTGTTGTCCCTTAATTTTTTTAGACGCCGCTGAATACTTGCCGGTGATAAACCGACTTGCTCAGATAGTCGTTCTGTACTCGCCTTAACATCTACCTGTAGTATCGATAATATTTTTAAATCCTGTTTATCTAATTCCATATAAACCTCTAAAGACCTTTTTATGACTTCATTAAATCACATGAAATATAAAACTGACAATAAGACATCAAAATCTGCAGAAATGAGATTAAATAAGCTCACTTTGGCTTGCTAAAGTATTACCGTTATTTAAAGGTTTGTTGTTAGCACCTAGCCGTGCCACTTAAGCAATCCAGTCGTTTATGATTTATTGAGGTTTATTATGTCAGTGGTCACTAATATTGTAGAAAAAGAGTCAACTATTACTGTGCTTAACCCACAAGATGGTTCGTTAGTTGGTGAGGTTTATAACGCCAATATAACAGATGCTAAACGAGCGATAGAAATAGCAGCAGCTGCGGCGGCTGTAGCTAAAAAACTACCCGTCCATGTGCGTATGTCAGTGCTTAATCAAGTGGCCGATGCTTTATTGCAGCAAAAAGAGCTGTTTGCGCAAATGATAGCCCTAGAAGGAATTAAAACCATTAATGAAGCGCGAAAAGAAGCAACACGTTGTGTTGATACTTTGCGCATTAGTGCCGAAGAAGCAAGACGTTTAACCGGTGAAACCATCGCTTTTGACCAAGCTCCGGGCTCAGAAAATAAATTTGGTTACTACAAAAGATCACCATTAGGTGTAGTGCTAGCTATAACGCCTTTTAATGACCCGCTTAATCTGGTGGCACATAAGATTGGCCCGGCATTAGCCGCGGGTAATGCCGTGATATTAATGCCCCACAGTGAAACGCCATTAGTAGCAAAAATGCTAATTGAATTATTTGCCAAAACAGAATTGCCTGAAGGGGTTTTGCAATTAGTTACTGGACGTGGCGATGTTATTGGCGATGTCCTGGTGTCAGATCCCCGCATTAACATGGTTTCATTTACCGGTGGTAAAAGCGTTGGCAATAAAATATTAGCGCAAACAGGCTTGAAAAAAGTGGCTCTGGAGCTGGGTAGTAATTGTCCGGTTATCATTTTAGCCGATGCCGATATTGCTCATGCACTTGATTCAACTGTCAGTGGTGCATTTTGGGCGGCAGGACAAAACTGCCTGCACGTACAACGCATATATATTCAACGCAATTTATACCCTGAATTTTCAGAAGAATTTATGCACCGTGCCAACGCTATCATTATGGGTGACAAGCTTCAGGAAGATACTCAGATGGGCCCAATGATAAATGAAAAAGCAGCATTGAAGGTTGAATTTCTGGTTAACGATGCTTTAAGCAAAGGCGCAACATTATTATGTGGAGGCCATCGCGAAGGAGCATTTTATAAACCGACTGTCCTCACTGATGTTAGCGATAACTGCCTGATTGCTAAAGAAGAGGTTTTTGGTCCGGTGACTTTACTTTATTGCTTTGATGACCTTGAAGAAGGGATTTTGATGGCAAATGACGTTGATTATGGCTTACAAGCAGGTGTGTTTACCCAAAATTTGGATTTAGCTTTTAAAGTTGCAGATTCACTAGATTGTGGAGGCGTGATGATTAACGACAGCAGTGATTACCGCATAGATGCTATGCCATTTGGTGGGGTAAAAGGCTCCGGGCTGGGTCGTGAAGGGGTGATGAACACTATTCATGAAATGACAGAAACAAAAACCTATTGTTTTAATTTACGTCAATAGCAGCTTGTTTAAAGCCTCCAAAAACGAAAAAGGATAAGTATTATGAGTAAAATATATAAACTGGCTATTATTGGTTTTGGCAATGTAGGCCAGGGATTAACAACGATTATTAACGACAAATATGAACTACTAAAGGAACGTTTTGGCGTTGATATTCATATTGTCGCTGTCTGTGATTTACATAAAGGCAGTGTCGCTGATCCGCAAGGCCTGGATCCAAAAATGTTATTAAGTCATCTTGATTTAAAGGGTGACTTAAAAAGTTTAAATGCTAAATACACCGGCTGGAATGCACAAGAAACGATTGCTAAAAGTGGTGCCGATATTTTAATTGAATTAGCTTATACAGACTTAATAACAGGTGAGCCAGCACTGAGTCATGTAAAACAAGCACTTAATAATGGCATGCATGTTTCTATGACGAATAAGGGGCCTGTTGCCCTAGCTTTTCCTGAACTGCGAGATATTGCCAACAGAAATAATGTACAAATAGGGATTGAAGGCACAGTAATGAGTGGTACGCCTGCATTAAATTTGGGCAATGACATGTTGCTCGCGGCGGGTATTACTCAAATTCAAGGTATTTTAAATGGCACCACTAACTATATATTAGGTGAAATGGAAGCTGGCCTGGATTATCAAGTGGCCCTAAGCCAGGCGCAAGCGCTGGGTTATGCTGAAGCGGATCCTAGTGGTGATGTTGATGGCCATGACGCCGCCGCTAAAGTAGTTATTTTAGGTAATTTATTGATGGATTTAGCCCTAACCTTAGCTGATGTTGACTGTACCGGTATTAGTCAAATCTCAACAGCAGATATCGCTGAAGCAGCAGCGCAAAATAAGCATTGGAAGCTTATTGGTACTGTTGCTAAAACAGAAACGGGGTTTATCGCTTCGGTTAAACCGCAAATGGTGAGTAAAGATCATGCCCTAGCGTCTATTTTTGGTGCGACCAATGCGATTACCTATACAACAGAATTATTAGGCGATGTGACCTTAATTGGCCCCGGAGCAGGCCGATTAGAAACGGGTTATGCGGTAATAGAAGATATTTTGGCGATTCATAAAAATAGTCAGTAAAAAGCTTAACCGCGCGACAATTACATAAGCGGGCAGGACGGCTAAATGGCGGCAAAAAACAATTTCAATGCTGTTCTGCCCCCCCCCCAAAAGAACACTAGAATTTGTGTTGCTGTTGGGACGGCAATACTGAAAAATAGTAGACGGTCAGGGGCATTTAAGCAATTAGCGCTTTGTGCCAGAAGCTGATCTTCAACTACGCATTTTTTGATACCAAAGCGGACTGTCAAAATTTTTCATAACGTGTTTATTGATCGAAAAAATCACCGCCTGAGCTTATTCATATCTCGGTACTACTGAGAAAACGGACGTTCAGTTAACGAAAGTTTACTCTGACCCCAGAAATATTTCATTTAGATGAGATCGATATTTCACAATAAGAGATCCACAATAGAAGTTTAAAACGACGCAGCAGTGCTTAAACAACTTGTGTTTAATTGATAAGCGACATAAGTATTAACGTATAAGTCGCGGTATGGAAGTCTGTTTTTCAATTACAGACTAGTCATGTTGCCGCGTTATTTTGTGAACGACAAAAGGCGGTGTCGAAAAGGCGCAGATTATGGCTCACTCTTGGCTTGGTACAGACAAGTGGAAAAAAGAGGTCCAATGGACCCCTCAATAAACACATGAACAAAGTAGTCACTATTATTTTAAATAAGATAATGCCTGTTCTAAATCAGCAATCAAATCGTTTACATCTTCAATACCGGTAGAGTAGCGAACTAACCCTTCAGGGATACCTGCAGCAGCACGTTCTGCATCGGTACATT
>Ga0307489_10002801_pt1 | contig 11648 bp, 20 predicted proteins | sample SB12metaG_FD_202247 | JGI IMG/M metagenome (GOLD analysis project Ga0307489, IMG submission 202247) | Sea-ice brine microbial communities from Beaufort Sea near Barrow, Alaska, United States - SB 1.2 | ecosystem: Environmental > Aquatic > Marine > Coastal | place: USA: Alaska | collected...
GCCCCCGTCCCCGCCCCCAACCCCAACCACGCTGCCGTCACATCCCAGCCGTCACCGTCCCTGTCGATGTCTCCGCCACATCCGCCCCCGTCCCCGCCTTCCCCGCCGCCTCCGACTCCTCCCTCGCCTCCTTCCCCACTTTCCTGCCTCTCACCCCGGCGTCTCTCGCCCAGCGCCACCGCCCGCTGCCGCCGCCGACTGACGCCGCCGCCTCGACTCTCCCCCCTCTCAGGCTCCCGCCGCTCCGCGCCGGCCGCGCGCAAGGTGTCGACCGTGACGCGCGCCGCGAAGAAGCTGTACTTCAACAAGGAGGACGGCGCGGCGCTGAAGAAGATGCAGAAGGGAGTGAACAAGCTGGCGCACGTGGTGGGTGTCACCCTGGGTCCCAAGGGCCGCAACGTGGTGCTCGAGTCCAAGTATGGCTCCCCCAAGATCGTCAACGATGGCAGGGCCGTGCTTGCACTCGCTTGACACGCCACTCGCTCTAGCGCGCCGCTCGCCGCTCGCCGCTCGCTTTACCCACCAACTGGCCACTAGTGCGAGAGGATGAGTTGCTATTAAAATGAGCCTGAGAGGCTACTGCAATCCCAGTGAGCACTCACGGGGAAGCACCTGCCACCATGAGGAGGCTAGTCGGTGACATAATTGGTCGCTTGACTACCACGTTCATATGGTCGCCTGACTGCCGCGTTCATCTGCGAGTGTGCGCGGCCCTGCTGCCCGGCGTGACGGTGGCGAAGGAGGTGGAGCTGGAGGACCCGGTGGAGAACGTGGGCGCCAAGCTGGTGCGGCAGGCAGCGCAGAAGACCAACGACCAGGCCGGCGACGGCACCACCACCGCCACCGTCCTCTCCGCCGCCATGATCACCGAGGTAGGAGCCGCCGCACCGTGTGCACCATGAGCAAACAGTTTGCATCATACCAGGTGGCGGTGGCGGTGACAGTGGCGGGGAGGTGAGGGGGGCCAACAATCTGGAGAATACACAGTGGCGGTGATGGTGGGAGTGGCGGGGAGGAGCGAACAGTCCAGATGACACCAGGTGGCGGTGGCAGAGGCGGGGGGGAGGTACTGGCACCACGCTCTCGGCGCTGCCAAAACGCTGCGCTTCGCACTGGCTTAGCCCTGACAAGCAACCCGGGAGTGCCGTTAGCATAGCAGCGTTGCCTGGCAGTGGCGGTGGCGGTGGGCGGTGCCGCTGTAGGTGGGCGATGCCGCTGTAGGTGGGCGGTGGTGACGGGCGGTGGTGGTGACAGTGGCAGTCGCAGTGTAGTGGTGGCGGCGGTGGTGGTGGTGATGGTGGCAGTGGCAGTGGAGGTTTCAGGAGGTGTCAGGAGGTGTGAGCGTCAATGTCAGTGTCGCTCTCGGTGTCGCTGTCACGGTCATCTAACCAGACGATTGACCTGACGTTACCGGACCCTGCGCGCGGGGCATGAAGATCGTGATGGCGGGCACGAACCCGGTGCAGCTGACGCGCGGCATGGAAGCCACCGTGCAGAAGCTGGTGGTCGCCCTGGCGGGGCTGTCCACGGACGTCAAGGTAGGGTGGTGCAGGTTCACCCTATCAAATCAACGTTGAAAGCGTCAAGAACTAAGCGCTTGAAACTATAATTTGAGACACAACTTTCAATTTTTGCTTTCAAATTCAACTCGCGCCGGCACATGAAGGACGAGGAGCTGGCCAACGTGGCCTCGGTGTCCGCGGGCGGGAACATGGAGGTCGGAACCATGATCTCCGACGCCATGGCGCGCGTCGGTAGGGCGACATGAATGCAGCCTGCCACATTTTCATCTGGTCGTTATCGGTGCGTGGCGCGACAAGCGGAGCTTTGGCGCCACGACGAGAACCAAGACACTCTTCGCTGCATGAGCGTGGCGAGCCCAGCATATGCTATTTTCTTTTGCAATCACAGCAGGCCAGCAGGCCAGCGGCGGCCAACTAATGAGCAGAACCCTCGTGTGTTGAGTGACACGTCGTGTGTTGAGTTACACGACATCCTCTGACGCGGCAACGCATTCTTCGCTTGGCCCTGGGCGTGGGGCGCAAGGGGGTGATCACGCTGGAGGAGGCGAAGAGCGTGGACAACAACCTCATCGTGGTGGAGGCAGGGGCTTACACTCGTCCACTTCTCAGCTCACCCTGAGCCGTTTCTGACACTCAGCTCATCCTGAGCCGTTTCTGACACAAAGACACACCCTACACACCTCCCAATAACCCCTGACACTCATAAAGACCCCTAAATTCTCCGTAAACGCACTCCCTATCCCATAAAAAAGCGCTTACGTTGAGCTGAAAAGTGAACGAGTGTAAGCCCCTGGGTGGAGGGCATGCAGTTCGACCGCGGGTACGTGTCGCCCTACTTCGTGACGGACTCGGAGCGCATGGTGTGCGCGTACGACAACTGCAAGCTGCTGCTCGTCGACAAGAAGATCAAGTCCGCGCGTGACATGATCAACATCCTCGAGGTGGGAGCCTGCTAGATATTGATCGCCACGCCGTCGGGACTCGTTCGAAGCCTCATTAACCGGCAATGGCCCGCGCTTGAACATCGGCGCGCACCCGAGCCCTTGCCTGTCGAGTTACTCCGCCATAAAACATCGGCACGCTTTAGAGCCCTTGTTCATTGAGTCACACCGCCATTAAATAGCGGCACGCATTAGAGCCCCTTGTGTCTTGAGTCACATGGCATCCTGTGACGTGCTTAGCAGTATTTGCCGGGCCCTACATCACGGCGGCGATTCGCGAGGGGTTCCCGCTGCTGATCATCGCGGAGGACATCGAGCAGGAGGCGCTGGCGACCCTGGTGGTGAACAAGCTGCGCGGCGCGCTCAAGATCTGCGCGCTCAAGGCGCCCGGCTTCGGCGAGCGCAAGAGCCAGTACCTCGAGGACATCGCCATCCTCACCGGCGGCACCGTGGTTAAGGTGGGGCCTGCCATATATTGGGGTTCCCGCCACGTCATCGGCACGCAATTTGAACCCTCGTTCCTTGAGTTGAAGAATGGCTTCACATGAAGTAGCGAGCAGGACCTGGCAGGCCTGCTGCCCGCCACGTCATCCAATGCGTTTTGAACCCTCGTTGCTTGGAATGAAAGGCAACCTATGACGTGGCGAGAACTAGTTGCCAGGCCCTGAGTGCAGGACGAGCTGGGGCTGAGCCTGGACAAGGTGGGCATGGAGGTGCTGGGCAACGCGGCGTCGGTGGAGCTGGGCAAGGAGTCGTGCACCATCGTGGGTGACGGCAACACCGAGCTCGAGGTCAAGGCGCGCGTCAACCAGATCAACCGCCTCATCGAGGGCACCGAGGCCGACTACGAGAAGGAGAAGCTGCTGGAGCGCGCGGCGCGCCTCAGCGGCGGCGTGGCTATCATCCAGGTGGGCGCGCAGACGGAGACGGAGCTCAAGGAGAAGAAGCTGCGCGTGGAGGACGCGCTCAACGCCACCAAGGCAAGGGCTTATACTCGTCCACTTTTCAGCTCAACCTGAGCCGTATCTGACACGAAATACACCATTTGAACCCCCAACACCCCGTTAACACCCCCCGACACCTCCTTACACCCGCAAAGTGACCTGTGAACAAGCCCTCAATGCATCCCCTATCCCACACGAAGCGCTTACGTTGAACTGAAAAGTGAACGAGTGTAAGCCCCTGCACGAAGGCGGCGGTGGAGGAGGGCATCGTGATCGGCGGCGGGTGCACGCTGCTCAAGCTGGCCGCCGCCGTGGACGACATCAAGGCAGGGCCTTACACTCCTTCACTTCTCAGCTCAACTTGAGCCGTTTCTGATGCAACAGCCCACCCTCAACACCCCCTAACAATCCCAAACACCGCTTAGCAACCCCTAAACAACCCCTACAGGCACCCCCTTGCTCACAGAAAGCGCTTACGTTGAGCTGAAAAGTGAACGAGTGTAAGCCCCTGCACTCAGGCGACGCTACCGAACGACGAGCAGCGGCTGGGGGCGGACATCATCAAGCGCGCGCTGATGTACCCGATGCGGCTGATCGCCTCCAACGCCGGCATCAACGGCTCCGTGGTGCTCGAGCGCGTCATCAACTCTCCGGACCCCAACTTCGGCTACAACGCCGCCACTGGTAGGCCCCTGCCCATCTTGTCAGTCCATTCCTCATATCCCCCGCCACGTCATCCGACGCCTGTTGAGCCCATGTTGTGTTTTCTAGGAGGCGGAAGCAGGGGGGAAGCAGGGCCCGGGACGCACTCCCATGGCTGCCGTCACCCCACCACCGTCCGGCGGCCGGCGCTGTTTGCTTGACTTGAATTACATGGCATCACATGACGTGGCAAGCGCAGAATGCCCTTTGTGTTCCCATAGCTTCCGGGCAGTACGAGGACCTGATGGCCGGCGGCATCATCGACCCCACCAAGGTCATCCGCTGCTGCCTCGAAAACTCCGTCTCCGTCGCCAAGGTGGGGCCGCTGCTATAGTCCAAACAAACCGCTTCCAGCCATCGTTGAGAGCGCCTGGTGCATTGCTTGGAAGTAACTTATGACGAATTGCTTTTGAACTTTTGCTTTCCAATTTTAACTCGCGGGCTCTACGCCGAGGTGTTCCTGACGTCCGACGTGGTGGTGTGCGACATCCCAGAGGAGGTGGGGCATCCGCGTGTGTCGCCATTCACCGCAGTTTATACCTCCCTCATGACTCGCGCTTGGCGCGTCATCCGCCATGGTGCGCATCATGGTGAACCGCGCCTATGGCTCGAGCATGAGATGACACCCGCTGAAGTGGCGAGCGATGAGTGAGTGGGACCCTAACATGAGTGAGTGGGACCCTAACATAAGGAGTACGAGCCGTCGGGGGGCAACAACATGGACGGCTCCGGCTACCCCATGTAAGCGCCCGGCCGATGGACCGTCGGGGGGCTGCAACATGAACGACATGTAGGCGCCTGGCCGACTGACACGGAACTGGGGGATCACTAGCAAGGAGGGGTGTGCAAGGCAGAGAGGCACTGGGGCGGGAAGCCAGGCGAGGAGGGGTGGCGGTGCGCATGATGGGGCGCGTGCCGCGAACGAGTGACGTGAGGATGAGGACTCATGGAACGGAATGGGAGGTGTTAAACATTTTTGGAAGTGCAGAGGTGTTACACACATTTAGAACGTTGAAGGCTGGGCCAGGGCTGATCACAGCTGCACAGACTCGAGACTTCTTTGTAGAGGGGGAAGCGCGCATAGAACTGACGCAACAATGCAACATTTATTCGTATTATGCATCTGAAGCGGGGAAATTTAATAAGAATTACCTAATAATCATGACCATCTCCATACTGTACCTTCGAAGCCACCACCATATGCGTGCAGCTACCGCATCACTTTCGTCTACCACTTGATGAATCGGAGGCGGCGACGGCAGCGGCACGTTCTGTGTAAGCCTAGACCGCCTTTTGTGTGTATTTGATTACGGTAATTCATATTATGTCCTCTGTCTGTGCATTGCCACCGTGGCTTGAAGCGAGGCATCCAGGTGTTCGATTTGTCCGTAAATGTTCTGATCTGTGCGCTGCCGCCGTCGGGCTGCTCCGTCTGTTAGTCAATGATGAATGAGAGTGACAATATATGATCTGGTCATTCTGTCAACAAGATGAAACTATTACAGTATCGATATGGAGATGACCGTATGATGACAGTATCGACATGGAAGATGAATTCATCGATGTGAAAACTGACAGTACGAGTATCGATATGGAAGATCACCCAAAGTCGACAGTATCGATATGGGATATCTTGTCACTCGGTCAATGCTCCGACACCCACGTCGCCAGCTCCGCGATGAGGTGCGCCGGCCTCGTGTAACCACGAATCCACGGTGTAGCGGCGCAAGTTGCATTTCAAAGCAAACGTTGAAAGCAGTAATATAGTATGGTATATAGTTTCCAGCGCTGACATCATAGGCGCTTTCAACACGGGTGTTGATACTGACGAGTGTCAACCTGCACCGCCCTACCTCGGGGCCGTTAACGAAGGCACCGCTGCGAGGCACCGCTGCTTATTCCACGGGCAGCCGTGCTCCCGCGCCCAGCGCAGCACCTCCAGGTGCCGCTCGTGGTAGTCCCCGTCGCCACCCATGGCTGCGCTTTCGCAGGTGCTCTCATCCCACAGGCAGCCGTTCTCATGAGCCCACCGCAAAACCTCTAGGTGCCCTTCCCCGGCCGCGCGCGCACACAATTCCTCATCCCACGGGCAGCCGTGCGCCCGTGCATACTGCAGCGTCTCCAGGTGCCCGCCCTCAGCGGCATACCGAGTAGTGGACTCATCCCAAGGGCACCCGTTCTCATGAGCCCACCTCACCACCCCAAGGTGTCCACTGAAAGCGGCGCCGAGGCACGTTTCCTCGTCCCACGGGCGGCCGTGTGCCCGCGCATACTGCAGCACATCCAGGTGCCCGCTCTCAGCAGCCGCACGACAGGTGCTCTCGTTCCACGGGCAACCGTGCTCCACCGCCCACCTCAGTGTCTCCAGGTTCCCGCCATGAGCAGCCCAGAGTGTCTCCTCCCCATCCCACGGGCAGTGGTGTGCCCGCACCCACTTCAACACCTCTAGGTGCCCGCCCCCTACGGCCGCGGCACAGGTGCATAAGCCCCACGGGCAGTCTTGCTCCCGCACCCACTGCAGCACATCCAGGCGTCCGCTTGCAGCGGCATCCGAGCACACGCGGGTTTCATCCCACGGGCAGCCTTGCTCCCGCGCCCACCTCAACATCTCCAAGTGCCCGCCCCGCGCAGCAGCTGAACACGTCCCCACGCCCCACGGGCAGCCGAGCTCCCGCAGCCACCTCAACACATGCTCGTGCCCGCCCTTAGCAGCCGCCGCACACGCGGTCACGGACCACGTGCAGCCGTGCTCCCACGCCCACCGCAGCACGTCCAGGTGCCCGCCCCGAGCGGCATACATAGCCACCAAATGATCATCCGTCGGCTTACACTGCCACTGCACGCTCGGTCGTAACGCAAAACCCTGCCACGGACAGCCGTGCTGCAGGGCCTTCCTCAGCATTTTGTTTTGCTCAACTGCGGTATACTTTGAGCTATTAAACCCAGTCTCCGACCCTTCGAAGGTTCTAGAGCAGCCCCTGTGAGTTGTCCACGTGGCGGCTCGGAGAGCTGTGATTGGCTTGAACTCCTTGACCAAATCTGACCAAATCTGAAATGAAACGGCTATCGTCCTTGATTCGTCAATTAAAAGACCATCATGAGCTCAAGGTCTCCCTGATTGGTCGATAGGCTGAATTGGGGGGAGGCAGGGGGTAGTCATAGCGGAGACTGGGTTTAACGTTTAAGTGGGATATGTCAAGTGGTATCAGGGGGGAACGGCTTACAGTGCCAGCTGACAGAACACCGCATGTGAAGCCCTGTATTGATGCGGCGAGTGTGCATGGGTACACTGGTACACTACTAGCCAACAATGAGGTTGAGCTGGAACTCGTAATGAATGTCAGGCCCTGCCGTTCTCCCTGGCCCATCTCAGCAGAGCGACGGAAGTCACAAACTTAGTCACGCGCAGTCCCTCTGGTCTGGTGAGGAAGTCCTCGTGGACCCACGTGCGCGACCGGCCGGACGCCAGCACCGCCGCCCGGCACCCGTGCCCCGCGCGCGCCAGCAGCGCCAGGTCCGTGGAGTCCAGGTGCTAGGGTTCCTCAGACGCTGCTTGCCAGCCACGTCATGATAAGTGGTTTTACCCTCAAGACACGAAGGTGCGAATGCGTGTCTATGACGTGGCGGGTAACGTCTACCAGGCTCTAGGCCCTGCCAGGTGCTTGAGCACCTCCACCTCGAACACCTCGGGCAGCTCCTTCAGCAGTCTCTCCAGGAGCGGCGACCCGCACCTTCGCTCCGCCACGAAATCCCGCCAGCGCGCGACGACGACCCGCGACACGGTGGTGACGAGGGCGAGGAAGCACGCGCCTGCGAAGCAACCGATGAATAGGGACACGCCGTAGATCTTGGCCGCCACCGTCATCCACGCGCGTTTGAACCTTCGTTTCTCGAGCATCCTATGGCGTGGCAAGCAGTACCTGCCAGGCCATACTCATGAACTCGAGGAGGAAGCTCGCGTCGCCAGGCCACGACGCCACGAAGCGCGCCCACTGCCAGGTCATCTCCATATCAGCCAAATGCCTCACTCCTCCCACAGAGGCACGACCGGGTCCGAAGATCTGAACTTCACGTACGGCGTCAGGCGGTGTCCGCCAGCTTCGGCGCGCGCGTGGAAGCACAACGCGCGGAGTAGGTTGTGGGACGAGCGCACGCGATCCTTTGGTTCGACAGACACTCGCAATGGGCGCCGAAGCGGATCCGCCGCGGCTTTATGAATGTGGCGTCGCACAGCTGGTTGGGTAACGTTTCTTTCATTGGGACGATACATGGCGAATCGACGGTCTATTAACTCGCCGAAGTTACGAATCCCGTTTTTCTTTTCTCCGAAGACTTCCAGAGATACGGACCGCCTGCGCGCCGCTCACAATGAGTCACGCGACATGCGGTTCCACGGCGCGCGAACCACGCTGAAAGGCGCCTCTGTCGGCGTCGCCGTCGTCGTCGTTGGAGGGGCGCTCGTGGTGCCAGCCGGAAGATCGTGGGCGATGGTGGGCAGTGCGTTCGGGACCGTCAAGAGCGTGGGGCCATGCCTTGGCAAGTTATGCCTTGGACCGTCGTACGTGGTGCACGGATCGGATGGAGTGGCTGCCTCCCTGCAGGCGCTCTCGGCGGGCCTGCTGAGCACGCAGGCCGTCGTGACGGCTGCCGCCGCTGGGGCGACAGTCATCCACAAGCGCGTCCGTGGAGCGGTCGCAGGGGCTGCCCAGAACACCGTCGTGATTCCTGCTAAGTTAGCATCCAAGGGGGTCAGGCAGGTCTCACTTATTGTCGCATACATCGTTCCCTTTTCAGCTTCACTTGCGAACTCTTGAGCACTCTTGAGGGATTATTCAGGCGAGGCCCGGGACAACATGGCTGAAGTTAAGATTAATACGGGAACGGGTGGAAGGCCCTGGAGTGAGGGCGGCCTGGGGACTCGTTTCCAAACTGTACTCGTAAATCTAGTGCCGTGAGAATGCTGACTCGAATGGGGTGCTACAAGGGCATGTCCTCAGACCAAGGGAGGACCTCGTACAAAGGGCGTGTCCTCGTGGCTCGCGGTGCTCGACGCATCAAGTGGCGAGGCAAGTAAGCTGCGAGGGAGGGAATATGAAAGCTCGGTGCGCTTCGCGCCCGGCGTCACTTCACATGCACCGCCCATCGCGACGCACCGAAACAATGCACCCCCCCACCTTCGGTGGGCCCACCTTCGGTGGGCGGGTGCATCATATGGGGGAGACACTGCGGCGTGCGAGCATAACGATAGCATGATATCATCATACTGTAAGCACGACGATAGCAGAACGATAGCTGAACGATAGCATAACGTATGATCAGACAAGGTGCCAGACATGTGACCTGGGAGAAACTCCCCAACGAATGACACCAATTAGGCTCGTCTTCATGATTTAATTCAAACATAGCTGTATCTTTCCGTTGCGAGTGAGAGCGTATTATGCGCTTGGGCAACATACATGATAGAAAGGTTCAACACCGACTGCTGATACCTATGAGGGCATCGCAGGTTTGATCCGCAGCTGTCCGGGCGGTGAACGAGAAAGATACGAGGGTGATGCGGTGCCCGCTGCCTTGCGCGGGTCGCTCCGCCGGGGTGAAGCTCGAGATTGAGCACGTCGTCTGATCCGCCAGCTTGCAGGCTTGGGTAGGGCCTGGCGGGCCTTTGGTCAGCACCTGGCGGAAGGCGAGCAGCGCGTCGTCCGCGGCCTTCGACCCTGGTTTTCTTCCAAACTCTCAAGCTATAGGGGTGAACGTCTATTCGCATTTTCGCAGGTCCTCACTCCGCCACAATGCGCAATACAGGCCTGCGCCAGCGTAACACATCAATGCCCCCGGCGCAGCGCTTCGATTAGGCCGTGGAACGTCGGCGGCAGCGGGTCTGTCAGCGCCAGCCGATCGCCCGTCACGGGATGGTCCGCCGCAGCGCCCCTAGCAGTCCCTCGAACGCCGGCGGCAGCGGGTCAGTGAGCACCATCCGCTCGCCCGTCACGGGGGGGGGGCGGCGCAGCGCCCCTAGCAGTCCCTCGAACGCTGGCGGCAGCGGGTCAGTGAGCACCAGCCGCTCGCCCGTCACGGGGTGGTGCGGCGCAGCGCCCCTAGCAGGCCCTCCAACACCACCGGTAGCGGGTCAGTCAGCACCAGCCGCTCGCCGGTCACGGGGTGGTCCAACTCCAGCGCCGCGGCGTGCAGGAAAAATGTGGACCCCGGCTTGCCGCCCCCGGCCAGGGCCTGGCAGATGTCGGTATTGCTCTACGCGTCAGAGGATGCCATTTGCATCAAGAAACCCAGGTCCGTAATTCGTGTCAATGACGTGGCGGGCAATGAGCCAGGCAGGTGTGGCTCACCCCGTCATAGGGTGCTATTGAGCTCCAAGAAACGAGGGGTCTCAATGCGAACCGATGTCAATGATGTGGCGGGTAATTTCCGCCAGGCCTGACCGTGGGCTATGAGCAGTGGAGCGGCGGCGGCGGGTGTCATGGCGGGCTTGCCCTTGCGGCAGGGGCTTACACTCGTCCACTTTTCAGCTCAACCTGAGCCCTTTCTGACACAAAATACACCCTAAACACCCCCCCTGGTACCCTCTAACACCTCCTACACCACCCCTAAACAACCCCCAAATGCACCCCCTATTCCACAGAACGCGCTCACGTTGGGCTGAGAAGTGGACGAGTGGAAGGCCCTGCCTTGCGGTACAGCGGGTCTCCCACCACTAGGGTCAATATGACAAAGTGCGTGAAGCCACTTTTAGACACTTAGTGAGATTTAGTGCTGTTTAGAGCTACATAGTGCCCGCTCGACCAATCAGAACGCTCCATTTGGACTACTTAGTACACTCGTTGCTAAGTGTCTAAGTGGTTTCAAGCACTTTGTCACATTGCCCGCCACGTCATCCACACGCAAACATCTCCGCCACGTCATCGACACCGCCCTCGTCTCGTGAAGTGAATGGTATCCTTTATGGTGGCGAGCAATATCTGGCAGCCCCGACCCACGAGCGGCGCGTTGAGGTGGCCCATGTGCACGCGCACCTGGTGCTTCCTTCCCGAGTGCGGCTTCACCCCCACGTAGGGCCTCCCGCACGTCGCTCGCCACGTCATAAAACGCGTGTTCAACCCACGTCTCCTGCGTGAGGTGACACGCGTGTTCAACCCACGTCTCCTGCGTGAGGTGGCATCCTGTGACGTGGCGAGCAATGTCTGCCAGGCACCCAACCTCCACCAGCGAGCATGAGGGGGCTCCGGCTCCGTCACTGCCAGGCCGGGGACCACCCCCTGCCACCTCTCCTGCGAATGTTTCCAGCACCCGCCATGAGCTCCTGGCGGGGCGCCCGTCCGCGTCAACCTCCAAGAACCCGCTCGGCAGCTCACTGTCCCTGCCCCCGTCCCCGCCTCCTCTGTCTCCACCGCTAACGTCACTAACGTCACTACTGTTCCCACTACTAACCCCGCTACCCCCGCTACTCTCGCCCCCCCTTTCCGCCGCCGCACCCTCCCCCGCTGCCCCCGCCCCCGCCCCCACCCCCGCCGCCGCCACAGCCG
>Ga0307489_10002803_pt1 | contig 11644 bp, 15 predicted proteins | sample SB12metaG_FD_202247 | JGI IMG/M metagenome (GOLD analysis project Ga0307489, IMG submission 202247) | Sea-ice brine microbial communities from Beaufort Sea near Barrow, Alaska, United States - SB 1.2 | ecosystem: Environmental > Aquatic > Marine > Coastal | place: USA: Alaska | collected...
GCGGCGGCGGCGGCGGCGGCGGCGGCGGCGGCGGCGGCGGCGGCGGCAGCGGCGGTGGCGGCGGAGGAGGCCGTGTACAAAGACACACTCCAATAAGTGTCGCCGGCGTGACGAGTGACTAGCACGGGTATGGCCACGACCTTTCGTTATGAATTTTGTGCGTTCGGGCGGTCAATCAGCGCGGTAACAAATGCGGTGAAGGCCACGGCCTTTCATTTATGATGTGTGCTTTCGGATGATCGATCGATGCGGGTCCGGCAGAGGCCTTTCGTTTATGATGACTGTGTGCGTTTGGATGAGTGATTAGCGCGGTTAAGGCCGCGGCGTTTCGTTTATGATCATGTTGGCGTTTGGATGAGTGATGAGCGCGGGTCAGATGAGTCTACGATGATGTGTGCGTTTGGATGAGTGATTAGCGATGAGTCCACGATGATGTGTCCTCGATGATGTGTGCGTTTATGTTGACTATGAGTCCACGATGATATGTGCGTATATGTTGACGATGAGTCCACGAGTAGCTCCATAGCTATGCAGAGCTATTGAGAGATATGTAGATGCCAGATGATGAAACGTTTGCGTTGTAATGTGTCTCGTGTCGATGAAGAAACGTTGTGATGTGTGTGTCGTTATATCGTGACGATGACCCAACGTTAGAGCTACTGTTGGTGGCTCGCGCTCGCGCTGTGGGATGATGCTAGGCGCGGCGCACGCTATATTGAGCGCGAAACAGCAACATGCGCTTGGCAAAAGTCCGTAGACGTGCAATTTCTTCACTGCAGATTAGAAGAAGTGTGGCTGTTCGTTGTGTGCCCCACGTATACTATAAACCGCGCTGAATTCAGCACCGGGCGCGAGAGCGGTTACTTCCTAACACCTCTTTGTATATCAAAAGGCTCGTGCTAAAACTGAAGAAGTGTGGTTGTTTGCTACAGTAGATAAATATGAAATCGTGCCGTGGGTCTTCGGCGCGTCGTATCCGCGAGTGTCTCCCGTCTCTCTCTCTTCACTCCCGCACCCGATGCCCAATTAATGAAACCTCCCAGGAGCCCTCGGCCCACGAAGGAATTTCAGCCCCCACATTTCCAAACCGGCATCCGAGGTCTACGATGTCTCCTTCAGCCTCGACCCACCATGTGCCAGGCTAAAATTCGACCCCCCAAGTACTGGGCTGGTCTCGTCCTCTTCCTCCGCCCTGGTTTCTTGCTGTTCCTCGAGTTTACCAAGTGTCCTCGGCCTTCGGAGACCTCACGACAAGCTGTGCCTCCAACTCCTCGCGCTTTGTTGTCTCCGCCTCCAGCTCGCTGCTCAGCGCCTTCAGCTAGGGACTAATGGACAGTGCTCGCCACGTCATCGGAAGCCATATATTTCAAGGAACGAGGGTTCCATACGCATGTATTGACGTGGCGAGCGCTATCCATCAGTCCCACTGCATTTGATGACGTGACGAGCACTGCCCCTCAGTCCCTGCCTTGATGCGGCTTTTCATCAACGTCTTCTCTGGGTTGCTCACCCGCGCGGGCTTCACCGCGGGCTTCACCTTTACACCGTCCATCTCATTTGTTGTTCGCCCAGGTGAAGTGTCGCAAGTTGGAATTGAAAGCAACGCTTGAAAGAATTTCATAATATGTCATCTTTTAGGGCTGAAACCAAGCGCTTTCAACACCGGTTTCAAACCCATTTAACCTGCACCGCCCTACCCGGCGGTCTTCTGCTCCTCACTGACGAAGATGCGCTTTGTGTAGGGGCGCGCAAGTTTATGAAATTGAGTCCAACTCTTGGAGGCAGTTGCCTCGTATTTTGGTTCAGGCTCTGTGTCCCGCAAGTGAGCCAGCCGGCACCCGGGGGGGGGCTGGCTGGCTGGGCGCTGAACAGAGTCGTGGCGCAACTGAGCAAACCGTGATGTGTCAAGAAAGTTGAACGCAAAGGAATGTCAAGCCTGTCACCGACCAGGGGTGCGAGGGGTGGAGGGGACTATCGCACCGCCCCACCTTGACCCCGTTGAACGCCTCGTTCCGCTTGTCCTTTGCGATGGTCTGCGCCACCTCCATCTTGCCCTTGGCCTGCATGGAGCGCGTGAACTCTTTCGACACCCATCCTGCCCACACGCCGTCCGAAACCGGCATCCCGCCCCGTGCCCGAGCAGGAGGGACTGAGAAAACGACCGACGTTGGTCGGCTGCGGTCGGGGTTATTCAGGGGCAGGAGTGTCCGTCATTCGAGGGCGTCGCCAAAGCCGTCGTCGGCAACCCAAAGCCGCGGCAGCAGCATGCGTTAGCTCGTCCCACTGGGCGCCGTGCTCCCGCGCCCACCGCAGCAATTTGCCGTGACGAAATACTCCATTTGGGGTCCCGTGAGGGTACACGCTCATACGACGGGCTGGAATGCTCCACCACGAACCGAGTCCGCGCGTCCACATGCGCAGCCCCACAGAATGCATGCAGGAAAGTCATGCTCCGTTCTGCATTCGATTCGCCCTGCCTTGTGGCGTCCGCTGAAGCGGTGCGTCTCTTTCACCACCCAATATCGGGAGGTGGTCCTGCGGTGAAAGCTAAACTGGCGCGACCGTCAGGCACCAGGCAGGTGACCTAGCTCTTCGCGCGAGGGAGTCGGCACGAGTGCGTGTGTCGATGGAAAGAGGCCGCGCCACGAGAGGCTGGTGGTCCTCTTCCGCTGATGTGCGCGCAATTGGGCCATCGCGAGGCACCAAGGCATGTGCCCTGGGGCGCTCAGCTGTTCGTGGAAGGTTCTCGGCACTCGGGCTCTGATTGGTCGAGAGGATGTATTCGGGGGAGTCTGTACGTCTGTAGTCAGGGCGTACGAAGCTACGACTGCTGAATGTGAGTGCACTGAACTGAGCCTCTCCGCCCACGGGGTTGCACAACGACTGGCGCGGCAGCAATGGGCGCGGAGGACGAGTACAGCAACCCGCTAGCGCCCACGCCGGCGGCAGGGGGCGTGGGCGATGCAGGGGGCCGCATCGCGGGGGGCGCAGGCGCTCCAGGGGAACAGCCATCGTCCACCCGGAGGGGAGGATCCTCCGGGCAGCCATCCCCAGCGGTCGGCACGACGCTAGACCCCGCGGGGGTGATCCGACTCATCCGCACGCTAATGGATGAGGAGAACCGCTTCGGGCTCGGCACCGACTCGCCCGTTCCCTCACGCCCCAGGTGCGCTCGACCCCGCACAGCGAACGTGACTTGAATGTATTTTTGGTCGAAATTGTGTCTCGGCGGCCGTGGCGGGTGCCCACCAGGGTGGCACGATCACGGCTCTTTCGTGGGGCATCCTGCCGCTGGGCGCCGCTCTGGTTACGCTGGAGGCGGTGGCGCCATGGTCACTCCACCAGCAGGCTGTCGCGGTGTCGTGACCGCGGTGCCATCGCCCACACCTCGTTGTTGTGCCGTGACGGTCGAGCCCCACCCCCATCCACTCCTGGAGAGGACGGTTGTTGGACGGTCGTTCCGCGGCGAACTCTGACTGTGGTGACTTCCGTGGCATGCCCTCCGCCTGCTCGGTGTGGTCGTGTGGTTGTGTACCTGGACCCGGCCACCCCGCAAGCAGCTTTACAATATCGCGCGTCTACATCGCGCGAGAGACGCTTATGCTAACGCTCATGCTAACCGATCGACTTCCGTGGCGAGCTCTCACAGGGAGGAGTCTGGGGAGCTGCTGTGGGATCTGACGGCGGTGGAGGAGCACGTGCCGTTCCTCACCCAGCACCTGCTTCCCGAGGTGAGGCGGTGCGAGTTGACAGCATCAAAAGCCGTGTTGAAAGCGCCTATGATTTCAGGGCTATGCAGGTTGACAGTATCAAGACCCGTGTTGAAAGCGCCCATGGATATGGTGGCTATGGTTTCAGGGCGGTGCAAGTTGACAATTTCAAACCCGTGTTGAAAGCACGTATGGTTTCAGGCCTGAGACTAATGTCATAATCTGCTTTCAACGTTTGGTTTCAATTTCAGCTTGCGCCGCTACACCGAGGCGCTAGGGACGCTGATCGCCAACCCAGAGACGCAGGACCGCCTGCGCGAGATCGCGTTGGGGTGCCTGGCACGGACTGATAAACTTTGCTCGCCACGTGATGGGATGCCATTTAACTCAAGAAGCGAGGGTTCGAAGTGCGTCTGATGACGTGGTGAGCACTGTACGGGCGTCATGTGATGCCAATTGACTCAACAAATGCGTGACGGGGCGAGCACTGTTCATCAGTCCCTATTGTCTGGCAAATCTGATGTGCCATCCCGAGGGCGTGGTGCGGCTGGGGGACGACGCGGGGCTGGCTGTGGTAGGGCGGTGTAGGTTGAAACCAGTCGAACCCCATGTTGAAAGCGCCTGGGTCCAGCGCTTGAAGCTGATATATGATGAACCACTATCAAACTTTGCTTTCAATTTCAACTTGCGGCACTAAAGCGGGGCTGCGGCGCGCGCCATGTTCGACAGCCGTGACCCGCCCACGCTCATCGAGGTGGGGCCGTGCAGATTGACCCCAGGTTGACCAAGGGTTGACCGCACTCAGGTTCGGCGCTTGAAGCTAAGTTTATGATGAACGGCTTTCAAACTATGCTTGCGATTTCAACCTGGGCCGCTACAGCGAGGCTTGCCGCCTGTTCTCCATCGCCGCGCGCCCCAACCGCGCTGCGCGAGCGTGGCGCGGCGTCGCGGTGGGCGACGACGCGTTCGCCAGGTAGGAACTGATGGAAAGTGCTCGCCAGGTCATAGGATGCCATTTGACTCAAGACACGGGGGTTCAACATGCATTTCGCCGGGTTGGTACTGATGGATAGCGCTCGTCATGTCAGAGGATGCCATTGTCTCAAGACACGAGGGTTCACATGCGTTTGATGACGTGGCGAACACTTCACCGGACCCTATCGGCCGGCGCGTGATCCTCATCGCCGGCGTCACCGCGCGCGCGGACCTGCTAGAGGGCGCGCTCAACTGCCTGACGGCGCTGGCGCTGGTGTCGCCCGACCCCGTCGCCGCCATCATTGGAGGAGGCGTTGGGGGAGGCACGAGCACGCCAGGGGGCACGGGCCCAAACACTCCCTCCACCGCCACCGCCGCCGTGTTGGCGCCATTGTCTGGCTGCGGTAGGGCGATGCAGCTTGAACCCAGGTTGAATCCGGGTTGACCATGCCTAATTTTAGCGTTTGCAGCTTACATATGATGAACCTCCATCAAACTTTGCATTTAAATGCAAGTTGCGGCGCTACAGTGCGGCGCCATCTGCCGCGGCGGCGGCATGGACCTGGTGGCGGCCGCCACCAACCCAGACGCCACCGAGGTCACCCCCGCGGTGCTGGTAGGGACAAAAGCGGAAAGTACTCGCCACGTCACAGGATGCCATTATATTCAACATTCGAGGTTTCACAATACGTTTGATGTGATGAAATGGCGAGCACTATCTATCTAGGGACTGATGGATAGTGCTCGCCACGTCACAGAATGCCGATTAACTCACGAAACAAGGTTTTAAAATGGGTTGGATGACATGGCGATCACTAACCATCAGTCCCTAAGTGCGGGACGCGGCGCTGCGGCTGCTGGAGGCTCTGGTGCTGGCAGGGGAGGAGGAGGAGGAGGAGGACCGAGGTGAGGACACCAGTCGGTCGCTCACGCTCGCCGCGGATGCCGCGGAGGCCCGCCGCTCCGCGTGCTGCAACGCGCCGCTGCGTGAGAACCTGGTGCGGGTGCTGGGCGGGGTAGGGCGGTGCTGGTTGACCCCAGGTTGACCCCAGGTTGGCTCCAGATTGACCCCAGGTTGACCCCAGGTTGATCCCAGGTTGACCTCATGTTTACTGCTGGTGGTAGTGATTGAAGCTACATCATAATGGACCGCTTTCAAACTTTGCTGTCAAATTCAGCTTGCGTCGCTACAGATGGGGCGCAAATGGCGGGCAGTGGGGCGCGGCAGAGGAGGAGGGGGTGGTGACGGTAGGGACTGATGGATAGTGCTCGAGTTGTCCACGTCAAAGGATACCATTTAAATCCATGAACGAGGGTTCAAAATGCGTTTGATGACATGGCAGGCACGTCGCAGGCACGACATAGAATCCCATCCAATTCTCAAAACCAGGGTTCGAAATGCGGTTGTTGACTGGGCGAGCACTATCCTTCAGTCCCTGGGTGACGGGGGCGGCGATGGCGCTGGCGCAGCTGGCGGCGGAGGCGGAGGACGGCACGGCCGCAGTGGGGCGCGCGCTGGGTATGGCGGTTCAGGTTGAAACCCGTGTTTGCGCACACGGAATAAGACATCTTTGGCGATAGCGCGTGTTACTCAACGCCCGTGTGTGATGCGCTGTTGTCATATCACGTGCTACTCTATTGAAAGCGTCTGGTTTCAGCACTAAACTATGACCACCGTTTTCAAACCTTGCTTTCAATTTCAACTTGCGCCGCTACATATGGCGCAGGCGCCGGCGGCGTTGGAGCGGCTCATTCACATGTCCATTTTGGAGGGCACCGGCGAGGACCGAGCGGGGGACCTGGACGCGGAGGGGGGCGAGGCTCGAGCCGAGGTAGGGCGGTTCTGGTTGGTTGCGGTACATTGACCCCGGGTGGACTGTGCTTGGGTCAGCGCTTGAAGCTCAAGCAAATTAATCGCTATCGAATTTTGGTTCGATTCCAACTTGCGCCGCGACACCGAGGCGCGGCAAGCGGCGGTCTACCTCCTGGCCGCGGTGAGCGCGGTGCTGCAGGGTGCGGGATCGGCGGATGCGTCGGCGGCGCAGCGGCCTGTTCTGTCTGCCGCCCAGCGCACGGAGGCGCTCGCGTTGCTGGCGGACGCCGTGCTGCGGGGAGGGTGGGGACTGATGAATAGTGCTCGCCACGTCATAGGATGCCATTTAATTTAGGGACTGATGGATAGTGCTCGCCGCGTCATTAGACGCATCGTTAATTGAGTTAACTGGCATCCTCTGACGTGGCGAGTACTATCCATTCGTCCCTAGCGGCGGGGGTACCGGGGGGATCGACAGCGGCGCTGTCGTCCAGGCGGTGTCGCGCGCGGCGCTGGCGTGGGAGGCGGAAGGCGGCAGCGCGGGCCGCCGCGACATCGGTGCCGCCGCGCTCTCGGAGGCGGGCGGCGCCGCGAGCCGCGTGCGTGCGTTGATAACTCAGGTCAGGTTACGGGACCAACCATAGATAGAAATGTGTAACGTAAAACTAGATATAGTAAACGCCGCTGGATGTCAGTGTGCTGTTAGCGCCGCATAACAATTTACAAACTTGATAGTGCATATGCTCAACGAGCCCTCACATGGCGCGCATCAATCAGCCCCATCCGCGGTTTCAAGCGTCAGGCTGAACGGTGTGTCGGGTTAAGACCTAGGGGCGCTGTGACATCGGAGGCGGGCGTGTGGGCGTGGGACACGCAGGTGGGGTTACGGGACCAACAACAGACAGACATGATGTGGCGTGGGGGCGGGGGCCACACCCCCCATCGGATCTGTGCCGAGCTACCACCCAATTTGAATAATTGTAAGTTCACAACACCAACGCTAAACGAACAAGTTTGTTCGCGCCTAGTGATGGACAATGTACCCATCAAACGAATGAATCTCTCGATCAATGTGATCTGAGGTAAATAATACCCGCGATCGCCGCCGCCGCTGCTGCCCCCGTCGAAGCCCCCGCCTATATGCCGCCGCTGCCGCCGCCACCATCCCGGCCCCCGCTCCCACTCCCGCTCCCGCCCCCGCCCCCGCCATCGTCCCCCCCGCATCCCCCCCGCATCCCCCTCGCGTGTAGAGAACACGCACAAATACTTCCAAACCCTCTGCCTAGTCCGCGCAGCATTTCAACGCAACACGCGTCGCCTCCGGTCACATGCTGGAATCGAAGTTTAAGCACTCCCGCCGTTGCACGCCGCGTCACAGTCGGCCACAGTGAGCGTGGTGAGGTCCGACAGCGTCTTGGGCGCCTTCATGTCCGCCAGCCGCAGCGCCTGCGACCAGGGGCTCACACTCCTCCACTTTTCAGCTCAACACCTCAGCCGTTTCTGACACAAAATACACCCCAATCACCCCCTGATACACCCTGACACCCCCTCACACCTCCAAAACACCCCCTAAACATCCCCTAAATGCACCCCCTGACACACAGAAAGCGCTTAAGTTGAGTTGAAGAGTGAAGAGTGTAAGCCCCTGCCTGCGACCGCTTCGCCGCCTCCAGGAGGTTCCGCACCCCGCGCCCGTTGGACCCCTTGGCAGGGGCTTACACTCGTTCCCATTTCCGCTCAACTTGAGCTTACTTTTCCCCTTTCCGCTCAACTTGAGCTTACATCGTTCCCAATATAACCCAACCTAACCCGTGGATGTGTCTCGAGGGTGCTCACGTTGAGCTCTAACGTGAGCGATGTGTCCCGAAGGTCCTCGAGTTGAGCTCTGAAGTGAGTTGAGTGTAAGCCCCTGCCCCTTAGCGTCCGGCTCGCGAGTGGACACCTCGTGTTCAAAGTGTTTCTCCAGCAACTGATGCGCGCCAGGCTCTAGCGTCATCTGCTGCGGTTTCAAGACCAGGTCCGCGATACTCATCAGCTCCTTTGCCGCGCAGGATGGTCATTGAGTTGAGAACAATCGCTTGCACCTGATCGGACGTGCCAGCATGACTCACCTTGAGGGACATTGCTCATACAGACCCGCAACATCGGTTGGCCGAATTCAAATCAACGTCGGTCGAGTGCTTATTCTAAAGACCCCCCTGCCGTGTAGTCCGCGAAATGTAAAGTGGTGGGGAAGCGCGACTCCATCCCCGGGTTGTAGCGGCGCAAGTTGAATTTGAAACCAAAGTTTGTAAGCAGTCCAGGTTCAAGCGCTTAGTTCCATGCGGTTTCAAATTGAGTTTCATAGGGTCAACTTGCACCGCCCTACCGGGTTGGCCGCCAACAGATCCTTCATCTCCACGATGTACCCCGCCGCAATCACCACCAGGTCATCCCGGTGGTCCTCCATCCATGGGCATACACTCGTCCACTGTTCAGCTCAACCTAAGCAATTTTGGTCACACCTCGCCGTGACCCCCTGTCTAATAGACTGGGGGGAAATCATGCAGCCAACGTGTCCCACAAAATATGCTTACGGTGAGCCGAGAAGTGGACGAGTGAAAGCCCCTACCTCCATCTCCTTCATGAGCGTGTCTAGCGCCTCCTTGCCGAAGCTGTCACTGTCGCCGGACACCAGAGGGTAGGGTCGGACTATGCTCCCCTTGCCCGTCAGGCCAGCCCGATTTAATCTCGAGATCTTTGGGCATTTTCGGACGAGTCGGATCGGTTTTGGGGTCATTTTGCCCATACGACGCTGTATGTTTTGGGTTTAGGTTTGCTCGTGGGTTCAGGGTTTATGTCAGGGGTCATTCTGCCTACACAATTTAGACCGACGCGCCGATCCGACCCGCCCGCCCCCCTCACTGCGATCCAACCCAAAATGTTGACCGGATCTCGAGATTAAATCGGGCTGGCCTCACAGGATGTCATTCAACTCACTGAATTAGGGACTGGGACTGACATGTGGTCATGACGTGGCAATCACCGACACACTACGAGTATGTGGTTCAGGACGTGGTGTGATGGATAACGTGAGCACCTGTACACCATGCACGTCACCCTGTAGGTCCGAGCAAGACCCGATGGGAGGTACCCGGATAATACCACTTTATCACATAGTTACAGTGACGCATAACGTTCAAGGTGACTTTTCGAGGTTTGTGAGAATGCGGGGATAACGTTTTGATCAAGGCTTGAACGTTATGCGTCAATGTAACTTAACTATGCGATCTTAACCGGTATTATCCGGGTACCTCCCATCGGGTGTTGCCCGGACCTACCCTACCAGCGTATACGCCTCGTCCAAAAACAGCACACCGCCTAGAGCCTCCGCCACCACCGCCTTGGTCTTCAGCGCCGTCTGCCCCGAGTCAGGGGCTTACACTCGTCCACTTGTTCAGCTCAATGTAAGCACTTTTTTGTGGGATATGTCAAGTATCGTCCGTCAGTCCGTGACAGAAACGGCTCAAGTTGAGCTGAAAAGTGGACGAGTGTAAGCCCCTGCCCCGGGTGCCCCGCCACCAGAGACGAGCGGTCCGCCTCCACCAGGTGCCAGGGGCTTACACTCTTCACCATTTCTGCTCAACTTGAGATGACTCTGCCCATTTCCGCTCAACTTAAGCTTACTTTGTCCCCTGTATCACTCAAACTGACCCGTGGATGTGTCCCCAGGGTGCTCAAGTTGAGCCCTAACGTGAGCGAAGTGTTACCGAAGGTCCTCAAGTTGATATACATATATAAGATTATATATATATATTATGAAAAATGGACGAGTGTAAGATCATGCCAGGTGACCGCGCCGCAGCACGCCGAGGGTGCGCATCAGGTTGGCGATGATGCGCGCCACGGTGGTCTTGCCCGTCCCGGGGTCAGGGGCTGAAACTTGTCCACCTCTCAGCTCAACGTAAGCGCTTTCTGTGAGATAGGGGGTACATTTATGGGTTGTCAAGAGGGTGTATAGGGGGTGTATAGGAGGTATTAGAGGTCATCGGGGGATGTTTAGGGTGTATCTTGCGTCAGAAACGGCTCAGGTTGAGCTGAGAAGTGGACGAGTGTAAGCCCCTGCCCGGGGTCGCCGGCGAACACCATGTGCAGCGCGCCGCCTCCGCTGGACGGCAGCCCATGCGCCAAGGGCTTACACTCGTCCACTTTTCGGCTCAACTTAAGCGCTTTGTGTGGGATAGGGGGTGCATGTAGGGGTTGTTCAAGGGGTATTTAGGGGGTGTCAGGGGAATTAGGGGGGTGTCTAGGGTGCATGTGTGTCAGAAACAGCTCAAGTTGAGCTGAAAGGTGGACGAGTCTAAGCCCCTGCCATGCGCCACGCGCTCCTTCTCGACCAGCAGCTGCGCTCTGAGTCTCTTGACGAAGCCCTTGACGTAGCGGCGCACGTTGAATTTGAAAGCAAAATTCGAAGGCGGTTCGTCATATTATAGTTTCAAGCGCTCAGATCCAGGCGCTTTCACCGTGGATTTGATAGGATTAACCTGCACCGCCTTACCTTGACGCCATCCAGGCCCACCACCTTTTGCAGCTCGGCCAGAGCCTTCCCAGTTTCATCCTCCGGCAATTCGCCGCTGCCGTCGCCCATAAAGTCCACATCCTTCAGCACCGTCAGCGAGTCGGGCCCATCTGTGTCGAGCGAGAACACGCGCTCCGTTTGCCGGTTGATCGCGGCCTCCAGCAGCGAGCGCGACAGGTGCGCGTTGCGGCGTGTGGGCTCCGCGACCCGCGCCGCCTCCTGCACGTATGGTTGCTAACAAAACAGCGGGTGAGTGAGTGAGTGAGACAGTCAATGGGCGAGTGGGAGAGTGATTGAGGGACGCCCAAAACAAAAAGGCATGACTGATTGCCAATGTGCGATTGCGAGGCGTGCCTTCCCAAGTTGCGTCAGCACCGCACGTGCGTCGCAGCTCATCGAGAGGGACACATCACCCTATTGATGTGTAGCGGCAAAGAATTCTTCTTAAACTCAGTGTCGGGTCTGGTATCGATGATCTGGTATCGAATCCCGTTCGACCAATCAGAACTGTCCATTTCGAAAATCCCACCGACCGGCTCGCTGACAGTCCGACCGCGTCGTGATCGTTGAGTTAAAAGACCCTCGATC
>Ga0307489_10002804_pt1 | contig 11643 bp, 20 predicted proteins | sample SB12metaG_FD_202247 | JGI IMG/M metagenome (GOLD analysis project Ga0307489, IMG submission 202247) | Sea-ice brine microbial communities from Beaufort Sea near Barrow, Alaska, United States - SB 1.2 | ecosystem: Environmental > Aquatic > Marine > Coastal | place: USA: Alaska | collected...
AGAGTAAGCAGACCGGAGCTGTAGCAGGCTGGAGCACGTGTGAACAGACTGGAGATTTAGTAGACTGTAGCACGGGTGAGCAGACTGGAGCTGTAGCTCGTTGTCTAGCTAGACATAGGCTGGACTAATGGTAATGCGGACATGTTCCCACCATGAACTCCTCGCGCACGGTGTTGCTCTCCGTCACCTCAAACTCCTGGGTGAGGTACCCGATCTTCACCCGGTCGGCGAGCATGACAGTGCCCGCGTCGGCCTCCATCCAGGGCCTTACACTCGTCCACCTGTCGGCTCAACGTAAGCGCTTTTGGTGGGACAAGGGGTATTTAGGGGGCGTTTAGGGATTGTCTAAGGCGGAGTGGAGGGGGTGTTTAGGGGTTTAGGGGATGTGTTGAGTGACAGAAACGGGTCAGGTTGAGCTGAGAAGTGGATGAGTGTAAGCCCCTGCCTCCATCTCGCCGGTGATGATGCGCAGCTGCGTGGTCTTGCCCGCGCCGTTCCACCCCACCACCAGGGGCTTACACTCGTCCACGTTTCAGCTCAACGTGAGCACCTATTTGTGAGACAGGGGTGTTTAGGGGGTATTGAGGGGCAGGTTCATGGAGTTTTCCGGGCGTGTGTAAGGGGTGTTCATGCTTTATTGTGTGTTCAGGGGGTATTCTGAGCAGCGCAAACGGCTCAGGTTGAGCTGAGAAGTGGACGAGTGTAAGGCCCTGCCCACCAGCCCCACGCGCTCACCGCGCTTGCAGTCCCAGTTCATGTCCCGCAGCACCTGCATGCCCGTTCACCAGGGCCGCGCACGCTGTGCAGGGTTTAGGGTTTAGGGTTTAGGGTTGCCACGTCACAGGCTGTCATGACAACCAGGGCCGGGCACACTGTGCAGGGCTTGCCACGTCACAGGCTGTCATGTCACCCAGGGCAGGGAATGCAGTGCTGGGCTTGCCACGTCACGTCCCTACAAAACCGAGGGACGGCAAACACGGTGGATGATGTGGCGGGCATTATTTACTCGCAGCGTCACAGGGTGTCACTGAGCTCAGTAAACGATAGTCTAAACTCAGACGAGGTGATGGTGTGGTGTGCAATTATCGATTTGTCCCTACCTTGAAAGACTTCTGGATCCCCTCGAGTCGCACCCCCGTGGTGACGGCGCCACTGCTCCGCCGCTTGGACTTCTTGTCGTAGCGGCGCAAGTTTAACATGTAAGCAAAGTGTGAAAGCGGTACATCATGTTTAAGCTTCTAACGCTGAAACAGCGCGGTGAACCCGTGTCCAACAAGGGGTGAATCTGGTATCAACCAGCACCGCCCTACCTTGGCGTCCTTCTCGAAGATGTCGCGGAGGTACTCCGGGATGGGGTTCTCCCGCTTGGCCCGCGCCTTGCGCTTCTCCTCCTCCTCGTCCGGCGCCGTCCAATCGACAGGGGCTAACACTCGTTCACTTCTCAGCTCAACTTGAGCGCACTTATGATGGGATAGGGGGTGCGCGTAGGGACTGTGTAGCCCATATTTAAGGGGTGTTAGGGGGTGTTTATGGTGTGTAGGGTGTTTTTGAGTGGCACACACGGCTCAAGTTGAGCTGAAAGGATAACGAGTGTAAGCCCCTGCCAGTCGATGGCCTCCAGGCGCGCCTTCTCCGCCTCCTCCGCCGCCTCGCGCGCGTCGTCATACTCCTTCATCGACTCAGCGGTCGCCGCCGTACAGGGTCTGGCTACTCAACCTCACTGTCTGCTCATAGTTTGACATGACAGTGTACCGGTGTACCAATACACACTCGCCGTATCCTTCTTCCTTGCCTGGTCACTCGTTCCCTCGCTGTCTGCTCACAGTGTACCTACCAGTGTACCAGTGTACCAGTGTACCCACACATACACTCGCCGCATCCTCCTCCCTGGCCTGGTCACTCGTTCCCTCACTGCCTGCTCATAGCGTACCAGTGTACCCGTACACACTCGCCGTATCCTTCTCCCCGGCCTGGCTACGGGTTGGCCGAGTATTAGGCTCCGACGGCAGCGAGCATTAGGCCTGGCCCGCTAGCTCCAATTTGAATACCCCAAATTTTGATAAAATATACCCCCCATGTAATTAAGCCCTGCCTTCTCCAGCGCCGCCTCATCCATCTCCTCAAAGTCCTCCTCGCCCTCGGCCTCCGGCTCCGGCGCTGGCTCCACCGCCGCCACCTCGGCGACCACGGGGGTGGGCTCCTGCGGCTCGGGCACCAACTCGGCCGCCACAGGCTCGGGCTCGGGTACGGCGGCGGCGGCGGCGATGGGCACGGGCACAGGCGCGGGCTCGGGGGCAGCAGCAACCACTGCAGCCACCAGCTCCTCCGGCTGCCCCCACGGCTGCCCCCACTCATCCAACTCCTCTGCCTCGGCAGCGGCCGCCACCACTGGTTCAGGCGCGGCGACTACCACTGGCTCAGGCGCGGCGACCACAACTGGTTCGGGCACGGCGGCCACGACTGGCTCGGCGGGCGGCGCAGAGACATCCACCGCGCCCGTGCCCGCGCCTTTACCTGCGCCGCCAGACAGGGTCTTACACTATTTCTCTTTTCAGCTCACGATGAACTTGGGCCGTTTCGCGTCTGAACCCACCCTACGGAACACCTGGAACGCGCTCGCGTTGAGCACACAAGGGGGCTCGCCTACAGGGAGGCCCCGCCTCTGGGGGTCTTCTTCTTGGACCGGTTGGCTCGGCTCGCGGGGACGAAATCATCGTTCTCCCAATCGAGTTTCTCGGCGACGACCCCGGCGTCGGCGGTGTCGGCTGCGGCGGCGGTAGCCTCCGCGCCGCGCTGCGCCGCGGCGGAGGCATGCGGGCCCGGCGCCTTGGGCTTCTTCTTGCTCTTGCCCGCTTTGGACGCAGGCACGAAGTCGTCATTCTCCCAGTCCAGTTTCTCGGCGACGGGACGGGCCGCCGCCGCCGCTGCGTTCTGCGCGGTCTGCTTCTGCTGTTGCTGCGTCGGCGCCTTCCCCGGCCGCTTCTTGTTCTTCGCGGCTTTACCCGCGGGCACGAAGTCGTCATCGGTCTCCCAGTCGAACTTCTGGTCCCCCCCCGCCGCCGCGCGCACCGGCGCCGCCGTACGCGTGGGGGGACGGCGCGCCGGATTGTTGATGTTGAGAGCGCTGCCGCCCACGGCAACCCTGAATCCCAATCTTCTCGTGGGCGCGGCGACCCTGGCCGCGGGGGCCGCCGCCGCCGCCGCCGCGCATGCCATGGACGCCATCACGTCAGTTTGGTCGAGGTATTTATACGGGAGTTGCAACTCTGAGAGCACCGCGCAGCCGTTGCCGCGCCGTGGAGTGGAGTACACGCTTGGATAACGACATTGCATACGTGGGCGAAGTCAAGCTGGCCCACTACCCTAAGCCACAATTCGTAGCTTTTGCCAAGCCTTACGAGTAAAAGGAGTAACCCTAAACCAGGCAGGCAGGTGACAGCTGACGAAAGGTGGGCACCCCTTCCCCATCGGCTTTCGTCGCTCGCGCTCCGAGCTCCCCCCTTCCGCATTCCACCCACGCCCCATCGCCGACCGCCTCCGCGGCGCCTACGCGGCGCCTCCACAGCCACGGCAGCTACGGCAGCCACGCATAAAAGTGGAAACGCCGCCACGGTCGAAGAAACAGGAGGTTCAAAATGCCAAGGCTCAGGCTGAAGCTCGATGTGGAAAGAAGGGAGGCTGGGGTGGCTCCCGATGCTGAGGTGGTTGCTCACGTGCACCTCGTGGCTCACACAAGAAACGAGCACGCGCAAGGCGCGGCGGGCCTTCACACCGGCGTCGCGCTGCAGCTCCGGCGCGAGCCCGCCCACCAGTACGATAAGAACGCCATCGCAGTGGACGTGCCCGGGAGTGGAATGGCGGGGTACGTGATGGGGTTGCAGGCGGCGGTGCTCGCCCCCGCGCTCGACGCCCGGCCCTGGCAGGTCTTCGTCAAGTCCGCGACGCTGGAAGGAATGCCTTCCTCAACGGACAGCCGCGCTTCGCTCCCGGTCGAGTCTGGCAAATATTGCTTGCCACGTCACAGGATGCCTTGGGACAAATCTAAATCTAGATGGAGGTTGTACTTGTAGCGTTTTAGTAAAGGAGGTTCAAAACGCGTGTCGATGACGTGGTGGGCAGTACTTGTCCCTCGCTCCCGGTGCGCCTGGATCTCACCCTGGGCGCGCACCCACACCCCCTGGCCGACGCGGCGCACACCGTCCTTCGCATGCTCGGCGTCTTAACCCCCGCGAACCGATCCTCCGCCCGCACCGTGACAAACTGCGGCAACGTGGGCAACGGCTGGGAGGGCGCGAGTCCCGCGGTGTGGCCTTGCAGATAATGTTTTTCAATTCAAGGCTATGATAGCTGGAGGTGAATGTCTACTTTTGCGTTTGCGTAGGTCCTCGCTCCTCCTCAACAGGCCTGTCAAATATTGCTCTCCACGTCATAGGACGCCATTCAACTGAAACAACGAGGGTTCGAAATGCATGTTGATGTCGTGGCGGGCAATATTTGCTTGTCCCTGGTGCACCCTGGCAGATGGTGCTCACCACATCCACATCATAGTATGCCATTCAGCTCAAGAAACGAGGGTTCAAAATGCGTGTCGATGACGTGACGGGCATTGTCGGCGTGTCTCTATCCTGCGGTGTTCGCAGCCGCGCATCCGCCCTCGAGGCAACCACCGCCGGAGAGTGGTTGGGTGTACGTGCGCTGCCCCCGGGGTCAGTACCGCGGCGCGCCCGCGCCCGCTCAACGCGGCAACTTCACTGGAAAGTGGATGCTCCTGCGGTGGGGCCCGGCAGGAATGGCTCCAAATGCTCTTCAACACATTTCCAATCCTCGTCTCTTGACGTCACTGCCGCCCGCCTGATGTTTTGAACCCATTTTCTGCCGGGCCCTACACGGCGGGTGCCCGACGAGATGCTGGACGTATATTTTGTGGAGGTGGCCAAGGCGGTGGAGGTAGAGACAAGCAGACATTACCCGCCACGTCATCGACACGTTACCCTCGTTCCTATAGTTGAATCGACTAGTACCATGTAGCGAGCAATCTGCCAGGGCCATTGCCCGCCACATCATCCAACGCATCTTGAACCCTTGTTTCTTGAGTGAAACTCTGTGCCGGGTTTAATTTCAAATCGAAGCTGCTCGACCAAATGGAAGTTAGCAATCCAAAGCAAAGACATTGATGGTACCCGATACACCGAGGGCAGTCTTTCCCTGTGCCAGCTGCGTCGCGAGCTATATGGGCGACATATCGCCCTTACACTGAGTTTAAGCGGCATCCTATGACGCGGCGAACCCAATGTCTGCCAGACCTTAAGCAGAGGATGGGGAGTTTTCCCAGGCGAAGGCGCCAGCCTGCGGCGGCGACGGCGGCTCCAACGGCAAAGGGCGAGTGATCATCTGCTACACGAATGACTTCCGCGATTACGATGACGTCGCGCGCGCTGGCTTGGCGCTCCGACGGCGCTTCGGCCCAGGCATGAAGTTGTACTACAAGACTGACGTGTTCACGTTGGCGGGCAATTACGCTGCCTCTGGAAATACGTCCGCGTATCTGCTCCAGCCTGGGTCGGATTGTCCGGACGTTGTGCGGGAGGTGCTGGATGAGTCGGTGAGACTGGCGCTGGAGGGCGCGGGCGCGGGGGTCAGCGGCGTTGTCGGCGGCGGCGGGGGCGGGGGCGGGGGCGGCAATGGGGCAGGCGGGTCCTCATTTGGCGGTGCCGGGAATCGCCTCGGCGGAGGTGGCGGCGTGGGTGGCAGCGGCGGCGGCATGGGGGCGGTGGCGGCGGCGGCGACTTCGGGGGGCAGCGGGCACAGCGGCGGGGGCAGGGGCGGCAACGGCGGCGTCAGCAGGCGTGGCGGTGGCGACGGGTCCAAGCACGATTACGTGGTGATGGCAATGGTCGAGGAAGACGCAACGGACGCGACGCACGCGGCACTGCTCGCGACGTGCCGCAACAAGTGCGCCGTCGACTTCCAAGCGCACTGCTTCCAGCGCAACGGTAGGGCCTTACATTCGTATGTTCTCTAAGCTTTACCTTACGCCGATTCTCCCTGACTGAACTGACAGCGTGAAACTACTCGTGTTATCCCACGGAACACCTCGAAAATGCTCAAGCTGAGCTTTGGAAATCCACTTTTGTTAACAACGTACCCTGCGCATCGGCACGCGGCACTTCACGCTCCTGACGTTGAAGGGGCTCACCGCCAGCCAGGCCTCCGCCGTCCGCTTCGCCACCCCTCCGCCGCTGCCGCTGCAGGGCGTGGCACTGAACCGCGTCATGCCGTGGTTCTCCTGTCTGGTGCTCGCCGTGGACGCGCCCACGGCTCACCAGGTGTTGGCGCTGTGCGACCAGCTGTCCGGCAAGGACTCTCACTAGTTCCCTTGCTCCCTTTCCTTATTTCAGCTCAACTTGAGCCGTGATATCCCTGAAACCACTCAATTTACTTAGTCAAACCCTCAAAGATACGAATACAGGTGAACAGGGGAAAGGGAACTGACGCGAGCTTGTGAGGCCCTGTTGGGCGGGTTGCCAGGCGGCGCGAAGCCCACGCCCCCCGGGCAACTGCACCTCAGCCTCTACCGCCGCTTCCACTTCGACCCGGTGCGGGCAGGGCCTTACACACGTTCCTTTTTTCGCTCAACGTCAGCCGTTTTGTCCCGGAGCCCACCTGTAAATCTAGTAAGGGATCCCTATATAAATATGCATGTCCCTGAGCCCACTTGCAAAGCTAGTATATCATCCCATAACGTCTCAAAGATGCGTGAATCTACGCCCTGCATCCGTAGTGTGAGGCCCTGCGTGCGGGCCAAGGAGCAGTTTGGGCGCGTGCACGCGGCGTGCCAGGGGGCGCAGCTGGGGTCCGTGCGGGTCGTTAGCGTGACGATTAAAATGGTGGGGGCGGATTACGAGAAGTGCCGCGTGCTCGCCGGCGCTGGGATGGGACTCGGCGGCGGCGGGGGTGGGGAATGGGGGTGGGGCGGGGGGGGCGGGGGTGGGGGGGGCGGGGGTGGGGGAGGCGGGGGTGGGGGAGGCGGATGGGGCGGCGGGGGCGGAGGAGACGGGGGCTGGGGCGGCAGCGGTGGTGGCGGCGGGGGCAACGGGGATGGGGGAGGGGGCGGGACGGACGGTGGGGCCGGGGGAAGCGGTGGGCATGGCGGCGGAGGCGGGGGTAGGTCATCCTCGATGCCCTCGGAGGAGGATCAAATGGCCTGGGCCATGGCGTCGGCGACGAGGAGCGCGCCAGAGGCGGCGCAGGGCAGCGCCATTGACCTTACAGATGCCATTGACTCGCCGGACCGGCCCGCCGCAAAGAGACCCAAGGCAGGCCCTTCAACTTTTCCCCATGGTGTACCCTGTCCAGCCGGGGTACCTGCCAGTGGTTTCAGGGACAAAACGGCCTCAATTATTACGAAAGTCGAACGAGACTTTGGCCCTGGCCCATGGTTGTTGACCCAATTTGCAAAGGCAAGCAGCCAGAGGTGATGACGATTCTTACAGACGACGAGGACGAGGACGAGGACAAAGACACGGTAGCCTAGCATAGGTGAATAATAACACTCGCGCCACCAGCGGCGGTGGCAGCAGCGGCGGACGAGCCCATCACTTTAGAATATACAAGGACGACACCGGACTCTCGTATCATGAACACCACAGCGTAGGATAGGAAACCACACATCGTGAGCTAGTCGCGAATGATGAAACACAGTTTAATGAACACACTTAGCTTACTGCCAAGGCTGTGGCATGTCGCCGCGGCACCGGCAGACACTGATGTACTCACCTGTTTATACAACTGTCTTATGCGTCACGTTGAGAGCAATACTGGCTTTGCTAACGCTAATGAGCTAATGAAGATCAGGTGACGGAGCGATGCTCAACGTGACTGTTTGCTCAGACCCATGGCTCAGGCCTGGCAGAAACTGCGACGGGCCGTTGCGCTGTACATATTTGCCCGGATGTGAAATTTCGTTTAGAGTCTCTAAGGAGCACCGTATTCATCTAGCCACGCGAGCACCCCCGGGTCCTCGATCCGAACGCCGTAATCACGCGCCCGCACGTCCGAATTGTCCGGTATCTCGCAGTCGTGCTCCCGCGCCCACTTCAACACATCCGCGTGCCCGCGATAAGCAGCACATGCACTGGTCACCTCATCCCACGGGCACTCGTGCTCCCGAATCCATGCCAACACCTCCAGGTGCCCACTCCAAGCGGCGCCTGCACACTCATCTCATCCCATGGATACCCGTGCTCCCGCAGCCACTTCAGCACCTCCAGGTGCCCGCCCCGAGCGGCGTGCTCACAACAGTTCCAATCTGGGTTGTCCCCGAGGTCCTCGCTCCACGGGCACCCGTGCTCCCGCGCCCACTGCAGCACCTTCAGATACCCGCCCCGAGCGGCGCGTGAGCAGGTCCCTTCATCCCAGGGACACCCGTTCTCCCGCGCCCACCTCAGCACCTCCAGCTGCCCGCCTGCAGCGGCTTGTTCGCAGGTATACTCACACCACTGGCAGCCGTGCTCCAGGGGCTTACGCTCGTACACTTTTCAGCTCAACTTAAGCGCTTTCTGTGAGACAAGGAGTGTTTAAGGGTGTGTGTATCGGGTGTTCATGGCGGGGATGGAGGGGGTGTTGAGGCGTATAGGGGATGTTTCGAGTGTGAGGAACGGCTCAGGTTGAGCTGAGAAGTGGACGAGTGTAAGCCCCTGCCGTGCTCCAGCACCCACTTTAACGCCTCGAGCTGCCCGTGACGAGCGGCGAGTCCACATGTCTCCCCGTTCCACGGGCAGTCGTGCTCCCGAAGCCACCTCAACACCCCTAGGTGCCCGCCAGAAGCGGCAAGTGCACAACAATCCATCTCTTGGTTCTGGAGGCCATCGCTGATCGGGCACCCGTGCTCCCCCGCCCACATCAGCACCTCCAGGTGCCCGCCCCAAGCGGCGAATGAGCAGGTCCGCCCGTCCCACGGGCACTCGTTCTCCCGAAGCCACCTCAGCACTTCCATCCGCCCGTTGAAAGCGGCGGCGGCACAGGTACCCTCGCTCCATGGACACTCGTGCTCCCGTAGCCACGTCAACACCTCCAGGTGCCCGCCCCCAGCGGCGAGTGCACAGCAGTCCAAGTCCGGGTAATGATCGAGGTTCTCCTTCCACGGGCAGCCGTTCTCCCGCGCCCACCTCAGGACCGCCAGATGCCCGGCCCCAGCGGCGACTGCACACGTTTCAGAATCCCACTCGCAGCCGTGCTCCCGCGCCCACTGCAACACCTCCAGGTGCCCGTGCAGAGCGGCGACGGCACAGGTCCGCTTGTGCCACTCGCAGCCGTGCTCCCACGCCCACCTCAACACCTCCCAGTGCCCATCCTGAGCGGCAACTGCACTCACGTCGCTATTCCACTCGCAGCCGTGCTGCCGCGCCCATATCAGCACCTCCAGGTGCCCGCCCGCAGCAGCCACAGCACAGGTCCGCTCTGACCACGGGCACCCGCGCTGCCGCAGCCACGTCAACACCCCCAGGTGCCCCTTGCTAGCGGCGGCCACGCACGTCCGCCGTCCACACGGGATGTTGTGCGCCCACGCCCAAACCATCACCTCCAGGCGCCCGCCCCGAGCAACGCGCCGAGACGTCGCCGCAGTCCACGGGCACCCGTTCGCCTTCGCCCACGCAAGCCGCGTCTCGGACCCGACGAAGTCCCCGACTAGCAGCGGCACCCCCGCGCTCTTCCCCGCGCGCGGGAGTGGCGGGAGGCCGGAGTCCACCCCCGCCGCCACCGCCACCGCCGCCAGCCACGGCTTCCCTACCTGCGCGACCACGGCGCGGTCCGTTGAGTCCAGCCGCGCGAGTATCTCCTTCAGAAAGAAGTCGGGCTGGTCCTCGAAAATATCGTGCAGCGGTGACGCCCCCCGCTTGCGTTCGGGCGCGGGCGCGCGCGAGCTGTCGCCCGCGCCCTGCCCGCCTGAGGTGGAGCCCGTTATCGTCATGGATGGATGCGTGAGTCGGAGCGTGAGGCGGGGGGCAGCGCGGCAACGGGTGCGTGGTGAGTTGTGTGCAAGATGCGTGGCCGACAAGACACTCCCTGTGACGGCAACCCAGAGAAGACGAGTGGACGGGCGTTGCTCCCTCGTGACTTGAAGAGTGGTTGCTGATGACTCAGCACGTGTGGGCTCAATCGGTGTTGAGTTGAGAGCTAAGCCACAACGCACGCCATCCACACAACGCACCGCCGCCGCCGCTCCCAGCACGAAGACGAACTTGTCAGGTCTCGCGCCGCAGGCTGATGACACGTGGACGCGCGTGACGCTGCCCGGCAAGCACCTCGACGTCCTCCACGTTACGCAGTCTCGTTCTGCTCAGAAAGGAGACAGCTCGCGAGCACGAGCGACGACGCGGTGAGCCCCCAGACAACATTTTTTCTCGACACCCTCCTCTGAGCACAATCAACAGAGTCCGTGTCCTGTTTGCAACCGACCGTAGTAACCGACCGCGACAACAGTCGCAACATCTGTTTGCATTGAGATTGCGCGAGGTTCACTACAACGGTCCCTCTTCAGCTCAGCGTAAGCCCTATTACTAATACTTATGCGAGGCCCTCAGAGGGCCGCGCTGGGGGTTTCGGCAGAGCGGTACAGGTTATACGAGGTAGGGTCAGCCTAAAAAGTGCATTAGCGCTCAGCGCGATATGATGGATTTGAAAGGTGGTCTTTTTGTTTTTGGAAACCAAAATTCCTCTTGCTTTTAAGACCTCACAGAGCTAAAATAATTAGCTCTGTGAGGGGGTATATCCGTCAAACTGGAATCCGTCAAAACTGGCTCCGTCGATTCTGCCGAAGTGTGCTTCGTAAACCGTCGTTTCTTGAGTCAATTGAAAGTGCTTGGCGAAACTGTATCCGTCAAACTGGCTCCGCCGATCTTGCTTTTGCCAAAGGGGGGTTGGTCATTCTTAAAAGCAAGAGGAAAAATGACACTTGATCGCAGTTGACCCAAGATCGGTTGATCCAAGGATTCGCGACGCGAAAGCGCATCTTGAACGCGAATTGCTCGCGCCGTCGCGCGCGCGGACGCCGTGGCGAGCGCGCGGGGGGGGATCTTGAAGGGCGTACCTCACGGTGAACGGCTGTCAGTCGCGTGTTTTGGCGATCTTGAGGATGTTCGGTGAAATTGCCGCGAGATCTGGCCGACGCGCGCGACTGACAGCCGCGAACAGTGACCGCGCGGACCGTCTGAAACCGAATATCGTATTTTCAAAGCGAGACTCCTATCAACGGCGCGAGCATTTGACCGTATGTACCTTAAGGTTGCAGTTTTTAGGCTGACCCTGCCTCGTACGGCCATCCAGCGCACATGGTGGTGTGGCGCGCCTCTGCGCAGATCCGGTGGGGGGTGTGGATGTGGCTGTAATATAGTCAGGGGTAATAATACTAAAATTTTAGTATTACTACCCCTGATATAGTGGCTTTTTGGGCACCTCGGCGCAGATTCTGTTGGGGTGGGCGCCTCGGCGCAGATCCGATGGGGGGTGTGGTTACCTATGTAGTGCGCTGATCGATGGGGGCGTTTTTCGACGATGCGCGGTCGTGAGTCGGGTTCGCGCGGAATCTTCCGCAGCGCCGCCCCGCACGTCTACCCCCGAAGCGAAAGAAAGCCTCTGGCACGC
>Ga0307489_10002805_pt1 | contig 11643 bp, 11 predicted proteins | sample SB12metaG_FD_202247 | JGI IMG/M metagenome (GOLD analysis project Ga0307489, IMG submission 202247) | Sea-ice brine microbial communities from Beaufort Sea near Barrow, Alaska, United States - SB 1.2 | ecosystem: Environmental > Aquatic > Marine > Coastal | place: USA: Alaska | collected...
CTTAAAATCACAGATACCGACAGGGCGTTCAGTCTGCGAATAATCGATATTTAGACATGCATATTTCAACGAGAGAATCAGAATAAATGCATCCAGCCAGAATGAATTTAATTAAATCAAAATCAACCCATTTAGGCTTAATCAGCCTAAGTTTGTTAGCGGCATCTTGTTCAATGACAACGATTAATACTGATCAATATCAGGGCGAAACAGCCACTGAACAAACCAATAATGGCCCAGTGGCCGAATTACATCGTCTTGCCATTAGCGCTTTAGACAAACAGCAATATAATCAATCGGTCAATTACCTACAGCGTGCGATAAACATTGAGCCACGCAATGCACACAGTTGGCACTATCTGGCGCAAAGTTACTGGCAAATGGAAAACTATCCTCAATGTCTCGATATGGTTCAGCGATCGTATAGCTATAGCAAAGCGGCTGATGATTTAGATCGTGCCAACGATGTCCTCAAAACTCAGTGTCTGGCGAATTAATTATGGGCGTATTATCTACTGAGCTTGATGTCGATTCGGTACTGGGTACTGATGGTATTATTAAGCAGGAAATAGCGGATTTCAGGACACGTCAAAGTCAACTTGAAATGTCTCGTTTGATCGATAAGGGCATTGAAAATGGCGAAAGCCACTTGATCGAAGCCAGTACGGGTATCGGTAAAACGTTTGCTTATCTGGTCCCTGTCTTTCTGAGTAAAAAGAAAGTCGTCATTTCGACGGGCACTAAGAACCTGCAAGATCAGTTGTTTTACAAAGATATTCCGTTGATCAAACGCATTATAGTCAATTCTAAAAAGACAGCGCTACTCAAAGGCCGCAGTAACTACTGTTGCCCTTACCGGATCGAGTTGTTCCGTCATCAAAAGAAGTCTCAGTCGCGAGAAATGGCTTCACTGTTTACTGCACTACATGAATGGTCAGAAGTGAGTAAAACGGGTGATATTAGTGAATTCGCCGCTATTCCTGAAAATGACCCACTGTGGTTTTATGCCACCTCAACGGCCGATAATTGTTTGGGTAATGACTGTCCCAATTTTGATGATTGTTTTGTTGTGAAAGCACGTAAGAAAGCAATGGATGCCGATGTCGTAGTCATTAATCATCACCTTTATTTTTCCGATCAGGCGTTAAAGAAAGATGGTTTCGGTGAAATTCTGCCCGAAACTCAGGTAGTTATTTTTGATGAGGCTCACCAACTGCCTGATATTGCTAGTCTATTTTATGGCAATCAGCTTACGATGCGTCAAATTGAGATGATGTGTAAGGATATTATTGAAGCCGAACTAGCAGAAGCTGCAGATTCAAATCTACTGAAACCAGCCTGCGAAGCCTTGAGCATTGCCTTGGCCGATTTCAGATTGGCGATGTGTCAGTTTCCAGAAAAAGCAGAATGGATGCGTATTCAAAATGCACCATCAATGCAAAAGGCCGTGAAGACTGTGCAAGCAGAGTTAAAGACACTTAAACAATTACTCGATCCGCTAACTGGCCGTGGTAAAGAACTCTCCAGTTGTTCAAAACGACTCGAATCGATCGATTTAGTTTTTAAACAATTTCTCAGTCTTGATGATTACAATGTCAGCTGGTATGAATGGAGTGACCGCAGCTTTCGCCTAATGGTGTCACCATTAGATGTGTCTGACCTGTTTCGAAAACAACTCGATGAATCCCTCAACGAGTCGATCTTTTTTACTTCTGCAACTCTTAGCTCACAACAATCGTTCAAATACTATGCAGACAGGTTAGGACTAGCAGATATCAGCACCAGTTTATTCGAGAGCCCATTCAACTATCAAAAACAAGCCATGTTATACCTGCCAGAGCATTTGCCTGACCCTTCAGATAGAGACTATGCCAAACAATTTGGCGAATTATGCTGTGATCTGATTGAAGCAACGAATGGTTATTGTTTCATCTTGTTTACCAGCTATCGCATGCTGACCTGGACCGCATCTTACTTACGCTCAAAAATTAAAAACAAACTTTTTGTGCAGGGTGACTATCAACGTAGCGAACTGTTACAGCAATACATGAAAGCGAAGAGCCCAGTCTTGCTCGGTACCAGTAGCTTCTGGGAGGGCGTCGACGTTAAAGGTGATCAACTACGCTGCGTTATAATCGATAAACTACCCTTCAAATCGCCTCAAGATCCGGTCTATAAAAAACGACTGCAACTCGCCAATCAGGATGGCGGCAATGCTTTTATGAACGTTCAAATTCCAGAAACCACAATCCATTTGCGCCAGGGTGTGGGGCGACTGATTCGAGATATTGAAGATAAAGGTATAGTCGCTCTTTGTGACAATCGCTTAAACAGTAAGTCGTACGGAGAGAAAATGTTGGACAGCCTACCGCCAATGAAGCGAAGCAATTCAATGACTGAAATTCAGGCGTTTGCTAAAAAGGCTTTTCCAAAAAAACCACGTGCGAAAAAAGTTAAACCAAGTTGACGGGCATTAGACTGTAGTTAATTTACTAGACTCGGTCTCGTTAAGATGTGTTTATTTATCTCTATTAGATTTAATTTACCTGATGGATTCTGTTAACGATAAAAATTCTATTGTCGTACGTGACGCAACAGTCGGTTTTATAACCCCAATTCATAAAATATATACCCATGAGGGACTTTGCGAACTGGCTACTTTTGAAGAGTTCCCGTACCCAGCGTCAAGAAGATAAATCAAGACTGAATCTAAAGCCTTCATAGTTGTGTAAGTAAATATTGACATATTGTCGACAATCGACAATCATCGATCAGTACTTAAAATAATTGGAGGATTCATGATCAAACTATTGAAATCAAAAGCAGCGGTTTTATTTATCGCACTCTCGTCACTATTGCTCGTCACTACGGTGGTGAAATCAGATGAAACATCTACTTGGGACTTAATAAAAGATAGAGGGTCTCTTCGCATTGGTGTCACTCAGGCACCACCTTGGTTTTTTAAAGATCTTGCCGGAAACGAGTGGACGGGCTTAGGTTCTTCCATTGGTAAAGCGATGGCGAAAGAGCTGGGTGTTGAATTTGAACCAGTGGAAGTTACCTGGGGAAGTGCAGTTGCCGCTTTACAGGCAAATAAAATTGACATTATGTTTGTATTGGATGCAACACCAAAGCGAGCATTAGCCATTGACTTTCCAACTCAGCCTTTACTCTATTACGCTCTAGCTGTGCTAGCTGATGATGATTTGAGTATTACTACGTGGTCAGACATGAACAAGGAAAGTATGAAGATTGCTGTCACTCAGGGTACCACGATGGACCGTTATGTTTCTTCACACCTCGACAAGGCTACAATTTTGCGCTTTCCGTCCAATGGTGAATCAGTTGCTGCATTTCAATCACGCCGAGTCAATGCTGTGTCGTTGTTTCATCCACCACTGATAGCTATGCGCAAGAAAATCGGTCGAGGTCAAATTATATTGCCATCACCTGTTCGTCAATCAGCTTCATCAGCTGGTGTGCGGCGTGAAGATGACAAGAGATTTCGTGATTGGGTCAATACATCAATCTCGTACTACTACGCCACAGGTCAAACTCAAGTCTGGTACGAAGAATTCCTAACGTCATTTGGTGTCGACCCTTCTGCTGTTCCTGCCATTCAACGCGAAAACTGGTAAATATAGACCATGCCGGCTAGGGACAAACTTGGCCGGCTATATTTTATGAAGTGTATACAATACTAACGTGGGCTATGAATGGGATTTTAGTGTCGTATTTAACGACTTCGACTTACTTCTACTTGGCCTTCTTAACACGCTGAAAGTTACCGGCCTGGCACTATTTTTTGGCGTTCCACTGGGTCTGTTTCTGGCACTGCTTCGGCTTTATGGCAAACCATTAGTTCGCATACCTGTCAGTGTTCTGATCGAGTTTTTACGTTCAACGCCACCGATTGCCCAATTATTCTGGTTTTTCTTTGCAGTACCGATTTTATTTGGTGTCGAGATCGATCCATTTGAAGCCTCGGTCTTGACCTTCTCACTGCAATCTTCGGCATTTTTTGCAGAAGTGTTTCGCGGAGGCATTGTCTCAATCGATAACGGCCAGTGGGAAGCTGCTAAGGCTATCGGCATGGATCGCAATGCCACGCTCAGACGGGTTATCCTGCCACAGGCAATCACACGAATGATTCCGGCTTTTTTAGAGCGTGCAATCGAGCTGATGAAAACCACAACATTGGTGAGCACTATCTCCTATGCAGACCTACTCTATCAAGCCAATAACATTGCACAATCTACCTACCGAACACTGGAGGTATTTACCGTGGCTGCGGGGATGTATTTTATTGTCATCTTTATCTGTTCATTGGTTGTTCAGCGGATTGAGCACTATCTTGGCCGAACTGGCGAGTTAACAAAAGGTTAATTGCATATGGACTATGTTTGGGATTTCTCAGCAGTTGTCTCCTATTGGCCGTTGTTGCTAACGGGCCTTAAGAACACTGTTATCTTGGCAGCGACTTGCTTGTTTATAGGATTGTTTTTTGGTTTGTTTGTCGGCGCAGCGCGTTATTCAAGTAAACGGATTTTCAACTGGCCAGCCACCGTATTTGTAGAAGTATTTCGCAATACACCGGTATTGGTTCAAATTATGTGGTTCTTTTTTGCCTTTCCGATTATATCGCCCTTTGATATCAATGCATTTACTGCTGCAGCGCTCGGGTTGACCCTGAACACAATCGCGTTTTCATCGGAAATATATCGCGCTGGTATCCAGTCGATTCACAAAGGGCAATGGGAAGCAGCCAAAGCACTGGGTATGACCTACACCCAACAGATGGGCAGGATCATTTTACCGCAAGCTATCCGCCGTATGTTGCCAGCGTTTATGAATCGAGCTGTCGAATTGGTTAAAATGACGTCATTGGCTTCTGTTATCGCTTATGGAGAGCTGATGCATCAAGCTAAGACTATTTCGACTACAGAGTTTAATCCTATCGAAATGTACACTAGCGTAGCGCTGATCTTCTTTTGTTTGATTTTCCCGCTAACATTATTAGTGCATCGTTTCGAGTTAAAAGACAATTCGCGAGGATAACGCCACTGTGACTAAAGTACTGAAAATTGATAATTTAAAAAAGTCTTTTGGCGACCTCGTTGTCTTGAATGGTATCGATGTCACTGTTAACAAAGGTGATACGATCGTTATTCTTGGTGCTTCCGGGTCAGGCAAGTCAACACTATTACGCTGCGTTAACTTCATGGAAACACCGACTGCAGGACGCATCGAACTGCAAGGAGAACTCGTCGGATCGGAAATTAACGGTAACATTTCTTATACAGAAAAAGAATTGACCGCCTTGCGTGCACGCGTCGGCATGGTATTCCAGCACTTCAATCTATTTCCCCATATGAACGTCAGAAATAATGTCATGGAAGGGCCGCGCACAGTACTCAAATGTGATGCTTCGGAGTGCGCTCGCCGTGCTGATAAGTATCTAAAAAAGGTTGGTCTGGGCTGGAAGGCTGACGCTTTTCCGTCACAATTATCTGGAGGTCAGCAGCAGCGCGTGGCGATTGCTCGAGCACTTGCGATGGAGCCAGAGATTATGTTGTTCGATGAGGCAACATCAGCGCTCGATCCAGAGTTGGTTGGCGAGGTGCTCGAGACCATGAAAGAGTTAGCCGATGAAGGTATGACCATGCTGATTGTTACGCATGAGCTTGGTTTTGCCTATACTGTTGCTGATAGAGTGCTGTTTCTTTCCGAAGGAAAAATTCTCGAACAGGGCGTTCCTGAGGCCGTATTGATCAACCCAAAAATGGAAGCCACCAAAAATTTCCTACGCGGACATGGCTCGTTCCGTCTTCCCGAACCCAATCTGGACTAAAAATTTTAATCAAATGAACAAAAATCACGACAACGAAAATATCGACTCACATTCTACTCACGATGCAAATGAAGATATTCGCAACAGAAATATCAAGATATTTGTTAATGGTGATATTGTCCCCCGTGAGCAGGCGAAAGTATCAGTTTATGACTCTGGTTTCATGTTGGGTGATGGCATGTGGGAAGGCTTGCGTCTCTACAATGGTACTTGGTCATTCTTTGAAGAGCATATGGATCGGCTGTTCAATAGCTGCAAAGCTGTTTCCCTCGATATTGGTATGAGTAAAGCAGATATCGCCGAAGCGCTACAAAAAACTGCAGAAGCGAATAATATGTTCACAGACGTTCATTGTCGACTCATGGTTACCCGTGGAGTGAAATCGAGACCGTTCCAACATCCTGACTTATCACGTTCAGGACCGACTATAGTCATCATTATGGAACACTCTAAACCAGCTGAATTTTTGCAAACGAATGGTATTCGACTTGCCAGCGTTCCTCAGGTCCGCGGCTTACCCCATTCACAGGATGCTAAGTTCAATTCACACTCTAAACTGAATTGTGTAATCGCTTGTCTACAAGCAGAAGCAGCCGGTGCTGATGAAGCATTAATGCTAGACCCGCTGGGCTTTGTTAACACAACTAATGCTTGTAATTTTTTTATCGTGCGCAGTGGAGAAATTTGGACCAGTACTGGTGACTATTGCATGAACGGTGTAACCCGACGAAAAGTGATAGATTTATGCAAGAATAACAACATTCCCATATTCGAAAAGAACTATTCATTATATGAGGCATACTCAGCGGATGAAGCATTCCTAACGGGTACTTTTGGTGCGCAAACACCCGTTGCGGAAATCGACAGAAAGTCAATCGGTGACGGAGGCGCAGGACCGATAACAAAAAGAATTAGAGCACTTTATAAAGATTTGATCGAAGCAACCACCGGAGAGCGTCATTGAGCCTGGCAAAGCTTGAACCAATTGTAAACGAAACCAGGCGTGGTCAAATTGTGCGCCACTTAAGAACACTCATAGTCAATGGCAGTGTAGCACCAGGTGAACGTTTAACTGAAGTTAAGTTGGCAAAGCAACTTGGCGTCAGCCGAGCACCACTTCGCGAAGCGATATGCGAGCTGGTCGATAGTGGTCTGGTGGTGAGTGTGCCCTATAAAGGCTTGTTTGTACGTAAAGTAACTCAGCGCGATCTGGAAGAACTCTATTCGCTCCGAACCACACTGGAGCAATTTGCATTTCGCCAATGCTGGGACAATCGTAGTCTGGAAGCCAAAGAAGAAATCTATTCAAGACATGATGCCCTAAAGACTGTAATTGCAAGAGGTGGTGACCCCGAAACAGCTATAGAACTTGAGCTTTACTTGCACTCCTGGTGTTATGAATTATCAGACCATGTTTTGTTACAAAAAGCTTGGCAGCAAATTAAGCCCAACCTACAGTTTTATTTTACATTGCATCAAAAAGCACATAATCGAACTGGCCCTATGCGTGACGCGCACGATCTTTACGTGGCATGTGCAACAGGAGATGATCTTAACGCTATGACCAATCATTTAACTGATCATATGCGTCAAGGGCTGAAACAAACGCTTGCGGTAGTAATAATGGAATAAAATTGTGCACTGGAATATTATCGTATTAATTTTGAAATAGTCATTGCTAAGTAGTTTCGAATTAAAGGCTTATACAGAGGGTGTTTGGTCATTTTGGCTGACCGCCCAAATATCAATACGACTATCAATTAAGAACTTTTATTAATGTCTATAATTAACTTCCAGATTAAAGTAGTTTCGATTTAGATTTCCAATTCTCAAAAATGTGATCTGCGGGCTTGATTACAATCGACTTTACCAGTTACCAGTTACCAGTTAATAGTTACCAGTTAATAGTTTACTAGAGGATTCAACCATAAACACTTGTTAAATATCAGTAAATTTTAATCCTTATTTTCGTAATCAGATCTTTTTAAAACCATTTTCTGGTGAACTATATTGGCCTCAATAAATTCTTCAGAACAGATTAAAAATCCATTTGCCTGGTAAAAAGCGATTGCCGATGATTGTGAGTTTAAAGTCACTTCGTCTATTGGTGCACTGGTTGTTTGATCATAAAATGCCTGCTGAATTAAACACTCGAGCATTTTTTTGCCAACACCTTGACTACGATACTCTTTCAATACACACATACGACCAATATAGCCATTGGGCAGCAGGCGCGCCGTACCAATCGTTTGATTATTCATAACCGCTTTGACATGCCTACAGTCAGGATCCATTCCATCGATTTCCAGCGTGACAGGTACATTCTGCTCTTCTACAAATACAATGCCGCGAAGCTTGATTAGATCCGCTTTGTCCTGATTCCAGTCAGCGGCTTCTACCACTAAACCTTTTACTATTAGAGAACCCACTATTCGTCTTCTGGCAAAATGGCGTTAGTCATTGCCAGGTTCAAGATTAACTGCTCTAACTCAGGGTCAGTCGCACAGACGTCTAATAGGGCAGGGGGTAGGTCGCGTTGCGAACAAAGCTGTTGAATAACCTTAATAACGGTCGGATTTGCATCGAGTTCATGCATTTCGCCGTTGCAGTAAAATCGCAAACGGTCGCTCGCAAGATGATAGAGCATTTTGCTATCGACGTTTTTCACCCAATGATATTGACTCAGCGCATCGAATTCGGTGGGCACTTCAAATTCATCCGTCTCACCCATCACACCGTCTGACAATAACTTGCCTACCGCTGCTTGCCATATATCGTCGGGTTGATCGAGTAGGTTGATTATCATTGCTTTAAACTGACCCATTTCAAACGGTGTAATTTCACTGGGGTGACGATTGGTTTCTAACTGTGGATCAGAATATCGTTTTGACCCAAGATTCGCACGATCAATCTCAAGCGCAACTGATTCGAGTACTTCGGTCGCTGTAGGCGCCCTAAATCCAATCGAACAGGTTAAGCATCTGTCAATTGCAGCGCCAAAATGAGCCACACCTGGTGGCAGATATAACATATCGCCCGGAGCCAACGTGGCCTCGTGATCAAACTCGAATGTTTGCATAATGGCTAGATCGGTATCAGCAATTAGGTCAGGCTTGTCGACGCGTTTCTCGCTATATTGCCAGTGCCGATGGCCCTCAGCTTGTAAAAGGAAAACATCATATTCATCGCTATGCGGCCCAACCGATCCGCCAGGCGGCGCATAACTGACCATTAAGTCATCGATACGCCAGCTTGGAATAAATTTAAATTGATCTATTAAGTCAGCGAATTCTGGTACCCATTTCTCACATTCTGAGACCAGTAGTGAATAATGCGTCTCCGGTAGCGACAGGAAATCAGCTTCTTCAAACGGGCCATACTTTAGCTGCCAGGGCTTTGTGCCACCTTTCTCTAACACGAGTCTACTGTGCACTTCCTTTTCACAGGCCAGGCCTGCTAGTTCTTCTGGGCTGATTGGGGATTCGAAGTTTTGGAAGGCTTGGCGAATGACGCACGGCTTCTTTTGCCAATACTCATTCAAAAAGGTATCGACATCGAGATTTTGTAATTGGTACATATTAAGTTAAATACCTGTTAAATATCGCTAGCTTGCTTAACCGCATTGCCAATATAAGAAGCTGGCGTCATGTCGATTAACTGTTGTTTAGCATGCTCTGGCAGGTCGAGTTTGCCGACAAATTCACGAATGATATCGGCATTGATACGTTGACCTCTAGTAAGCTCTTTTAGCTTTTCGTAGGGTTGCTCAATACCGTAACGACGCATTACCGTTTGAATCGGTTCAGCTAAAACTTCCCAATTGCGATCGAGGTCATCGCTTATCACCGCGTGATTTACTTCCAATTTAGAAAGACCTTTTTGTAGCGAATCCAGTGCGATCATGACGTGACCAAACCCCGTGCCTAAGTTACGCAAAACTGTCGAGTCAGTTAAGTCACGCTGCCACCGTGAGATGGGGAGTTTTTGCCCAAGGTGATTTAATATCGCATTCGCAATGCCTAAATTACCTTCGGCATTTTCAAAATCGATCGGATTGACTTTATGCGGCATCGTCGATGAACCCACTTCGCCCGCAATCGTTCGTTGTTTGAAATATCCGATTGAAATATAACTCCAAATATCACGACTAAGATCGATCAAAATAGTATTACATCGAGCCATCGAATCGAACAATTCGGCAATGTAATCGTGGGGTTCAATTTGAGTCGTGTAGGGATTCCAGTCGAGGCCTAACGACTCGACGAATGTTTGCGCCAGCTTTGGCCAATCGATATCAGGATAGGCGCTTAAATGTGCGTTGTAGTTACCAACCGCACCATTGATCTTGCCTAACATAGGCACCTTGTTAATTTGCGATAGCTGTCGCTGCAAACGATAAACCACGTTAGCCATCTCCTTGCCTAATGTAGTTGGTGAGGCCGGTTGTCCATGGGTGCGGCTCATCATCGATACATTTGCATTTTGCCTGGCCAGTTCAGATAGGGTGTCGCTCAACTTATTTAGTTTGGGGATTAAAATGGTATCCCTGCCTGCTTTTAGCATGAGTGCATGTGACAGGTTATTAATATCTTCAGAGGTGCAGGCAAAATGGAAAAATTCTGAAATACGGGCCAATTCGACAGAATCAGTAATCTTTTCTTTCAAAAAATACTCAACCGCCTTTACATCGTGATTGGTGATTTTTTCAATATCCTTAATGCGTTGTGCATCTTGCTCATTAAAGTCGTTAATAATAGATTCAAGTAAAGCGTTCGCATCATTAGAAAAATTGGGTACTTCAAGTATTTCAGCATGACGAGCCAGGGTTTGTATCCAACGCACTTCTACCAACACCCGATGATAAATGAGTCCGTATTCACTAAATATCGGCCTTAGCATTTCGGTTTTTTTAGCGTAACGTCCATCGATTGGAGAAATGGCGCTTAATTGGCTTAAAAGCATAGTCATAGTCGTTGGTTAACGTTAAAAAAACGACATTTTACATGATATTGGCTCAGTTCAAACGGGTTTAAGAGAGTAGGGCAGTGTTATGAAGTTTTTGTTTTCTGAGGGCTGCTAATATGGGTAAATCCATCATGTATGACGCTAAATTGTTCAGCTGAATCATATCGGTTTTTAGAAATTGAAATTAAGCCCTAATTGAATAAATTAGGGGTTAACAAACTAGGGTGAAAATCGCAGCATCTTCCCCCGCATGCCCAAACTAAAGCAAAAACTAATCTAACGCTAAATTACAGTAACAACCGGATACCGGTTGTTACTGTTAGCGCAAGGCGCTAAGTTTTCCGCCCTACGGGCTAGGTTAGCGGTTAGAAAGAGAATTGCTGCCCATAATTTTTCTATGACTCGGATGATGCTCTGGGTTATTTTTTCTTTAATACGCGTTGAAATCGTTCATCCAGCACTACTTGCTGTTCGGCTTTCGCACCCGGCATGCACAGCCAGTTGAGTTCCATATCAACTATGAGTTGTTTACCGTCGTCTATGGCTGATTGACTTAATCCTGATTGATTCATTTGTTGCAGTTGATATTGCAGGCGTAACGTTCGGTCTTCGGGTGGACTTTCGATATTAGTTAAAATCTCAAGTTGAATACAGAGCATGCGTCGTTCTGCGGTGATCGCATCTCTATCCATGTCAGTACTGGCACTATCTCGACGTGCCTCTATACGCTGCAATAATCCAGAGTTATGCAATTCTATTGAATCCCATTGTTCGGAGATTTCTAGCAACTGCTGTTCCGTGGCTGTTGCAGCTAATGCTTCCAGCTG
>Ga0307489_10002806_pt1 | contig 11641 bp, 14 predicted proteins | sample SB12metaG_FD_202247 | JGI IMG/M metagenome (GOLD analysis project Ga0307489, IMG submission 202247) | Sea-ice brine microbial communities from Beaufort Sea near Barrow, Alaska, United States - SB 1.2 | ecosystem: Environmental > Aquatic > Marine > Coastal | place: USA: Alaska | collected...
ACGTCGCGCTTTCTGTTGGATAGGGAGTGCATTTGGGGGTTGTTTGAGGGGTGTTTGAGAGGTGTTAGGGCGTATTAGGGGGCTTATTGGGGTGTGCTATGTGTCAGAAACAGCTCAGGTTGAGCTGAAAAGTGGACGAGTGCAAGCCCCTGCCGTCTGCCAGCCCCCTGGCCGCTGCGGCGCCCGCGGCCCCGGTCCCCGCGAAGGCGCCGTCGTCCCGCGCCCTGGCCGTAGCAGCGCAAGTTGAAATTGAAAGCAAAATTGTAGCAAAATTCAAAGCAGTTATCACATTCTAGTTTCACGCGCTCAGTTATAGGCGCTTTCAACACGGGTGTTGATACTGCCAACCTGCACCTCCCTGCCTGGCCGCCGCGGCGCCCGCGCGCTCTGCCGGATCCCCCGCGTAGGGCCTGACAGATAATGTCTGAGACGTCATCCTCCATATTGTAGACCCTCGTTTCTTGAAATTAAATCGAATCACATGACATGGCGGGCATTATCTGTCAGGACCTACCCCCGCCAGGTCCCAATACTTCTCGTGCGCGCGGATGACGGCGGCGGCGACGTGAGTCACAGTCCGCCCGGCGTGCGCGGTGGTGAAGGCGCCGAACACGGCGGGGGCGAACCCTTGGTCATACATCTCGAGGCGCAGGTCAGGGGCTTACACTCCTCCACTTCTCGGCCTCAAGTGAGCACTTTTGAAGTGACACGCTGATTAATTTCAGGGTATCCCAGTGAGTGGAACGGCTCAGGTTGAGGTGAGAAGTGGAGGAGTGGAAGCCCCTGCCGCAGGTCCGGCATGAGCGCCCGCGCCGTGTACGGCCTGGCAGATGTCGCTTGCCACGTCATCGAAACCCATTACAAACCCTCGTCTCTTGGGTTGAATGGTATCCTATGACGTGGCGAGCAAAGATGTTGCCTGCCACGTCATCGACACCCATTACGAAACCTAGTCTCTTGAGTTAAATGACATCTTATGACGTGGCGAGCAATATCTGCCAGGCCCCTACCGCCGCCGCGCCGTACAGCAGCACGCAGCGCGCGGCGGGCGGCAGGGCGCTTGCTGCTGCTTCCGCCAGCTCGGGTCGCGTGAATAATGCGCCCCACGTCACCGGATGTCGCTGGACTCAAGCAATTAAGGTGTACGAGGGCACTCTTCAAATAACGTTCCGAGCCAGTTACGCAGCCTAATTGTTCCGGAGGTTCCGGGCTCTGTACGAGACGATTTTCGGCGATTTTGGGCGATTGTAGCGTGGGTACGTTCCTCACACACGCCTAGTTTCCAAGTTCCTGGGTTGGTACGGAACATTATTAAAGGGTGCTCTCGTACAAGCGGTGTATGATGCGGCGAGCTGCATGTGCTCGTCAGGCAGACCGTGGGGTTACTCAGGCATGCATTGTGCAATGTGCTGGAGGGCCGTCACCCGCCCCCGCCCCGTTGACTGCATACCCGTCCCCGTCTGCATCCGCGTCCCCGTCCATGCCCAACAGCGTCTCAGCGGAGAGCGCCAGATCCTCCCCGAACACGCGTGCCACCGCCATGGCCTCCACGCAGGGGCTTACACTCGTTCCCATTTCCGCTCAACTTGAGCTTACTTTGCCCCTTTCCGCTCAACTTGAGCTTACTTTGTCCCCTAGATGACCCAAATTAACCAGTGGATGTGTCCCGAAGGTGCTCAAGTTGAGCTCTCACGTGAGCGATGTGTTCCCGAAGGTCGTCCAGTTGAGCTCTGAAGTGAGTGAGTGTAAGCCCCTGCCTCCGCGCCGCCCGGAACCTCCATCTCCTCCGCCAGGGCGCCCACCAGCCCGGCGAGCGGCTCGACCTCGTCCTCGTGGAATCCCACTAGGAGGATGAACCCGGTGTCGTCGTCGACGTCGTCAGCGAAGACGTCGTCGTCGGCGGCGGCGGCGGCGGCGGCGGCGGCGGCGGCGGCGGCGGAGGTGGTGGGTGCGGCGGCGGTGGCTGCTGCGGAGGCGGCGGCGGCATCGACCGGCGCGGTAGCACGAGCGGCGGCATCGGCGGCGGCGGAGGGAGCGGTAGCAGCTGCAGCGGCTGCGGCGGCGGCGGTGGCTTTCGCGGCTTTAGCTTCGGCGGCTGCTGCTTTGGCGGCGGCGATGGCTTTGGGTTCGTTGGCTGCGGCTTTAGCGGCGGCGGCGGACTTGGCGGCGGCGGAACCTCGCGCGGCGGCGCCGGCGAAATCCTGAGGCTTTTTCTTCGCGGCTGTGATGGTGAGGATGCGAGTTTGATGAGTCGTAGTCGGGGTGGGTGCCCGCATCAACCCCGACCGGTGGATCCCCGCGCCCCCCTCGACTCGGCTATCACGGGCCAGCCGTTGGCGCCCCGGCCACGCCCCGGGGCATCGCAGCGGCGCGGTGGCGGCAGCCGTCATCGGGCGACAGTTGCGAGTGTCGGTACGGCACGATTTGTGTCCGGTGCAACAATGCATTGGGTTGGGCACCCTTTTTTTGTGAACGGATTCGCTCAAGGTTGGATTTGCCCGCATTCCTCTGACGAGTTGGGACACCCGGGACCGCCAGGCGCGCAGGGAGGCTCACAACACGCCACGCGAGCCGCACGGACATCGCCAGTGACCGCAGCATGCCCGCGTGTCACTGAGGCGCCCCCCGTCACCGCAGCGTCCCCCGTGCTACGCGCACCAACCACCGCACGGAAGAATGGCCTCCCGAAACGATGTTCAAAGCCACGACGCTTCTTCTTCGGCCGGGGCGCGTGGGGAAGGGGCTTACACTCGTCCACTTCTCAGCTCAACTTGAGCCGTGTATGACACAATACAACACCCTACACACCCTATACACCCCCTAACACCCTCTTATCACGGGCTACACAACCCCTACGCGCACCCCATATCCCACAAAAAATGCTCAAGTTGAGCTGAGAAGTGAACGAGTGTAAGCCCCTGGCGTGGGAGCGGGCACGCTAAGCGGTCGCGCAAGCAGCAGCGGCCGCAGCAGGTGGTGCGCTTCGTTCCCGGCGCGCACGGTCCGGCGCAGGAGGCGGCCACAGCGGCACACGGTCAGCCGGGGGCGCACCAGCCCCACCGGCCACACGAGTGCGACCACCACGAGGATGTGGAGGTGAAGGAGGAGGAAGAGGACTCATACGAGGAGGCGGAGGAGGAGGCGGAGGAGGCGGAGGAGGCGGAGGAGGAGGAGGAGGAGGAGGGGGAGGAGGGAGAGGAGGCGGAAGAGGGGCAGCACGAGCGGCACGCGCAGGCGCCGGGCGGCATCTCCGAGGGACGCGTGGATGAGGACGCGGACGCTGTGGCGCCCAGGGCCCGCCGGGCGCGGCTGCTGCCTGTTCGCTACTCGGACTACGAGGAGGAGGAGGAGGAGGAGGAGGCGCGGGAGGAGGGTGAGGACAACGGCAAGTTGAGCGGGACTACGAGGAGGAGGAGGAGGAGGAGGAATGAGGCTGAGGGCAATGGTGTCTCCTGGCGCACCTCGCAGTTCAAGGGTGTCTGCTGGGACAAGCGTGAAGGGGCGTGGAGGGCATCCTGCAGGGGGCGGAGGCTGGGGCTTACACTCGTCCACTCTTAGGCTCAACTTGAGCGCATTCTGTGGAATAGGGGTACATTTAGGGGACGTTTAGGGGGTGCTGAGGAGGTGTCAGGAGGTATTAAGGAGTATCAGGGGGTGTTCAGGGTGTATTTTGTGCGAGAAACGGCTCAGGTTGAGCTGAGAAGTGGACGAGTGTAAGCCCCTGGGCGAAGGCTTGGTGGAAACCACGCCACGGAGGAGGCTGCGGCGCGGGCGTACAACGCCTACGCGGAAGACGGCGTCGCTCCTTCAAAGCCCCGGGACGCCAACGCCTCCTCGCAGGTCAGGGGTGTCGGCTGGGCAGGGACTGATGGATATTGCTCGCCACGTCTTCAAACGCATCGTTTCTTGAGGTTGAAAATGGCATTTTAATGACGTGGCGAGCACTATCCATCATCAGTCCCTCGGGATTGGACCAGGTTGCTAGCAAATGGACGGCGCGAATCAAGCAGAAATGGCTTGGGTTTCATGCAACGGAGGAAGCTGCAGCGCAGGCGTGCACCAGCTACGTCGAGGACGGCGTTGTTCCGTTAACGCCCCGAGCCCGGGAATACCAAGGCTCTCAGTTCCAGGCAGGGGCTTACACTCGTCCACTTTTTGGCTCAACTTAAGCGCATTCTGTGGGATAGGGGTGCTTTTGGGATTGTTTAGGGGGTGTTTAGGAGGTGTCAGGGGGTATTGTGGAGTAGCAAGGGGTGTTTAGGGTGTATTTTGTGTCAGAAACGGCTCAGGTTGATCTGAGAAGTGGACGAGTGTAAGCCCCTGGTTCCAGGGCGTCAGCTTTGAGAAGCGCCCTGGGAAATGGAAGGCTACGTGCAAGGGCACGTGGCTTGGATATCACGCAACGGAGGTGGCTGCGGCGCAGGCGTACAACATTGGAGCCGAACGCCTTGGTCGCCCCCTCAACGTCATCCTGCCCGCCGCTAACGCTGACGACGGCAGCAACACCGCCAACACCGCTAACACTGCCGCAACTGCCGCCCTGCTCGCGCTCCACAGTCCAGCCGCGGTCGCGCGCGCGCACGCCGGCGCGGGCTCCAATCGCGCCGCGCAGACGACACCGGCGCCGCGGCGGACGAAGAAGACGCGGGTCCCCGCCGACACCACCACCCCGCCTACAAAGCGGATGCGCGAGCCTGCCGGCGAGGGCGAAGGCGAGGGCGAGGGCGGCGGCGGGAGCCGTGGCGGGTGCACCAACCGTGCCTTTAAGGTTGTGATACACCGGGGCGTCCACCCCACCGCGCTATTGTGTGACGAGACTTAAGTAGCAACGTTGTTAGAGTGTCATCAAATTGGTAGAAGAGGTTTACACCGGCTGTAGCACATTAGCTCTAAATGTCCACAGCTACTCGTATGAGTAGCTCTACAGTAGAGCTACTAGACTAGTATCAAAATTGTTTTGAACAATAAATGTCCACGTACAATTTTACTCCGCAGGCTGCTGCTGGTGAATGCATTTCATTCGCAGTGGGTTTCTTGGAACACGGCCATGACCGCGGCTGTTTCCCGGTACCCCGCAGCCCCTACATGGGTTCAACCTGCACCGCCCTACCGGCAGCGCCACGATATTTTTCAAAATGCGAAGTGGGCACCTTTCACTCTTCAGGCCGTGCAAGTGTCGAAGCGCCCGCGCAGCGTGGTTCGGCGACCACTTGTGCACGTCGCGCGAGTGCGAGCGCGCTGCCGCGGAGGGCGCGTCGCACGACGAGTTCGCGTTTAACGCCCTTCAGTACGCCGGAATAGCGGACCTGCACCCAGCTGGTACAGCAGCAGCCCGAGGACGAGCGCCCCAACTGGTATGGGCACGGGCATAATATATAGACACGTGTCCTGATGACGTCCGCTGGTTAGTCCTCGGATTTTAGGGCACCCGCACCCGCGGCCATAGATCTTCGCTGACCCCCTCCGCAGTTTCATAACCGGCAGCGCGTCATCTTCCAAAGCAATACACAGGACGGCGGCTTACAAACCAAACTAGACTGGCTCCCCCTCTTACATCGTCAAGTTGGTGGACCCTGCAGGTAAGCCAGCCTTCCCCCATACTTCACCCGCCGCGACCCCGAAAGAAATTTGTGGGGGCTCCGAGGATCTCGTTACTGAAAGATACGCGAATTACGTGACAAGACCAGCGACAGTCGAACTCTGAAACGCTGTCTGCCTTTATCCACCGCACGTTACAGTACCTGTACTGTGTCGAAGTGCCTCTGCGAGGACTGCGAGCACCGCGCACGTCATCCACCACATCGTATAGCGGTGCTCGCCACTTCCCCCACCACCAGTCACCACATTAGTCACCACACTGTGTTCAACAGTGCTCGCCACGCCATCTTATCAAGCACAAATATAGTGACTCACCCTCCGGTGCGTGGGGGTCTAAGCGCCGCCCCGCACGTCTTCCCCCGGAGCGAATGACGGCTTCTGGCACGCTCGGAATACCGCCGCCGCGCGCGAGGCGCGCTGCCAACCAGGCTTCGTGAGCGCGAGCGCCCCGGGGGCTTTTTCGGGGGCTTTTTCGTATCGAGCGCCACTCGTCGGCATTCTGCCGAATAGTGTCTCACCCGGTGGGGTGCTGGCGCCACGTGCTCTCACCGTCGGTGTCCTGGTGCCCCCGCGACCCCGCCCCCCCACCTCCGCCTCCCCTGCTTCTTCCTCCGGCATCTTCCCCCTTCTCCTGCCTCTGTTTGCCTCCGTCTTCATCCACCTTCTTCCACCTTCCTCCACCTTCCCCTCCACCCTAAAAACGTAACTGTTTTTTAGCCCCCCACCTCCTCCGTTTTTCTCCCCTCCACCTCTCCTCCACCTCCCCTCCACATTCCTCCTTCTTCTTCCCATCCACCTCGTACCCACGCCCGCCCGCGCACCCCCGTGTGTCAGCGCGCGGTTCTGCGCAACGCAACTTTGCAAGTTGGGCGTCATCGCTTCTGACCAAAAGCGAGCGCTCTTGAAACTCGTTGACTGATCTCTGCACCCCTTATCCTGTAAACCGCCCTCCACGCAGCTACACTTGCATTGCGGCACTGCGAGCACTACGGCACTACGAGCACTGCGCTAGGCAGGGGCTTACACTCGTCCACTTCTGTGCTCAACCTGAGCCGTTTCTGACACAAAATACACCCTAGACACCCCCTAATGTCCCCCAACCACCCTCCGAACAACCCCTACATGCACCCCCTATCCCATGGAAAGCGCTTACGTTGAGCCGAAAAGTGAACGAGATGAAGCCCCTGGCGCTAGTGCGCCCAGAAGTTCAAGGCCGAGGCCGTCGGCAAGAAATAATGGCAGAACAACAGAGCACGGACACGGTTGACGACCCGGTTCAGCAGGAGCGGGCGGAACCATTGCGGTGCGCTGCTGGCTGCGGCTTCTTTGGGTGCGTTGTCCCCCACCCCCCCCACTCCTTACCTCCATTATATCCCGCTCTTACCCCGCTCTTAACCCGCTCTTACCCCGCTCTTACACCGCTCTTATCCCGCTCTTGACCCGCACTTACCCCACTTTTACCCCGCTCTCACCCTTTACCCTCTCACCCTCACTCCCCCCCACCCTTAACCCCCCCCCCCCCCTCCTACTGCAGGAACCCGGCCTCCGCGAACATGTGCTCCATGTGTTACAAGCAACACACCACCACTCAGGCAGGTCCAGTCGACATGTCCGCGACTGAAGCGCCGCAGGCAGGGGCTTACACTCGTCCACCTTTCAGCTCAGCCTGAGCGGTGTCTGACACAAAAGCACACCCTGAACACCCCCTAAAGACCCCTTACGCTCCTTCAACACCCCCTGAACAGCCCCCCGACGCACTCCCTGTACCACAAGAAGCGCTGACGTTGAGCTGAACAGTGAACGAGTGTAAGCCCCTGGCCGCAGGTGGCGCTGCCTTCGGTAAGGCTGTGCAGGTTGACCCGAAAAAACCCACGGTGAAACGCATGGATCTGAGCTCTTGAAACTCAAGTGTGCTGAACAACTGTCAAGTTTTGCTAAGTTTTGCTTTCAATTTCACTTGGGACGCTATTCTCCGGTGCAAAAGGAAGCTGACGGCGATGTCCAGATGGGGGATGCCCTGCCCCCGGTGGCGGCGGCGGCAGAGGCGGTGGAGGCGGCGGCGGCCTCGGTGGCGGCTGCGGCAGCGGCGATCCCAGGCTCGCCTCCGGCGGCAGCTCTTGGGACCCCCAAGGTAGGGCAGCGCCGCCTGACCCTATCAAATCCAAGTCGAAATCGCCCGGGAATAAGCGCTTGAAACTAAACTGTGATATACTGCTTTCAACATCTGCTTTCAAATTCAACTTGCGCCCCTACACCAAGTCTGCGGGAGATGCACCCCCCGATGAGACGCCTCCCAAATCACCACTCGAGCAAGCGGCTACGAACCGGTGTTACACGTGCAACAAGCGCGTGGGGTTCACAGGGTTCAAGTAGGGTCTGACGGATCATCATTATGTGCCGCAAAATCACTAATGGATTATGCCAGCCAAGTTACACGTCTCATTTGAACCCCTCGTGTCTTGGGTCAAGTGCCAACCAGGGGCTTACACTCGTTCACTTTTCAGCTCAAGTTGAGCCGTGTCTGACACACAAACACACCCTACACACCCTAAATACCCCCTCACACCCCCTTGATATGGGCTACACAACCCCTACGCGCAACCCCTATCCCATACACAGCACTCAAGCTGAGCTGAGAAGTGAATGAGTGTAAGCCCCTGGTGCCGACCTGTGACTTGGCAAGCATAATCCGTCCCTGGCTCCAGGTGCCGCTGCGAGTACACGTTCTGCGCGAGTCATCGCCACTCCAACAAGGTAGGGCGGTGCAGGTTGACATTGTCGAAACCCGTGTTGAAAGCGCCTTTGCTTTCAGCGCTTGAAACTGTAATATGATGAACCGCTTTCAAACTCTCCTTTCAAGTTCAACTTGCGCCACTACAACAAGCACGCGTGCACGTTTGACTACAAGGCTAAGGGGCGAGATGATGTGGCCAAGGCGAATCCGCAAGTGATTGCTGACAAAGTTGACAAGGTGTGCAACCTCGTCTGTATTTGATTTCGTTTTTCGCCCCAGCTGTACCCCGTATTGACCCCAGCTTGACCCCTGCTTGACTCCGTGTTGACTCCGTGTTGACCCTAGCTTGCCCCAAGCTTGAACCCAGCTTGACCCCAGCTTGAACCCGGCTTGAACCCCATTTTCATCCCAGCTTCACCCCGGGTTAACCCCAGCTTGACCCCAGCTTGACTGCGTCTTGTCCTTATTTGCTTTCGTCTTTCGCACCCACCTTCCTATTTGCTGACTTGTGGATTTCACCTGCCCCGCCCCCGCAGATCTGAGCTGCTCTACAATAGCGTCTTCAATTGGTCGGCACGAAGGGTTTGACGCCCAGCGCCGCAAACGACAAATAAATGGTCTTGTTCTATCCTTCGTTAGACATTCCATAGACATTCTTGTTCCATCACACTTGTTCTATCATTCGTTAGACATCCTTGTTCTATCCTTCGTTAGACAAATGCATACACACAGTTGTAGAGCTACGAGTAGCATCTAGTGTACGCCCTGATACCACCCTAGTCTGTTTTGTGGCTGATAGGTTGATCGTGCTGATTCCTGTTTCTCTGCTATCCTTTGTGATACAATCTCTTCTCTTCTTCTCTAGTGTGTGCCACGCGCCATACCTCCAAACTGGCGCCCGACGAGCGTCTCGCCGCGAGCACAAGTAAGGCGCTTAAAGGCGCTAGGCTGGCATCGATATTCGTTGTCTTCTTCATCTCACTCCTCACCCCTCACTCTTTCCTCGTCGTCTTCTTCTCCTCACTTCTCACTCGTTCTTCGTGGGCTCCTTCTCCTCACTCTTCTTCTGGACTCCATCGATGATAGGTTGGAACTGTTCCTTCTCGTCGTTGGCGTCGGCGAGGCGCGCACCGGCGGACAGCAGAAGTAGCACAAGCTCGCTCGACCGCCCGACGATGTCGCCGATGGGCCTCACCGGCACGATCACAAGGCGGCCGTCAGGGCCGAATGTGTATTGGTCTTCGCGCTTTCTGCCGCCCGCCGCCGCCGCCCTCGCCACGCACTGTATGCTGCCGCGCACCGCCCCCGCCGCCCACGACAGCGGAGTGCGCGATTTGCCACCACAGCTCGCCGCCGCGTTGACGTCCGCACCCCTCGCCAGCAGCAGCTTTACCAGCTCCAGCGCCGCCAGACCACCCGCGTCCTCGCGGGCACACGCCGCCCCCGCCAACCACCACAGCGGGGTGCACTGGAAGCCGCGATCGTCTTTCTCGCCGTCATCTTCATCGTCGTCGTCGTCGTCGTCGTCGTCGTCTTCGCTGTCGTCGTACTGTACGTCGTCGTCATCGTCCATGTCGTCACTGTTCCTGCCTCGCGCCGACTCGTCGCCCGCGACTCCGATGGCATCCACGGCTGCGCCCCTCTCCACCAGGAGCGTCGCCATCGCCAGCGCGCCCGCCTCGCCTCGACTCGCCCCCCGCGCCGCCCACCACAGCGGGGAGCTCGCGTTCCCGCCCGCGTCTGTCCCGGTAACGGCAACGTCCGCGCCCGTCATGTAGTGGCGCAAGGTAAGTTTGAAAGCAAAGCTTGAAATCAGTTTATCGAAATTCAGTGTCAGCGCTGAAACTGTATCCCTACGCGCTTTCAGCACGGATTTTGATACAGTCAACCTGCACCGCCCTACCGTCGCAATGAGGAGCGTCGCCAACTCCGCCGCGCCCGGCAGCCCCCAACACGCCGCCTGCGCAGCCCACCACAGTGTAGCGGCGCAAGTTGAATTTGAAAGCAACGTTTGAAAGCGGATCATCATATTAAAGCTGCAAGCGCTGAAACCAAAGGCGCTTTCAAGTGTCAAAACGGGTTTTGATACTGAACTGCACCGCCCTACCACAGCGGCGTACTGTCGTTGCCGTGCTTATCTACGCCGACTACGTTGACGTCCGCGCCCTTCTCGACGAGCAGCGTCGCCAGCCCCAGCTGTAGCGGCGCAAGTTGACATTGAAAGCAAAGTTTGAAAGCGGCCCGTCACACTTTAGTTTCAAGCGCTGAAACCTGGCGCGCTGTCAACTCGGGTTTTGGCACTGTCAACCGGCTACCTGCGCTGCCCTACCCAGCGCGAGGCTCCGGCGTGCCCCATCGGCACCGAACCACGGCGGGGTAATGTCGTTGCCGTTCTCGTGGGACCCTGCGGATCGTTTCCCAGAGCCCACGCCCTTCATGAGAAGCCCGAGCTCGTGTTCGCGCTCTGCCGGGAATAGGTGGCACACACGACCGCTCACGACCGCACGTGCCGCCCCACCACAGCGGGGTGCTGTCGTTGCCGTCGGCGTCCGCCCCGACTGCGTCGACGTCCGCGCCCTTCTCGATGAGCAGCGTCGCCAGCTGCCCCGCGCCCGCGCCCCCAGCTAGGACGGCTCTCGCGGGGCCGCAGAACCGGCCGCCCTTGCAGCAGGTGCAGTCGCAGACGGGGGTGCGCACCGCCCGCGCCGCCCACCACAGCGGCGCGCCCGTTTGCCCACCGAGCGCGATCTCCGCCTCCACCCCCGCCCCGCCGCCTCCCAGCATGTCGATGAACTCGATCTTCACCCACCGCGTGCCGTGCTCGCGTCCCGCCGCCTCAGTTGCTCGAACACAGCGGCGGTGCAACGTACGCGCGCGCACAAGTGGCTGGGTTGGCAACCCCTCGTACGCCATCCTCTCTGCTTGGACTCTTTTTGCTGTTTTGATGCGACAGATGTGAGGTCACAGCGTCTGTTAATCAGGTAGGGCTGGCAGATATTGGGTCGATCAGTGCAGTCCATGTCAGCTGATTTGGGTTGAATGGTGTGTCGAGGTTGGCTGCATTGGGTTGTTTGGGTAGTTTGTTGGTGTCACGATTTGAGTTGATTGGTGTCCAGCCGTATCATATGACCATGCGGGTGCGGCGCGGATGGCGGGCAACGACTCGTTCCGAGAGCAGAAGTACGGCTGCTCCTAAATCCCCCCACTCAAGTTCCGGAAATCGCCAAATTGCAGGGAGCGCGTTCAGCTTCTTGACTGAAGAGGTTGTTTATTTCACAACAAGACGTATCCCGTACAGGTTCCCCCCGC
>Ga0307489_10002807_pt1 | contig 11639 bp, 19 predicted proteins | sample SB12metaG_FD_202247 | JGI IMG/M metagenome (GOLD analysis project Ga0307489, IMG submission 202247) | Sea-ice brine microbial communities from Beaufort Sea near Barrow, Alaska, United States - SB 1.2 | ecosystem: Environmental > Aquatic > Marine > Coastal | place: USA: Alaska | collected...
GTAGGCTGGTATCGAAGTCAATGGACATACATACAGATCATATAGAGCAGAGTAGAGGTGAGGGTTACGATGCAAGGGCTGGGAGGCGGGAGCGGGCGGCGCTTGGGTGCGGCGGCGCGTTGAATGGAGTGCGGATGGATCATATTACCGAGCACGGCACCTTACTTTGCTAAGCGCACGACCTCTGCGTAGTTCCTACGGGCGATGCAGCATAGGCGGAGCGATCCATCTGACCCTATATCCGTGTATATCTGACTCTATATCCGTATACATCTAATCCTATATTCGTGTACATCTGACCCTATGTTCGTATACATCCGGGTCAATCTGGGGTCATCCTCGCGGCAACAGGGCGATCTCGCCTCCGAGCTTTGCAGTGATTCCAAGCACGAGGTCAGAGAGAAAGGCAGGCTTGAGGATGTCGTTCACCGTGGTGTAGCGGCGCAGGTTGACATTGAAAGCAAAGTTTGAAAGCGGTTCATCATGTTACAGATTCATGCGCTGACACCAAGCGCGGTCAATCAGGGGTCAACCTGCCACCACACCCGTGGGGCCCAGATGGAACTGCCGCCGCCGCCACCACCACCGCCATTGCTGCCGCCGCCGCCGCCAACCAAGCCGCCGCTGCCGCCGTCGCCTCCGCCACCGCCACTGCCACCGACCAAGCCCCCGACGCCTCCACCTGCGCCTCCGCCACCGCCGCCGCCTCCGCCTCCTCCGCCTCCCCCGCCTCCTCCGTCGCCGCCGCCGCCTCCACCGCCGCTGCCACTGCCGCCGCCACCACCACCGCCACCGCCGCTGCCGCTGCTGTCACCGCCGCCACCGCCGCCACCGCCGCTGTCGCCACGATCACCGCCGCCACCGCCAACCCCACCCCCACCGCCGCCACCACCACAACCACCGTCGCCACCGCCATCTGCGCCGTCGGCGTCCAGAAGTAAACCAGCGAGCCACGCGTCATCTGCAGAGTCCAACAAAGCATCGGTGACGATATCCTTACAGGTGGGACGCATAGAGGACCGCTTCCCTGTGCATAAGGAGCCACTGGGCCTTCGCTTTGCCCCCCGACCGCCACCGTCACCACCAACGTCACCGCTGCTTCCGCCGCCGCCGCCTCCGCCGCCAACACTGCTACCACGGCTGCCACCACAGCTGTCTCCCCCGCCGCCGCCGCAACCGCCGCCGTCGCCGCCGCCGCCACCGCCGCCACCGCCGTCACCGCCACTACGACCACCTCCAATACCGCTACCGCCACTGCCGCCGCCACCCCTGCCGCCGCCGCTGCTGGCGCCAGTTCCCGTCAAGATGTGCCCAGCCGGTATGCACAAGGAGGGAACAGGCGACGCGTAGCCCACGAACTTGTACTCCATGGTATAGGGGTGCAAGTTGAAGAAGAAAAACAGAAAATATTGTATCACAAAGGACAGAAGGAGGCAACAGGAAGCAAAGAGACAGTCATCCACGAGCAGAGAGTGGCATCAAGGACTGACTAAAGCTAACTGGACTTTGGACTAGAGTTGGCTTAGCTTATTCAAGGCTCAAGTTTAAATCGAAAGTGAAACGTGAAAGCAATCGCCTCGTATTCGAGTTACAAGCGCTGAATCCAGGCACTTTCAACACGGGTTTCACCGGGTTTAAGCTTTCACCGCCGCACCATACGGCGCTCGACCTTCCCATAGGGACTGACGGATGTTGCTTGCCTCGTCATAGGATGTCGTGTGACTCACGAAACGAGGGTTCGTCATACGTTTGATGACGTGGCGAGCACTATCCGGCAGTCCCAAGACTGATGGCTAGACTGATGGATAGTGCTCGCCACTTCATTCATTCGTAGGATGCCGGTTAAATGAAGGAACGAGGGTTCAGAATGCGATGGGTGATGTGGTGAGCACAATCTGCTGTGCGGCCGCGCCAACCTCCGTGCGGAGTTCGTAGCCGCCGTCGCCGACATCCGGAAGGATGATCAGGACGAACTGGAAGCCGTTTTTGGACAGTGCACGCTCGAGCTGTAGCGGCGGAAGTTGAAATTGAAAGTTAAACTTGATGGCAGTTACTGATATTTTGGTTTCGAGCGCTTAGTTCCAGGCGCATTCAACTTGTGTTTGATAGGGTGAGTCTGCATCGCCCTACCGAGCTTGGCGGTGACGCTCTCGTTCTCTATCGCGACAACAACTTGAGCGGGTAGGGCACGGCAGCGTTTGCCCCAGCTTTAGCGGCGCAACTTGCGATTGAAAGTGAATGTCGACAGCATTTCGTGATATTCTAGTCTCAAGCGCTGATTGCAGATACCAACGGCGCTTTCAACACGGGTTCTGTTTCGGTCAATCTGCACCGCCACATGTGACCCTATATCCGTATAAATATGACCTTGTATCCGTACGAATCTGAGCCTATATCCGTATACACCTGAGCCTATATCCGTATACATCCGGTGTCAACATAGGTTCAACCTGCACTACCCAGAGGTGCTTCATCTTGACCGTGAGCTCGAGGCTCACTCTGCCGCACATCAGGGGCTGACACTCGTCCACTTCTCAGCTCAACGTACGCACTTTTTGTGGGATATGTTGGGTACCTTCAGTAGATAGATGGGTCATAAAGTCGACACAAAACGGCTCACCCACAAAACGGTTAAAACGGCTCAGGTGGAGCTGAGAAGTGGGCGGGTGTAAGCCCCTGCCGCACATCACCGCCGTGATGTAGCAGCGCGAGTTGAAATTGAAAGCAAAACTCAGAAGCAGTTCATCATATTTTAGTTTCAGGCACTTAGTTCCAGGCGCTTTCAACATGAGTTTCATCGGTTCAACCTGCTGAATACAGGGGGCAGGGCGAAAGCCTGGTGCCTCCGTATACACGTGGAAGCTGCTCTGTCTTCTCTCGTCGGTTCAACCTGCAATGCCTTACCTTGATCTGCGGCACCAGGCTAAAAATCACCCAGCGTTCCAGCGCTCGGGGCGGGGCCCGCAGGAGCTTCAACTTTCTCGTTCCAGCGCCTGTTGCAATAGATAGTTGTGGGGTACGCATTCAGGAGAGAAACGAAGCAAGGGGCAAGCGAGGGACATACAATGCAAAGTAGGCCGCTGCCGCGGATCGCGGCATATCGCCCAAGCCAAAAACATTGTGCGCGTAGCACGTCGTCGCTCGTCGGAAAGAAGGGAGGGAAACACGACATACGAACCGCGTCGCGGATTATGTTTCGAGGAGTAAAGGAGAAGATGCCGCCACAGTGGTTAGTGGCGGCATCTTCTTGGGGACTACGAGAGAGGACATGTTCTGTTGAATTAGAAGACATCAACTCATCAAACCTCGCGGTGTGCCATGCTACGCGAGTAGCGTAGCATGACAGCGTATGATACGATAGAAGCAGCCTAGGCCGCTTCTATCGTATCATGTGGGATAGGATAGAAGCGGCCGAGGCCGCTCCTATCGCATCATACCTTGCGCCACGGCTCCGCCACCTACGGCGGCGGCCGGGGCAGCGGCTGGGGAGGCGCCCAGGGCGGCGCCCGGGGCGGTGGCGGCGGTGGGCTCGGCGGCGGTGGGCGTGGGGGTGGTTCCGCGACCCCGAGGTACCTGCTTGAGGGGCGCGAATCGCGAATCAATGTGTCAGCACATCAGCGCATGATACGATAGAGGCAGCCGCGGCCGACTCTATCGTATTACACCTAGCTCCGCCGCTGGTCATATCCCCCAGGTATTGTCAGCTAACGTCGCGTCAATCAGTATCTACAATGTTTCAAATGCAAATGCCGTTCAGGTGGAGACACGTCTGGGGGCAAGACGGAGGAGCTGGGAGGGCATATCATACCTCGGGGACCACAAGTCCATCACGCGAAGAATCAACCTTGATGTAGCGGCTCAACCAGAAATTTAAGCAAACGTTGAAAGCAGTTTATTGAATCTATGAGTATGAGTTTTGGTGTTCGGGAGGTGAACCATGGGCGCTTTCAACACGGGTTTGATACTGTCAGCCTGCACCACCCTACCTTGAGCCGCTTCGTCATGTGCACCGAGACCCGCCCGTCGTCGTCCAGCACGTCGCGCCCCTCCTCGAAGAGCAGGGCGAGCACCTCACTGGGGGCGGCGGCATCGGCACCGGCTTCGTCGTTTTCCTCGGACGGCTCCTCCTCAGGCGACCCTTCACCAGGGGGGTGCCCACTCGCCTCCATAGCCCCACTGCAGCCGCCCGCGCCCGCATCGAGCGCCGCGTGCCGCCCAGGCGTGGCCGCCTGCGGCATGCCAACCCTGTGCAGCCTCCCTCGAGGTGGACCCGCGACGCCGGCGAGCTCGCGAGGGTCCTGACCGTAGGGCACTTCTTCCGAGGAAACGGGCATCGACTACGTGGCGGGCAACATCTACCTGGCCCGATGCCATTGAGCTCAAGAAACGAGGGACGGTTCAAAATGCGTGTCTGAAGTCGATGACGCGGCTGGTAGTGTATCCCATGCCCTACCGCCTCCGGCGGCTCCTCTTCTGCCAGCACCATCAGCTCCGTCCCCGCTGCTGGGCCTGCTGGGTGCACCGGGCGGACGTCCATGTCCACACTGTCTTGACTGTGGAGGCAAGCGTGCGGCTGCATTTCGGTTACCACCACGAGCTTGACTTCGCAGCCGGTGGTGCCAAAGGGGTTAGCAGCGCAATAGTCCGGGTAGCCATGGGCTTGGAGAGTGGCATAGGCAGCCCTAATCGCGTGACCGGCGCGAGTATGAATGCCGTCGTTTGTGCGATTATTCTCTCCACAAAGTGCCGCAGCCGATAAAAACAGAACTTTCAGTATGATGAACCAACTTTCAGATCAACCTAAGCACTTTCGTCTGAGGGATAAAACCGAGGGGATATACTTTGTGGTGATTTATTAGGGGACAGAAACGGCTCAGGTTGAAGTGAAAAGTTGGATGAGGGAATTCGGAAAATATTCTGTGACGCAACCGTTTTTTTTTCGTCATTCATGATGAACCAAGAGTCTTCGGGTGGAGGGGCGTATGGCACACAACGCGGTGCGGACTGTGTCCCTCTTCCCGTTACTTTGGTTCGAATACATAAAAGGCTGACGCCCCGTGTACCGTGTGCGGGTGTACTTTGCAGAGCGCATTATGAACGCCGGCATCCTGGAGGAGTATAAAAAGACAATGGCTTGTTTCAACGCTCTCGGTAGGCCAAGGATGGGAGTCTGTGCATGCTCGTTGATCAGACAGACGCGCGGTTCACGACTCACCCTCAGTCTGTCAGCGTTAATCCTCATACATACGTGCGCATCTCGCATCGTTCCGTTGACGTGTGTGTTAGAGAGTGTGCGTGTTGATACGTGTTATCGTTTGACGTCAGTCGAGTCTCTGCTTTGTTAGTTCTGCGCCATACCCTGCTGCTCGGGAAACTGAACAGCGCGCTGCTCACGAAGTTCTTCGAAGTGTACCAAGGGTTAGAGCACGGTGGTCCAGAAGCGGCCCTGATCCCTATACCAACCGCGGCGGAGTGGCGAATTATCTCTGCCTACGAGACGCTCGGTAGGGCGGTGCAGGTTGAACCGATGAAACCCATGTTGAAACTTGAAAGCGCCTGCGTGGGCCTTGTACTCTAGTACGCTCTTGAACCTTAGATGTGTTGGACATAGTACAGTAGTAGCCTTATATGTGGACTTATATGTGGATTAAACGTGGATTGAGATGTGGACTTGGATCTGGACTTAGACGTGCTGTGCAGTTCAACTTGCGCCGCTACAGCTTGGGCGCAGGATGGAGAGCCTTAGAGAACGCCTCCTCTCCACCGGCGCTGTGCCGCCGTCTCCACCGCTTGTCAACTGGCAGGGGCTTACACTCGTCCACTTCTCAGCTCAACATGAGCCCTTTCTTTCATCGAAGCTAGAGCTGCAATCCGCTTTTCAGCTCAACATGAGCCGTTTCAGTTACTCATATCAATTAATTTAGGCCACAGAAAGTGCTCATGTCAAACTGAAAAGTGGACGTGTGTAGCAGACAAAAAATGCAAACAACGAGCCGAAAAGTGGACGAGTGTAAGCCCCTGTCAACTGGTGCTCCATTGATTGGCTTAAACCAGAGAACTACGGTTACTCGTACGACGCCTCCCGGTCGGACGAGTACTTGTACGAGCTCGAGTATTCGTACTTTTACGAGTAGCGGGAGGGGGATGCGGCGAGTGTGCACGGGTACACTATGATCTATGAACCATGTCAGAGAAGGAGGCGAGTGTGCGGGGGTACAACATGTTTGGCTGCGAGTTATGTGAATGAAAGGGTAGTCAAGAGCTGTTGTTGGAATAGTTACAAAAATCCCATGACATTTCATCCTCTGCTAAAAGAATATCACTCTACTCACTCTACCCTACTCTCCTCACTCTACTCTCACGCGACGCACACGCGGCGCCACTTGTCGACGTCGGGCAGCTCCCTTAGACAAGATGTGTCTACGCATGCTCACGTTATGCACACGCGGCGCCACTCGTCGACGTCAGGTAACGCAGCGGCGGCCGCCCCCGCGACCGCCGGATCCCCCCCTGCCGCCGCCAGCGCTGCCACCGCGCGTGCACGCCGCGCCACTGACCTCCACGCGCTGAGTGCTGTCGCCCCCGCACCCGCAGTCGCCCCGTCGTCCGACACACCGCTGCCGTTACCAACGCCAACGTTGGCGCTGTGGTGACCACCGCTCCACCTGCCGCTGGCGCTCGGCGGCCTCGAAAACCGCGGTTGTTTGAGCTTCATCGGTGAGTTGGGGCGTGACACCACAACCACCCCCGCCGCCTCCGCCGCCGCCGCCACCGCGTCGATATCCGCTGCGGTGACCAGCGCTTCGACGTCCGCGGCGAGCCTCGCAGCGCCCTCCTGGTAGTGCCTGGCAGATATTACTCGCTACGTCATAGGAAGCCGTTGAACTCTAGTCACAAAGGCTCACTATGCGTTTGATGACATATGGCTGGCAGTATTTGCCAGGACCTACCCCCTTGCGGGCGCGAACACCCCCCTTTCCCTCGGATTTAACCCGAGACAGCAGGCCCTGGACCGCGGCGGCGGCGGCGGCGGGGGCGATGGATGCCGCCATGCAGGGCCCGGCAGGACCACATGGTTACAACGGGTTGAAAACTCGATTAGAACTCAGTTTGAAACGAGTTTTAGACAGTTTCGTGCCTGTTTGCACATAGGAGCAATGGTGGAAATATGGCGTCGTGACGGCCCTACCGCTGTGCGCGGGTCTAGAGCCGCCAGGCTGCGGCGCAGTGGCTTCAGAAGTTGAGCCGACACAATCGCTGCCGCCGCCGATGGCTCGCTGCTGCTGCTGCTGCCACCACCGCTGCCACCGGCCCAGCAACCTTTGGGCGCAGTGTCCCACATTTCCAAGAGCTAGGGTCAGGCAGATGTCGATCATCACGTAACGAGATGACATCAGACTCAGGAAACGAGGATGCACAGAGCTCGTCGGGGGTCAACGACGTGGCGGGCAGTATCTGAACGGTCCCACCCCACTCGCCGACGTCAGCGTTCCGACCATGGCATCCGTGAGGCGCCCCAGGGCCAGGCTCATGCTCGCACGCGCGGCGGCCACACGCGCAGCCGCTGCGCCCGCTCCCGCCGCCGCTGCCACCTCTGCCGACGACGGACTCGCTGCTGCTCCCCTTACCCCCACCGCACCCGCCGCCGCTTCTGACCGTGTGTTGCCCATGCGTGGAGTCGACACCGATTCCCCAGACCCCGCCCCCGCCCCCGTTGCCGCCGGCCTGTGCGCCCCTGCTGCTGCTCCGGCAATGCGTTCAAACAACGCCGCGGCTTTCGCCAGAGCGTCATCCACCTGCACGGTGTCACTGTGCAGCAGACATAGGTGCTGCATAGTGCGGGAGCCAGGCCATAATCGCGGCTGGTGGGTAATCCAGTTCGCCACGATGCAGTGGCGCAAGTTAAACTTGAAAGCAAAATTAAAAGCGGTTCCATCACAGTTTAGCTTTAAGCGCTGACAACTTGGGGTTCAATTGGATTCAACTTGCACCGCCTTACCACTGCTCTGGCGGTGCGCTCGATTAGTTCTGCCAGCCAGAACAAAACGGCGGCGCCGGTGGCGGCGGCGGAAGCGGCGGCGACAGCGGCAACGGCGTGCTCCGCCCAAGCGGAGACAAAAAAGGCTCGCACAGCCGCCGCGCCTGATGTAGCGGCGCAAGTTAAATTTGAAAGCAAAGTTTGAAGCGCCCCCTCACATTTGAGTTTCAGGCGAACAACCAGGCGCGCTTTCAACTCGGGTTTTGATACTGTCAATCTGCACCGCCCCAGCCTGAGCCTTCACGCGGCGTCGATACATGTGCGGCAGCGGTGACGGGGGCATTGACTCCCTGTATCAGCACACTGTCGAAGCTGCCACGTTTCTGATCGGCGGCGTCAATCACCGATGGAGGTAAGTGCACCTTGTTGTCCCGCAGTGCCGCACCGACCTGTAGTGGCGCAAATTGAAATTGAAGCAACACGTAAAGGCAGTTAATCGTATTTTATATTTGAGCGCTGCAGCCGAGTGCGGTCAAGCCGGGGCTTTCATGGTGTCAACCTGAGGTGTACCTGCACCGCCCCACCGAGCGCTGCGTGCGCGGCGCCCCACCGCCCCGCCACCGCCGCGACCCACGGCGCGTCGACTACGGAACTGGAAAGCAGCTTCGCCGCGCCATGTTCCAACCCCCCTTCATCCCCGCCACCGTCGCCCCTACCTTCACCCAAGCCGCCCCCGGCCCCGACACCGCCGCCACTACTGGCAGCCATGTCGTCCTCCTCCTCCCATGGCTCACCTCGCAGCGTGGCGCGTGCCTCCTCAACGCGGTATTGCGCGTTGAGAGCAAACCGGGCCCCAGCTTCGCCGCTTCCTGAGCTGGAGTTGGCGGTGGCAGCAGCGGCGTCGACCCGCAACGTTAGCGCAGCGTCAAGCGCCAGACACGCCGCCACGGGGTCGCCCCCGCCTCTGCCCTCTTCGGCACTTGTGACCGCCGCCGCCGCCGGCGTCGCCGCTGACACCGTTGTCGCCAAGCGGGGTAGCGCCGCGGCGACCTCTAAGAGCACCGCGGCGTTTCGTATTGTGGCCGCGGCGTCGCTCGTGCGCGCGCCCGCCGCGTCGCGAACCGCGCCCCACGCCAACTCTGCTGCCTCCACCTGGGCCAGCTCCTCCGCATAGGGCCTGGTAGATATTGCTCGCCAGGTCGTCCAACGCACTCCGAACCCTCGTATCTTGAGTGACAAGAAATCCTATGACGTGGTGAGCAATATCTGCATGGCCCTTGGGAAGGCAAGTAAAGCGCGCTAAGGGGGCGAGGGTAGCCAGCTCGTCGGGGAGACGCCAGAGCCGGAGAGTGGCGGCGACGACCCTACCTCTGCTGCCGCCGTCAGCCTTGACGCGCGCTGCGCCAGCCGCTCAAACCCCGGCAGGGCGCCGGGCGGGTCCGAGCCTTTCCGCGCGCGCGGCAGGTCCAGTGCTCCGGCAGCCCCGCCGCCGCCACCTGCCGCGAGCCAGGGTCTTGCTATCGTACGCTTGTTCAGCTCAACTTGAGCCATCGCTCCATTGTCAGCTCAACTTGAGCTGCTTTCCCAATGAACCCAAGTGACATATCCCTCAATGGTGCCGAAGTTGAGCACAAAAGGGGACGATGTCAGGCCCTGCCGCAAGCGCAGCGAGCTGCGACAGGTGGTCCGTCACGCAGGGCCACGCATACGTTACTAGCCACGTCACAGGATGCCATTCAACTCAAGAAATGAGGGTAAAAAATGCGTGTCGATACATATGCACGCCACGTCAAAGAAACCTAAACCAATAAACGAGGGTTCGCAATGCGTGTCGATGGCGCAGCGAGCTATATTCGCGAGGCTCTACCATGACTCGCACACGCGCGTCGAGCTCGGCGACCTGAGCGCAGGGTTCGACCTTCCAGCGCGAGAAAGAAAATGCAGAGTAACAAAATTTGAATGGGACGAAAAATAAAATGCAGAGTAACATCAAAACACAGAGCAGTCGACTCAAACCACCGGCTCCGCGGTTTCGCGGCTGCACGGTCATGCGTGACCGCATGAGAGTGCAGGGCATGGGATGGGTGGGAGCGGAGGATGGAGGGCGGGGGAGGGAGCGCGACGAAAGCAAGGGGGAGGGTCAAGGGGGCGGTTTGTGACATTTATTACATTTGGGCCTTGCCTCGTGGCCGCGGCGCGTGACCTGCGGCCCGGTGGCGCCGCCGCGGCCACCGGGGTACGACACCAGCTCCCATGAAAGGTCCCCGCCACCGCTCATTTCTCGCACCGCGCAGACCCCGGGGCTCGGTGCCGCTCTTGAGTGGCCGCGTGCGGTGCCGTCACCGGTACTATCATCGGTGCACGCAACCTGGAAAACCCGTATTGACGTATCCGTTTGCCACAAATCATTTCTCGTGACGGCACCCTTCCAAAGTCTTCCGTCTTCCGGAACCAGCACACACACTCGCGCGCGGGTCGCCGCGCAATGGCCCCGTCGGTGGATCTCCCGCAGGAAACGCTGGCGGCGCTAGCGCCCGCCATCTCCGCGCATATTCGCGCTAACTCTCGCCGCGGTACCTCCGCCAACGATACCCCCGCAGCCGGAACAGCCGAAACAGCCGACGAGAATGTAGAGATACGAGACGCAGACGACGCGACCACTTCTGCCCCCTCCGCCACGGCGTCGACGGACGCCACATTTGCGGAGCTGCTGGCGTCGGTCCTCGGCGACGGCGCCGGTGGCTACGATCTATCGGCGTTGGCGTGGGAGACTGCGGTGCAGGCGGAGGCGGCTGTGGCGGCGGGGCGTAGCTCGGAAGACGCGATATCTGATGGGCCGTTGTCTTCGGCGGAACAGAGTGTGAGGAGCTACGAGGGTAGCGACGAGGGCGACTACGCGTTCCTGGACGGGCGTCCGCGCGGCCTCGCGCTGCTGGAGGCCGCGGTGACAGGCCCGGAGGAGGCGGCGTGGCGTGTCGCTGCGGGGGCGCGGGTAGGGCCTGGCGGATAATGCTCGCCACGGCACCCAACGCATTTTGAGACTCGTTCTGAGTTAAATGGCATCCTATGACGTGGCGAGCCATATCTGTCACGCCTTGTCATCCAACGCAGTTTGACCCTCGTCACCCGAGTTAATTCGCATGCTGTGACGTAGCGAGCAATGATTGCCAGGCCCTGGGCTTGGGCAGACGGCGCCGTGGGTACCACGTCTTACCACCTCGACATTGTCTCAGAGCTAGGGCGACACATTGGGCCGGCGAACGCGATGGGAGGGAAGGCGGCCCGCTTCGGCGGACGCAGCGTGGGCGGCGGCGGGGATGACGGCTGGGGCGGGGGCGAGGATGGCGGCGGCGGCGGCGATGACGTCGGTTGTGGCGGCAAGACGACGAAAGGAACCACGTCGAAGGCGGCAGAGGTTGTTGATGCTGTGCCCCCGCTGTATTACCCCAGCGACGCCGCGACGCGGCGCCGGGCGCCGGGGGGGAGCTTCGGCAAAGCAGGCGCAGCTTTGCCATTGCCCTCGACTGCGGGTGGGAGAGTCAAGGGTTTCGAGGCAGGGGTGTCCACTCGTTCAATCATCAGCTCAACCTGAGCCGCCTTTGTCACTGAAGATTCCAGTATATCCCCCAAAAAGTGCTTTATTTTGAGAGGAAAACTGGAC
>Ga0307489_10002808_pt1 | contig 11637 bp, 11 predicted proteins | sample SB12metaG_FD_202247 | JGI IMG/M metagenome (GOLD analysis project Ga0307489, IMG submission 202247) | Sea-ice brine microbial communities from Beaufort Sea near Barrow, Alaska, United States - SB 1.2 | ecosystem: Environmental > Aquatic > Marine > Coastal | place: USA: Alaska | collected...
GCGCCCGGTCTCATGCTTAGTTTCTGTTTCTCTGCCGCAATCAAGAGCCACTCTCGTCTGTCCGCTTGCTGTACACACTCCTTTTCCGTGAACCCATCTACTTTGTTGTAGGTGTTCAGCATCCCTTTACAGTCCACCTGTTAGCTGTGCACGCGGTCGACGTGGTCGTCCGTGTGCATCCGCAGTTGTGCCAGTAGCCCTGCCGCCTCTCCCGTGGAGCTCTGGTTTGCTTCGTGTCCTCTGACGTCACCATTTCGGAGCGGTCCCCGTCTCGCCATCCGGTCCCAGCCGTCCAATCTGTTTGTCCATCTTATTGCGGCGAAGCCGGTGAGCGCAACGCGCTTCCCGTGGGCAGGGTAGCACGAGCCGTCCGACGCCCCATAGGATGTGTTTATCCCCCCGTGTTCAGTAGGGACCGGTTCCTCTTCTCCAGTCTCCTCGCTGACGTATCCTTCTTCTCTTTCTTTTTCTGCCCTCTCTTGGTGAAACTCGCTAATTTCTTCAGGTCCCGTTCGTCAAGGAACACATATCCGTCAGGTTCCTCTTCCTCGTCTGCTTGCCATGCGTATCCCTCCACCCGCGTGCATTGTTTCTGGTCTACTGTCGTTGTCTCCGCCTCCGCTCTCAAGTGGTACACCCCAGATTCTGCTGCCTTCCATGTCTCCACTTCGACTGGCCCAAACAGGTCGACCCCAGTCTCAGCTGTCCAGGCATGTAGTGTCTCAAGGCCGTGGTGTATCCCTTTGACTCGCCCAACTTCCTCTGTCCACGCCCATTCACCCATCCCCTCCCGATCCATCCCGTCCTCGTTTGTCCCCTCTGCTCCCCTCCCATCTCCTATGACGACAAAATCTCCAAGTCGTAGTGGTTGGGCTATAACTCGCCATTTTTTGTTCAATACGTGGCCTTCGTCCCAGCACAGCGCTTGGCGTACCCGCTCATACCATCCCTCTTCCCCTGTGCATTTTGGGATCACTCCGTCCGCCTGCAGTCGCTTCCACTGGCTCAGGTGTCTTCCGTCCCTGGTCGCCAGCTGGCCCACCCTGTATAGACCGAGGCACCCCAGCACTGGTACCACGTCAAAATGCATATCTTCTGGCAGTGCGCGCCATAGTCCTGCTCCCGCACGCTCACCTCCGCCTTGCTCTATCCCCATGTTCAGAAAACCGAGTCTTTCGTCCACCGATCCCGCCCTGCGTCCGGCAAAGCTTCTTGGCACTTTGCAGCCGTCCCATGGCGTCGCCACGTCTGGGGTCCAGCTGTATCCTTTCGCTTTGCCATACTCCATTCGCATGACGTGGGCGATATCGTGTGCGAGTCCGGACGTTTCCGCTCGCCGTTTCGCTTCCTCCCATAGTCCCCTTTCCTTTTCCGCCTTGGCCAGTCTCGCAGAGGTGTCCTCCGCCGACTCGCCGGTTATGGTTTCAAAGTGTGTGGCCTCCAGTGCCCTGTGTTCCGCCTCACAATCCGACCAGTATTTCTTAGCCTTGGGCTACAGGAGCGCGTGGTGTAGCCTTGAGAGCCAGTGTCCATCCAACCTCGTTCTTAGCTGGTCTAACCCAAACCCCACTTCGGAGTACATGTATGCGGTGCTGATGCTTCCGACTGCGCCCAAGCTGTTTTTGAGTACCGTTCGCAGTTTAACGTCCAGCTTGTCAATCAGCTTGCCTCCTTTGTTCGCTTGCTGCGCGTCCCGCAGCGGGTACTCAATTTTCGGTATTAGCACCGTATTTATCAAGGTCTTTAGACCTTCCCGGCCCACTTGTTTGTCTTTCACTGTTTCTGCAAACTTTCCCACTTCCGCCATCAGGAGATCCTCTTGCTTTGAGTTGTTTTCAGACACTGCCCGTTGGACTCCTAGTGTGCGCACCGCCTCGTCCCATTCTCTCGGTCTAAGATGTCCTGGTCCCTCCTCTGTGGACGGGATGAAATTTCCGTCACAGCCCCCTTCCCACTTTCCGTCGAGCGTCGGTGAATGTGCTGGCACCATCCCTTCAGACGCGTCCGTTGTCAAGTAGGCACTCTTTTCCCCGTTCAGCTTCATGCCCGTGGCCCGGCACCATTCCGAGATGATACCAAGGTTGTGTTGAAGGTCCTCAAGCGACTGCCCGCAGACAACCATATCATCACAGAAGTGCAAGGAGACCACTGTAACCTGTCTGACTTCACCGCCCCATTTCATCCACACTTTTTTGCCACGGCCGTACTTACTGAGCCACCTGACCAGTGGGTCCTGCGACACCACAAACTTCTTCGGCGATAACACCTCGCCTTGTGCCATGCCTGGAAAGGTGATGCGCGCCGTTAGGCCGCACTCAGTCACCACTCTGCGACCTCCTTCCACGTCGTCTAGTCTAACCACTAAGTCGACGAACTCGGGTGGCATTTTGTGTGCTGTCATCGCCGCCCTCGTCAATCACGGGGGGACCGAGTCATATGCCTTCGAGCAATCCAAGTACGCGGCGTGAAGGTGGCCTGACCCGTCCTCCCTCTCCTGGTGTGCTCGACACCACTCCCAGAGGAAGCTGTCCACCTCAATGTTTTCCATGATGTCAACTCCAGGCACGAACGCCATTTGGTTCCGTTCGAGCACCGGGTGGTTCTGGAGCACTTTGTTCCATCTTGTCCCCCGGATGCGTGTCAGAACTTTCAGCACCGTTTCCAACAGTGCAATTGGGCGAGCGTTGTCCGCTGTACACGGTCCTATTTTCTTCGCAATAGGATATATTAGACCATCCACCATTCCCTCTGGCCACTCCCGTCTGGTGATGATGTCGTTGAACGCTGCTGTCAGTTCTTTTGCGACTCCTGCTTGTCTCCACGCCTCCGTGGTCAGCCCGCTCGGTCCAGGAGCGGTGCTTCCGGAGGCCTTCAATGACGTGTTCACTTCCTCCTCTGTGATGGTTACCATCAGTGGGGCGTATATGGCTCCCCTGGCCCAAGCCTGTTCGCCCAGCACCTCCTCATACCATGGGAGGTGGGTCGGGGCTTCCATTTGTCGGCCTGTGCACCAATCCGTGTAGTCGGATTCCACCCTGGCATGTTCTTCCTCTTCGTTGAGTCTACGCCCTTCATCGTCACGGGGCGCCACTGCGCCCCCAGGTCCCGCGTGTCTGCTGGTCCCAATGATGCCTTTCATCCAAACGCCGATGTGGTCGTTGAAGTCGGCTTCCTGACGGCGGTTGTAAGCAGCGATTTGTATTTTCTTGCTGGCTTTATGGCGTGTCCCAATCTCCTTCCTCACTTTCTTGTCCCATTTCTTCGCTGTTTTGTGTTGGGCGTCACCTGGGTGTGCACCGCCAGCGTGTATGCTCTGGAGTAGCAGCTTTGTCTGTCCTGTCAGTTTCTCTATCCGGGCTCTCGCCACCGGCCTCGGTGTGAGTACGAGTGGGCTCTTTAAATAATGTTCCGAGTTAGGTACGCACCACAGTTGTCCCGGAGGTTCCAACCGCTCGACGGCGGTGGGATGTTCGGCGATTTTGGGCGGTTTTGATCAATTTTGGGCGATTTCAGCGTAGGTACGCTCCCAAAACACATCTAGATTCCAGGTTCCAAGCTAGGTACGGAACATTATTTAAAGAGTGCACTCGCGTATGTCATAACCGCAGCTAGCGCAGACCTGATTGACATTAAGTCACTCAGGATTCGATCTCGGGGCGCCTTCCGGTGTGGCTCCCCTCCACCCATCATCCCGAATGCCGTCTTCCCGGCCCGTATCAGGGCCCTCGTCATGTCATGTATGCTGCCCTGTTTCCATCTGGCCTGGTCGGCACGTGCCGCCTCCACTTCCGCTCTGTACCTAGTCCAGCCCGCGGCCCATTCCATTTTGTTTCCGGTGCGGTCTACTTGAGTTCCAAAAGTGCGCATCCAGTCACCTGACGCCACACCGTTGGCCAACACGCGCCATCGTGTCGCTCGCTTGCCGTCCCCTCTGCTATATCGGTCGACGCTTATTCCGGCTGGTGCCGTCGTTGTGTTCTCAAGGTAGTGACGGACGGCCGCGAGCTTCACTCCTTCCTTCGCGTCTGCTTCCTCGCCATCAGGCAATTGTTGGGTGCCGACTGGTGTTTCCTCAGAACCTTGCCACGTCATTTGCAAAATCCAAGCACCGCCATCCCATGGCGGTGGGGTTGTTCCGCCAGGTGTGCACTCGACGCGTGACGCCACCACACTCCATCCCGCCATCGCTGGCCAGCCCCGTCCGCGGTGGTACGCGTGCTTTGCCTGGGCCTCTGTAATCCAGGCTGCGTTTGCCTCCGCCGACGAGACCGTGATAACGCGCACCCCCGGCGGTTGGGGGCTCACCGCATTCTCCAGCCCCCCCGCCAACCCATTCCCCAACATCAGTTCCTACAGTTTGGTTCTGCCGCGCGGGGGTTTTCGCATGTTTCAGCCACTCTCTCACCCCCTTTGCGTCTACCGGGTCCCCGCTGATGTTCACGAGACGAGTGTGCCATCCTGCTTTCGCGCGGGACGTGAACTCTCCCGCGTCTTTAAAACAGATTCGACCCTCCTTTCTCACAGCAGGCTTGGGCGGGGTAGGTTTGGCGAATCCCCCGGTGAACTCTGCCCACGCCAGGCCGTGTGTTGAGACCGGGAACCTGGTTTCTCTGTCTGTTCCCCCTCTGTCACGGACGGTGGATTGTATTCCTCCGCCCCCCACGTACACCCTGTCCAACCTCCTCTGACCGAAGGGTTGATCACGATGCTTGTAGGTCATTTTGTAGGCGGTCCCTGAACGATCCTCGTGTAGTTCGGCAACGTCCCTGAGCCCTGTTTTCCTCACCATGTCGGCGATACGGGTGTCCCCCGTCCGGTTCACCTTCATCCGTGTACTCCCACTCGGGCGCGCCGCCCTGTCTCGTTCCGGGTTTTCCACCCCGTTGAAATCGCCCATCATAATGACTCTTGCCTCTGAACCTAATTTGGACCTGTATTCTGTTGCTTGTTTCGACGCCCACGCCATCAGCCCGATAGCTTCCATCCTTCGTGCTGCGTCATTTGGTTTGTCCGGGTCTGACAATCCATAGAGGCCTATCACCAGGAATCCCCCGCCCCCGTCTGCTGACAAGCGAACTGCGACGCCTCGCCCGGCCTTGTCAATCTTGGATGTTATGCGTCGCAGGCCCCCATTTTTCCTCCACACTACCATCGTTCCCGATGCTCGCTGGTGTTCCTCCCGCGCCTTCGTCGTCCGCCACTCGAGGTCTGCGTCTGCCATAGCTACCACGAGCTCCTTATACTGTTTCGCAAAGGGTTTGGTCTCTGTTAGGACCAGGACATGCAGGTTCCTATCGGTCATTAACCCGTCTATGGCACTTACTGCCTCCAAGTATCCCCCTTCCGAACGATACAGACCTTCCACGTTTTGAGTTCCAACACGCAAGCCGTCGCCTGGTGCCGCCGCCCTGTGTCCCTCGTTTGCTTCCTGCTCCCGTGGATCTGTTTCGGGGGCACTCGTGCCGTGTACACGCTGCTCTGCATCTTGACCCTCTCCTTCCCTTTGTTGATCCATCCCTTCGTTCCTCCGCACGTTTCCTGCGCTCTCGGCGTTTTGTCTCGTGGGAGTTCGATTTCTGCTTCCAATAGGTGCTCGCGGCGACTCGTGAGGTTGTGGTCATTCGTGTTGTGCCCCTTGTTGCTTCCTCCGCTTGGATTTTGACCTGGCAGCACACCTGCCCGTTCTCGCACTATCGTGCTGCGCGCCAGTGTAGTTAATGCCCGTTCTTTAAATTGAGCAGGTCGTAGGTCTATCACTCCCCGCCAGTTTTGTATAAAACCGCCCGGGGCACACCGTGCCTTGCTATTGGCTGGAGGTGGTGATAATCGTGCCCCCCCCCCTTCCCCCCATCCCCAAAAGTTAGCGCCCTTCCCTTCCCTGTAAACTGAATTTGCACATTCTCGTACAAATGGACCTCCCCTATCGGGGCTAACGCCCCCGCTCACATGCGTACGCATTTCTCCATGGTCTCCTCCTCCTCCGTGTCCTCCACCACCATGTCCTGGTCCATCACACCCGTCGCCACTGCCGCCGCGTCCGCCGGAGCGGTGCCGCCGAAGCCGGGGGGCAGAGCGTCATCGTCGTCGCTCCCACCCCCGCCCGGCGTCGCCTCCTCCTCTGTCACTGACGCACCCGCCGCCGCCGCCACCGTCGCCGCCGCCGCTGCCGTCTCTGCCGCGGCAGTCACTGTCGCCGCCGTCGCCGCTGCCGCCGTCGCCGCTGCCGCCGGCGCCGCTGCCGCCGTCGCCGCTGCCGCCGCCTCCGCCGTCACTGCCGCCGCCGCTGCCGCCGTGGTCTCCTTGGTTGCGTCCCGTGCCCCTTTTTGCGCCTCGGGTGACGTTCCCACCGCTGCTGCCGCCGCCGCTGTCAACATCGCCGCCGCCGCCGGCTGTTTCCCAGCGGCCCCTGCCGCCTCCGTCTCCGCCGTCCCCGCCACCCGGTTCTTCGCTGCCTTGGTGCGGTGTGAGAAGAGGCAGTTGTCTCCGAATGAGCAGTTCTGGCCCGCAAGGATTTTCTTGCACATCCCCGCTATCATCTCCCTGGCCTCCTCCGTAGGCTTGCTTATCACATGGGCGAAGCGGCAACCTGAGCCGCGTGTGCAGGTACCTCCTTGGAATGCGTAGCATACCTGCACCACCTGCTTGGCGGCGCCGCCGGTGGAAAAGCTGCCTCCCCCGCCACGTGCCCCAAAGCTGCGCCCCCCGTTGCGTCCCCCGTCATGGCCCCCCCGGCCTCCGTGCCCCGAGCCTGCCTTTTGTGCATCCCACCTCGTTCCCCCACCCCGCCGTGCCCATTCCCCACGCCAGGTCCCGCGGCGAGCCGCCGGTACTCGAGGGTCGCCGCCCTATCACGGTCACACTCGCACTGGCCGTCCAGCGCCCGCTGAGCCGGCGTGTGGTTGGTGAAGCGGGGGATCATCCCCTCCTGCATCTTCTCCGCCCGCATCCACCCTGCGCAGCCCACACAGTTCCACGGGAACTCCACGGTGCAGATGATGCCCTGCATGGTCTTGTGCACCTTGTTCAGCTGCAGCAGGCGCGGGTCCTTCTTGAGCGCCCGCACCACGACGACGCTCACTTGCGCCCCCTTCCCCCCGGTAACCTTGGTCTCCCTGCGGTATTGTGTCTCTCCGTATTCTTGTAACAGTGACTCCAAGTCTTCCCCCAACTCCAGTGTTTCCTTCTCTGCCTTCTGCTTGCCTTCTTTCTTCCTCTTGAGACTGTGGATGACCTCCTTGGTCAGCCGCCCCTCCGCTTCCGCCACATTCTGCCCCCGATCCAGCCCGTCTGCCATTTTGTCCACCTTCTCCTTTAGGGTGGGGCCCACAAGTGGCGCCGGTGCCTCCTCTTTGTCCGGTGCCTCCTCCTCCGTCTCCTCCTCCCCCCCAGGTTCTTTCCCCCGCTCGGTTTGCTTAAGAGCCCTCACGACCTCCTTCCATCTGCGGAACCACATCCGGGCCCGCATTTGGTGAATCGTGTTGTCTCTCCTCTCTTCTTCTAGGGTTTTCTTTTCACCTCCCCCCTCCTCGGCTGTCTGGTCCTCAACCTCCTCTCCCGTGGCTTCCTCCTCCCCTTCCTCTCCCATGACTGTGTCGCCCTCCTGGACATTGTCCACGTCATAATCCAGTTCCTCCTCCTCCACTGTAGCTCCCTCGAGCCCGGGTCTTGCTTTTCCACCCGTCCCTGCGGCTCCAATTCAAGCGCCCGGGTGTTTCGACTCTCCCTCGTCTCCCTCCTCCACCTCCACGTTCTTCTTCGAGCGCTTGGACATGGAACCCTCCTCTTCACTTTCCTCGTCGTCGTCAGGTTGGTCCGCCTGCGAGTCCTCCCGATCTTCCATTTCCGAGTCCACAGGGGCCAAGGCAGAAGCCTGGTGCCTCCTCATACACGCTGACGCCTCTCTCTCTCTCTCTCTCTCATTTCCGAGTCCGCACTGCCCTTCCAAACGGTTCCAAACGATTTCTTAGCCGCCATCCCCGACATTAGTCGTGTGGATGCGCTGTTCCGGGGTTTCCACGCGCGTTCCGCCGCGACCTTCCGGTGGTCCCGACGTGCGCGTGTTCCCTCCAACCACTACTTCTTTCAAACGGTGATGCCACAAGGCGTCCCGTGCGGTACCCGAGGTCGACGCACGCAAGCGTCACCTGCGAGCGCAGCGAAGCGTGGGTGCTGGTTTGTCTGCTTGTCGGGTACAGCCATCTTGTGTGCGTGTACCCGACAAGCAGACAAACCAGCACCAAAATCTGTTCACCCCCCCCGGCAGCCCGGGCGCGGCGCTTCCAACACTTCCAAGCACTGCCATTGGCCGCACGGCCACAGCAGGCCACAGCACTGCCGATGGAACAATCAGAGGGCCGAAACTATCCCCTCGCCTCGAACCACCGCGGCAGTGCCGCGTGGTAGTGTTTTGGCAGTGATTGCAGTGCGGACCCCCGCACACCGTAGTCTTTTACAGCACTTTATGATCGTAGGTGCGGTGAACGCTGGCAGCGGAAACGAAATGGGGCCGAAAAAAGTTTGAGGGACCTTGCCTTGGACTTGAGGATCTCCCCGCGCGCGCCCTGCACGTCCTCCGCCAGGCGCCGCCGGAACCAATCCACCAAGGCGGCCTTCTGCCGAGCTTTGCCCACCACCTCCGGCGCCGCCGCCGCCGCCTTTTTCGTTTTATTGGCGGATGCTTTATTGCCGCCGCCGCCGCCCAGGGTCGTATACAATTGTCCCCTGACTGTTCGCTCATGGTGTACCAGTTTACCCATACACGCACGCATCCCTGGGTACACTGTTGCACTATGGAATACGAACGAACAACCACGGAAGTGCGAGGGGAGGAATGGCCAGGCCCCGCCGCGGCCGCCGCCGTCGCCCTCCTCTTGCACCTTTCGGGGCTTAGCAGTTCCATTCTCAATCTTCCGCGCGTCGCGTTTAGCTTGCTTCTCCTTCGCCTTAGCTGTGGCGGCCGCGGCTGTGGCGGCGTCATTGGACTTGGCGGCGGCCATGGGTAATCCGGTGTGAAAAGCGCAAGGTTTTGCGCGCGTGCTCTCGTGCCGGCCGGCGGCGTGCGCGTCGGGTTGAGCGAGAGAGGAAGACGTCGGAAAGTGCAACGAAAGGCGTACGAGTGCACTCTTTAATGATGTTCCGTACCAACCTACTAGGAACCTGGAAACGAGGCATGTTTTGATGATCGATGAGCTACTCGTATAGAACGTACCTACGCTGAAATCGCCCAAAATTGAACAAAACCGCCCAAAATCGCCGAAATCGCCTTGTACAGCGCCCATATCAGGGGTCAGTCTGTCTTTCGTCGTTTATCTTAGCTCAGTCGAGCGGGGCCGGCAGATGAGGGGGGTTTGGGGACTCCTCGATCGAGCGGACACAGCACGTGGGTCCCGCCCGACCACATACGAACGACGAAAAAGAAGCATTCGGGGGATTGGGGTATTTAACCCCCCCGACTAGCACGAAACTTGCTCTCGCTGGAGCAGGCAGACGCGATGTCTGTTTACAGCAGCGACCTTTTGGTCGCTGACAGTTGGACTCTGTTCTCGTGGTTCAAACTTGAAAGGGGACCTCCCTGTTTGATACGAGCTATACATTGTATTGCCACAGAACCTCCGGAACAACTTTGGTGCTACTACGCGGTACGATCCCCTCTACCCTAAGAAACTGAGGGGTAGATCACACTGATTTACAGTTTAGGGTTTGATAACTCGAGACTGGTCGGCCGGGTGTCGGTCGTAAGTACCGAATCCCGGACTTCACCACTGAACCTTCCAGTTTCTTAGAGTACAGGGGCTCCGACCGCGTAGTACGCAGTTTTGCCCCCGGTAGATAGTTCGATTGGAGTCCCCCTGATTTTCACTGTGAAAATACACCAAATCGAAGCACGTGTTGGAAACTCTTTTCGGGAATCCCGGCGAAATTCGTGACCACACGTTGCGAAACACGTGATCTCACGTGTTCATTCGTCGTTCAAAAATATCAAGGTGCTGTCAAAAGGGTGAAAATCACCCTTCGCGAGTCCACGTGAACTACTGGGGGCAAAACTGCGTAGTGCGTACCGGGCTCGGAACATTATAGAGTGCACTCGTATTCTGGAAAAACCAGGCAAGTGTTTGGTCGGAATTTAGTGAAATGTCACTAGCTCTGTAGAGCTAGTGGAATTTCATTAAATTTCGACTGTAACTCGTTTTTTTGCGTGCGCGGGATAAGTCAGGCCTCCTTTTCTGGTGGGGAGACGGGTTGGACGCCGCGTGCGCCATCGCGGCGAGACATCGTCCCTCAGCACGGCCCACGCGGAGACGCCTCGCCACCGGGATCGTCCCAATGAGTACACACCACACGTGCGGTCGTATCCCGCGCACGCATACCCATTTCAGAACGTCGCTTCCGCCCTCCACACCGCGCATTCGGGCCGGCTCGCGTTTTCCCGGTAAAATGCCGCACGCCACCGGCGGCATAACTCGGCGCGCGACTTGAAGCACGGGTCGTAAGCGTGTGCACGAGTCGGGGGGGGACGCAACGCAACGCAAGCGTGCCGTCCAACGCGAGAAGCGCGCCCGCCGCGCGAAGCAGTCGGCACAACGGCGGAGACGAAAGCGCGTGACAAAGCGGTGAAATCTCAAAAAGATCGTGTGGAACATTATTCCGTGTCCTGGTGAAACAAATGTGGAAACAGTGAAATTCCACTAATAGTGGAATTTCGTTGGGCCACCAAACTCTTACCTGGTTTCCAGAATACTGTTCAACTGTCAGCCTCTGCAACTACATTACGTACCAGTAGTATCGTTACTCCCCGAGGGTCATTTCAACCAGATCTTGAGTTAATAGACCATCAACCCTCTCGACTCGAATCTGTGAGCTTATAGACGGTCAAATCGGGAGGGACTCAGGGACGACTTTCGAAAAGCGGCGTCGCACCGTGCACCATCGCGAGAGAACGGCGGGCGTTTAGCGCCGGTGGTCGATGGATCGCCGCCAAAATTGCTACGACGAGCCCGCAATAGACCTGCCACAATCACCTACCGTCCTTTACCCCGCGCAGAGCGTCGGCCGCGGCCTCCTGGGCGCGTTTCCGGAGCATCTTCCGTTTATCGGACCAGGAGGCCGCGGCCGACGCTCTGCGCGGGGAAAATGACGGCAGGTGATCGTCGCAGGTGTGTTGCGGACTCGTCGGGCCAATCCCGGCGGCGATCCATCAGCCATGGGCGCCAAACGGCCCCCGAACTCTCGCGATGGTGCACGGTGGGACGCCGCTTTTCAAAAGTCTCCCCTGAGTCCCTCCCGATTTGACCGTCTATTAGCTCACAAATTCGAGTCGAGAGGGTTGACGGTCTATTAGCTCATGATCTGGTTGAAATGACCCTCGGGGAGGCAACGACACTACGTAAGGATTCTGCCCGACCGAAATTCAACTTGGGATCGTCGATCTGGCCCCCGTCCTGCCGACCGGATCACACTGTGAGCAACCCGGTCGGCGCGTGTGAAACTCCGAAATCCGGTCGGCATTGTGGAAACATGTTTGCCGACAACGCCAGAGGGTCCGGAAACGCGCCCTGGATGGCGCTTTCGACGATATGCGCCGGGTAATTGGCGGTGAACGAGCACCACAGGTCTATCAGGGACTCGCTGCGACAGTCT
>Ga0307489_10002809_pt1 | contig 11634 bp, 16 predicted proteins | sample SB12metaG_FD_202247 | JGI IMG/M metagenome (GOLD analysis project Ga0307489, IMG submission 202247) | Sea-ice brine microbial communities from Beaufort Sea near Barrow, Alaska, United States - SB 1.2 | ecosystem: Environmental > Aquatic > Marine > Coastal | place: USA: Alaska | collected...
TTTCTCTCTCTCTCGCTCTCTCTCTCTCTCTCTCTCTCACTCTCTTCTCTCTCTCTCTCTGTCGCGCGCGCTCTATGTATTCCTCTCTCTCTCTCTCTCTCTCTCTCTCTCTCTCTCTCTCTCTCTCTATCTCACTCTCTCTCTCTCTCTCTCTCTCTTTCTCTCTCTCTATCTCTCTCTCTCTCTCTCTCTTTCTCTCTCTCTCTTTCTAACACCGCCCCTCCTTCCGGGGCACAGTTGGCCACCTACTTCTGCATGGGGACGCTTGACAAGGCTGACTCGCGCTCTCTCTCTCCCTCGCTCTCTCTCTCGCTTTCTCTCTCTCTCTCTCTCTCTCTCTCTTTCTCGCTCGCTCTGGCGGCAGACTCTATCTCCCTCCCTCTCTCTCTCTCTCTTTCTCTCTCCCTCTCTCTCGCTCGCTCTGGTGGCTGACACTCTCTCACACAGTTGGCCACCTACTTCTGCACGGGCACGCTCGAGGAAGAGCAGTGGCGCCACTACGCTCTGGCGATGGACCGCTACACCCACTTCACTTCGCCAATCCGCCGGTATACTGAAAGAGAGAGAGACAGGGGGGGGGGGGGGGTGAGAGAGAGAGAGAGAGAGAGAGAGAGAGAGAGAGAGAGAGACGGAGGGAGAGATAGCCAGACGGACAGAGAGAGAGCTAGAGATGGCCAGAGAGAGAGAGGGAGGGAGAGAGAGAGAGAAAGAGAGAATGTCGAGGAGGCGCATACAATGTGATATGGGCTACACTATTTCAAAGGCCTACACTACACCCTTACCATGAATTGCTACACCAACTTCACATCTCCAATCCGCACGCTCCCCCCCCCTCTTGCTTCCGACTGAGGGAGGGGGGGGCACCGCCTCCACCCAATTTCTCGACAGGAAACATCCTCCTTCTCCGTAAATACTCTCAAGCCTAGAGTTGAGGGATACAATCGTCTGTGAGCCTTAAATACGAGCCCGCCTTGGAACCGCTGCACGGTTCTGTGGAGTAGTTTGAGAAACATCCGGGGGTAAGAGACGGTTTTCTGACGAGAGGAGGGGGTGCACGTACACGGACATGGTGGTGCACCGCCTCCTTGAGACTGCCACCAGCACTCAGAGGGGGACCAAATCGCCTTTGCCAGGCCTCTGATTTGCACTGGCGCTCGCCGGTATCCGGCAAATTGTGGTAAAGATCAAGGCAGTCGAAAAAGACGATTTGCGCTCGCTCTGCAGGTACGCGGACGAGGTGGTCCACCGCCTCCTCGAGGCTGCCCTCAGAGCGGCATCAAATGTTTTTTGGGGGTTTCTGGATTTTTCCTGGAACTCGCTGGAATTCGACGACTCGTGGAACGCATCAGGGGGGGTGAAAGCGACTATTTGGTTCCGCTCTGAGGGCTGGCTGTGAGTAGGTACGCGGACGTGGTGGTGCACCGCCTCCTCCTTCAGAGCCCCCCTTCCCTCCCTGCTTCCGACTGAGAGAAGGGGGGTGGGGTATGAATTAAGGGACTAGAAAGAGGGAAGAGCAAGGGGCTGGAAAGCTCCTTGATTTTCCCTTGTTTTTCAGGGAAAATCAAGGATCTAGGAAGAAATAATTGGTCCTGACGCAAGAACGGGGGTGCAGGTACGCGGACGTGGTGGTGCACCGCCTCCTCGAGGCTGCCCTCAGCGCGACATCAAATCGTCTTTTCCGATTGCCTTGATCTGAACCGCAATTCGCCGGATAACGGCGAGCGCCAGTGCAAATCAGGGAGGTGACAAAGGCGATTTGGTGTAGGTACGCAGACGTGGTGGTGCACCGGCTCCTCGAGGCAGCCCTCCGCCTCGACGCCCCCCCGGTTCTCCTCCCAGTATCAATTGGTTGCTTTTGGGTACCGACATTTCTACGCAGTTTGGTTATGCTAGTGATAGTAGAGCAGTACATTTACCCACCTCGAACCCCCTCCCCGGCTCCTTGAGGCTGCCCTCCGCTTCTACGCCCCCCCGGTTCTCCTCCCGACATCTCAGCATAAGCAATGGATGCTACGGCCAAAGTAATTGATGGTTTTTGCTTTTTAGAAGCAAGGATGCTTTTGGGGAACCAAAATTTCCATGCAGTTGGGTCTTATTAGTAATAGTAGAGTATTTTTGCAGTCAATTTACCCACCTCGACCCCCCTATCCGCCTCCTCGAGGCAGCCCTCCGCCTCGACGCCCCCCTGGTGAACCATTCACCCTTACACCGCTGCTTGGGAGAGAACAACTCGAATGGGTTTAACGTGAGCCTCGACGCCCCCCCGGTTCTCCTCCCGACGTCTCAGTAAAGCATCAACTGGTTGCTTTGAGGTAACGATTTTTTTTATGCAGTTAGGTTATACTAGTTATAGTAGAGCATTTGTGCATTTGCGTGGTAACTTTACCCACCTCAACCTATTTGTGTAGGAAATTTACCCACCTGGAGCATTTTGGTGGTAAATTTACCGATCTAGCGTATTTGTGTAGTGAATTTACCCACCTAGAGCATTTTTGTAGCACATTTACCCACCTCGACCACCCTCCTCGCCTCCTCGAGGGCACCCTCCGCCTCGACGCCCCTGCGACCTTACTCGTCAGACAGGTTACGATCCCACCCCCGGTTCTCCTGCCGCGAGAAGCACCACGGTCGACCAAGAACTTCCGAGTGAAGTGGTTAGTCGACCGTGGTGGTTCTCTTCTGCTTCAAGTGGTGCGTCAGCCTCTCGCGGTTTCCCGCGGTCTCCCGCGGGAAATCGCGGGAGGCTGGTCCTTCCGAGACGAGGCCCTTCGTGGGGGCATTTCAGCCCGCGTGCAGCCGTCGCAGAGCGTTCAGGGTTCAGGGTCTAATAGTGACTACAGTCTGAGTTGCTGCGTCACCCCCATCCCCGGTTGGAGGGGATAGCACGCGCTGGGTGTGTCACACCGTACGGTGAGGTAGCTCACTTGAGGGGTGCGGCACACCCAACGGTGATGTAGCTCGCGCTGGGTGTGTCACACCAAACGGGAGTAGCTCGCGTTGGGGGTGTCACTTACCCCCGATCAATTCATTGACTTCTCGGGAGACCGCGGGAGGCTGAACCTTCTTCTGGCCAGCCTTCGTCTATCCGCCCGATGATGGCCCAAGCGTCCATCTCTTGGGAGAGAGGGAGCGAGAGAGAGCACTTTCGCGTGTATTCCAGTCTCTCTCTCCTCCTCCCTCTCTCGCTCTCCCTGCCTCCCTCTCTACCTCCCTCCGCTCGCTCCCTTTCTCTCTTCCTTCCCCGGCCAGCCTTCTTTTGTCCTCCCCTCAGCCGCCACTGTCGACCAACCCCTCAGCCCTACACCCTGGATCCCCAGTCTGAGAACTTGAACCGTAAACCATAAACCATAAACCCGACACCCTAAACCCTAGCCCCTGAACTTGACAACCTTTGCCCTGAGCAGTAACCCCTAAGCCCTGACACCCCAACCCTAAACCCTAGCCCCTGAACCCGAAACCCGAAACCCTGAACCCCAAACCCCAAACCTTCAACCCGAAACCCGAAACCCGTAACCCTAAACACTGAACCCCAATCTCTAAACCCTAAACTCTTAACCCTACACCCCACTCCCGAAGTCCTCAGCCCCAAACCTTGAACCCTAAACCCTCAACCTTCAACCCTGAACCCTGAACCTTGAACCCTGAACCCTCAACCTTCAACCCTGAACCCTGAACCCTGAACCCTGAACCCTAAACCCTGAACCCCACAGCTTAAACCCCGACGCCTCAACCAGGCTGCGCAGGCGAACAGCGACTCGGACGAAGGCCTCGCGCATGTCAGCCCCTACCCTGAACCCGAAGCACGAAACATTCAACCCCAAACCCCCAAACCCCAACCCCAAACCCCACACCCCAAACCCCAAACCCCAAATCCCAAATCCCAAACCCCAAACCCCAAACCCTACACCCCCAAGCCCCAAACCCCAAACCCCAACCCCCATCCCCCAACCCCCAACCCCAAAACCCCAACCCCTAGACCCCAACCCCCAAACCCCAACCCCCCAACCCCCAACCCCCAACCTCAAACCTCAGACCACAAATCCCAGACCCCAAACCCCAAACCCCAAACCCCAAACCCCAAACCCCAAACCCCGAACTCCAAACCCCAAACTGCCAACCCCATTCCCCAAACCCCAAACTCCAAACCCCAAATTCCAAACCTTAAACCCCAACTCCCAAACCTTAAATCCCAAATCCCAAACCTCAAATCCCAGACCCCAAGCCCCAAACCCTAAACCAAAAAAAACAATCCCCAAATATCAATTCAAAATTTCAAATCCCACACCCGAAACCTGAAACCCGAAACCCCAGACACGAAACACGAAACACGAAACCTCAAACCCGGAACCCGAAAGTGGCGACTCTGAAACCCAAACCCGAAACACGAAACTCCTTTTTGGTAGGTGGAGGGCAAAGAGGAGCTGTCGGCCGTCGCGGCTAATTGCAACGAACGCAAGTCTCTCTCTTCCCCCCGCCCCCCCCCCCCTTCCCTTTCTCTCTCCCTCTTTCTATCTCTCTCGCTCTCTCTCGCTCGCTCTCTCTCTCGCTCGCTCTCTCTCTCTCTCTCCCCCCCTCTTCCTCCTTCTCTCTCTCTCTCCCTCCCTCCCTCCCCCCCCCCCTTTTCTCTCTGTCCCTCTTTTCCTCTCTATCGCATCATCTGTAACGACCGCAAGTCCGGACCCCCCCCCCCCCCAAAAAAAGCTATGGTGTAGATTGAAATTATTAATAGTGTCGCTATGCGTTGGTATGAACCACACGGTGGAGTACGACCCTTTCATCAATAGTCAACTTGCCTCACAAAATCACTTTTGGGGCCGTATGTGGCGCAAATCTGGTCATGTTACGTTCAAATTTTGAACCATCGAAACCTGCGAACTCCACCTGTGGTAATGGTCTCTCTCAAGTTAGTCTTAACAAAGTCTCAAGTTGGTATCAATCATTGTGTCCTTCGCAAGTAGGCAGCGAAGGAGGCATAGGAGGAGTGTTTGAACCTCCACCGTGTCCTATTATTGGTATTGATTAATGGTATTGGTATTAATGGGTGGTTAATTGGACAGACTCCATGATTGGTATTAATGATTGGTGTTAGGACGAATGATTGGTATGCACAAGTGGTTCTGTGGTGGGCTCGTATTTGAGGCTCATAGACTCTTGTATCTTTCAGCTTGAGGCTCAAGGACCTTCTAGGACCTGCAACGAGAGTAAAAGAGAAGAAGAAGGAGATTGGTATGGATGGCCGTTGTGAATGATCGCGTTTGATGAAGAATGCTTGGTATTGATGATTGGTGTTAACGGAGAGGAGAGAGGCTTCTTTATTGACGATCTACTGGTCCGAATTCACTTTATCATCTTGATAATAAGGTGGACCGGCCTTGCGCCATGGAAGTTTGAATTCTCTTTTCCAGGTAGCCTCACGTCTACCTACCTAGTGTGAATGATTGCTACCGATAATGAATGCGTGGCATTGATGATCGGTATTGATGGAATTGGTGATGGCGTGTTCGGCAGGTGGGCGGCGAAGAAGGCGCAGGAGGAGTGCGCGAACCTCTATCTCATCTCCTACCTCCGGTCCGCCCCATCTACACCAACCATCAATCCTTGCCGTCAATATTCTTCTTCTTTATTACTGTCAAGCCTAGAGGTGAGTGATACAAAAGTGAGCCCTCCTCAGAATCGCTGCACATTTCTTCACAGTAGTACCAACCATCGATACCAACCATCAATACCAACCAGCATTGCAGTCCGCACTCTTGCCCGAGACGGCATAGAAGGAGTGCTCGAACTTCTACCTCATCTCCTTCCTCCGGTCCGCCTCATCAATACGAACCATCAATACCAACCATCAATACCAACCAACCATCAATACCGATCAATACCAACCATCAATACCAACCATCAATATCTCAAACCCTGCACCCTACGCCCCACACCCTATGCCGAATGATGAGCATCCCCTTCATCATCATCATTATCCTAATTAATCATCATCTCATCCTATGCCTCACACCGTGATAGATATCAGTGGAGCTTAAGGGTGCTGACCGTCCTCATCCTCATCCTCATCATCATCCTCATCCACTATTTCTTAAGTTGTCATTCTGGTTCTGCGGTACAAATTCGTCAACGTATCTCATTCCGGAAAGGCGCATGAACCCTTTGAGGCTCATGAACTTTTTGAGGCCCATTACCTTTCCTGATCCGCATCCCGGGATGCGGATCATCCACCATTTCTGAATTTGTCATTCTGGTTATGTGTTACAAATTCGTCAACTTACCGCATCGCGAGGAGCAGGCGCGCGCCGCAGCTCCGCGAGCCAGCCATCGTCACCTCTCTCGGCAACTTCTCCTTCACGGTAAGTTGACGAATTTGTACCACACTTCACAAAAGTTGACGAATTTGTACCACACTTCACGGTAAGTTGACGAATTTGCACCACACTTCACAGTTAGTTGACGAGTTTGTACCACGGAACCAGAATGACAAGTTAAGAGACATTCCAGGCCATCTTCGCCTCGTTCGACAACTTCTTTTTCACGGTCACACCCTCCCGATACCCTCTCCACACCCTCTCCGCACCCTCTCCACACCCTCTCCACGCCCTCTCCACACCCTCTCTTCCTTCACCTTGAAATTATGTGGGATCTTCCCTCCCGCTCGGCAGCAGTAATTCCTCATACATGACGGTAGATGTAAGGCTACCTGGAAAAAGGAGTTCAAATTCCCATGGCGCGAGGCCGGTCCATCCAATAATCACGATGATAAGGTGGATCTGGAATAGTAGGTTGTCAATAAAGAACTCTCTCTCCACTCATCTAGCGCAAGCTTGTTGCATGAGCAGGGAGATAGGGCGCGAACCTCCTAGTTCAGACTCAGTCTTTTCGTACCCATCCATTCAGTGTGACCACGTTTTTGCCCCAAAGTTGACGAGACCCAGAATGTCGACTTGAGAAATAGTCCAGGCGATCGTCACCTCCCTGGAAAACTTGTCCTTCACGGTCGACCGCTCTCCCCTCTCCTGCCTGCCCCCTACCCCCCACCCCCCACCCCCCACCCCCCTCCCCGCCCCCCTCTTCTCCGCAAAAAGGCAAACGTGTGCAGAGAAGTCAGCCGCAGAAACAATGAACAATGTTCTAAGATGTCGCTTCTGCGAAAATTCAAATTCGACTTTTTCTATCGCAATCTTTGTGATTTCTACCGAAACCCGAACCCTGACAGGCAGGCGCTGGTCCTCCTTACCCCTCCCGCCGCCTGAATCCACAACCCTCAACCATAAACCCCAAACCTTAAGCCCTATGCCCCTGACCTTAAATCCTAAATCCTTGAGCCTTAACCATAAATCTTTAATCCTACATCCTAAACCCTTAACCAGAAACCCGAAATCCTGAGCCTTAAACCCAGAAGCATACACCCTAAAGCAGTCCTTGGTGCCACGACTGGGCATCGATGCGGTCCTCAACAACCTTTATTTCATTCCACTGGACCGTTCTGGTAAAGAACGTGCCCGTATTGGTCAAGCATATGACTATTTCCTTCCATTTGACTTTACTGGCCAAATCAATGAGACCGCGTTGGTCAAATATTTGACCATATTTGTCAAACATTTGAACTTACTGAGAAGTCACCCCCTAAATCAGGCGCTGGTGCCGCGGCTCGGGATCGACGCGGTCCTCGACAACCGCAATTTCTATGCACTTGACTGTACAGGTCAAATATGTGATCGTATTGGTCAAATATATGACTACACTGGTAGAGAATTTATTGATTACAAGACCAGCATGATCACAGACGAAGACCCCCTGCGGGGGTTGTTGTTCCACTAGGAACTTGGTTTCTCTCACACACTACGCGTTCTTGGTCAAACATTTGACAGTACTGGTCAAAAATTTGACCGTGCCCCAAATCAGGCGCTGGTGCCGCGGCTCGGGATCGACGCGGTCCTCGACAACCGCGATTTCAAACCCCTCCCTCAGAAGTAATCCCTCAACCCTGAATTCCAACCACCAAACCCTGAATTAAGAAACCCCGAAAATTTCCAAACCCCATAATCCGAAGCGCTAAGAGGGAGAGCAAGCGAGCGAGAGAGAGAGAGAGAGGGGGGGGGGGGGGGGGGGGAGGTAGCAAACCTCACTGGGGATTGGCGGTCCAGGGTGTAGGGTTGAGAGCTGAGGATCAAGGGTTACCTCAAGGGGAGGATCATCGACGCCCGCGATCTCACCCTCCTCCCCGTGAAGTAAACCCTAACCCCCAAACCGTAACCCCTAAACCCCAAACTCCAAACCAAAACAACTAAACCATAAACCCTAGACATCAAACCCTCAAACCTTAACCCTTGACCCTGAACCCAAATTCCTAAATCCCAGACCACAAACCCCAAACCCTAAACTCTAAACCCTATACCCTAAACCCTAAACCCAAAAACCTCGACCCAGAATCTAAACACCTAAACCCCGAACCCCAACCCCCCAACCCTGAACCATAAACCCCAAATACTCTGGACCCTGAACTCCAAACCCTGAACCCTAAACCCAAACCCTAAACCCTAAAACCCAAACCTAAAACACTGAATCGTTAACCCAGACTCCTCAACCTCAACCCCCAAACCCCAAACCCCAAACCCCGAACCCCAAATTCAAAATGCTAAGCCCTCCACCTTCAACCCTCAGCCCTCCACCCTCGACCCTCAACCCTCAACCCCAAACCTCAAATCCTCACACAGGTACACAGGTGACAAGGATAAGAAAGGAGCGATCGAGTTCCACTTCGGCCCTGCGAATGGGAGTGGGCCAGGTCAAGAGAAATATATATATAGAGAGAGAAAGAGGCTTCTTCTTCTTCTTCTTTACTCTCGTTAAAGGTCCTAGAAGGTCCTTGAGCCTTACGTTGAGTGATACAAGAGTCGGGGTATTTTGGTTACCGAGGCGGGCTCGTATTTAAGGCTCATAGACCCTTGTATCACTCAACTTAAGAGAGAAAGAGGAGAGCGAGATAGGGAGAGGAAAAGAGCTCAAATACGAAGTGAGAGAGAGAGAGAGAGAGAGAGGGAGAGAGAGGGAGATGAAGGGGAAGAGAGGGAGATAGAGAGAGACAGAGAGAAAGAGAGTGATGCGAGAGAGATGCGAGAGAGCGAGAGAGAGAGAGAGAGAAAGAGAAAGAGAGAGAAAGAGAGCACGCGAGACAGATGCGAGAGATGCGAGAGAGCGGAGGGAGACAGAGAGCCAGAGAGCCCTGCGCCCGGGGGGGGGGCAGGTCGCTTTGGACTTTGGACTGTGGGGTGTAGGGTCTAAGTCTCAAGCTCTTGCACCTGGTCCCTCCACCACTGCCTCACGCCATCTTCTAAAGTTGACATTCTGGGTGTGTGGTACAGATTCGTCAACCTTCGTTTGAAATGGACCCGGTCTCACCATGTTGGTTGACCGTGGTCGTGGCAAGGCCGCGGTCGAGCCGTTTGCACGAAATTTACTATGCAACTACTTTACTAGTACTGGTATGATCTGACTGTGTATTAATCGTATGTGGCAAAAAGACATTGAGTACTACGCTTTTTGAGATACAGTCAGTCGACTCGGGTTGATGCAGTTGCCTGACTGTTCTTAAGTTGACATGCCGGATTAGCGGCACATATTCGTCAACTTTGGTGCGGTTGGCGGTACAGATGTGCTTCACACATATTTCAGCTGTAACGATTGGCACCATGGCCAGCCTGCCCCCCAGTTGGCGTGGTTGGCAGACTCTGCTTAATTCAACACGCGTGTTTCGCGGTACAAGTGCGTCAACTCTGGTAAGGGTGGCAGCGTGCGTGTTGCGCGGTTGGCAGACTATGCTTAAGTTGATGTGCTGGTTTCGCGATACAAACGCATCAACTTTGGTGAGGGTGGCATGTGAGGACCGTATTGGGACGGGCCCGCCTCGGGCGAGAACAGAAGTCATCTATGTAGACTTAGGATAATGGGCTATCTCGGGCTCGATCCACCGTAAAGGGGATCCGATTTCGTGGGGAATAAACTCACAATTGTACGGTCCTCACGTGGCAGCGCGCGTGATGAAGCTCTCGGTGTTCTCGCGCCTCTTCGTGAATGTCTCTGTCGACGATTCAAAGGTCTACCCCCCCGCCCTGGGGGCAACCCAGGGGCAAATGGATGTTTTATTTAGTCAATCCCCATACAAATGCCACCTCTTCGAAGTGGCATCTGTGAGAGATTGACTTAAGATTTGTCCTCAACTCGAGCTCGGGGTGATTCACTGCTAGCCAGACCATTTTACCGCCTCTTCGTGAATGACTCCAAGGTCTCATCTGCAAACACTGATAGCTTATAAATCTGGTTCTAATCAAAATTACTAATTACTACACGTGTACTATCATATTACTAATAGAGATCGTTCTGTGTAGTAAATTTCCTTGAACTACGTTTGTAAATGTTAAGTGTTTCGAGGAAAGTCTACCCCCTTCACTGCTACCCAAAAAAAATCACCCAGGCCAACTGCCGCAAACAGCGAGAGAGAGAGAGTTCTTCATTGACAACCTACTGGTCCGAATCCACTCAATCATCGAGATGAATTTAGAAGACCGGCTTTGCGCCATGAGAGATTGAGTTCTCTTTTCCAGGTAGCCGTGTATCTACATTCCAAGGTCTACCCCCTTCACTGTCAGCCAGAACATCTTACCAACAGGGGTACCTCACTCATAAGAAAACGCCCATCCCCCTAGGACCCCCAAAGGGCCCTAGGCATGGTCCTACTTCAGGGTCCTAGGCGGCGGTTGTTTCTTTTGAGCGAGGTACCCCCGTAGTGGGGAAGGGCGGGGACGTCGGTAAGACCGGGCCCGCCTTGGGACAGATAGACCCGCCTGGGGACATGAGCGAGGTACCCCTGTGGGTCAACTGCCGCAGACAGCCAGAGCTTCTAGTCAATTGGGAGCTCTGGGAGCACCCTACCTAGCAATAAATGCCGGGAATCTGCCAGTTGACTTGCAGGGTTACCTCGCTTATAAGAAAACGCACCCCCTAGGACCCTACCGTAGGCCTATGCCTGGTGTCATATGGGGGTCATAGGTGAGTGGGCGTATTCTTATGGGCGAGGCACCTCTGTGCAGTAGCGATCCGAAAGCAAAAATGCTTTATCTGCAGTCCTTTTCGAGGAAGGGCGTGTCGTTGGGCTATGTTGGGCGAATTAAAACCTTAAGGACCTAAAGTTTCCTGGCTAGCAGTACACTTAGCAGGCACTGGTGGCTTCGGGGATGGGTCCATCAACAGGGGTACCTCGCTCATAAGAAAACGACCCCCCCCCCTAGGACCCCCCTAGGACCCTAGGCATAGGCTTACGGTAGGGTCCTAGGGGGTTGCGTTTTCTTGCAAGTGAGGTACCCCTGTACAGTTGAATTTCAGGGCTAGTAGTGCACTTAGCAGCCACTGGTGGCTTCGGGGATGGGTCCATCCAGAGAGAGAGATCTATATTGACAACCTACTGGTCCGAGTCCACGTAATCACCGAAATGAGTAGACCGGCCTTGCGCCACGGGAGTTTGAATTCCCTTTTCCAGGTAGCCTTATATCTACCTTCCATATGGGTACCTCGTTCATGAGAAAACGCCCCCCCCCCCCCAAGGACCACCATAGGGCCCTAGGCAAAGGAAGCATG
>Ga0307489_10002810_pt1 | contig 11633 bp, 19 predicted proteins | sample SB12metaG_FD_202247 | JGI IMG/M metagenome (GOLD analysis project Ga0307489, IMG submission 202247) | Sea-ice brine microbial communities from Beaufort Sea near Barrow, Alaska, United States - SB 1.2 | ecosystem: Environmental > Aquatic > Marine > Coastal | place: USA: Alaska | collected...
GGCCACATACCCGTGGTGGCTTTTTTTTTTTCTCTCTCTCTCTCTCTCTCTCTCTCTCTCTCTCTCTCTCTCTCTCTCTCTCTCTCTTCATCTCTGTCTCTCTCTCATGAAAAGCGCTTACGTTGAGCTGAATAGATGGACGAGTGTGTGAGCCCCTGCCAACCATCGCCAAGCGCTGCCCCGGCTGCGTCTCCACCGGGATATCGAACTTGACGAGGACGTTGGTGTCGCCCCCACTGCAGAGAGACAAGTTATGATCCGATCTCGATATGGGAGATCGATATGGGATATCGATATGGGAGATCGGACATTAATGAGATATCGATATGAATATCGACATGGGATATGTGTTACCGACATGGGATATGGGATATCGATATGGTTATCTACCATATCGATATGGTCATCCTGGATATCGATATGGGATATGGGCTAATGATATGGGAGATGACAGTATCGATACGGTCATCTCCCAAATCGCTATGGGATATCTTGTCACTCTGCCCCACTGGTGTCTAGCCGGCTTGTCAGCGTCTCCACCGGTGACGCCCCTAGGAGTAGCGGCGCAAGTTGAAATTGAAAGCAATAATTGAATGCGGTCCATCATATCTCTGTTTTAAGACAGTGGATCCAGCCGGTTTCAACACGGATTTCATCGGTTCAACCTGCACCGCCCTACCCAGGCCAAGCGGGGCGGCCTGCAAGCCCATCCTCTCAGCCACCATGCCCGCCTCAATCAGCATCGAAGGGTCGCAACCCTCGGAGTAGAGGCACAAGCTGAGATTGAAACCAAATGTTGAAAGAAGCTCATCATATTATAGTATCAAGAGCCGAAACCGGGAGCTTTCAACACGGCTTTCAATCGTGGTTAGCTGCACCGCTTTTCCTCCGCGGCAGTGGTGGCGGCGGCAACAGCTGAACCGTAGGTGCCGGTAATGAGCACCGCGAGCGCAGCGCCCTCCGCCCACACTTGGTGGTACATGAGCGCGAGCTGCGGAACCGTGGCGTCACATAGCCGCAGGCTAAGGCCTGAGAGAATATGACTGCCACGTCATCCGTTACGATTAAGACCCTAATGCATTGAGCTGAACGGCTCGCATCAAATGACGTGGCGAGCGATATCTTTCAGGCCCTACCGCAGGTGCGTCAGGTCCACGGGGGCAGCGGGCTCCTCGGACGCCGCAGTGCCTGCAGCTGGGCCGCCCGCGTCGTCTGCGACGCCCACGTGCTGCGAGGGGCTCACACTGTCGCCGTCGGGCTCGTTGAGACGCAGGGGTGCCGCCGCAGCCGATGCAACCTCCACATCGGGCGCGCCAGCGGCAGCCAGGGCGCCCGCATCCCACACTCCGCCCACGTCCTCCCAGATTCGAACACCATCACCCTCGGGCTCCCACTGCCCAACTTCCAAAGCGAGGGCGGCGGCCGCAGCCGGGCCGCAAACGTCGTCTGCCACGCCCGCTTGGAGAGGCACGCCGCGGTGCGAGTAGGGAGTCACATCGCGGCGAGTGGGCGGCTCATGCAGACGCAGGGTTACCGCCGCATTGGGGTCAACCTCCACAGCGGGGGAGGCGGCCGCAGCCGGGCCGCCCACGTCATCTGCCACGCCCACGTGCTCCGAGGCGCCAACACCGTCGCCGTTGGGCTCATTGAGAAGCCCGGGCGCCTCCGCAGCGGAGGCAACCTCCACAGAGGGGACAGCGGCCATAGCCGGCCCGGGCCCGCCCGCGTCGTCTGCGACGCCCACGTCCTGTGAGGGGCTCACGCCGTCGCCAATACCAACGCCGTCCCATCCGGGCTCCCCCAGCCCCACCTCCACGAGCTCATCCGACATTCTCTTCATGGTCTCCGCGAATAAGTTCTTCATGGCGATTCCCGCATCGCTCTCCGCAACTGTCTCCGCGACTGTCTCCGCGACTGTCTCCGCGACTGTCTCCGCGACGTAGGGCCTGAAAAGAAATGCTCGCCAAGTCCTGTGATCCCATCTAAACTCAGTGTCGGATCTGGTATCGAAGTTTTGGTATCGGATCCCGCATGACCAATCAGATCTGTCCGTTTCGGAAACCTCACCTACCGACCCGCCAGAAGCCCGACCTGGTCGCGACCCCTGAGTTAATAGACCCTCGATTTCGAGGACATAAGCGTCACGCATGACGCCAACACTGAGTTTAACTCACGACACGAGGGTCTACATTATTGAGGATGACGTGGGATGCATTAACTGGCAGGCCCTACTGCGACGCTCCCCACGGCGCCATGCGCGATGCTCCCCGCGGCGTGGATGTTCGTCACGATGTTGGACTTGAAGGTCTGTGGCGCGTTGCTGCGGCTCGGAAAGGAGGCGTTCTTCCACTCGTCCTTCTCCTGCCCCAGCTGCCACCCCTGCTGCTGATGCTGCTGCTCGACCTCGTGGTCGTGCGCCGGGCGGAAGGGTCATTCAGAATAAGCACTCGACCGAGGTCGGAGCTTATTATTACAGACTAGGGTGTAGGCGTGTCAGCTACAGAGCTTATTGGTGCCTCAGAAATCACCTTAGTCACCCCAATACTCCGTCCCGCCCGCACAGCTCAGTGGAGGGGGGGCGTCGTATGGCTGATATTGCGGACGATGGATGCTCATACACACGCGCGGAATTGGTTTGTCGATTCAACGTCGGTCGAGTGCTGGCGTAAATACCCACCCTGCCAAGGGCTGCAGCGCGTGACTGCGGGGCAGATACTTGTAGGCGCCGGGCAACAGCCCGCCCACGGTGTAGGGGCGCAAGTTGCAATGCCTTTTAATGTTTTTACTGACGTTCGAGTCTAATGCGCTTCACATGGTGAGCATTAAGCAACCCCCTCTACTATCTCACGCGGACAGACCCTAAAGTATGTATGGCAATTAGGCCGCATCCAGGGGCACTATTCAACAGGGACTGCGATGCTCGCAACCATACTTTCGAAATAATTCATTATTCTTTAGTGTGAAGCGCTGAAACCTCAACGCGCTTACAGCACGGGGTACCACTTGCTCCGACTTGCGACGTCCACCCCACCACGATGCTGGATGCTACGACGTACAGCGCCAGCTGCGGGGAACCCCCTGCGCGGCCGAGCTCATCGGTAGCGACGGCGTCTTCTGACGCCGCGGAGACGCCCTGCGCAGCCCAGCACAGCTGCCCCACCTCGCACAGGTGCACCACCGCCACCGCCTCGCAGCAGGGTCAATGATAAGAAGCATACGAGTAATCGTATACGCGCGAGCTACGTTCAGGCCAGATCTAGTTCCAGCGGCTGATAGCACGCCACGCATGAACGCAAGGGTTTTATCCTTCGTGTTGTGTAGAAGCACTCGACAGGCGCACGAATTGCCTGTAGGGTAAATGCGCACACAGACGCGTGGAGGAGAAGCAAGATAGTCAACGCCGGTCGGATTCTTTTGGCCAATAACCCCTCTACCTCGTCCGCCGACGCGAAGCCACGCTGGCAGCGGCGCCCGCTGATAATCCGCTCCGAGGGCCCGTCATAATATATGCTGTTCGTCACGTCACACAACGTATTTCAACCGACGTCACTTGAGTTGGATGGAGTCCTGTGTTCAACAGACGGCCCCGAATAGCGTAGTCAATGGGTGTGGTCACTCAGCGTTGCGATCTATGTTAACGCGTAGACGTATGTCCTCGATGTGTTCCGCCTTTGAATTGGTAAACCAGAACAAGACATCCTATGACGTGGCGAGCACTGCGGTCATGGCGAAAGCCTGGTGCTTGCTTATACACGCAGACGCGTCTCGATAATTATGACGTGGCGAGTAGTATCTGCGAGGCCCTGCCCACTCCAGAGTGTCGTGGTGGCGGCCCAGGACATCGGGCGGCGGCAGGCGTATGGATCCCGCGGGCAGGGCTTCGAACTCAACGTTTGGTGGTTGGTGGTTGCCCGCGACGATCGGCGCAACAGCTGGCGCGTTGTCACCTGGCTGTAGTGGCGCAACTTGAGATTGAAAGCAATAGTCAAAACCCGCCACTCCATCATATTATAGTTTCAAGCACTTAGGTCCAGACCGTTTCAACACGAGTTTAATCGTTTCAACTTGCACCGACTTATACCGGGCGGCTTCACGGTGGTGGTCACGGAACGGTGCGCGGCGGCGGGTAGGTGCTTGACGTAGCGGCGCACGTTGATTTACAAGCACAGTGTGAAGGTGGTTCGTCATGACGTTTTAGCTTCAAGCGCTGAAATCAGGCGAGGTCAATCCAGGGTCAATGCTGTAAGTCATAAGTTGGAATTGTAATGGACATTTGAAAGCGGTTCATCGTATTTCAGCTTCACACGCTGAAACGAAGCGCGGCCGACTCAGCGAGGGTCAACCTGTGGTAAACCTGAAGATATAACCTGCACGACCGCCTTACCTGGAAGCGGTCGTGCGCGTCCTTCTTCTCGTCAAAGTCCAGCGTGACGCCATGTTTCTTCTCGAGAGATCCGGCCTGAGCGGCGGCGGGCGCGTGCTTGTTGTAGCGGCGCCAGCAAAACTTGAAAACAGTTAGTCACAATTTAGTTTTTCGCGAAATGTTGCAGGTGCTTTAAACACGGGTTGCATCTATTCAACCTGCACCCTTACCATGAAGCGGTCGTGCGCGGCTTTCTTCTCGTCGTAGTCCATCGTGGCGGCACGTGGAGTAGCTGATATTGTTGATATTGATATTGAAAGCAACGCTTTAAAGCAGTTTATCATTTCTAGTTTCAATCGCTGCTACAGGCGCTTTCAACACGGGGTTCAGCTGGGTTCAACCCAGGGGCTTACACTCGTCCACATCGCAGCTTAACATGTGCCGTTTGTCAGTGACTCAACCCCGCTTATACCCAGATGGTGCTTGCGTTGAGCCGAAACGTGAGCCGAAACATGGACGAGTGTGGGCCCCTGGCCTTCAACCTGCACCGCCCTGCCGTGTATGGCGCAGGTGCTGACGTGGCTTCCGAGGAGCGGCGACGGGGAGCGCGCCGCCATGTCGGCCGCCGCGGCGGCTACGAGCGGCACCGAACATGGTCGCGAGAACCACCGAGGCTGGCGCGAGGCTTGCTATCATGTCCGCTGCTCGCTCGTCAGGCGTTGGGGGTTGGGGATGTGCGCGTCGCCGTCGGAACGCTGCGGGTGAGGTTGGGGCTGGGGGCGAAGCTCAGTTGTTGTTGTTGTTTTTGGAGGCGGCGGAGTGTGGCGATGTCGGGCGGTGGAGCGAAAGCGGGGATGCGCTGCAACCGCGACGCGCTGGTAGGCGTCAGTGATGCGCCTAAGAGCGCGCACTTCGGCAGCAGCGGCTCGCAGCCGCATCCAACAGTCAACGAATATCAGGCAGGCGTCGCGCCGCTGGGGGGGGCGAGCCTCGAGTCGCTCACTGAATAAAACAACAGGAAAACGAGCGCCGGGCTACCCAGGGAGGCACGGATCGATATCGGTACGACGGAGCGCGGGTGGGAACGTGTTGGGTGGGGCTCGGGACGCGGCGGCGGTATCACCTCTCTCGGTTCGCGGAAACCTCGGCAGTGGTGGCTTGCGGCAGCGGTGCGAAGCAGAATGTCCTTTCGAAGTGACCTTTCGAGGGCTTGCTCCCACTCCAGGGGGTGTCGTTGCTTTTAGATTGACTGTCAGACTACGAGGTAGAGCTACGAGTAGCTCTACCCGAGCTTCCGAACTGATAAACAGGGTTGTCTCTGAGCCTCTCCAGATTCAGTCCCGCTCCAAGAGCAATCCCAATTCTGAGGTCACGCAAGCGTCGCCGCCGCCACACCGCGCGCAAACGGCGACCCGCGCGCTCGGCATAATCTCTACACCGGCGAATCTCATCACCCACACTGTCGCGACTATGGCGGGAAGCGCCTCGACTGCCGCCGGCCTGGGGGGGCTCCGCGGGGCCGCCGCCCTCTCGGACTCGCCGCTGCTGGGGCGGTTGCTGCTGGATCTGCCTGCCGTGTTCGACGCGGAGGTGCTGACGCGGCTGGACTCCACCGCGCGCGCTCTACTCGGACGGTGCGGACAGGCGTGCCGGGTTGGGCCTGGCGCTGGCAGATATTGCGTGCCACGTCAAAGGGTACACTACGACTCGAGAGACGACGACGGTTGAAAGTGCCTTGGATGAAGTGGCAAAACAGTATCCGCCAGACCCTGGCACATGGACGCGGTGCGTCGGTGTCACACGTTGCCGTGCGCGGGTCGAACTGCCGGGGTGAAGCTCGAGGTTCAGAACTTCGTGAGCTCCGTCAAGCTGGTGGCTTGGGTAGGGCCTAGCAGATACTGCTCGCCACGTCCTGGGATGCCCTTCAACTCAACATACGAGGGTTCAAACTGCGTTGTATGACGCGGCGAGCAATATCTGCCTGGCCCTAATTGTGGGCCAAGGCGAAGGGTTGCCCGTGGCGCAACTCTTTCGGTGTAACTGGGCTTCACAACCCGTGTTTGCTCGCTGCTATGGGCGGCCACCTGGCTGTGTTCGTGTGGGCGCGCGAACATGGCTGCCCGTGGAGGGATGAGCTCATTTGTGCAGGCGCCGCTCGGGGCGGGCACCTGGCGGTGTTGCAGTGGGCGCGGGCACACGGCTTTTCTTGGGATCGGTGGACGACCGCAGGGGCCGCCGCGGGCGGGCATCTAGCGGTGCTGCAGTGGGCCCGGGCGCACCGCTGTCCGTGGGACGCTTGGACATGTGCACATGCCGCGGACGGCGGGCACCTCGAGGTGTTGCAGTGGGCGCAGGCTAACGGCTGCCCTTGGGATGGGCGAACCATCGCCGAGATGCTAGCGACAGGGGCAGCGGATGCGCAGGCGACGCTTCAGGCAGAGGGGGTTGTGGATATCGGCCGAGGGATTGCGGCGTCCATGGGGGCGGTGGGGGCGGTGGAGGCGCTCCAGACGTGGAACACATCTTCCTACTCCGGGTTCCTCTTCCTCCTCATCCTCCTCGTCCGTCCCCTCTTTCTCGCCCTCGTCCAGAGCATTCTCGTAGTCCTTGTCAGCGCCCTCCTGCTCCTGTTCGGGAGCCTCATTCACTTCCACGTTCATGGCACCGGGCTGCTAACACACCGCCTCGTCTTCATTTTCTGCAGCTGCTCCCTCCTCCTGCTCCTCGTAATCGCCGTCACCTTCAGAATACTCCTCCGCATCCTCATCCTCTGCCTCCTTCTCCTCTTTTGCATGCGCGTGTGGTGGGAGTGTATGCGGCGGTGGACCACTCGGATGTGGAGGAGTTGGATGCACAGGACTTCGCGGATGCGGCGGAGGTTGGCTCGGAGGTGGCGGTGGTGGACTGGGTGGACTCGGATGCTATAATGAGTGACGCGTGGCTCTCGAAGGTTAACATGGTGGAAAATGGATGCGGTGGTCATGGAGGTTACCTTTTGGCATTTCGATCTATAATCGGTGAATGCTCTACCGTCAGCCATCTTATTAAATGGACATAAATCAATCACCACGCCTTCATCGGTTGTCTTTGTAGATGGTCGCTTACCACATTCATCGCATGAAGCCATCGCTTTTATATATATGATCAGAATTTTTATTCCAAAATTGATTTAATTAAATCAGTTTTGTTTCCTTTAACGGACTTATTTTGTTTTTTGAGGATGTCCTTAAGATCGCCGATAGATTTTCTTTTAAGAGAAACTTCCGTACCAGGTATAGGCACCTGTCAGCCCACCAGCCAGTCAAAACACCATCACCTTGTTCCGAAGGCGAAAGAAATCAAATTGGTTCTGCCGGTCTCACTGCCCACGACGCGCGGCGACCTTCGCACGATGGCGACGTCCGTGACGCCCTTCGCCCCACGCGCCGCCGCTCGCGCCCCCGTCTCGACCTCGTTGTCGTCTCGCGCACTACGCGCGTTCGCTCCAGCTCCGCGCCCCGTCCGTTCAAAGTCCTGCAGAGCCGCGTCGTCATGGGGTCGGGACACCGCCTTCGGGTCCGGGGGCGCGACGGCGACGGCCGGGGCCGCGATGGCACAGGTGGCCAGGGTGGGGGCAGGCGCGGGCGCGGCGGGCGCGGCGGGGGTGGGGGCGGGAGCGAGGGCGGGGGCGGGGGCGGGGGCGAGGGCGGGGGCGAGGGCGGGGACGGGGGCGTCCGCGTCGAGCCGCGGCACGCAGCAATCCTCCTCGGTCTCAGATGCATCCTCGTCCGACATGGATAGCCTTGTCGCTACCTTGGTCGCCGCAGCGGGCGACGCGAACGGGACGGACGCGGACGACGCGCAACGCACAGCTGTCGCGGCCATCGTCGCTGACATTGAGGCGCGCAACGCCGTGGACGCGGCCGCGCGATGCGACCTGACGAGCACCAAATGGAGGTTGCTTTATACCGACTCGGGCGGTAACTCGAGTGGGAAGATTGGGCCATTCGTGGGTGACGTGACGCAGGCAGGGGCTTACACTCGTCCACTTTTCAGCTCAACTTCAGCACCTTGTGTCGGCTGCACACCTCCACTTCTCAGTTTGTCGTCAGCACTTTTCGTGGGCGAGGTTGGGTGTTCAAGTGACAAAACGGCTCAGGTCGAGCTGGGAAGTGGACGCAAGCTTTGGCTTCAACGACCAAAACTGGCTCAGGTTGAGCTGAGACGTGGACGAGTGTAAGCCCCTGGACGCAGGTGTTCGCGGAAGAACAAGGCTCGGGGAAGTATGCCAACATAGTGTCGTTCTTTAACGACAGCGTCGTTATCTCGTTGGAAGCGATAGCAGAGCCAACGAAGGATGATGCTTTGATAGTTACGTTCCTGACAATGGCGGTCAAGGTGGGGTCTGACGGATAGGATCCTACTCGCCACGTCATAGGATGCCACTTAAGTCAAGAAACGAGGGTCTGATTGTGCACGATGACGTGGCAGGCATTATCAATACGGGCCACGTCATCGGACACCACTAAACTCACGAAGGGTCTATAAAATGTGGACGACGACGTGACTGGCATCGGATAATACTCGCCTCGTTATAGGCTGCCACTAAATTCAAGAAACGAGGGTCTCGTATGTGGACGATGACGTGGCAGGCATTATCCTTCAGGCCGTAGGTCAAGGTGCTGGGAGTGACCGTCATTGACAAGCCTTTCCCGGCGGGACGGGCGGGAACTTGGCGCGCGAGTTTTGTCTCGGACGAGTTGCGGGTGCTGCACACGAACGCGAACAACGTGTTCGTGCTCGTGAAGGACGACTAGACGACTAGAGAGCGCACAGCTGGGTGAAGCGTGATCGGGAGGGGGCGTCCATCTGTTGTGACGTGGTCAGTGCGCGTAATTGTGAAGGTGCCGGTGCTTGATTGCATCTGTGTAGCCCTATAGTCTTACCGGTCATAACAAGATGGGAAATCATTGATATACAGCACATTAAATGGGTGTCGGGCATACGCGCATTGCAGTCCAGGATAGCACTAATGCGTCACAGGTCCTTCCCGCTTCCACCGGCGACCCGGGCCCTCCAATCACGGGCCGTGCCTTCCAAGCCGATTCACGTCCCGTGGCCCTCACGCAGCTGTGCTGCGATGTTGTTGGCCACCCCGCGGTCCCGCTTGGCCACCAGTTTGTAGCGGCGCGCGAAGAATTTGAAAGCAAAACTTGAAAGCAGATTATCGTAATTTACATGTAGTGTCGAGCGTTTACTGCCAAGTGCTTTCAACTTGGTTATCATCAGTTCAACCTGCACCGCCCTACCAGCTTGGTCACCGCCCCCACGGCGCCCACGCGTGCCACGCGCCAGCCGTTGTCGCAGGTGAGGCGCCCGCGTCAGAGTGACAAGATATGATATGCTCATCCTATCCACACGATGACAGTATCAATATAGAAACTGACCTTAAGTTGACTGTATCGATACGGAAGATGACCATTAGATGTCAGTATCGGTGTGGGGTATGACAGTATCGATACGGGAGATGACAGTATCGATTTGGGATATCGTGTCACTCTGGCCCGCATTGGTGCCGCGCGACAGAGGGGGCAGGCGCCGCAGCGGTCATCACGGAGCTCATTTAGATTTGCCGCGCGCGTCGCTCGCTTTCTTGGCCGACACGCATGCGTATGTGCGTCCGTGCAGTTGGTTGCTAATGTGTCTGTGAGAATGACAAAGGATACAGAAACTCACACCATACCCAAGGTGCATTATCCAGGTGCACCACTCGCTTTTCTGCTCATCACACTGCAGACTGTTTGCCCATAGTGTACCAGTGGTGTCAACCCCATCGTGTGGCCCCATACACCAAGCAAACACAAAACGCGTCACGGTGCATCACCCGACGTGCCGTTCGCTCATAGTGTACCAGGGTACCCGTACAAGCACCAGGCAGCGGAAACGCGTCTCTGCTCATCACACTGCAGGCCGCCCCGCCACGTGTCACACCCCCACTGGCTGCCCCGCCACCTGTCCCGCCCCCTCTGGCCGACCCGCCACCAGTCACGCCACCACTGACCGCCCCCCAACTGTCACGCCCCCACTGGCGCTTGTCACTTGTCAAGCCACTTGTCACACACCCACTGGACGCCCTGCCACCTGTCGCTTACAGGTACTTCTCGATGGTGCCGGATAGGGTGGCCTTAGGCACGGCACCGATGACGGTGTCGACCTTCTGGCCTCCCTTGAAGGAGGGGCTTACATTCGTCCACTTCTGAGATCAACCTGAGCCGCTACAAGTCACTGTAGCCACAGCAAGCGCCCACTTCTCAGCTCCGGCTGAGACTTTTTTGTATATGAAACTCTCCAAAGATCCCACATGAAGTGCTCACGTCAAGCCGCAAAGTGGCAAGGTGTATCCCACAAAAAGTGCGGAGGTTGAGTTGCAGAGTGGACGAGTGTAAGCCCCTGCCTTGAAGATCATGACGGTGGGGATGGATCGGATGCCGTACTCGGTGGCCACGTTGGGGGACTCGTCGGTGTTCAGCTTCACCGCAAGGAGCTTGCCCGCGTACTCATCCGCGAGCTGATCAACCAGAGGCGCAATCATGCGGCATGGCCCGCACCAAGGCGCCCAAAAGTCAGGGGCTTACACTCGTCCACTTGCAGGCTTAACCTGGAAACCTGAGCCATTTCGTCACCGAAACCACCCTTTGCATCCCGCAAAACTTGCGTACGTTGAGGTGAATGGTGGGCGAGTGTAACCCATAGGCCCCTGCCAGAAGTCCACCAGCACGGGGATCTCGCTCTTCAGCACCATCTCTTCGAACGTATCGTCCGTCACCACTTGCGTCGTACCCGCCTGCGCCTGGGCCGGTCAGATATTTCTCGCCACGTCATATGTTGCCACGTGAATCGAATCACGAGGGGAAAAGACGAGCGTCAAAGACGTGGCAGGCAATATGTGACTGGCCATACCGGCGCCTTGGCGTCCTCCGCGCGCACCACCACACCTCGGCGGGCTGACGGGCGAGAGCTCGGTGCCGCGCGGACCGAGCATCGTGGCTTCCCAGCACTCAGTCGGCTCGATCGGGCTGAGAGGTTCAGCCGGACCGAGGCGGAGGTGGAGGTAACAGCGGCCATTGCGTCCTGCTTGTGTGGATGGCTAGGGTTTAGCGGTCTACTGGACCCAGGAGGAGGAGGTGGTGTGGCGCTGTGAAGGTGGCGAGGCGTGGCTTGGTGTCGTGGCGCCCGAGGAATGCGAGTGGCGGCACTGCAGGTGCGGCGTGAAGATAAGAAAACGGTTGCG
>Ga0307489_10002813_pt1 | contig 11627 bp, 21 predicted proteins | sample SB12metaG_FD_202247 | JGI IMG/M metagenome (GOLD analysis project Ga0307489, IMG submission 202247) | Sea-ice brine microbial communities from Beaufort Sea near Barrow, Alaska, United States - SB 1.2 | ecosystem: Environmental > Aquatic > Marine > Coastal | place: USA: Alaska | collected...
TCCCTCGACGTTGCCTTCGTCAACCTCACCTTCGCGGCAGGGCCTCACACTCCCCCCCCCTTTTCCACCTCAACTTGAGCACCTTTGTGGGATACCAGTACGCTGGGTGGTCAGTTGATGGTCTGTGAAAAAAGCGGCCTCTGGTTTGAGCTGAAAAGTGGACGAGTGTTTAGTAAGGCTCTGCTTGGCGGGCCGCGCGGTGGACCCCAGCTTCATGTCCGCGCCCGAGCTGCGTGTCCCCGCGACCAAGCCCGCCTGGTTCAGCCTCTTCGGCGGTTCCCCCGCCGCCGTGCCCTTCGTGCGCTTCAACCTCACCGTCGCGGGCAGGGGCTTACACTCGTCCACTCCTCAGCTCAACTTGAACCGTTTCTGACACAAAAGCACACCCTAAACACCCCTAATACCCCCTACCAACCCCTAAACACCCCCTAAACACCCCCGAAACGCCCCCTAACTGCAACCCCTGTCACACAGAAGGCGCTCACGTTGAGCTGAAGAGTGGACGAGTGTAAGCCCCTGGTCGTGGGCCTGCTCCCCGAGGACTCCACCATCGGCGACGGCATCGCCGGCGCCCTCACCTCCGCCGTGGCGCTGCTCCCTGTTGGCAGGGCTGCACACCACTCCCCCTTCCGTTCCCCTCAACACAAGCACTTGCGCCACTGTCTCCCACTAATCATCGGACTATCGGAGACGACTCAATTCCCAAGTCGATATCTGTGCCGGAGTACGTCGACCACTCAATATCCCTAGTTTATACCTCGACGGTGCTCAAGTTCAGCTGAAAAGCGAACTTGAGCCGTTGTGTTCCTGAAACTTCTCGAGTTATCCCAGCTTGGTGCTTTGAAGGTGCTCATGTTAAGCTGCCAGCTGGAAAAGGAACTTGAGCAAGCTGTTTTTGCCCCTGTAACAACGGAGTTATCCCAACTGAATACCCGTACCTTGAAGTCGTGCGAGATGTTCAGTTGATGTACCTTGGGCTCCATGATGGTGCGCGGCCCGGGCCGACGGCCGCGCGTCCTATTCCATCACCTGGTACGAGCTGAACGTTGTGGTGCCCACGTTCTACCAGGGCGCGGTCGATACCATCATCAAGGCATGTCCTACACTTGCACCCATTTCACCTGAACTTGAACCGTTCTCGGGCGGCAGTACCGTTAGCCAGCCCGCATCTGACTGTCAATGAGGAGACTCACAGTCACAGTCATGTTGAGCTGAAACGGGAACGAGAGTGAGGCCAGGGATACGGATGCGGCGAGGGTGTACGGGTACACCCATATACCATGAGCAAACGGGTAGGTTGAGCTGAAGCGGGGACGAGATGCCGGGCCCTGCGTGAAGGAGGGGAACATCGACAATCTGACCGAGGAGGAGATCGCGGCTGAGATCGAGGCGCTGACTTCGCTCACGTTCACCCCCTTCCCGTGCACCAACGCCTACGTCGGCCCCTTCTGCAAGGAAATCAGCAGCCCGGTGAGCGTATAAGCCGATCAGCGGACGACCGATGGGCTGATGATGTATAGTCTTTATAGCTCGTGTAAATGATTACTTTGGACCGTGGTCACCGGTGAGATTAGAGGGAAGGGAAAGCGAGGGAGACTTTTGAAGGAAGGTCACCTGAGGATTTTTCAGTATAGTGCGCTTAGAATGGGATATCTTGGGGTGGCAAGTTACAGTACCAGTCAAAGCTAGGGAGGGTAGACATATGTTGCTAATTGTTGATAGCTTGTCCACCAGCGTTGTCTAGAGCTAGAGCTCAAATTTGTAAATATTCAGTAGTGTGCGTGAATGCGTTGGCGTTCAATGTCGCGCCGCAGACGGCGCGGAGAGGCTGTGTGACTTCGATGATATTTTTTCTAACTTGTGTATCATTTGTGTATATTTTACGGCTATTGATACGGTCGACTTGGTCAAAAGCTACAGGGTTCACTTTTACATATCACCTGTCGTCGAAGGAATTGGGCCCTCATGGCCTCGCCGCAGGGCCTGGCAGATACTGCTCACCACGTCATAGGGTGCCATGTAACTCAATACTTGAGGGTTCAAGATGCGTCTCAATGACGTGGCGGGCTATATCCGGCAGGCCCTGGGTTGAGGGTTCCACAAACCCTAAACCCTAGACTTGGCAATGTCTGGCAGGCCCTGCCTTGGAGGAGGAGGCGCTCGCCCCGACCTGGCTATAGCGGCGCAAGTTGAATTTGAAAGCAGAAGTTGAAAGCAGTACATCACACTTCAGTATCAAGTGCTTGGTTGCAGTCGGTTTCAACGTGGCTGTGATAGGGTTAACCTGCGCCGCCCTACCTGGCCGCCGCATTTGCACGCCGCACCGCTCGCCGCGCCATAGCCAAGGGTCTGACAGATATTGCTCGCCGCGTCATAGAATGCCATTTAACTCAAGAAACGAGGGTTGAATATGCGTTTTGATGACGTGGCGGACAATATGTACGTCGTCCCTGCATCCGCCGCCGCGTCGGTATGCACCCCCCGCCCCCCCGACCCCTGCACCCCCCGGCCCCGCCCCCGCCCCCGCCCCCGCCCCCCTGCCCCCGCCCACCTGCCCCCTCCGGCCCCGGCCCCGGCGGCGAAATTCTTCTGATTCGCCAGCCGGTTAGCCACGTTATTCGTGCCCCCAGCCCCCCTGACCCCCCCGCCCCCCCCGGCGGCCTCCCCCGAGAGCGCCCTGCTAATCACCTCTAGAAACGGCGAGGGCTCCGCCATCTCCGTGCGCCCGAATTTCGTGCGCTGCCTCGCACGGCAGAGAAAGATTTGGCGCTTAGCGCGCGTCAGGCCCACGTAAAACAGCCGCACCTCCTCGCCGGGCCTTGCAGATATTGCTCGCCAAGTCATACGATGCCATATAACTCAAGAAACGAGGATTACGGATGCGACGGATGACGTGGTGGGCAATATCTGGCAAGCCCCACCTCCTCGTCGTCCAGCACCTCGGCTCCGTCCCGCCGGGATGGAATCAACCCATCCTCGCACCCGACAATGAAAACCGAGTTGAATTCCAGACCCTTAGAGGCGTGCAAGGTCATCAGTCGCACCGCCTTGTAAGGCCTGGCACACATCCGCCCGCCACGTCATCGACACGCATGTTTCGCCCTGGTGCCTGGTCTGAAAGTAAGTACGTTCAAGTAAGTGGTTTGTTTGGTACATTACCACAACGCGTAATTGAGTTTTGGCCCATGGCAAAAAGGGCCAAATACTACTGGTAGCATCGAAGACTACGGTGAGTAACCTTTACGGACCAGGCACTAGTGTCATGAATCATCTGGCGACGTGGCGAGGAGTGTCTAGCAGGCCGTACCGCCTGGCCGTCGTCGGGGCGGTTCTCAGCGGACATGAGCAGGCTGATGCCCTCCAGGAACGCCGACAAACCCGCGGCGCCGTTGATGGCCACCGGTCGACCCTCGTCACCACCGTCCATTCCACCCCCCACAGGACCACTGTCCACGTCCATTCCACCCCCAGGACCACTGTCCATGTCCACTCCACCCCCAGGACTACTTTCCATGTCCATTCCAACCCCGGGACTAGTAATCATTCCACCTGTGAGACCACTGACCATTTCATCCCAATCACCACCACCAGCACCACCCCCGCTACCGCTACCACTAGCACTACCCGGGGCTGTGAATGGCCCCCCTCCCCGCACCTGGGGCGGGCCTCCAATGCCAGAGCCCTCGTTGTAATCAGGATCCCCCCCTTCCACGTCCAGCACTGGCGCCGGCTGCTTTGTGTAGCGGCGCGAGCTGAATTTGAAAGCAAAGTTTGAAGGCGGTTCATCATGTTCCAGTTTCAAGAGCTTAGATCCAGGCGCTTTCAAACATTGGTTTCATCGGTTCAACGTTCACCGCTTTACCTTGGCGATGGACACTAGCTCCTTGACGTTAGCGATGCGATCCTGACCCTTCTCCTGATCATCGGTCAAGTGCGCTTCGAACCCCGTGGCTTTCACCAGCGCCTCGATCAGCTGCCCCGGATTTGACCCCGGCATGGCGTCCCGCAGGTCGTACATCATCTGGCAGAACTCCGTCACCGCGTTCCCCGCTGCTTTGCCCACCCCCAGGGCCCTCTAATCACTCCGGTTTCAGCTTAACTTCAGCACATTTTAGTGGTCTCAGGTGAAGGTATCAGGAAAAGATCTCCGGTTTCAGCTTAACTCTAGCACCATTGAGTGGACTCAGGTGAAGGTTTCAGGAACAAATCTGCCGTTTCAGCTTAACTCCAGCACCTTTGAGTGGTCTCAGGTGAACGTTTCAGGGACAGATCTTCTCAAGCTGAGCTGACAAGGGAACGATTGGATCACCCTGCCTAGCCCCATCTCCTTGGCCGGCGGCAGCAACGCGAAGTTATCCTCGGCGTTATCCGCCGCAGCGTTATCCACGTTCCCCGCCCACGTACGGCGCAGCAGCGCCAGCCCCATGGTGTAGCGGCGGAAGTTGAAATCGAAAGCAAAACTTGAAAACAGAACATCTTGTTTTAGTTACAAGCGCGTAGTTCCAGGCGCTTTCAACGTAGGTTTCATCGGTCGAACTTGGCACCGCCTTAGGCCCGATTTGATATTGCGATCCGGTCGACCCGCCCCCTCGATTTTGGGCGACTTCAGACGAGTCGGATCGGTTTTTGGGTCATTTTGCCCACACGACGCGGTCTACCTTGGGTCTAGGGTTGCTCGAGAGTGTAGGGTGTATATCAGGGATCATTTTGCCATACAATTTATACGAACTTGCCGATCCGACTCGCCCGCCCCCCCCACTACGATCCAACCCAAAATGTTGACGGGATCTCGGGGTTTAATACGGCTGACCTTACCAGGGGCTGCGGCATGCCGTCCTCATGCGGCAGACTATCAGCCCACACCTGCAGCTTCTCGAGCGTGGTGGGCCCGATCTTGCGCGGCGGTGTGTTGATGATGCGCTGCAGGCTCACGGAGTCGCGCGGATTCTGTAACACCCGCAGGTCAGGGGCTTACACTCGTCCACTTTTCAGCTCAACCTGAGCCGTTTCTGCCACAACGTACACCCTAGACAACCCCCCGATACCCCCATGTCAGCTGCTGAACACCCCCTGAAGAACCCCTGAATGCACCACCTATCCCACAGAAAGCGCTTACGTTGAGCACAAGAGTGGACGAGTGTAAGCCCCTGCCGCAGGTACGCCACGACATCCTTGATTTCCTTGCGGGTGTAAAACGCCGTGTCACCCACCACCACGTGCCAAGGCCAGATGGATACCGCGTGCCGCGTCAAAGTTTGGCGCTTAGACCACGTAGTGTACCGGGTGCACCAGGTTTGAAGTATGCGGTGGTTGACGTGGCGAGTACCGGTACACTATGTGGTGGACGACGTTCAAACCCACCGGTACACAATGAGGTGGATGGGGCATGGCGAGCACAGGTACACTACGCGATGGATGACCTGGCGGGCACCGGTACACCACGCGATGGATGACCTGGCGGGCACCGGTACACCACGCGATGGATGACCTGGCGGGCACCGGTACACCACGCGATGGATGACGTGGCAGGCGTGAGGTCCAGCGCACCCCGCCACGTGCGGCACCCCGGCGCGGATGAACGCCTCCTCCAGGGGCCGCGACTGGATGTGCGTGCGGTACAGCACGGCGATCTCCGACAGCGGCACGCCGCCGGCCGCCCTCTGCTTCGCCTCGCTCTAGCGGCGCAAGTTGAATTTGAAAGCAAAAGTTGAAAGCAGCATATCACATTTTAGTTTCAAATGTTTAGTTCCAGGCGGTTTCAACATGGGTCTTATGGGGTCAACCTGCACCGCCTTACCTCCCGCGCTGCGAAGTCCGCCTCCTCCACCTCGTCCGACGTGGTGTAGCGCCGCAAGTTGAAAATGAAAGCAAACGTTGAAAACATTTTATGATATTAGAGTTTCAAGCGCTGCCACCATAGGCGCTGTTAACACGGATTTTGAAACTGCCAACATGCACCGCCCTACCGTGACCACCACCGCCACGTCCTTACCACCCGGAGGGTAGCGGCGCAAGTTGAAATTCAAAGCAAAACTTGAAAGCAGATTTCAGTTATAACTTACAAGCGCTTAGTTCCAGGCGCTTTCAACGTTAGATTGATAGGGTCAGCCTGCACTGCCTTACCGGGGTCACCGCGTCCAGCTCCAGCGGGCTGCGCGTCTTGCTCTGCCCAATCTGTAGCGGCGCAAGTTGAATTTGAAAGCAAATGTGGGAGGAGGTTGATCATGTTATAGTTTCAAGCGCTTAGTTCTAGGCGCTTTCAAATGGGTTTATTAGGGTCAATCTGCACCGCCCTACCAATCACCGCCAGCGCCGCCTTCACAATCGTGGTGGTGCTTCGGTAGTTTTTGGTCAGCAACACCGTGCCCGCCCTGCCTGTACTGCCGCATCTTGAATCTGAAAGCAAAACTTGACATCAGTTTTATCATCGTTTTGTTTCAAGCGCTGTAACTAAGTAACCGGGGGTGTTCAAGGTTCAACACGGGTTTTATCTTGCACCGCCTCGCCCGTTGAAGTCGGCGTCAAAGCGCGTTCGGATATTGGCCACCTCGGCGCCCCGCCAGCCGTAGATGGCCTGGTCCACGTCACCCACAACGAAAACCTTGTTGTAGCGGCGCAACTTGGATGTGAAAGCAAAGTTTGAAAGCGATTCAATGCATTTTCGTTTCAAGCGCTTAGTTCCAGGCAGTTTCAACTTGAGTTTGATAGGGTCAACCTGCACCGCCCTGCGTTGTTCTGCGGCAGTGCCAGCGTGCGGATCAGCTCGTACTGCGACACGCTCGTGTCCTGAAACTCGTCGACCAGCACATGCCGCCACCTAAGGCCTCACAGGTCTCGCCCGCCGCGTCATCCAACGCGATTTGAACCATGATGTCCTTAGTCAGACGAAAGCACATATTGCCTGCCACGTCATCCAACGACACGTCTTGAACCCTCGTTTCTCTTAAGTTCAATGGTTTCCTATGACACGGCGAGTCATGTCTGGCAGGCCTGCGAGCATATCCGCCAGGCCCTGCCGCCACCGCTGTTGGTAGTGCATGCGCGCCTCGCCGCTGTTCTGCAGCAGCGCCACGGCGTAGCGGCGCAAGTCGAATGTGAAACCAGAATTTAAAAGCAGCTCATTACATTATAGTTTCAAGCGCTGAGTTCCAAGGGCTCTAAATGTGGGCTTGATAGGGTCGACCTGCACCGCCCTACCACGGCGGCGGACAGCAGGTCATCGAAGTCCACGGCGTAGCGGCGCAAGCTGGAATTGAAAGCGAAATTTGACAGCATTGTATCATGATCTAGTTTCAAGCGCTTAGTTCCGGGTGCTTTCAACTTGGGTTTGACAGGGTCAACCTGCACCGCCCTGCCATGGCGTTGGCGTTCCGCAGCTTCGCTTCGTACTTGTCGTACAGCGATGCGAACTCTTTGTTGACAATGGGGTCGTACACGAGCTTCGGGCGGGTCTCCAGCAGCGCCCGAAGCATGCTAATGCCGTTGAGACCGACGGAGTGCACTACCGCGGACTTGGCGGCGGAGATTCGGCCGCGCGCTTGGTTCGTGTCCACCTTTTTTTTGTCCAACTTATCTTGTGGAGATATAAAGTGCTCCAATAGAATCTTGCGGAGCATCGCTTCGGTGTCGGACGTGTCGTAGATGGCAAAGTCGTTGCTTCGGCCGTAGTCCTCCAGCAGGTGGATGTGTTTGCGCAGCATGCGGCAGGCCACCGTGTAGCGGCGCAAGTTGAATTTGAAAGGAAAGTTTGAAACCGTTCATCATATTTCAGTTTCAAGCGCTCAGTTCGAGGCGCTTTCAACGTGGGTTTGATAGGGGCAACCTGAACCGCCTGACCACGGAGTGGAAGGTGCCAGCTGTGATGGCGGCGGCGTTCTCGAAGCCGATGCTGGCCTGCAGGCAGGGGCTTACACTCGTTCACTTTTCAGCTCAACTTGAGCTGTGTCTGACACATAAAAACACCCTACACACCCTACACACCCCCTTCACACGGGCTACTCAACCCTTACGCGCACCCCCTATCCCATAAACATCGCTCAAGTTGAGGAGCTGAGAAGTGAGCGAGTGTAAGCCCCTGCCTGCAGGCGCTCGCGCATCTCGCGCGCCGCCTTGTTGGTGAAGGTGATGCACAGGATCTGCGACGGCGGCACTCCGAGGTGGTTGATGAGGTGCGTCACGCGCCCGACCAGCACGCGCGTCTTGCCGCTGCCGGGCCCCGCCAGTACCTTCAGGAGGGGTCAGTCAGGGGAGGGGGCGCCGCGTCAGGTCCCGCCGCGGACATCTGTACGGCAACAAGCAGGGCGGCGGCAGCGGCAATGGTGTACAGGTGCACTATGAGCATGAGTCAACTGTGAGGGGACGTGTGCAGGCGACAGCGGCGGTGTGCACAAGTGCACAGTGAAGAAAGAGTCACCTTGAGCGGCGCGATGGGCGCGACGATGGCTGCGCGCTGCGACTCGTTCATGCCCTGCAGGTAGGCGGGCAGCGGCCGATGTTCCCATCCACCGTCAGGAGGACCACCACCTTCGCCACCGCCGTTGTTTTCAATTCCTGCGACGGGGGCGGCGGGGGCGCCCGCGCCCGCGCCGTTGGGCGCCATCGCCGACCACTGCGCGGTCAAGTGGCGCGTCTGCTGGTGGTGGGCGAGCCCCCCGGGGCGCGGGAGGCGGCTCGCAGCGGCGGGTGTGTACGGCAAGGGGCGGCTCCCGGCGAGCGCGGGCCGCCCGGGCCCGCCGCTCACCGGATGCCTGCTCAGGGTGCCGCCGCCGCCGCCGCCCACCGGATGCCTGCTCCCCGCGAGTGCTGCGACCGCGCGCGAAACCATGCGGCTCAGCCTCGAGCGCGGGGCCGCCATCGTACACCGTCGGGTGTGGGGGTGACCCGGTGCGGGGGCGCGCGCCACGGCCCCCGTGCCTCGCGCGATGCCGCTCGTCGCTCCGAGCATGAGACGAGCCTCCCCAATCGCGGCTGCTCGGCACCGGCGCTCTGCTAGCGGTCACTTCCCGCGCGTGACGGCACGGCGGCTGTACACGCACACTGCCGACAATCGATGGACAGGACCGCCGCTCGCCAACACGATACAGTTGCGCCGCCGCGCGTGACTTCTGTCACGTTTTCAACGTTGCGTGTTGTGCCGTCTGGCGGTCGCGGTCGCCACTCTCATTTTTTTGGCCGTTGTCGGTTGCCACGTTGAGCTGCTGCAGCCTGTTTTCGGAAGCCTGGTTGTGAGAAAAATATCCGCCATCTCAATATGAAAACCCCCCCTCTATTGGTATCGACGCCCACGTGTTTATTCGTTTTTCCAAGACAGGCAGCGTCACCCATCTGTCCATCACTAGCGCGCCGCACTCCGTCGGCGCGGCGTGGCTAGGCTTTCTTTACCCAAACGGAAGTACACATACAGCTCTTTGGTCTAAACCTGCGCACGAGGCGTCGACGCCGGCCGCATCGTGGGTCACCGGCGGGCAGAAGACCGGAAGTGAGCTTCACGCACTACGCATTCGCGCTATTACGTGGGCACTGGGCGCCGGCCGCGGCGCCGCCGCGCTCTGTCCCTGCTCAGCCCGGCGGCGGCGGGTGCGGAAGGTGCGGCGGGGGCGTCGGCGGGGGCGGGGGTCGCGGCGGGGGCGGCGGGCAGGGGCAGCAGTGGGAGTGGGCATTGCTCGGCGACTTTATTGGTGCTCGAGCATCGCTCCGCCAGTAACAAGACGGCAAGCAGGAACAACCAAGCCAAGGGCGTCGGCGGCGGCGCCGTCGGCAAGGCGGCGGCGCAGCTTCAGAGCGAGAAGGTGGACGGCCGGAGCCACCAAGGTCTGGCTCGCCAGCGCGGTAGGGCCTGCCAGGTATTCCTTGCGTTGTCATAGGACGCCACGTAACCCACGAGACGAGGGTTCAGAATGCCTGTTGATGACGTGGCGGGCAGTACGATTTTGTTCATACTTCATTTTGACCTGCACGGATTCCCCGTCGCTTCCCGTGGCTGACTATTCACCGACGCACTATGTGTTGTGGCCCTGGAGCGCGGTGGTGACGCAGCCGCCGCGCCGCGCCGCCATGAACTTCAGCAGCGTGCGCCGCGCGGCACGCGGCGCCTTGTACACCGTCCAAGAACAAGCAGAAGCAGGTAGGGCCAGCTGCCAGATGTCGCCCGCCACCACTTCATCAACTCGCATTCTGAACACTTGTCTCTTGAGTCATGTGGCATCCTATGACGAGGCGAGCATTGTCCGGCAGGCTCTAGCTTGCGGGAGTGGAGGCCGGGTGGGAGGGGTGGGAGACTACACACGAAGATGTCGGCGCGGCTGGACGCGCAGGGTGACAGGCTGGCGCTGGCCGCGGAGGGGCGCACGCCCGTCACCATGCTGCGCCTAGCGCTTATGGATATCGTCAAGGTGGGCATGTGCCATTTGTAACCTGTGTTTGCGGCGACTGGTTTCAGCAATTCAGAGTTGGAGACAGACGCTTCCGCGTGTATGTGGAGGTAACACGCTTTCGCCATGGCCCGTGCATGGTTCCAGCGATTGAAACTTCAATACGATGAACTGCGTTCAAGTTTTGCTTTCAATTTCAACGTGCGCCTCTACATCGAGGTGAGCGAGGGCAACCCGATGGACAAGTGGCGGCACGTGTGGGTGCTGCCACCGCCGGTAGGGCCGACCACACTTTGCTCGCCACGTCATCGAACGCCTTTAATCCTGATTTAATGAGTTACATGGCATCCTAACACGTGGCGAGCAACATCTGCCAGGCCCATCGCCTCCCGACACCCGTTTTGAACCCTCGATTCTTGAGGTATATGGAATCTTGTGACGTGGCGAGCAACATCTGCCCGGCCCTGGGCGCCGGAGGGCAAGAGCGGCGCCGCAGCTCTGATGGAAAACACACAGCTGGTCAGCGACCTATTGGAGGCCATTTACTTCTCAAAGCGCACGGTAGGCTCTGGCAGATATTGCTCGCCGCGTCATAGGTTGATGCTGAACTCACCAAACGAACGTTCAAATTGTGTATCGAGGACGTGGATAGCAATGTGTGGCAGGCCCTAGCACACGGGGTTGAACCTGGCGGTGGTGGCGCTGAAGCTGGCGGGGGCTGCAGGCGAAGGTGGCGGCGGCGCGCGTGGTTGGGGACGCGGCTGGTGGCGCTGCGGGAAGCGAGGGGGTTTGAGAGACGGCGGGTTCTCTGCACTACAACGCTACCTGTCCTAGCAACTAGACTACAGACTACAGAACGAGACCACAAGTCGAAGCGTGGGCATATGCAGGGCCGAGCGTGTTTCGTGAGGTGCTGGAGGCGAGCGCGACGGCGGCGCGCGTGCCCGGGGACGCGGCTGGTGTTGGGGGGACGATGGGGAGCTGGGGCACTCAGTATGCGTTTATAGCACCACTACGAGTAGCAGGTATAGCAGACAGCGAGGGGGTCAATAAGATAGCAATCAAGCCGCGAAATTACCCGCCGACACGCCGCACCGACGCGTGTAAAAGAGGCTGTCGCCCCCGACCGAGCGCGCGCCGTCAAACCCGCCTCGGCGTGGCCTGGAGTCAAGCCAAGCAGCAGCTCATTCCTCCAAAACCCAAAAGGCAGAGACAGTGGTTTTGCACAGCTCACAGTGAACTGGATAATGGGCCAAA
>Ga0307489_10002814_pt1 | contig 11626 bp, 6 predicted proteins | sample SB12metaG_FD_202247 | JGI IMG/M metagenome (GOLD analysis project Ga0307489, IMG submission 202247) | Sea-ice brine microbial communities from Beaufort Sea near Barrow, Alaska, United States - SB 1.2 | ecosystem: Environmental > Aquatic > Marine > Coastal | place: USA: Alaska | collected 2017-05-06
GACGTGTTCCCCCTCAACATTTTAGATATGAATAAGAAGGATGGCCGACTCAAGTTTAAATCCGATTTTGACAACGTGGGGTCCTTGTATTACGCGGACCAATCAGGGAAGCTGTCCGGGTTGTGCAACTTAAAGAACTATGTCCAGCTATCGGACCCACAGTTTGCGAGCATGTATTACATCAAAGATCAGAGTATAAATCTGTCTAAGAATGAATATCTGGTGGACTTCATATCATTCTATAACTTACCCATTTTGTTTGAATCTCAATTGAGTGAAAACTTAGCCGCCTACGATTATTTCATATCATCTTTACCAGAGAACAGAATCGTTAATACAGTGTACAGTCACGATACCGATAACACTCAAAACACTGTAGAGGAGAACGGTGTTGAAGTATCTTCTATAAAGGACATGTCTACGGTGACTACTCCTGTGTTTACCAGATCGTTCTATCCAGCTATCAGAGTGATCAAGTGGAAGAACATCTATACACCGTCATTCACCAAGTTTGAAGCCGATGCTTATGACACGTTGAAAACCAAACTGAAGTGGGGTACCGTAGAAGAGGTTTATACTAAATATACCACTGGAACTAACACCGGGGAGAATTGGATCGCTAAACTCGTTGAACTAACGTTCGCGTATCTTAAATACGGAAGATCGCTTAAGCCCCTCATCTCAGAAGAGATGGTATCGGTGCAGACGATCCTAGCGAACATCAGTGACAACAAATCGTTGATCAAACTTGACACTACACTTCTTGAAATATCTATAGAGAGCAGTGCCATCGCTCCATACTTATAAATACCTTAAGTGGTTTTTGCTATTTAAATTTTATTTAAAAGTCTAACCGTAGCCTTTAATTTTTTTAATTCAAATAAAAAGATTTTATAAATTAAAACCATCATGTCAAAATTATTAGAATTGGATATTAGTCTAGAAATTTCTGGTATTGATGGCGATGGGACAACTCATACCGTGATAAATAAGGAAGGCAACGTCGTGTCCAGCGTTGTGGGCTCATACGCTATCGTTGGCGACGATGTGTCAAAATACGGATACGTCGATCTCAATAGCTTTCACGATACGAACAGGGCGTTCAGTATCGAGTTTACACTTAGCGACACGAACACAGAGACTAACACGACGTATAACTACATGACCATCGGTAAGAAAACCTACTCTCAGATGTACGACGCCATTACCATCGGTGTTTCAAACGGTAAGGTCGTTGTAGGTGTAATCACACACGACTCCACAATTAAGAGTGTTGCTGAAGTCTCATCCACTGCCACCAACAACTTCACCAACTCCAAGTTTCAGTTCAATTATGATCCCAACCAAACCAGTAAGAACCGCGTTACTTTATATAAGGACACCGAACTCATCTGCACCCTAGGAAATGAGCTCGCAAGCAATGTTGTTAATATACTCGATTTCGTCATCTTCTTCGGAACCACAGGAACCACCAATGAAGTCGGATATAATAACAAGATGGATTTAGCGAAGAACATCATTTTCACCGATAATATCACCATTTACTCGGGATTGACCATGGACACAACGTCCTTCAAGCACATCGGCTTCTCCAACGCCACCAATCACCTAACAGATATATGTAACAACAAATCAACCGAGGTTATTCACGCCATCTTCAGAGCTAACAACAACCTGATTGAAGGCAGCGACATGATAGTTTCACTTAGCAACCTGCACAACGATGGGTTCTCTAACGTGGGTGAATTCGTCTCCAAAAACGCCTCTTTAGATATGAACTTCAAATTCAGCAATCTGGACAAGCTAACCGATACGAACACCTTCTTAAACTACGACATTGAATATTTAGGGAAACCATATAACCTCGTTCCCCCCGACGAAGCTAGAATGTATGTGGATTCAGTAGCTCCAACATTCGAATATAAAATCAATGACATAGGAGCAAGTACTGTAAAATTCACCATCGATACTATAAACGATGGGGCATATTCCTCTGACACTGGAAAGAATTCTTTTACCGATTATAACGTGACGTTTTTCGCTAAATCAAATGATGCTACTGTAGGTTCTTCAATTATAAATGATCCCACGCTTGGTACTATATATGAATTAATTGGATTGGATGATGGTATATATTATGATATATCAGCCACTATAACAGATGCTGCATTTAATACCACAACTAATATCTTACCAGTAGAGATTAATGGGAGTCTTCTGAGACACTATACCAACACTAAAATAAGAACAACGGATATAACCGCCCCCGGGGATTTTACGATGGCTATAGACCCTTCGGAAACGTCGGGATTAACTCACGCGTTTAAGCTCACCAACATGTCCGATAACGCTGTCGTTGATGCCGCCAACCCTATGAAACTATATTACTTAGTATCAGACGTCGCTTTAGCAGACGATGCTACCATTAAGACTAAATTGGTCGAAAAAGGAACGCTTTATACATTCAATACAGATGAGACTACCTACGTTGTTCCGGCGACCAGCACGCTGACGAATGTTGTATCAGGCGATTCAGAAGATATTCAAGCCGATACATACGTATACTTCTATGCGATGCTGAAGGATTCCGACGGCAATATGACACTGGCTAAGACTCTTGAGACTCCTGAGACGACCCTGAGATTCCACGTGGACAATAGTATTGCGTTCGTATCCATGGTATCTGACTTTACAGACAATACGATCGCTTCTGAGGCAAACAGTGTCATCATCGTGTTGCAATCGACGTATAAAGTGGATCCTGTATCGGATTTCAACATCGTCATCAATACTCATGCTGTCGCCGCGCCTGTTATCACCACCGATGATGACATCAATTTCACGATAACGTATGCCCTATCTGCTTTCGATAATTCATTATACGATGCCTACATCAATGCGACCGTCAATCTGGTAGCTTCTCGCCTAGACTCCTCGCCCGTCAGGACCTTCTCCAACAATACCAGTGTTCTACTTCGCGGTTCAAGTGTTCCCAACGTCAGCGGACCATTTGGAACTAGCGCATTTACTGCTATAAATGCCAATGACATTACATCTTTAAATTATTTAGATGTTATCAATCTATTAGCGGCGGACAGTATCATAGCCAAAACGAGTAATGTGGACATGGAGATCAAATTATACGATATGAGCAATGTTATCATCGATGCTGCGACTAAGTCATTTCCGAATGTGAAATATACGGATCTCCCGATTACAATCTCCTTCGATTCTCTACAAGAAGGTTTCGAATACAACATCAAGGTTGATGTGTCGAATGACTTAGGACAAAACTATGCCATCAATTTAGAGTCGAACATCGCGACACCTAATTTTGATCCTATCACGACGCTGTACAATACTGTGGATACCATCATGAATGATAAACCGAGTATTCAGCTATCAGGGCTTGTGGTGAATGATGTGAACTCCGAATACGACATCTATCTCGCTGTTTTATCCGGCGACACCTTTGTATTGAACGATAGTAATATCGATAACTTCTTCTCGAAAACTCCAAACACGAAAAGATTCGAGAACGTGGCTCAGAACACCATAACAAATGTTGTTAATTTGAAAAACGACATGTTAAACGTCGATGGGTTATTCAACGTCGATGGCGTTCCCAAGGCAGTTAAATCGTATGATGGCGCTACAACCGATATTTTCGCTATTCCAATAGATACTGCGAGTCTGACGCTCATCGGTATGGTTAAAGATTATGCCTTCGCTTCTAACCTGGTGACATTCAGCAGCGTTCATAATTACACTTACGGAATTCAAGAAATTTCTCTGTCGAACAACAAAAACCTTACATCGTCGTTCGTCAAATCAGCCGATCAAATGGATATATCTTGGATAACGAATTATCAAACGTCGGCTGATAGAATGTCTCTGGACTTATACACTGACGCGCAGGCTGTCGCGCATACCAATTTCACACAGTGGTCATCTACTATGACGATACCTTCGGGGGTAATCAATGAAACTTTCATAAAAGATAATCTACTGTTGAAACTGGATACCCAGCCTACCGCCGAGACGATCGTGAGTGCTCTACAAATAGATTCAGTCGCCCCTGAGTGGGGTTTTGGAGCCATATCTTCGGTTACTGATAGTTCTATTATTATGAATATTCAATTATCAAACGATGTATCATCTAACGAAAAGATGGAATTCGTGTTTGAGGCGAGTAACGATGGTCAGAATGCCACAGGAGATGATGTGGGCAAGCTTTTAATAACTTCGAATATCATTTTAGACTTTTCGGGTAGCGACACGCAATTGGCAACTCTTTCAGGCTTAAGTCCAGGTTTAGATTATTTCATCAAAGGACAACTGTATGACGTCAATAGTAATGTTGGATCAAAGAAAACATATGTTAAAGATGGAATTGATAAAGGTGTTATTTTCACAACAGATTCTGTACTACCTAAAATTATCAACATTCCCTCAACTACAGTAACGTTATCGAATGTAACGTTTGATGGATTACAAGTAGGTGATGATAACAGTATATATTCATACTATGTAGGTGTGGCTATCAAGAGTGAGGCGGTGACTTTCGATGACTTGGTTAATGCTGAAAGCTTCGGAGCGCAAGTGTTTTCATCTAATGATATTCCAAGAGGCGTTACATCAACTTTTGAGACGACGACTTTTCTTAGAGATATAAACAGTAATCTTATCACCAGTGGGACTGAATATAAGATGCATGTCATCGTGAGAGACGCTGACAATAATGTTGCGAGTTCGAATATTTCATTCATCACCGATTATCCTGTGGACACAACTGGTGTTGTAGATTCTTCAGGAACAGGTGGTGTTCTCACACATTTCTTCAACTATGATCTGGCTTCTCTCAATAATAACATAGGTGCTCCTCACGCGACTACGGCGGGTGTAGGTAGTGTAGCGTTTACAACTGGTTTCGTGGGGTCCAACGCGGTGTTCTTGAACTCTAACGTGGATGATGATCATAGTTTCAAGGTGGATAGTGTTTCCATGTCTAACCACGAGGAATTCTCATACGCGACGTGGTTAAAATCTTACAATACCGATCCTGTGGCGTATAAGTCGCTCTTTTATTATGATGCGACGCATTACCTCAAAGTCAAGGATACTACCATTAGTGCACAGTGGGGAAGCACAGAGAATACCGCAGTAGTTCTAATGGAATATTCTTCGAATGACTGGAATCATTTGGCGATGACTGTCGATACCGTTGTCAGTGGCGACTTAAATGTGTATTGGAATGGATCTAACGTGATGACTGCGAGTGGTGCAACACATCCATCACCGCAACCATTCTTTTACGTCGGTGGTGAATCTACCACAGGCAATAATTTCAAGGGTATTTTGGATGACACGAGGGTGTATAACAGTGTGATCACGGACAGTGATGTTGGTTTGCTATATTCAATTGGTGGTAATGTGTTACAGATTTCATTCGATGACACTGGTGCTCTTTCGTTCGTTGGTGCTGATGGAGATGCCCTCACCGAGGAGCAAATTACAGCGCTCATTGACCCTGACGATACGGCAACTGGTGATGCGTCTATTATCTTTGACGGTGACACCACACTAACACTATCTGATTCACAATTGGCTAGTATGGAAACAATAAATGGAACGCTTACTGAATCGACAGTGTCTTTCTGGATACAACCAACATCGGATACATTCGCGGATAGTAATGTGGTAGTAGACTATTTTGCTACGATTGGATACACTGTGACTATTTTACCGAATGGAACCATACAGTTTGATCTGGTTGATAACACTCCGTTCGAACCCCTTGCATCGTTGACGTCTGCTACTTACTACCAAAAGAATTGGGGTGACTTCTACCGATGGTGGTTTGGTTTCAATATCCCCACCGGTTGGGCGGATGATCTGGTATCTAATGGGGAAGTAACAGAGGGTGTTTATTGGAACTCACCAGAGAACGGATGGATCCCCGGAGATGCTTACGATGTCCACGAAGGCCCTCACACTGTAGTGGCACGTCCGGCTGACTTCACGAGGAAAAATCCTGACACGGCATATTTGTTGATGGTATACAGGCCGAGCGAAGACTTCACGTTGCAGTGGGTGTATAAAGCAGCGGATGATAAGTGGTTAGACTGGACATCCAGCCGAAATACATCCAATTGGCAACTAACCAAGTCTTCTGAAAGTCCTGACGGAGACCCCAATCCGGTAGTTCAAAACGGTGACAAACTTGCGTTCTTTGTAGTAGTGAATAAGGCGGTCACGGAAGGTTTTGCCGGACAAGAAATAAAGGGGGGTTTTGATATCGGTGCAAAAGAGATCGATATAATCCTCTCCTTTCCATCGTTCGACCCCATTAGATCGTTGACGTCGGCTACTTACTACCAAAAGAATTGGGGTGACTTCTACCGATGGTGGTTTGGTTTCAATATCCCCACCGGTTGGGCGGATGATCTGGTATCTAATGGGGAAGTAACAGAGGGTGTTTATTGGAACTCACCAGAGAACGGATGGATCCCCGGAGATGCTTACGATGTCCACGAAGGCCCTCACACTGTAGTGGCACGTCCGGCTGACTTCACGAGGAAAAATCCTGACACGGCATATTTGTTGATGGTATACAGGCCGAGCGAAGACTTCACGTTGCAGTGGGTGTATAAAGCAGCGGATGATAAGTGGTTAGACTGGACATCCAGCCGAAATACATCCAATTGGCAACTAACCAAGTCTTCTGAAAGTCCTGACGGAGACCCCAATCCGGTAGTTCAACACGGTGACAAACTTGCGTTCTTTGTAGTAGTGAATAAGGCGGTCACGGAAGTTTTTGCCGGACAAGAAATAAAGGGGGGTTTTGATATCGGTGATAAAGAGATTGAGATAATCATCTCTTTTCCATAAATCACGAAAGAATGTTCAAAAATGAAAATTTACAACAAAACACATAATTTCTAAACATATTCTATGTGAACACATGATATTAGCTACCATATAACGAATATTACTTAAATCTTTAGCTTCTTACTATATGTATTATTGTATAACATGCTAATCGTTTCGGTCCGACTGGGCACATTCAGTCATGTTTATAATGTGCAGAAAATGCCTAGAGTTCCTAAAGAGTGCAATCTTAATAACAACTTTCCTCAAAATAAAGTTACAATCGTAGACAAACAACAATTGCATTTTTCAGACTGCTGTTTAAATTATCAAGAATATTCATTTGAAAGAACAGTTAAAAAAAGTACAGTTAAAAAAAGTACAGTTAAAAGTTCATTTGAAACTACTCAACATGAAACTACTCAACATGAAACTACTCAACATGAAACTACTCAACATGAAACTATTCAATATGAAAGTACATACAACGTTTTTATCGTGAAATCTGGGCGGAAAGCATGGGGTACAACCTCAATAGATAATGATGATGAGGATAATGATGATGTACAAGAAGGAGAAGGAGAAGAAGCAAATTTAGAGGATGAAATCCTTTGGTGGAACGTTGAAATTTGTTAGTGATCGATCGATCAATCACATTGAAATAAAAAAATGTTCATTGTAGAGTGAAGGAAAATCACAAACTTTTTTTTAACTTATATATTAATAACACAGTATATAATGGGTACTGCAGAAATTCACGAAGCTCATCAGTCTGAATGAGTATATTTTGAAATTTCACGATCAGCTATTTGAAGACTTCGCTAAGATAAAACGATACTACGCTAAACATAAAGGATACAGTAATTTTTATCTACAGGAAATACCCAAGTTCAATGAACTGATGTCGGGTATAAAAGATAAAGGAGAATTCGACAATGTCGTCCAAAGTTTCTTTGAACCAAATTCTTACAGACCGAGTGTTAAAAAAGTAGATGATACTTGGCGTTTTATGGTGAGACTGGTAATGCCGATCCTACTTTTCAAGAAATCGAACTTACATTAGGAACGCCGCTTAACGGTGAGAATGAAATTAAATATGGTGTGAATGATACGGGAATAACATTTTACGAAAGTAAAGCATGGGATTATGCGGGTGTCCAAAATGATTATTCGACAGTCATGAACGGTGATAAAGGGCATGTAAATCCTTACCTTCAATACCAATATGTAACCGAAACAACAGCTGTATTTTGGACATATTCAGGTTCAGCTTCTGCTTTTGCGCTTGGAAAACTCTGTGGAACAAACACAGACTCCACAACATTTGGAGATGCTTCATTGATTGCTAATTATGAATTAGTTTGTGATTTAACTAAACAAACTGCGTAAGGTAATAACGTGTTGGTGAATCCATTGATATCTGTTGGTGAATCTGTTGATGAATATGATTGAGATCAGTGGGGGTCTGAATTTAAATACTTTTATCAATTTGAAATTGGAAGATGATGAAGATGATGAAGATGATGAAGATGAGATCGATGTTGGATCGATGAGATTGATGATGAGAATTTGAGAATTTGAGAATTTGAGAATTGATATTTTTATAGAATGATATGAAAGATATATAGTTATTTTTGATATTTTTGAAATTAGTCAATTAGCAGGACAAAACCCGAACTATTAATATATATATATTTTTGTGATAAAAAAATTAGAACAAATAATGATCTCATACATCATTCCTCGCGACGATCCATATAGACTTTTCGATTATTATATATAAATAACAAGAGAATCCCTTATAAATATATTAGAACCTTCATATACAACCAACTGTAACAAGGCGAAGCCAAATAGTGTGGTATCCAATATAGTTTATCTAATGAATTCATAAACAGTGTCTTGACAGTTATATTGACTTCTCGAAGGATCTCATATGTAAGTCGCGGGGAGTTGCGCAGCCTATATTACGATGAAGATGATGTTGGTACGATGATGAATGGATGATGATGTTGGTACGATGATGAATGGATGATGATGAAGACGATGATCAAGATGATGTTGGAACGATGATGAATGGATGATGATGAAGACGATGATGAAAAAGTAATTTGGTTTTTATATTTGAATATAGAAAGTTTAGGAATCCTCCTGCTAATGAACTAATCGCCCATACCAGACACCAGACCGCCAGACACATATTGAGATATTGAGATATTGTTAGAATGATAGATTGATAGATTGATAGATTGATGATGATGAAATTGATGATGATTATCACTTAAGCATCATTCGTATATTTAAATGTGTATTGAAATCAGATGACTAAAAATCTGGTTGTATTTTTTAATCCGATTATTGTAATACTTAAACGAAACCATGTCCAAACTAAAGGGCAATCGCCTGTAAAAGATAGATTTGCATACAGATCAAAATTGCGATCAACATTAATTCAAACGAGCATTCTGAATGGTTGTATTGACAAACATCATATCATACCTCAACAGTATAAAGATCATGTTGTATTAAAGAAAGTTGAATACAATATTGATTTTTCATATAATATTGAAATGATGGCAAACTCGAAATTCCGCAAACACTGGGCCTTTGAATGTATCCCCGATATTTTAATACATGAGGGAGGGCACGCTAAGTATAATAAATATGTGAAGCAAAATCTGGACGAGATAGATGGTTTTGAATGTGAAGAAGATATCAAATTCAGATTTTGGCTATTTCATATGCACTTGAAACAATCTATAGATAATAATTGCGAGGATATTCCATGGAATTGAACAGCGTCTCATTCGTTATCATTGAACACACTGGGATGCGGTTTTGAAATTATCAATACAATTACACACACTGAATACACGCAACAAACAACCGCTAAAATAGACCAAATAACCATTTTATAGTTAAATTTAAAAAAGTAAAAAAGTAAAACATGAAATAATTTAAACTGTGTTTTTTTAGGGTTTAGGGCACAATAATCTCTACAGAAACAATAATCTCTAAAGAATCAATATACATTGTTCATGATCGATCACTTCAAAAACACTGTCTTCACAGGGGATAACATACCGTTTCCTAAACAAATTCTATAGTGAATATGCGGCTTCAGCGTGAATCCAGTAGGAACCTTATACGACACAGGTTGTCTCACTTTCAACACCGCGTTCCCATCCGCGTCCGATACGGCGACACCCGCATTACCGTATTTATCGTATGCCTTCCAAGGGTTCTGCACCACGATATCATTCGTTCCCTCCGATGCCCAATAGATGACGTTAACACGAGACTTCGTCTTAATTTTGGTGGCGACATTGGCGTTCGCAGGCGTTCTGATCTCTAAAGAATCGCAAGGGAACACCGCGTGCCCCAGGAACGGCAGATAATAATCGCGACTGAATATCTTAAAGAGCGCAGCCAGACCAACTATGACATACACCGCGCGATTCAATTGATGAACATTAGTGAAGTAAGTCAAAACATACGACACGAAATTGAATTTGAATACCCCAATTAAGCCCCAGTTTAGAGCGCCTAATAATATAATAGTGTATAACAGTTTGTCCATCACAAGCTGAAAATAAAGTTCCATTAATTTAATATATATACATTTATTTTTATTGATCTTTATTTTTTTGTTTTCATAAAATATTATTTTTCATTATTAAACTGTCATGAGTATTTATGATTTAAGGAATAATATCAATCAATGGACAAATATAGAGATTTCTATAGATAATGATAATAATAGTATACAATTGTTTGTTAACGGAGAGAAACAAAACTTCCAGCCAGGTTTAAACACAACCGCTGGACCTGATAACAATTTAACCTTGGACGGAGTACAATTAACCAAAAATTCATCATCGAAAATGATCATAGGTGGTAGCAGATCAGGTACTAATAAATTTACTGGAAAGATGGATAAAATAAGTATAACGAATACGAAAAAAAATGCTGCCTCCGCAAAAGCACAGTATAAAAATTTCAAAACAAGACCAAAAGATACTATGTTTAACGTGTCTTTCAATAGCAAAAGTAAAACTGTGTCCGACAGTAGTAAATATAAATCGACTGGAAAACCTGTGAAAGAATCGTTAGGCATCACATACATCGAAGATGTTTCTGAAAATAGAGTTGCCATTGAGGTATCAGGTGGTGACTTCATCGAGATGGAACCTTCAGCCAGTATGAGCGGTGATAATCTGAAGAATACGACGTTTTCCACTTGGATAAAGACACCTAGTGGCTACAATTACAGTGGTTATGAACCCATCTTATCTAGAAACGGTATGTTCTCATTCGGCTTGAATAACGGCCACGCGTCGCTTTTCTTAGGCAAGGATAACCAGCTCGTTCCAGGGACCAACATCACAAGCGATATAACGACATCGTCCGCGGTGGTGACTTCGATAAGCAACATCATGGCCCCTAACAACGAATCTCTGTTATTCGACGCTAATTTTAACACTAACGATGCGTTGGTTACAATACCCGCCACCGCGACGAAGAAATACAGCAGAATAGTCGCTGGGTCTAAATATATAGAGTTAGCGAAGACTGACAAGATAGAATTGGATAAAATGAAATTAATTGGTAAGGATCTATCAAGTTTAACGTTCTCGGGATGGGTGAACTTTGCGTCTTTAAATGATGACGGAATAATATTTGAACGCCCTGATGCTGGTTTGAAACTCTTGGCGGATGCCGCGGGAAGAATAAGTGTTGATTACAAGGTTGTTTA
>Ga0307489_10002815_pt1 | contig 11625 bp, 7 predicted proteins | sample SB12metaG_FD_202247 | JGI IMG/M metagenome (GOLD analysis project Ga0307489, IMG submission 202247) | Sea-ice brine microbial communities from Beaufort Sea near Barrow, Alaska, United States - SB 1.2 | ecosystem: Environmental > Aquatic > Marine > Coastal | place: USA: Alaska | collected 2017-05-06
AATAACGACAATTGCGGGTGCACTCATTCTGGCTGGTTGTGGTGGCGGTGACATCAATTTATCATCTGCTGTAGACAACTCAGTTGGCGATACCAACATTACTAACCCAACACCAACTACACCGATAGATAATTCTATCGAGTTGCCGGGTAAAGCAAGTTCAAGTTTAGCGTTAGAAGTTTCTAGTGTTCTAGGTTTTGATGTTTTAGTTCAAGTACTTGACGGCACCATTACAACAGATACAACATTAGTTGCATCTGCAAATAGTAAAGCGGTTTTCTACGCCATCAGCGGCGGCTTGGAAGTAATGGCAGGTGCTATATTAACTGTAGAGCCTGGTACGGTTTTATTTGGTCAATCAGGTAACGACTATGTTGTTGTTCACCGCGACGCAAAAATCATAGCAGAAGGTACGCAATCGAAACCTATCATCATGACCTCATTACAAGATGTTAAAGGTGAAGAAACTTCAGCGGGTCAATGGGGCGGCATGGTAATATTAGGTAATGCTCCGTCTAACAAATGCCCTTCCGACGGCAGCGAATGTGCACTTCAAATAGAAGGTGTAGGTGAAGGCGCTGTATTTGGTGGTACCGATTGGGAAGATGATTCAGGCGTACTTAAATATGTAGTTGTTAAATATGCCGGTTTTGAAATAGCACCCGACAATGAATTAAACGGTATTACTTTTGGCGGTGTAGGTTCAGGTACTACGGTTGATTACATTCAAGTGCATTCAAATGCCGATGACGGTGTAGAGTTTTTTGGTGGTGCGGTAAACATTAAGCATTTAGTGTTAACGGCTAACCAAGACGACAGCATTGATTGGGACAACGGTTTTAAAGGCATGATGCAACATGTTTATGTAGAGCATGCTAAAAATGCTGGCGTTGCTAACCGCGCCATCGAAGCAGACAACGATGGTTCTACGCCTAACAAAGAGCCGCAATCAAACCCTACCATAGCCAACATGACTATTATTGGTAATAACTTTAATACCGCTGACACAGACTCAGAAGGCATTTATTTGCGTGAAGGTACGGCAGCTAAAATTTTCAATACCGTAGTTACTGGTCCTAGTGAAATGGGCGAGTGTATGGAATTTGAAGGTGGTGATACTTCTTCAGTAACCGTTGATAACGCTAATAGCGGTAAAATTGTGATGCAAAACGTGGTTATGGCCTGTTCAAATGGCGAAAACTTCAAAAACGCCAAAGCATCTGATGGTTCTACCCTACTTGATTTAGCTGCATGGTTCACAGCAGAAACGTCAAACATTATTAGTACGTCAATATTATTAGATGAAAACGGCATTCCAGATGCTAATTCATTGTTGATTGCCGCTGATGCAGGCCAAGATGTAGCGAATACACAAAACGCTTTCTTTGACTCTGTTGACTATATTGGTGCATTTGATGGCAGCACAGACTGGCGTCAGGGATGGGCATTTGGTTTTGGTGGAGGTGTAGTTACCGCACAAGCAGAAGCTCAAGGCTGCCCAACTGGCACTAATGCAATATCCTCATTTAACGGTGTAACCATTACATGTGAAATCAGCGGTACTATTATCAATGATTTAACCCTAACAGCCAATAACGCATACGCATTAAGCGGTCCTGTATTTGTCGGTGAAGATAAAGCAAACTCTGCTACGCTAACGATCGAAGCGGGTACAACAATATTTGGTCGTTCAGGTGGTGATTACTTAGTAGTAAGTCGCGATTCTGAAATTCATGCCAATGGCACAGCGTTAATGCCTGTCACTTTCACATCAAGTCAAGATATGCAAGGCGAAGAAACAGGTGCGGGTCAATGGGGCGGTATTGTTTTATTGGGTAATGCACAATCAAATAAATGTCCAACCGATGGTAGTGACTGTGCCCTTCAAATAGAAGGTGCGGCTGATGGTGCTGTATTTGGCGGAACAGATGATTCAGACAGCTCAGGTACTTTACGCTACGTTGTGGTTAAACACGCTGGTTTCGAAATTGCCCCAGATAACGAATTAAACGGCATTACTTTTGGCGGTGTAGGTTCAGGTACAACGGTTGAATACATCCAAGTACATGAAAATGCTGATGACGGTATCGAATTCTTCGGTGGTGCAGTCAACCTTAAGTATGTTGTGCTTACCTCTAACCAAGACGATAGTGTTGATTGGGATAATGGCTTTCGCGGCAACTTGCAATATGTATTGGTAAAGCATGATCCAGCAAATGGACCTGCTAACCGTGCCATTGAAGCTGACAACGATGGTTCAACACCAAACAAACAACCACAATCAAATCCTACAATTGCCAACATGACAGTTATTGGTAATACGTTTGATACCGCTGATGCCGACTCTGAAGGTGTTTACCTTCGTGAAGGAACGAAAGCGCAACTTCACAACTTTGTAATCACAGGTCCGGCAGGTATGGGTGAGTGTTTTGAAATGGAAGCTGGCTTAACGGTAGACCAAGCCAAATTGGCGGAAACGGTAATGACCAACTCGGTAGTTGCTTGCAGTGAAAGCTTCAAAAATAGTAAAGATTCAAGCGACACAGCATTTGACCTTGCCAATTGGTTCGCAACAATCGATACCAACAACAGTGAAGCCGCCGATATGCCTGCGGTCTTGAACGGTGTATTCACTATTGATACAACAACGCCTAAAGACTTCACAGGAAATAGCTTCTTTGACAATGCTAATCACATTGGCGCAGTGAGTGCTGAAAACGACTGGACTGCAGGTTGGACAGTTGGTCTTGAATAATTATCAGTAAAACTCTTTACCTGCAAAGTGATGGTTGCACTTTTTTGCAACCATCACTTAATCATAAAGATTTCACGCTACTTATTTACAAAACCTGATTACTCATCACGCTTGGTGAACCAAGAAATGGATTAGTAATTCTCTAGAGGTTAACAATGGACATGCCCATGAACAAGCAAGCAAACAGTTATCGCTATAAGCCTTTTATGTTAAGCAACTTAGCTATTGCCGTATTAGCCAGTTTATCATCAATAACAGCGACAGCTGAAGAATCCACCGACATGGTCTATGAACAAGACGTCGCCATGGAAGAAGTTGTAGTAAAAGTGAGCCGCCTAAAAGGTACTGCAAGCGCCATTATTGAAGAACGTAGAAACCAAGCGTTTGTTGCTGATATTTTAGGTGCCGAACAAATTTCACGTACAGGTGATGGCGATGCAGCCGCGGCTTTGCGTCGTGTAACAGGCGTAACCTTGGTGGATGGAAAATTTATTTATGTCCGTGGATTAGGTGAACGCTATTCCAGTACTCAACTTAACGGCGCTTCAGTACCTAGCCCCGACCCAACTCGTACCGTTATTCCATTAGATTTATTTCCGGCCTCTATCATTGAATCCTTGTCCGTACAAAAGTCGTATTCACCGTCAATGCCTGCACATTTTGGTGGTGGTAATGTCGATATTCGCCTTAAATCTATTCCCACTAATTTTCTTTTTAATATGTCAGGCAATCTAGGCGGAAATTCAAATAACTTTGATGATGGTTACACCTATAATGGCGGCAGTGATGATTGGCGTGGACAAGACGACGGCACACGTGCGGCACCACAGGCCTTAACATCGCTTTGGAATAGCCATTCTCCTCTTTCAGATTTAACGCAAACGCAAAATTCAAAAATAGCGGCACAGCTTAATCGTGATTACGATCCAGTGGTTAAAAGCATTGCGCCTGATTTTGGTCTTGACCTTGCCCTTGGCGATCGATTCGAGAGCGGTAAATATCAGTGGGGCTATCTGGCATCATTATCATATGACAATGAATGGCAAGTTAGTGAACAGTATGAAGGTCAAGACTTTCGTAGAAACACAGATGAAACTTGGAGCTTAGTGCGCGGCTTCGATCAAGTCGACACCACTGAGCACTCTGTTAAGTTTTCAGGCATGCTAAACTTAGGGCTTGAGTATGACAGAGACCACCGTCTCGATTACAGTTTAATAGCACTGCGAGATACCGCTGATAAAATTAAAAATAAACTGGGCAATACCAACAACGTATTACTTAGTGATGGTCTACGTGTACGTGACACAGAAGTCAATTACGAAGAGCGGGAAATGATCGCTAATCAGTTTCGCGGTACCCACAATTTCCCTCAGTTATGGAATATTGGCCTAGATTGGAAATATTCTGACGCACGTTCAAGTCGCTATGCTCCGGGCAGTATTTCGACGCGTTACATTCTTAGCGATAGCGATGAAAATGGTCAGTTTGACCTTGTTAACGAAAGTAGTTTGCGTAAAGCCACCACTGCTGCTCGCTATAGTTTTCAAGATTTAGAAGACAACGTAGAGAACTACGGCTTTAATATTTCATTGCCTCTTATGTTCGACAACTCAGAGCTAGAACTGAAAACCGGCGGTGATTTTATCGAAAAATCACGAAACGCTTTTGCACGTAGAATAGATGTAAATACACTGGCGTTTAAAGATATAGACTTAACAGGTCACCAGTTAAATAACATATTAACTGATGATGTTATTTTAAATCATGCGCTGAACGGCAGTGAAACCATTATTCGCGATACGTCTGTTATGGGCGATGATTATCTTTCGGCTCAATTGATAGATGCTTATTATCTTGAAGCCGATTGGTTTATCGACAATACCTGGCGCATTAGCGGCGGTGTTCGTTGGGAAGATTATCGTCAAGTTGTTGCACCTCTGGACCCTGCAACGGGTCAATTTGATTTACCTAACGAGCCCACCGTCGCCGATCTTGAAAAACTCAGTTTTCAAGAAGACGAATGGTATTCGGCATTAGCACTTACCTACGTAATGAATGATGAAGTCCAATTTCGCCTCTCTTACGGTGAAACAACGGTACGTCCTGATATTCGCGAGGTTGCGCCGTCAACGTATTTAGACCCACTAACAGGTTATCCTATTCGTGGCACGGCGGGTATAGAAACCACCGACATCAAAAACTATGATCTGCGCTGGGAATGGTACATGGCAACGGGTGAAAGTTTATCAGTTGGCGTTTTTTACAAAGACATGACTAATCCCATTGAATCGGTACAATCGCCGGGACAAGATGGTCCACCGCTGATCGTTATAGCCAATGCTGATGACGGTGAAGTTTATGGTGTTGAAGTTGAGTTTATGAAAGACTTTAATTTCTTAGGGGATTTTTGGGGATTAAACGGGCAAGACTTCTTTTTGTCAGGAAACGTCACCTTCAGTGACTCAGAAATTAACATTGATACTCAACGTGTTGTTGAACAAACCAAAGTATCGGCCGCTATTACGAACCCTACCAGACGGATGACAGGGCACTCACAATACGTAGTGAATCTTAACTTAGGTTACGATGCACCGAATGGTAACCATTCTGTTAACTTAGCCTATAACGTTTTTGGCGAGCGCATTATCATTCCAGGCATTGAAGAACAAGATGATAAATATGAACAACCTTTTCATTCACTTGATTTGGTTTATACCTATTACCCGACCTACTCTTCTACCGTGAAGTTTAAAGTGCAAAATTTATTGGACGAGCAAAAAGAAATATATTTCTCAGACACCTTGTTTCGCAGTGAAACAAAAGGGATAGGTTTTGATATTTCATTCAAGTGGGACTTTGAATAACCCAACGATTTGAATAACCGAACGAATAATAAATAATCCCATAAAATAGATGAATAAATAAGTGACAACTTATACCAAACGGAGTGGTTATTCATCTATCGAGATCAAAAAAGGTCACTTCGGTGGCCTTTTTAATGCCTACCCATCAATCAAAACCCTCTTTAACTATAAGAAAAATATCATATTTTTGTCATTTAATAAACCTGCAATATTTATGAAACAGAAGTGTCACAAAGTATAACTAAAATACCTCTCATCAAGCATAAAAAATAATAGTGGCTTTTTACCACACGTGTAACAGCCGCTTAACTATTTTGAGTGCTACTACTCATAACTAAAGGTTTTATTATGAATCTATCAAAATTGGCTCTAGCTGGTTTGTTTATTAGTACAAGTGCATTGGTTTTTCCAGCGCTACTACATGCATCTCCGACGGCAGATAAAGCGTTATCTGAGGTTGTTAAAGCAGGTCAACAAATCAATTTATCAGCAAATAAATCTCAACAACGCGTAAATACTATCAGTGAGCAAATTCAAACAAAAGTACAACAATTTAAAACCGTTAACAAAGAAGTAGACGGTTTAAATGTGTACAACCAGCAAATGAATACGCAAATAGATAATCAGTTAAAAGAAATCAGCCAATTAGCCGTATCTATGGAGCAAGTGAGTATTATTGAACGCCAAATATCACCGTTAATGGCCCGCATGATAGACACGTTAGAAACATTTATCTCATTAGATGTAAAGTTCTTACAAGAGGAACGTAGCCAGCGACTTAGCGGTTTAAAAGAAATGATGGCACGTGCTGATGTTGCCATTTCTGAAAAATTTCGCCGGGTACTAGAAGCTTATCAAATTGAAGTTGATTACGGGCGAAGCATCGAGGCCTACAGTGGTTTACTTAGCGTTGACGGCAGCGAAAGAAACGTTGATTTTTTGAGAATAGGCCGTGTAAGTTTTGTGTATCAAACACGTGACGGCCAAAAATTAGGCCTATGGAATAATGAAACGAAATCGTGGCAAGAACTGCCTGCCGAGTACCGTTCAAACATCAATAAAGGATTACGTGTTGCGCGTAAGCAACTGGCCCCTGATTTGATTATTGTGCCTATTGCACAAAATTCTGCTGAATAATTTAAGACCATACGTGCTTCTAAGGAACAATAAAATGAACAAATTAACCAAGCTCATTTCAACGCTTATTTTAATGTCGGTTGTCTCAATAATGACCAACACAGTATTTGCCCAGCAAGCCACCAATTTAGACGAGCTACTGTCTCAACTGCAACAAGGTAAAATAGCGCAAAGCAAGCAAAATAGTATGCGCGAAACAGAATTCAATACTAAAAAAACGCAACAAGACCAATTACTCAAACAAGCTGTTAATACACGCGATGAAGCCATTACGTTAAGTACTGAACTTGAAAGTACCTTTCAAAGCAATGAAATTGACTTAGCCAATAAAACCGACGCGTTAAACAAACGCATGGGTGAGCTTAAAGAGCTTTTTGGCGTATTGCAGCAGGTGGCTGGTGATACTAAAAGTAAATTTCAAACCTCGGTAATTTCAGCGCAAATTGAAGGCCGTGGTCAGTTTTTAGATGAGTTTGCGCAAAGCATGGGTTCTTCATCAAAATTAGCCTCCATTGAAGAAATTGAACGTTTGTGGTTCGAACTGCAACGTGAAATGACGCAAAGTGGCAAAGTACACAAATTTAGTCGTGAAATCGTATTAGCCAATGGTGAAAAAAGTCAAGCTGATGTTATACGTGTCGGTGGATTTAACTTAGTATCGGACGGTAAATACTTAGAATATATCGATGAAACAGGATCGGTAGCTGAACTTATTAGACAACCGTCATCACGTTATTTATCTAGCGCAAACGAATTAAGTACAACGAATTCAGGTGTCGTGCAATTTGCACTAGACCCAACCGGTGGTTCAATTCTCGGCTTACTTGTACAAGCGCCTGATATACAAGAGCGTATTGAGCAAGGTGGCACTGTGGGTTACGTTATTTTAGTGATAGGGTTAATCGGGCTATTAATCGCAATAGAGCGATTTATCACCTTATTCTTAATCGGCAATAAAGTGAACCGTCAACTCAAAGCTGATGTTGCCTCACAAGATAATCCGTTAGGCCGAGTTATGTTGGTAAAAGACAACAACAGCCGCGCTGATACTGAAACCCTAGAATTAAAACTATCGGAATGTATTTTAAAAGAAGTGCCGGTATTAACCACTCGCTTGACCTTCATCAAAATAATATCGGTAGTCGCTCCGCTCATCGGCTTATTGGGTACGGTTACCGGTATGATAAATACCTTCCAGGCCATTACCTTATTCGGTACCGGCGACCCTAAACTCATGGCGGGTGGTATTTCTCAAGCCTTAGTCACCACTGTACTTGGTTTAGTTGTTGCCATTCCAATGGTGTTTATTTCCACTATTCTCAATACCCGCAGTCGCGGCATCATCAACATTCTGCAGCAACAAAGTGCTGGCATTGTGGCGGAACGCGCCGAACGAACTGAGAACGCAGAGCAAGGAGCATAAATCATGATCATATTTATCGAAATGATGAATAGCATTCGTGAATTTCTCGATACTGGCGGCCAAGTGTTGGTCGTCATCGCGGGTGTTATTTGTTTGATGTGGTTGCTTATTTTCGAACGACTATTTTTTTACTTACGCAGCTATAAAAGCGTAAAGAAAAACATTATTGACAGTTGGCTTGACCGACATGAACGCAAGTCATGGAATGCCGAACAAATTCGCACAGCCTACGTTTCTCGCGCAACAGAAATGCTAAATGAAAATGTGACCCTGATCCAAAGCTTAGTCGTGCTATGTCCGCTGCTGGGTTTAATGGGAACCGTAACGGGAATGATTGAAGTTTTTGACGTTATGGCTATTTCAGGCAGCGGCAATGCTCGTTCAATGGCTTCTGGTGTATCGCGTGCAACCATACCAACCATGGCTGGCATGGTTGGCTCATTATCAGGTGTGTTTGTGGTTACTTGGTTACAACGTAAGGCCAAACGCCGTACTGAGCAGTTAGAAGATAGTCTTCCCATGGCACACTAACACACATAAATAACAACTAAATTCGTAAAGAACTAGGATAACGATCATGCGTTCTCAACTATCAAAAATATTACAAGAGCAAGAAGAAGCCGAAGAAATTAACATGACCCCTATGTTAGATGTTGTTTTCATTCTGTTAATTTTCTTTATTGTTACCGCTTCATTTGTCAAAGAAGCAGGTATCGAAGTCAACCGACCTGAAGCGGCTACTGCCGTGAAAAAAGAGCGAGCCAATATATTAGTGGCTATTAGCGATAAAGGCGACGTTTGGATCAATAAACGTCGTGTAGATGTACGTGCTGTTCAAGCAAATATTGAACGCCTAAAAGCTGAAAATCCTCAAGGCACTGTTGTTATACAAGCGGATAAAAAAGCGACGACCGACATTCTGATCAAGGTAATGGATTCAGCACGTGCCGCTGGTGTTTATGATGTATCCATTGCGGCGCAAGAGGGCTAATCATGGTTAACAAAAGTACACGCTACTTAATGGGCTTGGCCTTTGCCGTTGTCATGACCTTCTTATTGTTATGGAGTATGCAGTCTTTAATTAGCGGCGGTAATAAGGCGTTAACAGAAGCTCCGCGTGGCAACGTACTTGAATTTATTCGCCTTAAAAAAGAACAAAACTTAACAAAAAAAGAGCGTAAACCCCAAAAACCCGCAGAACCAAAAAAGCCACCTCCAACAATGCAACCACCCCAAGTGCAACAGGCCAACCCTAATGAAAATATGGTAAACACAAGTTTTTCAGCCAACATTGTTTCTGACATTGGATTGTCGGGTGGTCTGAGTTTAGACAGCGGTGATGGCGACTATTTGCCCATTGTTAAGGTAGCACCTATTTATCCTCGTCGCGCTCAATCGCGCGGTATTGAAGGGTATGTGATCGTTGAGTTTATCGTCACCAAAAACGGTTCGGTACGTGAAGCCATAGTGATTAAAGCAGAGCCTGAAGGTATCTTCGATCGAGCGGCAATGGATGCCGCACTAAAATTCAAATACAAACCAAGAGTCGTTGACGGCGTAGCGATGGAAGTGGCTGGTGTACAAAATAAAATTTCGTTCCAAATTGACGAATAAGGCGCAAGTAATGATTAAAAACTTAACACTCTCACTAGTCTCAATAGCAGCTTTATATAGTTCTCCTTGTATACTTTCCACCAGTTTAGGTGGCCAAGTAGCGCATTCGGCAGAGCAAAAGCCCGCCCAAAACGTTAAACAAAAAACGGCCGAGTCCATAAAAGTGCCTGCCATGCGAAATAGAGTTTATTCTCAGCTGGCCAGAGCGCAAAAATTAGCGGATGAAGGTAACGGTTTAGAAGGTTTTGATGTACTTGATGATGTGCAAGACAGAATCGATACCTTGAATAGTTACGAACGTGCCATGTTGTGGAATTTTTATGGTTTTATGTATTATGGCAACGACGACGTGGCCTCGGCCATTGACAGTTTCAAGCGTGTTGTTAACGAAAAAGCTATACCACTTTCATTACGTGTATCAACGCTATATTCAATGTCTCAGTTATTTATGCAGCAACAAAATTATGAGCAAACATTAGACTACTTGACCCAATGGCAAGCGTTAAATAGCAAACCACTAACGAGCAACCAACACGTTATGTTTGCACAAGCATATTATCAAAATAAAGAATACCCTCAGTCGTTAACACATGTATCAAACGCAATCGAACTGGCGGAAAGCACAAAGGATATTCCTAAAGAAAACTGGCTCATTTTACAACGTGCTAATTACTTTGAATTAAAACAACCTAAAGACGTTAGCAACGTGTTAGAAAGCTTGGTTCGATATTATGATAAACCTAAATATTGGATACAACTGGGCGGTATGTACGGCGAAATAGGCGAAGAAAGCAAACAACTCGCCGTTATGGAAAGTGCATGGCATGCGGGTTATATCACAGAATCAGCTAACATTATTAACCTAGCCCAATTATACCTATATCATAATGTGCCTTATAAAACGGCAACATTGCTTTGGGAGGCTATGGAGAGCGGAACCATATTCGCTGACGAACGAAATTTAGATATGTTGGCACAAGCATATCTCGCAGCAAAAAATGACGACAATGCTATTCCTGTTCTCATAAGAGCATCGACTATTGCCGACACAGGTAAATTTGATGCTTCTTTAGCTCAAGCATATTTGAACCTTGAACAATGGCAGTTAGCTTCTGACTCGGCAGACCAAGCGATTAAACGAGGTGGTATAGAAAGGCTTGGAAATATGTACCTAATAAAAGGCATGGCATTTTTTAATTTAGCGCGTTTTGACGAATCTTTATCAGCTTTTGCACAAGCGCAAAAACTGCCAGAATCTGAAAAAACAGCTAAACAATGGTATAACTATGTTGAACGGGAACAAGGCGTACAGCAAAGGCTGGCAATGCTAAATAAAATATAATTGTGATTTGTAATTACATGAAAATATGTACGAAATAACTTGTACAGTTTCATTGGACAATCACAATATAACGACCCCCTTTTCCTGCAAGAAAGGTCAAGGGTGTCAAAGGTTACTTTTGAACGACACTAATTTGTGCAAACTGATTATAATCATAATATTGATAATATACACTTCTAACGTCAGGCTTATCAAAACTGCTGTTATTAAATGTAATGAGTCGACCGCCCCCCGTGGTGGTTTTGTACTCGTTCAGACTTAACGGGGTATTGGCAAAAAATCATCCTCAATATACATCTGTTTTCATCTATAGCTTAACGTCCGCTATCATGAAGCTGCTTGTGTAATGAAGTTGTTCAGCCATGTCCGGTGTAGCTTAAAACATACAAAAATTTTCAGTATAAATTATCAAATGCTAAGGTCTTCAGTCTAGCATAAGTGAATATTCAGATACGAGTCGCCAACAGCAGCTATGAGCTTGAAGCCGTCG
>Ga0307489_10002816_pt1 | contig 11623 bp, 20 predicted proteins | sample SB12metaG_FD_202247 | JGI IMG/M metagenome (GOLD analysis project Ga0307489, IMG submission 202247) | Sea-ice brine microbial communities from Beaufort Sea near Barrow, Alaska, United States - SB 1.2 | ecosystem: Environmental > Aquatic > Marine > Coastal | place: USA: Alaska | collected...
CTCAACCCTGTACGTGTATTGCGTGATTTCAGTGACAAAGACGTCGCAGGTTGAGCTGAGAAGTGGAAGCCTCTAGTGGCCAGGCCCTGCTATACATGTCGAACTAGGCTAATGTTAGCGATGGGGGAGGGTTAAACTAAGCTATTTTAAGCTAGTTTAGGGGCTAGTGGTTAGTGGTTAGTGGTTAGTGGTCAGGGGACTACAGTGGGTTGGTCAAATAGGGGGGCCAAAACTAAGCTAGTTTGGGCTAGTTTAGGGGCTAGTGCTTAGTAGGCTAGTTTAGGGGCGACAGGTATAGGCCCTGCCGCTGAGCCGGCGGTGGATCAGCCTGCGCCGGATGAAGTCCAGGCGGCCGAGGAGCAGGGTGTTACACTCGTCCACTTTTCGGCTCAACGTAAGCGCTTTCTATGGGATAGGGGGTGGATTTGGGAATTGTTTAGGATGTGTTTAGGGGGTGTCAGGGGGTATCATGGGATTTACAGGGTGTTTTTGAGTGAGAAACGGCTCAGGTCGAGCTGAAAAGTGGAGGAGTGTAAGCCCCTGCCGAGGAGAAACTTCTTGTGCTCTATGTTACTCCGCCACCTGGCTGTAGCGGCGCATGTTGGATTTGAAAGCAAATATTGAAAGCAGATTGTCGTATTTCACTTTCAAGCGCTCAGTTCCAGGCGCTTCCAACATGGGTTTCATCGGATCAACCTGCACCGCCTGACCTGGCGAACGCGCGGCCCTGCGGCAACTTTTTGAATCGCACTCCGGCGCGCTCGAGCAGCGCGCGCATCCGCCGTGCCTCCTGCCAGGGCCTATTGGGGTTTAGGGTTTAGGGTTGAGGGTTTAGGGTTTTAGGGGTTTAGGGTTTAGGAGGTTGAGCTGGCTGCTCCTTTTCTCACTGTCTTGCGCAAAGCGGTAAGCGTGCACAGGTGCACTGGTACACCATACTCAAACAGTCGGATTGAGCTTAAAACGGGACACCGTGTGAAGAACCTGCATTCACCAGAGTCATCTACTTGGGCATGGGTGGGTGGGTGTGGGTACGCGTACGCTGGTGCACTGTAGGCAAAGAGTCAGGTGCTCGCTGTGAAGGAAAGCCGTGTAAACCCCCGGAAGATAACCCTGCCTCTTTCCACGCGTCGCGCCAGCGGGAGAGCGCGCCACTCAACTCGCGGTGAGTCATCTTCGCCATAGCCTTGACCAGCTTGCGGCGGGTAGCTTGGCGCTCCGCTACAGCCTCAGCCTAGGGGCTTACAATCGTTCCGACTTACAATCGTTCCGATTTCAGCTCAACTTGAGCTCTTCTGTCCACCGTGTAACCCAACTTAACTCATGAATGTTTACTGGAGTTGCTCAAGTTCAGCTCTGACCTGAACGAGTGTAAGCCCCTGCCTCAGCCCACCGCTGCCACGCGCCGAGTAATGTGCGGTTGCGGAAGCGGTTGAGCGCTCGCGCCGCGCGGCTCCCAAGGCCTGACATGTATTGCCCGCCACGTCATTGACACGCACCTTAGATGGCATTTCTCGACTTAGATGGGCTCCGATGACGTGGCAAGGGATACCCTCACGGACCTACCGGGTCCGCAGCGCCTTCACCTCCTCGACGTTCTCACCCCAGCGCTGGAACGCGCCATTCAGCTCGCGGTGACTCAGCTTGAACAGCATGCGCTGCACCTTGAAGTAGCGGCGCAACTCGAAATCTAACACGTCCATCAAGATCACGTTACACATGTTAGGACAAATGATAAGGCAAACGGTGGCGAAAACGAAAACATCTGTGTTTCACGTGCTGGAAGCAGGCGCTGACAACACGGGTTCAACAGGTTGCAACTTGCACAACCATGCCTTGAGCTTATTCTCCGCCACCTCGTCCTTCTTACCGGCCCACACCTCGAACGCCTGCGACAGGTGGCGGTGGAACATCCGTCGCATCACTTGCTTCATCTTCCCCCTCACCCCAGGGACTCACGGATAGTTCAAAATGCGTTTAAACACGTGGCGAGCACTGTATGGATAGTGCTCGCCACGGCATAGGATGCCGTTTGACTCAGGCATCGAGGGTTCAAAATGCGTTTGATGACGTGGCGAGCACTATCTACCGTTCCCGAACACATGTTGAACCCTCATTTCCTGAGTTAACCGGCATCCTATGACGTGGCGAGCACTATCCATGAGTCCCCGCCTGAGCCGCGCCTTTTCCTCCGCCAGCCCCTTCCACTTCTCGAACGCCTTCGCCGCCCGATACCAGGGGGTTACACTCGTCCTCTTTTGGCTTCACGTGAGCCTGTTGTTCCTCTTGCTTTTAAGACCTCACAGAGCTAAAATAATTAGCTCTGTGAGGGGGTAAATCCGCCAAACTGGATCGGCCAAACTGGATCGGCCGATTTCTGCCGAACTGCTCGTCGTAAACCGTCGTTTCTTGAGTCAATTTAGGGTGCCTGGTGAAACCGGATCGGCCAAACTGGCTCCGCCGATCTGGCTCGGTGAAAGGGGGTCGGCCATTCTTAAAAGCAAGAGGACTTGTGGGACACGATGGGTGGTGTCATTGGCGAAAACTGCCAAAAGATACTCAGGTCAAGCGAGAAGTGGACGAGTGGAAGCCCCTGCCCGATACAGCACGATCTTGCTCATGACGTGCCGCGCCTTTCGTGCGTCAGCACGCATCTCGGCCCACCTCGAAAACGCCGAAGCCGCCGCCATACTCTTGATGCGGTTCATGGCTTTTCCGACCACCAGGGGCATACACTCGTTCACATTTCGGCTTGACGTCAGCACCTTTGTTAGATGCGTCAGGTGGTTACAGGGTTTCAGTGACATAAGCGGCTCACGTCAAGCTGAGAATAGGCCGATTTCGGTACATCGCCAGGGATAAACGCCCATACAGAGTTGCGGGCAGAGCGTCAGCGCTCCGCGCGGGAAAGCGGGCGCCAGGTTGAATGCCCATACAGACTTGTGGGCAAAGCGTCAGCGCTCGGCGTGGGAAGCGATATACCGAAAACGGCCTATTGGACGAGTGTGTGCACCCTGCCGATTGCCGCCTCCTTGAGGCGGTCGATCTGGCGCTGCGTGCCGCCCACCTCGGTGTAGCGGCGCAAGTTGAATTTGAAAGCGAAAGTTGAAAGCAATATCACAGTTTAGTTTCAAGCGCTTAGTTCCATTCGGTTTCAATCTGGGTTTGATTGGGTCAACCTGCACCGCCCACCTCGGTCAGCTCGCGCTTCAGACGCCGCACCTCCGCCGTGTGCTTCGCCTCCACCCAGGGGCTTACACTCGTCCACTTCTCAGCTCAACTTGAGCCGTGTCTGACACAAGCAAACACCCGACACACCCTAAACACCCCCTTAACACGGGCTACACAACCCCTACGCGCATCCCCTATCCCATACACAGCGCTCAAGTTGAGCCGAAAAGTGGACGAGTGTAAGCCCCTGCCTCCAGCTCCTCGCGCTGCGACGCCAGCTCCCGCGTGAGGGCGTGAACCTGCCGCCGCATCTCCGCGTCCACGGCTGCCTTGTGCTGCGCCGCAGCCGCGGTGCGCCAGGCCGTGAAGGCGGTGACGAGTGAGGCGCCGAGCCAGGACTGCAGCGTGCGCTCCAGCTGTGCGCGGCCCAGCTGTAGCGGCGCAATTTAAATTTGAACCCAGAAGTTGAAAGCAGTGTACCACACTTTAGTTTCAAGCGCTTAGTTCCGGGCGGTTTCAGCTTGGTGTTCATAGGGTCAACCTGCACCGCCTCACCCAGCGCCAGCGCCCGCGCGTGCAAGTGCCGCGACCCAGGGCCTGGCACACATTGACATTACTCAATTACTCGTCACATCATCGAAACGAATGTTGAGCCCTCGTTTATTGAGTTAATCGGCATTCCATGCTGTGGCCTTACCGCAGCCGGTCCACTTCCTTGCGGTAGGGCCTGACAGATACTGCCAGCCACGTCAATAAACATAATTCGCACCCTCTTTTCTTGAGTGAAGTGGCATCCTATGACGTGGCGAGCACTATGCATCGGTCCCTTCTATGCTTGTCAAACTAAGCTAGTGCTGGCGACCGGGGGGGTAAAACTAAGCTAGTTTAAGCTAGTTTAGGGACTAGTGGTTAGTGGGTTAGTGGTTAGTATTGGGACTTACAGTGTCTGAGTAAATTAAGGGGGTCTAAACTAAGCTAGTTTGAGCTCGTTTAGGGGCTAGTGCTTAGTGGGCTAGTTTAGGGGCGACAAGTATATGCATCGGTCCCTGCCTTGCGGAGCACCTCCACCTGCGCGCCGCGCGCGTTGGACCGCACGTGCGCGTTCAGATACTGCGCCTTGGCCAGCACGCCGCCGCCGCGCGCGTCCGCCACGGTGCGCACCAGCTCCTCCTCCCACTTCTGCCCCGTGCGCTTGATGGCTCCCAGCACCTCCTCCTCGTTGTAGCGGCGCAAGTTGAATTTGAAAGCAAAACTTGAAAGCAGGCCATCATATTATACCTTCAAGCGCTTGGTTCCAGGCGGTTTCAACATGGGTTTGATAGGGTCAACCTGCACCGGCTTACCTCGTTGCGGGAGTTGACAGCGCTCAGGATGTCGGTCGCCCCCGGGGAGTCGGGCCTCGACACGGCGTGAGGCGCGTCCCCTTTCAGTCATAGTGTACCGGCACACATCAATACACGGCGCGGGTACCCGGCAGACATGAAGACACGGCACGGCGTCCCCTTTCTCAACTGCTAGGCGTCACAGCCATAGCAGCAAGCTGTGGTAGCCTTCCGGTGGTAGCCAGCGGTGCCTCGTAGCAGTGGCGTGGTCCCTGAAATCACGCATTGCGAGGTATCCCTGCAGAGAGAGGGAGGAGGGGGGAGGAGGAGGAGGCAGACGATGCTGAGGAGGAGACGTGGGGGAGGAGGAAGAGATGGAGGACGAGGACGAAGAGGAGGAGGGGGAGGAGGAGGAGGAGGAGGAGGAGGAGGGGGAAGGAGGAGGATGGGGGATGAGAGAGCACGACGAAAGGTTCCCTTGCCTGAGAGTAAATCTCCGAGAGGTACCCCTCATGCCGCGTGAGGGTGTCGAGGCTGTGCCCCGCGCCGCCCCGCGCGTAGTGCGCCACGTCTGTGAAGGACCCCGCGGAGGAAGAGTAATCTCCGTGCTCCCCCCCTCCACGCAGGTCAGCGGGGACGATAGACAGCGCCGGGCGAGTCATGTCGCCACTTCCCCCGGACAACTGCGATGGCTCCGAGCCTCCACCGCCATCCCCGCCCGTCCTCGACCTCCGCATCGTCCTGTATTCCTGGACCACCGCCGCCGCCGCCTCTCCCACCGCCCCCTCCCCAACAACCTCCAAGTCCTGCGCAGCCTCGCTCCCCGTCGCCTCCGAGACCTTCCCCCTCCCCCGCCTCCTCCACAAGGGGAACCACAACTCTTTCTCGGAAACCGATGGCACGAAAAATGTGTTATTCGAACGGACGTAGATTTGAGGTGCGTGGTGGTGGGGGGGGCTGCGAACCTCCGCACCCCGCGCGCGCTGCGGTGGGAGCGCAGTGCCTGTTGAATGCCCCGCAGATAATGCGGTCCTGCCGATACGCCAGCGCCAAGAAGCGTCCGACTCGTCACCGTCAAGTTGACTTCACCACGTACACGTGTGTATCCGCGACAGCAGTTCCCACACTCGGTGATACCCACGTGGCATATCGTTATCCGTTTTGCGGATAAGTGTGGGATAGTCGTCGTTTATGCGTTCGGATAGCGATAGCGCCCGTTGCTCAAATATGTTCTCAAGCAGCATACCAGAACGACAGCTCTTAGGTTGTGTGATGATAAAGTGGTATAGCACCGTCGGCGCCAAGCCTTTCCTATGCTTAGCCGACGTCGTCATGATCAGAAGCACTACATAAGGCGATGATGATGAAGGCGCGCGCGCGCGCTCGTGTTTGAGATGCGGAGCTCCACGCCGTGGCCGACTGCCGAGTATGACAAAAGTGCGCCAAACAACTTAGACACTTAGTCTGACTTAGTGCCTGCTCGACCAATCCGAAAGCTCCATTTGGACGACTTAGTACTACTTGTTGCGAAGTGTCTAAGTGGTTTCACGCACTTTGTCATACCGAGACGCGCGGTACCGCATCACGGACCGCGTGGTCAACGGCGCGCCGGGTGTGGGCGGCTGAGAGCGGCGAGTGCTTGATGTACCGCACCGGAGACGGCACGACGATAATCTGCAACGAAGCAAGCTGTGCCTCATGGTGTACCGGTGCACGGCTTCGGTCCTTCTTGGGATAAATACACAGGGCGTGGAAATGATGAGGGAACATTCCCGACGAAATCACGGGTTCACCTGTGTATTAGCGTGTACCGGTACTCAATTCCGCGGATTTGAAAAGTGGTGCTCTTTTCTTATTTTCATTCAAATACCAGCGCAAGAGCTATGCGCGGTGTTCACTATACTAATACACCGCCTTTTCTTCCGCCATTTTGCGCAACGTGATATATCAACGCGGCCGCCCTCTCTCCAGCGCCGCAGCCACCCCGCCCTGCCCCTGCCACCCTATCGCACATCCAACGATCCAAGTGCACCAGACCCCGCCAGGTTTGGGGGTTTATAAACCCTGTCCTCGCGCGCCGTCGTCCTAATACGACCGCGGCATAACGCATCGACGACCCGACGCCCCGTCCGATGCACCCACACACCAACCACCAACCACCAACCAACCCAAACCAAACCTCAGGAAACATCCAGAGGTCCAACCCCCACGGCCCCAACTTAAGCGGCGGCGGCCGACACCTCGGTTTAGCGGCGCAAGTTGAATTTGAAAGAAAAACTTGAAAGCAGTTCATCATATTCCAGTGTCAAGCGCTTAATTCCAGGCGCTGTCAGCGTGGGTTTGATAGGGTCAACATGCACCGCCCCGCCTCGGTCTCGGCGATGGCCTCGTACAGCTCACGCACCTTCAGGCCGCACAGGGTCTGGAAGAGACCTGTACCGTTGTTGGAGCCCGGCCCGTTCTGGTACTTGAGCATCTGCTGCGTGATCTCACCGTCGGACAGGGTCTTACACTCCTCAACTTTCCAGCTCAGCGTAAGCGGATGCGTTGGGTAGATTTAGTGACACACCATGAGGAGGAGATGCAGGAGGCGAGTGAGTGCGGGTAATCTATGAGGAGGGGGTGCAAATGTGCGGGTACACTATACGGTGGAGGAGGAGGAGGGGGTGTGCGGGTACACTGCGAGCAGGAGGAGCAGGGTGAGGGGGTTCCGAGGAGACACTACTCAGGTTGAGCCGAAAAGTGGGGGAGTGTCAGTCCCTGCCGTAGAACTTGGTGGACGTGTTGCTGAGGTGGCTCTCCACGTAGATGAGCTCCTCCAGCTTGTCAAACTGCCCGTCCATCTCCAGCACGGACACCTCCTCGCCGTAGAACGTGTCGGGGCCGTAGAAGAACTTGATGCCCGGGGGTAGTGGCGCAAGTTGACATGGAAAGTGACGTTGGAAAGCGGATCATCGTATTTTAGCTTCAAGCGCTTGCGCCGATCGCGGTCAACCCGCAGTCGCAGCTTAGTATCGGGGGCAAAAATCAGAGGATGACACAACGCGCTCGATTGTGCTGCCCCCAACGACAATCAACACCCAGTGGCACCGAGCGTCCTCGGCAGGTGGATGAGGTGAGGGCGGGACGGTGGCGCTGTGGCGGGGGGTGCACGGCAATGGCGGACGGGAATAGCTTGCACCACCCTACCCGGGTAGGAGCACGTGAGCTTGCGGCCGCACGGGATCCAGCTGATGGTGGAGCCCTCGTCGAACAGGTACGGCGCGTCGAAGTCCTTCACACCCTCCTTCATGATCATGCGCACGCGCAGGATCTTGCCCTCGATGTAGTGGCGCAAGTTGAAATTCAAAGCAACGTTCGAAATCGCTTCATCAGTACTGTAGCTTCAAGCGCAAAAATCGAGCGCGGTCAATCCAGGGTCGACCCAGTTTCAACCTGGGGTCTGCCTGGGGTCAACGGGTGTCGACATAGGGTCAACCCGTTGTCAACCTGGGGTCAACCCGGGGTCAACCGGGGTCGACATGGAAACAACCTGGGGTGAAGCTGTACCGCCCCACCTCGTTGTCATCCGGGATGAGCTGCGTGGGCAGCACCTGGATGACCACGTCGGCGTACTGCTTTTGCGGGTCAACGAAGGCGTCGAAGTCGGGCTTGCGCGACTCGATGGAAGCCTTGATTGACTCGAGGGAGTGCCCGCGCTCCTGCATGTCGCGCTGGATCTTCCACGCAAACTTCACGTCCGTCAGCAGGGCCCGACATTATCCATTCCCAAACATTTGAGCGCTTTCCCATGTCGGTGCACTTGAGTATCGGCTAAGTGTACCCGCACGCACTCGCCGCATCCTCCTCCCTGGCTTAATGTTGGTTCAGCTAGAAAGGGAAGGCGAATTAAGTATAGCCTCACACACTCGTCGGATCTTCCTCCCTGGCTTGATGTTGGTCAAGCTGGAAAGGGGAAGGGAAAGGAACGAGTGCCCCCGGCCTTACCGTCGGAGATGTCAAGGTAGATCTTGAAGTCGAACATGTCACGGACGCGCTCGTCAGCAAAGGGGTGGAGGCCCTCCAGGATGAGCACCTCGGTGTACGGCCGGTCAATATTGCTCGCCTCGTGAGCCAACGCAATTTGAACCCTCGTCTCTTGAGGTATAGGAGGAGGAGGAGGAGGAGGATGCGGAGGAAGAAGAGGTGGGGGCAGGAGGAGGAGGGGGGAGAGGAGGAGGATAGGAGGAGGAGGACGAGGAGGGGAAGGAGTGGAGGAGGCGGCGAGCAACGTCTGCCAGGCCCAACCTTGGGGCTCTTGATCTCCTCGGCGGCGTCGAAGACACCGGTGACGTGGTTGTAGATGGGCTTCTGCACCACCTTGCCCTCCTGCAGCGCCTTCGTCTGCTCGTACATCAGGTCTGAAGCGCGAGGCGAGAGAGTGGCGAGAAAGGATGAAGTAAAGTCAGTGGTCCGTTGATTGTTTTGATTGCCTTGTGTGGGTTGGGTTGGCCCGTCGTGTGCTCGCGTCGCTTGGCGCGGAGTGGCTGGCTCCGTTCCGATTCGCTGCACCTCGCGTCGCATGGTGCGGATAGCTATGGCGGGCAGCCGAGGCGCAAGGGTTGGGTGTGTCTGTGACAGCCGAAGATAGTGCCCGCGGAGCATGAATCGACTTATCCAGAACCAAGGAACCCGACAGCGGCACCTCCCTCGCCACCCCGGTCGGCCCGCTGCCACCGTTAGGGGCATCATACAGGCTCTCTCCGCCCGCTTCCCCCTCGTGGCTCCCGCCGCTAAGCGCTGCGCTTACCGCGCGCGCCTCCGCCCGCAAGGTAAGCAGCACTGCCCGATTCCAAACTCGACGCATATCCACACGATTTATTGGCTGCAACAAATCCTGGAGGAGCGCCCCGGGCGGGCGTGGCGGGGCGTGGCAGGAGGGCGGGGGAGTGGGGGCGGTCCCAACACGCCCGTCCCCAAGCTATCCCAGCCCCCCCTCCGTGCCCCAGAGGCCCCCGGCCCACCGCACCCCGTGCATTTCGCAGCACCACTCACCACCCCAACCCTCCGACCTGCGCCCCAGTCTAATAGACCATGAAAAAACCGGGACGAGAGAAGCCCTAGGAATATCCCATTTTCCCGGACTCCCAGGAAACACGGCAGCGCCGCGGGACGAACCCTGCGACGCCACCCGCCCCCCCTGCGCCCTCCGAGGGGCATGTCACGGAACCGTCCCGGGGGCGCACCGAAGTTCTGCTCCTTGAGGTTGAGCGCAGTGAGCCCTGACGTCTTGCGCCCGGCGCGGTCGTTCAGGTGGTAATCATCCAGGCACAGCACGGTGGTCGTGTCGGAGATGAGAGTGTTCGACTCCGGGTTGCCGCCCTCGGGCGCCGACGCCTTGCCGCCGAACAGAGACGTCATGCGCCGCATGAACGTGCTCTTGCCGCACCCGGAGTCCGCCGCGAGCCCGATGATAACGGGGCCGTCGCGCCCCGCACGGGTGACGATCGTCTTGCGGGATGCCTTCGCCTGCACCGGCGCCTTCGCGGACACGACGCGCGAGCCCGCCATGGACTTGCGCGCGGCGAGCGGCTGTGCGCACACAGCGGACATGGTCATGGCGGCCATATTTGGTGTGTGTTTATGACGACGACGTCGACGGGCGGTGTCTGTGTACTCGCCGGGACTCCGCGTGATTTCGGATAGCTCGAGAAAACGAGCGTCGTTTTGCGAGATAAGACAGTGAATTCATTGCCACGGTGGCATGCCCCCCACCGGATCTGCGCATGTGCTAGCGTGCCGGCGGATCCGCACCAATTTTGCGTTATTTTCCAAGAAATTGGCGGCATCCCCTGCATCTGCGCGGACGCCCTGTCCAGCGCCGTGAACGCGTCGTTGTAATTCATTTTGTCAGCGACGTACGTAGCTTCCCATAGTTCCACGACCTTCGCTGCGGGCGGCCCACTGGCTATCCCCACATTTTTGGGCAGAAGGGCGTGTGGAGGGTTCAAGGGTGGGGTGCGGACAATTCTTGTCCTCTGCTCCGGTTGTTCGTCCTCTCTGCGCGCACGCGTCGTTGCACCTCGCGCGTGTGTTGAGGATGGGAGGGCGCGGCAGCGGCGGCGCCTCAGGGTCGGGCGGCGGGCGAGGCGGCGGGCGAGGCGGCGGGCGCGGCGGCGGGCACGGCGGGGGCGCGGCGGAGGGCACTGCGAAGTCGGCTGGTGATGGTGGGTCGGCAGCGGCAGCGGCAGCCGAAGCCTCCCACACCGACGACGAGGAGGAGGAGGAGAAGCTGAAGCGAAAACACAAGGGCGGCGCCAAGGGCGGCATGCGTGTCGCGAAGAGGGCGCGCCCGGAACCCCCTTCGCAACCCGCCACCGTTGAGGAGGAGGAGGAGAAGGAGGAGAAGGAGGCGGAGCAGGAGACTGTGGGGGAGATGATGCGAAAAAAATATGGTAACCCCGAGGCCGCGGCCGACGTCGGCGACGAGGACGACGAGGAAGAGGCGAAGGAGGAGGCGGAGGAGGCGAAGGAGGAGGACGCGGAGGAGGATGACGCAGAGGAGGAGGATGGCGGTGCGGCCAGGGACTTACACTCGTCCACCGTTCAGCCCACCTGAGCTGTCCTGTCTGCCTTTCAAAAACACCCAACGTGTGGGTAGTTGGGTGTCCCACAAAAGTGCTCACGCGAGCTCACGCGAAGCCGACAAGTGGACGAGTGTAAGGCCCTGTGTGCGGCCATCGAGATCGAGGAGGAGGAGGATCCGGTGGAGCTGCTGGTGGCGCAGGGTGTGACCGAGGAGCAGGCGATGGCAGGGCCTGCCGGATATTGCTCGCCAGCGCCTTGGCGCACAACGCTCTGTGAACCCTCGTTTCTTGAGTTGAATGGCACCCTACGATGTGGCGAGCAAGTAGGATCTTGCGGATATGACTCGCCACGTCGTCCAGCGCACTGTGACACCTCGCCTCTTGAGTCGGAATTGCCCACCATGCCGTCCAACGCATTGTGAACCCTCGCCTCTTGAGTCGGATGCTGCCTGCCACGTCGTCCAACGCGCCATCAGCCCCTGTGCATTGAGCTGAATGGCACCATATGACGTGGCGAGCATTATCCACCAGGCCCTACAGATAACGAGACGAGTTGACTCAAGAGCC
>Ga0307489_10002817_pt1 | contig 11623 bp, 16 predicted proteins | sample SB12metaG_FD_202247 | JGI IMG/M metagenome (GOLD analysis project Ga0307489, IMG submission 202247) | Sea-ice brine microbial communities from Beaufort Sea near Barrow, Alaska, United States - SB 1.2 | ecosystem: Environmental > Aquatic > Marine > Coastal | place: USA: Alaska | collected...
ACGCCGCGGTCGTCTCACCGAGAATTCGCGTCCACAGATGATTTGACAGTCTAGATCGATTTAACTCAAGATCCCCAGTCTAAAGCTCCGATACCGATTTCAACACCTCCCAGAACTGCATAGTACAGGTAACCGTGCATGACGAAACCCTACAAAATTTCAGCGCATTCAGCGCGCGAACCGTTTTCTTTTTTATTCCTCTCATCCTTCAATCAACTCATGCCCCCCATGCCGACCTCGACCACACACGCACGCGCACAGAGCGCCACAGCATCGCCCGGTAGCGTCGGGCCGACTCATGAGCGCCGCCGCTCCCGTCGTACCGTCACCACTCGCTCATCCTTCAACAAGCGCGCGTACTTTGGGGCTGCGAACCCACCCTCGGAGCCACCAACAAATTCAGCTTGGTTTTTCTAGGCACACTTCGTCCTTCTCCTCTTCCTCCTCCTCCTCCTCCTCCGCCTCGCTTCAGCCCATGCCCCAAGGTACAAGCTTGGCGCTGGCCGCCCGCGGGCTGTGGCGCCCCTCGGTCGGCCGCGGTTTCAGCAGCGTAGGCGTTGGCATCGGCAGCGGCGTCGGCAGCGGCGTCGGCAGCGGCGGCTTCGGTGGTGGTAACAGCGTCGGAGGTCGCCAACTAAATCAACTTGAGTGCCGGGGGCACACTAGGCACCCCTCCGCATCCCCTGCACCCCAGCACATGCCCCGACTGCGCGGCTTCGCCTCCGCCACCCGCGGGCTCGAGCAGCCCTCACCGGTTGGCGTCGGCGCCCCCGGCGGCGGCGGCGGCGGTCGCGGGGCGCGTACACTCAGTGCGGTCGGGGGTAGGGCGTCGCAGATATCGCCCGTCACGTCTTGCGTCGTCCAACGCATTTTGAACCCCTCGTTACTTGACTCAATAGCAATCATATGATGACGCGGCGAGCAATAGCAACATCTGCTACAGATACGGCATGGCAGATGTTGCCTGTCACGTCGTGTCGTCCAACGCATTGTGGACCCGCGTATTTTTTTAGCTCGATAGCATGCTATTACGTGGCTAGCAAGAGCGAAATCTGCCTCAATATGACCAAGTGCGTGAAACCACTTAGACACTTAGCAACAAGTAGTACTAAGTCGTCCAAATGGAGCGTTCCGACTGGTCGAGCGTGCTCTAAGCAGCACTCAGTAGCATTAAGTCTCCTTGTGTCTAAGTGGTTTCACGCACTTTGTCATAGCATCCCATGACATGGCGAGCAAGAACAACTCTGCCAGGCCCTGGTCGAGGGTAGTTCAGATGCAGCCAACACGTTCCACGTGTTGACCGCCTATGAGCTGGACGGAACCCCACCGCTCGCTGTGACGCCCTTGCGGTCGGGCCCGGCAGACATCGCTCGAATACTCCACGTCATCCAACACAACGTGAACCCCCATTTCTTTAGTTGAACGGCATCCTAAGACATGGAGAGCAATATGAATCTGCCAGGCCCGCCTCCAGACCGCCCATGTTTTCCCAACCCTCTGATACCGCCGCCGAAGATGCCGACGCCGATGATGCATGACGCCACCGCATCTTGTTCACGTGTGTATTGAGAGACATGGCAACAGATGACCAGGCGAGCGATACTGCCAGACCCCATACAGTCAAATGGTATCAGATGACATGGCGAGCCATATCTGCCGGACCCTATTGAGTCAAATGGCAACAGATGACGAGGCGAGCGATATCTGCCAGACTCTGCCGGGGGGCTCGAGCCCCATGTGATGCCTATGCGCCTAGTGCCCGGCGGCGAGGCCAGCGGTAGGGGTGGCGGCGGGGGCGGAGGCGGAGCCTGGTCCGGAGGTGCTGGTGGTAGCAGCCTTGGTGACAAGTTGTGGAAGGAGGTGCGGCACCTGCGAGAGGTGCGCCCCGGTACCAGCCCTGTCCTCGCCGGCGAGCCGTTCGCGCGGAAGGCAGAGCTCTTCGTGTCAGCCCCAGCAGGGTGGGGCGGGGGCGCGGGCAGCGCCGGCACAGTAGGGCGGTGCAGGCTGACCGCTCATCGACCGCGCTTGTTTCAGCGCTTGAAGCTGAAATGTGATGCATGGCTTTCAAATTTCAATCTCAATTTCTACTTGCGCCTCTACAGCACGGTGTTGCGATATGGCGCACCCGCCGCCGCATCCGCTGAACTTGAGAAAAGGGTGGCGGCAAGGACAATTACATGTTGCCCGCCAAATCATCGATAAGTATTTGAACTCTCGTTTCTTGAGGTAAATGGCATGCTATGACGTGGCGTGCAAAATGTGCTGGACCCTAGGTGGCGGGCATGCGGGAAGCCCAACTTGGTTTCGGCCCATCCCACCTCCTCTCCCTGGACGCCGCCACACTTGCCGCCGCCGCCGCCGCCGCCGCTCGCGCCGCCGCGGCCTCCGCAGACGGGTTGCCTGTTCAGGTTAGGCCTGACAGATAATGCCTGCCACGTCACTGTCCACATTTCAGACCCTCGTGTCGTGAGTTATCTGGCATCCTTTGACCTGGCGAGGTCTATTTATCAATCTCTACCATTAGGGAGTCAAATTCGCCGCAGCCGCTGCCGCTGCCGCGGTCGCACCCGCCGAGGTGGCAGCATACACCTCCTTGCTTCGCGAGGCACTCTACACGCATGCCCTAGAGGTAGGGCGGTGCAAGTTGGCAGTATCATCACCCGTGTTGAAAGCGCCTATGGTTTCAGCACGTTAAAGTATGATATCCAGGGGCTTACACTCGTCCACTTTTCAGCTCAACCTAAGCCGTGTTGGTCACACCTCCGCTTATTCCCCTGTCTAATAGACTGGGGGGAAATCATCTATCCAACGTATCCCACAAACTGTGCTTACGTTGAGCCGAATCGTGGACGAGTGTAAGCCCCTAATGATATCACAAACCGCTATTATCGTTTGCATTCAATTTCAGTTTGCGCCCATACATCGAGGTGATGGCTTCGGAGTTCGAGGTATCGCGCGGCGGAACAAGCGGTGTCGTTTTGACAGCGCTGCCAGGAACGCCACGTGGCTCCGCCTTATTGGCCGACGGCGCCGTGTTAGCGCTGCAGCAATATGAACTTACTGTGGTAGGCCTGGCAGAAAGCGAATACCCCAAATTCAAATAAAATTACAGCGTCATTGCTCGCTACGTCATCGGCTTGCGTTTCGAACCATCGTTTCTGGAATTAGAATTTATCCTGTGACGTGGCGTGCAATGTATGCCAGGCCGTACACCGTGGATGTCTCCGCATCGGTGTCTACGCCGCCTCAAGCTCAGATCATAGTGTCTACGTCCCGAGAGTTGCGAAGCGCCTTCACCCTGGTCAGGCGGTGCAGCATGACACTATCAACCCTACGTTGAAAGCGCCTGGAACTATCAACCCTACGTTGAAAGCGCCTGGAACTAATCTCTTGACACTGGAATGTGATGAACCGCTTTCGACTGTTGCTTTCAAATTCAACCTGCGCCGTTACACCCTGGGCCAGATCATGGACAGTCCGCAGTGGGTAAACCCGCCTGAGGGGAAACAGGCAGGGCTTACACTCGTGCACTTCTCAGCTCAACGTAAACACTTTTGTGGGATACGTTGGGTACCTTTTAGTGGATAGATGGGTCATAACTCGTCACAAACTGGATACAAAACGGATCACTGACCAAAATTGACATCACGGCATGGGGGGTTTAGGGTTTACGGTATAGGGTTTAGGCTAAACCCTAAGCCCTGGGGTTGAGCTGAACAGTAGGCGAGTGTAAGCCCCTGGCAACAGGTCGTTGCCATGGGTGGCCCACACATCACGGCATGGGGGGTCTTGAGAACAAGCACTGGACCGACGTTGAATCGACGAATCGAGTCTGTGCGTCTGTACGAGCATTCACCCTGAAGGTAAGTCATGCTCCGATCACGGTTCGAGTGCTTGTTATCAATCACCCTCCTGCCTCATTCACCCTGACGTTACGTCTTGCTCCGATCTGGGTTCGAGTGCTTGTTATCAATGACCATCCTGCCGCATTTGACCTGAGGGTAAGTCTTGCTCCGAACTCGGTTCGAGTGCTTGTTATAAATGACCCTCCTGCCTCATTTACCCTGAAGGTAAGTCATGCTCCGATCTCGGTCCGAGTGCTTGTTATCAATGACCCTTTCGCAAGGGGTCCCTTCGGTACAGCATACCCCAATCCGAGAGCGGCAGAGGGAAAGGGAAAGGCAGCGGGAAAGGCGTTCATGGGGTTTTCACTTCGAAAGGAAAAAACGCGCTCGACACCGATGACGCCGGGACGGTGGGCGAGTCTCGGTCGGAGCTGGGGGGGGAGAGTCTACTGAGCTACCACCGCAAGAGGTACCCCGCGCGGCGCAGTTTATTGGAAGGGGCGGATCCGGCGGCGACAGCGGTATGGCTGGTTCCCCGGGGCGCAGTCGGAGGCGGTCGTTCGTCCCAGATGGCATACCCGGCAGGGGGTTTATTGACAACAGCGTCTCGACCGACGTTGGATCGGTAATGGGACGTGGTTTGACGCTCGTAGTTCGGTCGACCACCACGAGCCGTGTCCGTGCGACTGTACGAGCAATCACCCTTAGGGTGAGTCATGTTTCGATCGCCGTTGTGGACGCTATTCTCAATGACCCTCCTGCCTGGCGCAGCTGTTAGCGCCCGTGGTGAACGTGGGGCAGCTCAGCGCCAAAGACATGGCTGCGGCGGCGGCGGCGGTGGGGCAGCATAGCACGGTGCTTATTGAGTTGGGAAGTCATTCACTTTACGTTCAAACCTCGTGTATTGAGTTGGGACGTTTGCTAAGTTTGGACGTCCGAGTTGGGGCATCATTCAGCACAGATCAGACCCTCGCTTCTCGAGTTCAGTGACATCAGAAGACGTGAAGACTTAGCGAGCACTACCTATTTGACCCTATCCTAGCTCAGACCCTCGCTTCTTGAATTGAGTTCAGTGACTATGAGATGACGTGGCGAGCGCTATCCATCTGACCATATCTTGCGGCGGCGGCGGGCGACGCGGAGGTGCTGCAGCGGCGGGTGTCAGAGATCCGCGCTCTACTGGGTGGGGGTGGTGCAAATCGAGAGCCCTATTGCGTGTTGACATCGCCTCTACGCGGTTCTGGTGAGGGGCAAATGGAGATGGCGCGTAGCGCGGTACGGTCACGATCGTTGAGTTCATAGACCCTCGCCCGTACATTTTTCAGCCTGCCGTGTACGGCAGGCTGATCTACACTATAATGTACATGAGTGACCGTCTATTAGCTCAAGCAAATCCATATCTCCATTTGCCCGCCCCACCAGAACTGCGTGGCTGTTTTGAGCGCTTGAAACTAATCGCTGTCACAAGCGTCAAGCAACGAGGGTGTGCAAATCGGCACATGGCCGGCAGCGTAGCGCTGCACACATATGATGCACTGTTCTCAACTTTTGCTTTCAACTGCAGCTTGCGGCTCTGCAACTGGGGCAGCCCTTCGCGCCGCTCATCACGTTGTCGGATAAGATGCGGCGCCTGATTCCACCTGCCTCGGTAGGAAGGTGCAGGTTGATCCCCGGTTGACCCCCGGTTGATCACAGGTAGACCCCAGATTGACCCAAGGTTGACCCCAGGTTGACCCCAGTTTGAAACCAGGTTGACCTCAGGTTGAAACCAGGTTGACCCCAGGCTGGCCCCGGCTTGCCCCCAGGTGGATTTCAGGTTGACCCAAGGTTGACTCCATGTTGACCGCGCTTGATTTCAGCGATTGAAGCGAAATCGTGATGAACCGCTTTCAAAGTTTGCTTTCAAATTCAACTTGCGCCACTACGCCTGGGGAGGCGCGGGCGCTCCGGGCGAGTGTCGGCGCGTGGGGGGGCTGGCGGAGGGGCCGGCGGTAGTGCCCGCCCCCGCCGCGCCCGCTCCGCGCATCATGCTCGTATCGCGCGGCGGGGCGGTGCAGGTTGACCCTATCAAACCCACGTTCAAAGCGCCTGGAACCATGCGCTTGAAACTAACACATGTCAAACTGCTTTCAAGCTTTGCTTTCAAATCCAACTTGCGCCGCTACAGCGCGGCGGCGGCAGCGGCGGCGGGTTCAAGGCCAAAACCACCACTGCAGCTGCCGCTGCCAATGCCGCTGCCAATGCCAGTCCTGATGCCGCTTCCGTCGCCGCCTCCATTGCTGCTGCCGATGTTGATGTGGATGCCGCTGGTAGGGCCAAGCAGATTACCGCCTGCCACTCTATCCGCCACATGTTAGACCCTGTTTTCACGAGTTGCATGGCATCACGCAACGTGGCGAGCATTATCTGCCAGGCCTTAAACGCCGCCGCTGATATTGCTGCCGCCACCGCTGCCGATGCCGATGCCGCTGCCGACGCCACGGCCTCTGAAGCCTCTAAGAAAGCCTCCAAAAAAATGTCTAAAGCCTCCCAAGCCTCCCAAGCCTCCCAAGCCTCCAAAGCCTCTGAAGTTTCCGATGCTGCTAGTCATGATGCCGCTGTGACCACCGAAGGCAAAACTGAATTGGAATTAGTTACCGACACAGACTCAGACACAGATTCATTGATGTGGAAAGAGACTGAGACGGAAACAGAAACGGAAAGTTATTGCGCTGCCGCGGTAGGGTGGTGCAGGTTGCACCGATGAAACCCATGTTGAAAGCGCCTGGAACTAAGCGCTTGAAGCTATAATATGATGAACCGCCTTCAAACTTTGCTTTCGAATTCATTTTGTGCCGCTACACCGCGGGAGCAAAGATCGTCACGGACGAAGAGAAGTTCCGGGCGAGTCTTTCCAGCGGTGGGGTGGTGCAAGTTGACTCCAGCTTTCACCCAGGTTGACCGTGCTTGGTTTCAGCGATCGCATCATAAATATGTTGAACCGCATTGAACTTTGCTTGTAATTTCAACTTGTGCCGCTACGTAGCGGCGTCGCGCTGGCGCTGGCAGGGTGGGGGGTGCCGCGTCCGTCCGCCGACGCCGTGGCGACCGACCTTGCCGCCGCCACTGTTGTGGTGCTCCCGGCAGGGCCTGACTGTTTGCTCGTAGTGTACCGTTGTGCTCGTACACACTTGCCGCATTCTCCCCCCAGGCCTCACACTCCATCCCATCGCAGCTGGACTTCAGCATTTTTGTCAGCTTAAGCTGAGGAGGTAACGAGTATGCTTGTCGAACTAAGTTAGTGCTAGCGATGGGGGGCGTTAAACTAAGCTAGTTTAAGCTAATTTAGGGGCTAGTGATTAGTGGGTTAGTGGGTTAGTATTGGCGAGCACAGTGGGGTAGTAAAATAAGGGGGGTTGAACTAAGCTAGTTTAAGCTAGTTTAGGGGCTAGTGCTTAGTAGGGTAGTTTAGGGGCGACAAGTATAGTAACGAGTGTTAGGCCTTGCCCCCGGGGTGGGTGGGGCGAGATTGCGGAGGCAGAGATCGCCGGGGCGGAGGCAACGCTGGATGCGCTGTTTCGGCGCGCGGCGCGGGAAGGCTACGACGCAGTGGTAGGGCCTTGCAGATATTGCCCACCACGTCATCGAAACGGGTTTCGAATCCTCGTTCCTTGATTTGAATGGCATCCTTTGGACGTGGCCAGCACAATGAATATCTGTCAGGCCCATTGCCCGCCACATTATTGACACGCTGCTTTGAAGCCTCTATTGTTGAGTTGAAACGCATCCTATTACGTGGCGAGCATTATCTGCCCGGCCTTACGCAGTGGTGTTACACGCGGGCGGTGGCTGGGCTGATGCAGGGGCCAGAAAGGCGGCGGAGACGGCAGGGCCTGGCTGATGATGCTAGCCACGTCACAGGTATCCAGTTAACTCCAGAGACGAGGGTTCGAAGCGCGTTGGATGAAGTGGCGATCAATATCTGCCAGGCCGTAGACGGCGGCCCAGCTCCCCAAACCTCGCTGGGTGGGCGGCGTCAGTTCTTCGGGTAAGTCGGGTGACTGGCGGCGTTTGGCGCTGGAGCTCACCGCACTGAGGCAGGGGGGTTGTTGAGAACGAGCACTCGACCGGCGTTGAACCTCCTCCTGATCCTCCGCAATTATGTATGAGGGGGTTATTGGGGACAAGCAATCGACCGACGTTGCATTTCCTCCTCCTCTTCCGCTCGTCTGTATGAGCATTCACTCTGAAGGCTAGTCTTACACCGATCGGTTCGAGTGCTTGCTCTCAATGACTCTCCTGTGAGGAGCGGTCAGGCGGTGTCGTACCCGGGCCTGGCGCCGGCCGGCACGGTGTTCGTGGGAGTGGGCGGCAGGGGCTTACACTCGTCCACTTGTCGGCTCAACTTGAGTGCTTTGCATGGGATAGGGGGTGCGCATAGGGGTTGTGTAGCCCGTGTCAAGGGGGTGTTAGGGGGTGCTTAGGGTGTGTAGGGTGTCTTTTTGTGACAGACACGGCTCAAGTTGAGCTGAGAGGTGGACGAGTGTAAGCCCCTGGTGGGCGGTCGGGCCCAGTCGGTTGTGGCGGTGGCCAACGCTGATGGGGTGCTCATGGCTGGCGGGAAAAGTGCCAGTGCCGCGGCGGCGGCGGAGGCAGGGGCTTACACCCGTCCACTTCTCAGCTCAACTTGAGCCGTGTCTGACACAAGAAAGTACCCAACACACCCCAAACACCCCCGTACACCCCCTCAATAAGGGCTACACACCCCCTATGCGCACCCCCTACACCATACAAAGCGCTCAAGTTGAGCAAAAATATGGACGAGTGTAAGACCCTGGGCAGAGGTGGAGAGGAGGGTCTCGGCGTCAGGAGGGCAGCATGATGTCTTGGGTTCAGGACACGACGCGGCGGTGACGGCGGTGAGGCTTTCGCCCTGGCCCCCGTGTGGTACGTACTGTTACACTCTGTGGTGGATGACGTTGTGAGTGATGGGTAATGCCCCCTTCATGACGGTTCGCGATGATGTATGAGTGTTTCACAATTCGTATGAGTATTCTGCAGTGACATAGCCCTTCTCCGTTCATCAAATGCCCCCTTTATTGGTACATTGTATGGTTGATGAGCGGCGAGCATTATTTGTACGACCCTGGCACTGGGTGGACGCTGCGCTAGACGCGGCGGAGAACGCGATGGTTGCAATGGTGGCGCTATTGGATGACGTGGCGATCCCGCCGCCGCCGACCCGCATCGTGATCCACCACGATGGCGTCAGCCCCCCGGCAGGGCCTTTCGCAGGCAGTCCCACGAATCTACGAAATTTGGTCGAGACGGGCTCCCACTTTCATATGGCCAATTCGACCAGTCTGCCAGTGCCGATCCCTACACGAATGGTTCGTACGAAAGCTTTCGTATGGGCAAGTCACGTGCGCCCGATCCCTACGTGAATTGCCCATACGACTGCAAAGTGGGAGCCGTATCGACCAAATTTCGTCGATGCGAGGGACTGGCAGGGGTTTGGGGTGGTGCAAGTGTATTCAAGGGCACTAAATCAATCAGTCTAGGAATGAGTGGCCAGGGAGGAGCATGTGTGAGGAGGATGCGGCGAGTGTATACAGGTGCACTACGAGCAATCAGTCAGGGCACGCTTGCACTCCTTACCCTTCTGGGTCCGCCTAATCACAGGCACGCCACGCACCTTGCGGGGCAGTCATGTAACTTTTCGAGTTTTTGCCGCATTAAAAATTTGTCAACTCAGTGCAAAAGCGCTCGACGAGAGATTTTCAGCGGACCAGGTTAGAGGTTCAGCGGACCAAAACCCAGGGAGGAGATAGGTTTCAAAGATGCAAAAAACACCCCGATCAACGCCGACCGACCACTGATTGGATCCGATCAACGCCGACCGACCACCGACTAATCGCGATCAAGCATGTCCGTACGTGATCGGTCGGCTGATGTCTCATTATTTCAGATCCACGGATTAGGCGGACCCAGAACCCTCCTCAGTACGACTATATACTTGCGTAAGTTCAGCGAATAGCTTACGTTATGCTGCCACGGAAAGTAGTGTGAGACTCTGCACCCCGGGCTTTGCGGCCGCTGCCGCTGCCGCCGCCGCCGCGCGGTAGGGCGTTGCAGGTTGAATCCGGGTTGTCCGAGATTGTTTTCAGCGCTGGAAGCTGAAATAGGATACACTGCTATCAAGTTTTGCTTTCAATTTCAACTTGTGCCGCTACAGCGCGGGGCGTCGACTGTGTGGACGTCGTCGATATCGCGAGGGAGCCGTTTGCGGCGGTGGGGCGAGTGTTGGGGTGGAGCAAGTCGCGAGGTAGGGGGGTGCAGATTGACCACGGGTTGAACCCTGGACCTACTGCGCTGGGTTTCTGCACTTGGAGCTAGTATCCGATGAACTGCTTTCAGATTTTGTTTTCAAGTTCACCTTGCGCCGCTAGACCGTGGCACGCACCGCCCCGAGCGTGGGATGTGGTGGCCGCTATCGGGTGACTCCGCTGTTGCCATTACCACTGGAGACGAGTTCGGCAGTGACCGCGGCGGGAGCAGCGGCGGCGCCGGCGGTAGGGCTGGATTGACACACACACCCGGCTCTAGTTGCACTGATCGTGTACCAACCGATTCCGCACCGATTTGGTTGCGTGATCAAAACACAATTGTTAATCCCTTTGAGGAAGAGTCGTGACTGTACCGAGTGGAGGCGGGGGCGGCGGGTCTGCTGATTCCCTGAACAGACACACTGTCACGGAGAGCGGTGTCGAGGGCGGGGGCGGCTTCAGCTGGGCTGTTGACTCCCTGAGTGGACAGCCAGTCAGGGTAGGCGGCGGCGGCGGCGGCGGCGGCGGCGGCGGCGGTGGCGGGGGCGCGGGCGGCGGCGGGGAATTCATGTCGAAACCGCTGCTGATTCAGCGCCGGTGCGGCGACACGGACCCGGCGGTGTTGGCCGGTGAGGTTGCCATGCTTGCGGCGGTGGGGGTGGGGGGTGTGACTGGGGGGCACGCGATGCCGCTCTCATTGCGCGGCGCCGGCGCCCGCCCTGTCGTTTTACTGTTGTGAGACTGGGTGAGAGTGTGTCTGCATACAAGTAGCAACCGGGGGAGGCGGTGGGGGCGGTGGGAGCGGCGGGGACGCGGGCGGGGGCGGGGAATTCATGTCGAAACCGCTGCTGATTCAGCGGCGGTGCGGCGTGACGGACCCGGCGATGTTGGCCGGTGAAGTGGCCATGTTGGCGGCGGTGGGGGTGGGGGGTGTGGCGGGGGGGCACGCGATGTCGCTCTCATTGCGCGGCGCCGGTGCCCGCCCTGTCGTGTTGTTGCTGTGAGACTGGGTGAGAGTGTGTGTGTATTCAAGTAGCAACTGGGGAAGGCGGTCGGGGCGGGGACGGTGGCGGCGGGGGCGGTGGCGGGGGGGGGGGATTCATGTCGTAACCGCTGCTGATTCAGCGGCGGTATGGCGACACCGACCCGGCGGTGTTGGCCGGCGAAGTTGCCATGCTGGCGGCAGTGGTGGTCGGGGGTGTGGCGGGGGGGCACGCAATGCCGCTCTCCCTGCCCGGTGCCGGCGCCCGCCCTGTCGTGTTGTTGCTGTGAGACTGGGTGATAGTGTGTGTGTATGCAAGTAGCAACCGGGGGAGGCGGTCGGGGCGGTGGCGGTGGCAGCGGGGGGTTGGGCGGCGGCGGAGAATTCATGTCAAAACCGCTGCTGATTCGGCGGCGGTGCGGCGTGACGGACCCGGCGGTGTTGGCGGGTGAGGTGACGATACTGGCGGCGGTGGGCGTTGGGGGTGTGAC
>Ga0307489_10002819_pt1 | contig 11613 bp, 19 predicted proteins | sample SB12metaG_FD_202247 | JGI IMG/M metagenome (GOLD analysis project Ga0307489, IMG submission 202247) | Sea-ice brine microbial communities from Beaufort Sea near Barrow, Alaska, United States - SB 1.2 | ecosystem: Environmental > Aquatic > Marine > Coastal | place: USA: Alaska | collected...
TGCCGTGCTTCTGCGCTTTCTTGTTGTAGCGGCGCAAGTTGAAATTGAAAGCTATATTTGAAAGCAGTTTCTGGTATGTTAGCTTCAGGAGCTGAAATCAGGCGTGGTCGACTCGGGCTCAACCTGGTGGCAACCTGCACCTCCCTACCTTGTCGTCGCGCTTGGAGTGTTTCTTGCGTTGCTTGTCGTCCTTGTCGTCGCCGTCGTCATCGTGGTGCGTGTCATCCTGACGGCCCCGCGGACGGCCCCGCAGGTAGAGACATGTAAACATTATGCGGCCACGTCAAGAGAGACAGGGACGCTTCCGCAGTGGATATGGAGGCACCATACTTTCGCCCTGCCCCCCATGAGAGAGACGCTTACACGTGTATGAGGAGTCAACAGGTGTCCTGCCCCCCGTGTGTGGCCACGTCATCTACAGGAAGGCACAAATGGCTGTGGTCAAAGTTCGAATAATAGACGATCGATTCGCCGTGTTGTGTTTTATGTGATGGACCTGACCATGTATAACTCGACTGCTCACATTTGAGCAGCGTTGACCGCCATTTGTGTTCTCTTGGAAAGCTGCGATGTAACTCACGCGTAAGGGTAGGTTGAAAATAACACCGCGTGTTGGAAGACCTTGCCCGGGGGCGCGGGGGCGCGGGGCCGGGCGAGGGGGGGTCGGCGGCGGGCGGGGAGGGCGCCGCGGACGGCGCGGCCGCGGCGTTGTTGATGGGAGGGCGGTGGAGCACGTTCATATCTGCAGAAAAGGAAGGAAGGACGAGAGGGGAGGGGGAGGGGTGAGTGCAACGGCAGATCAGCATACGCGTGAAGCACAGAGGCTCAGATCTGCGCGGAGCGAACGTGAACACGGGAGGGGTGAACACACGCACACACGAACGCATGACGCACATATGATCGGATCTATGCAGATCGAACGTGTAGACGTGCGGACGAGTGTACATGTAGGGATCAAGGCGGACGCCGACGCAAACGTAAAAAGGGCGAAGCGCATAGCTCAGAGCACGGCTGGCACACGCAAGACCCGACTGCGAAAAACCTAGTTCGCGCCAAAAGTTGGTCGCAGCGAAAGAGAGCAAAGGTCGCGCGCGCGGCGGCGTGGCCACTCACCGTAGTCGGCCTCCTCAAGGTCGTCGGGCTCCACGTCGCCGCCGCCGCCGCTGTCGAGGCCGAATGGGCCGTCGTCGGCGCCAATGGCAGCGAGGAGAGCGCGGTCGCCGGCAGCCACGGAGTGTGTCAGGGTGTTGAGGTGAAGCGCGTGGCCCAGGGCGTTGGCTGATCTGACCGAGGGGGGCGAGGACACAGCCACGATCAGGGCGAGGGCGGCGGCGGCGAGCGAGACCGTGCCGTGGGCGCGAGGGGGGACAGCGCGGCGAGGGTAGGCAGCGCGCCGGGGAGGCATGGTGGCGAGTGAAGGCTGTGTGTGCGGGTTTGCGCGGGAAGACTGAATCTCAAAAAGATTCTAGCTCTACTGTGCGACTTTTTCACTTTTGTCAGTTTGAGCTCCAAAAGCAGAAGGCTGCCGAGGAAATTTAACAACGCAAATGTATTATTTGGGCTTGAGCCCTCACCAGACGCGCGCTCTGGCTTGGACAGTGAGTTTGGTGGCCGCTGCTGGCGGGCACTTGGGTGGGCGGGCGTTGTAGTGGGCGCGGGCGCACGGCTGCCCGTGGAACGAGGTGGCTGTCGAGGTGCTGCGTATAACGGCCACCTGGCGGTGCTGCAATGTTCAAAAACTTGCGTTGCGACGCCTCCTCAACCTCTGCACTATTTCCCTGCAAACGTCCGGCTATTTCTCTAAGCACACCCGGCTAATTCTCTCAGAACATTCCCTCTCAACACCTGGCTATTTCCCTCTGAACATCCGGCTACTTCCATCAGAACATCCAGCTATTTCCCGCAGAACATCAGGCTTTTTCAGTTGTAACGTCTGAGACATCCGGCAAGTTCCCTCGGAACATCTCGCTATTCCCTCTGAACATCCATCTATTTCCATCAGAAGAAGCGGCGCGCTATGAAGCGGCGCTGGAAGCTCTCGACGGCGTCCTCGATGCTCGCCCACAGCGCCGCTAACACCCGCGCCTCGCGGCTGTCTTCCACATCCGCGGCGGCTGGCGGACTCGTCGACGTCGCCGCCCCTTGTCGCTCTGTCGCTACCTCCCCCCACTGTGCTCTGGCTCCGGCTACACCAGCCGCCGCCGCTGGCTGTGGCGGCAACTTCAGTGGGACTTTGTTTGTCACCGAGCTGCAGTGCTTCCACATGGCAGAACGGATTAACCCCGACAGGTCGTGGGCGCCATCCCCGCCTTCCGCCTCCATCGCCGCCGCCGCCGTCCCCGTCCCCGCCCCCGCCTCCCCTGCAATCCCAGCCCCCGCCGCCGTCGCCGCTGCCTCCCCGGCCGCCACCGACCCCGTCGACCCAGCCGCCGCCGCCACCGCCGCATCCCGCACCCGCGGCTGCTGCATCAGCTCCTCCACAATCGGACTCACGTGAAAGTCAATCGCCGCCGGCGGAACATCGCGCTTGGTCAGCCTCCCGACGCGTAGCGGCGCAAGTTTGAATTGAGAGCAACGTCTAAAAGTGGTTCAACATATTGTACTGTCACGCCGAAATCAGGCGCTTTCAACACGGTACTTAACCAGTATCGAGCTGCACTTCCCTGCCGACGTCCAAGGGAGCAGCGCTTGCCAGTGACGGCGCCGCGCGATGACCGGCATCACCAATCACACCAGCACCAGCACCAGCCGCAACCCCTGCCGTATGCGCCGCGGCAGTATACAGCTCCTCGATCTCAGCCAGCCACCAACCGATGGGAGTGGCAGGAGGGCCCGCGGCGCCGGAAGGTGCGGCGGCGGGTTGGGAAGCGGCGGGCTGGGAGGCGGCAGTGGCGACAGCGGCGGAGGAGGTAGCCTCCTTCCCCGCCACCTCCCCCTCCATCTCCTCCTTCCCCGCCGCCTCCGAGGCCCCCACCGGTGCGCGGGCGGCGAGTCCGTGGGAGTGATGTGGAGGCAGATGAGCCAGGAAGCGGCGGCGCCACGTGCCCGCCGCAACCCGAAGCATGTCGACGTCACACTTCATCCCCCCGAAGTGCGCCCGCACCAGCAGACAGGCCACCAATGCTCCCTCCCCGGTCTAGGGCCAGGCAGTGATTTCTCGCCACATCATAGGATGCCAATCAACTCGAGAAACTAAGGTTCGAATGCATGTCGATGACATGGCGGTGACATGGCGGGCAAGATGTGCCAGTTGGGTGACGTCTCGAGCAATATCTGCCAGTTGCATGATGTGGGAAGCAGTATTTGACCGTTGGATGACGTGCTAGGTAATGTCTGCCAGGCCCTACCTCCGGTGCCAATCCGGCGCACGCCACCGCCAGGTTACACAGCGGGTCCTCCGCATCTGTCCCTTTCCCTTTCCCTTTCTGTCTATGCTTCTCTCTGTCGTTCTGATTCTCATTCTCTTTCTCTGTCTCGTCCACATTATCCTCGGCCTCGGCCTCGTCCTCCAACCCGCCGCAGACGTCCACATCTTTGACCGTGCACGCCGCTAGCTCCGCCGCGATTCGCACCACCGCGGAGCGAGCCGAGTCGGGCAGCACGTACCCCTTAGCCTGCGCCGCCATCATCCACACCACCGGCTAGGGCCTGCCAGATAGCACTCTCCGCGTCACAGGATGCCATTTCACTCAATAACCGCGGGTTCACAGTGCGTGTCGGTGACGTGGCGAGCAGTAGGCCAGGCAGATATTGCTCGCCACGTCATAGGATACCATTTCACTCAAGGTACTGGGCAGATATTGCTCGCCACGTCAACAGCACGAATTTTGAACACTCGTTTCTAGATGGCATCCATTGACGTGGCCAGCAATATCTGCCAGGCCCTGGATATCGGATGCGTTCAAGCTGAAAAACTAGAAGCGGAGGTGGACAGCAACGAGGAGGACAGCAATATACATGAGGCCCTACCACCAGAGGCAGCGAGGGGTGCAGCAGCGCGTCCTCGATGGAGATCACCACCAGGCGGCGCAGCGCCTCGGAGGGGTTCTCGGCTAACAGGTGCGCGCAGGTTTTGGCGGCGCATCCCACGCGGCTGCGGCGTACGCTCTTCTGCAGTGCGGACTTTGCTATCGAAGGGGAGAGGTGGGCCTTCTCGGCGCCGCCATCTCCTCCGCCACCTACATTCTTTCCGCCCCCGAACCCACCGCTGCCGCCGCCACCGCCTCCTCCACCTCCGCCTCCAGCGGCGACGTCCGCAGCAGCTGCGGGTGCCACGTCTGTGGCGAGCGTGAGCGTGGTAGCGCATGCGGTGCCGGCGTTTAGGGCCAAGTAAGAGTTGTCAGCCACGTCATAGGATGTTATTAAAAAATCAAGAGCAGAGGTTCTAAGTCGGCAAGGCCATATCACGGCAGGCAACTGGTCCACCTGAATAATTTCTGCCACGTCAAAGGATGCCATGCAACTAAGAAAAGGGCATACAGAGCGCAAGATGAGATGGCAGGCATTATGTCCGCTCGACACAACATAGGTCGCCGTTTGACTTGAGAGAAGAGCGTCTGTAATTGGAAACAAGGCATGACAGGTATTATGAGGTGGCAGGCATTATGACGTGGCAGCCTTACCCTCAGGGGTGCGCTCCTTGAAGTTCACCGAGTGGGTCCAGCGAGTGGGGCCCATGCCTGCGCCGCGCGCCACGGGGCCCGGCTCTAGGGCCTGACAGACATTGCTCGCCACGTCAAAGTATGCCATTCACACAAGAAACGAGGATTCAAAATGTGTGGGATGAGATAGGAATGAGGTGGTGAGCAATGTTTGCCAGGCTCTACCTGGCTCTGACCCCGGCTCGAGCGCCCAGCGCCACATGCCGCCGCCGCCGCCGCTGTGGTCGATCCAGACGGAGAAGACGCGGTGGCACGTGGCGCCGCGCTGTGCCTGCCTCTAGGGCCTGGCAGACATGGCTTGCCACGTCATGCAACGCGTTTTGGACCCACGTTTATTGTGTTCGATAGCATTAGATGACGTGGTGAGCATGCTCTGTCAGGACCTACCTTCATCAGCGCCGAGAAGGCGTTGCCGCCGCCACATGGAACCGACTGCGATTGTGATGGCGGCTGCGATTGAGATGGAGGCTCAGGTTGTGTTTGCGGCTGCGAGTGCGGCGCCAGATGTGTGTCCGCGGCCCATCTGGCGGCCGCGAGCACCGCCGGCGCCCGCATCAGTGCTCCGAACGCGTTCGTGCATCCTCCGCTGATGGGAGCGGCGGCTGCGATGACGGCGGTGACCGCGGCGGTGGCGGCGGGGGCGGGGGCGGTGGCATTAGCAGCGGCGGCAACGGTCAATGTCACGGCGGCTGAGGCCTCCGGCGGCGGCGGGCTGGTATTGGCAGTTTCCTCTGGGTTCCCCGCCGACAGCTTGGTGTGTGGACCGGCCGCCTCATATGCTGACGGGGTCACCTGCTCCTGCTCTGTCTGCTCCTGCAGTTGCGTGGAAGGCTGTGCCTGCAACGGCGGTGCCTGTGAGGGCGCCGCATCCGCATCCGCAGCCTCGGCCTCTGCCCCGACACACTTGTCCACGTGTTGCGCCAGCAGCGTGGGGTGGAACGACCTGCTACCAGGGGCTCACACTCGTCCACTTTTCAGCTCAACATAAATACGTTTTGTGGGTTACGTCGGGTGGATTCAGTACCAAGAACGTCTCAGGTTGAGCTGATAAGTGACGAGTGGAAGCCCCTGCTGGCTACACATGGGGCAGCTGGCGAACGAAGACCCCATCGTCATTCTCCTCTTAGCACCGCCGCTCCCGCCTCCGCTGCCGCCACCGCCGACGCTGCTCCGTCCCGCGAGGGTTGAAGCCGTGCGCTTCTTCCCGCCACCGCTACCGCCGCTGCTGCCGCGCGACTTGGGAGTTGACGCCGCGGGCTTCTTTCCGCTGCCGCCGCCGCCGCCGAAGAGCGCGTCCAGCGTCTTCATCCTCCGTGTGTCCAGGTCGCTATAAATGTAAAGCTGCACTACAGTCCTCCACAGTCCCCGCCGCCGCCCCGTCCCCGCCCCCGTCGCCCGAGCAAGTGATGGTCGTCCTAAGCAGTAGCGGTGCGGCGGGTATTGGCGTCGAGGTCCTGCTCCTCGTTGTCGTCCCCGTCGACGAGCGCCGGATGGCAGGGACAATGAGAACCACGACTCGACCGACGATGAGTCAACGAAAAAACACTGTTGGTCCGCGGCCGAGATTACTTGCTCATACGACGGACTGGTCACCACGAACCGAGTCACGTACGTGAGTAAGAGTATCCACCCAGATGGTAGGTCATGCATCCTTCTACGTCTGAGTCGACCAGTTCAACTTGAAAGCGCGTCGGGGTCGGTAGGCTCGGCCAGGCGCTTGGGATGGGGATGGGTTGGGGCTCGATAAAGAGCTGACCGGACGAACTAGATTCGGACCGAGAGCACACACTCAGACGACGGTCTGCCCATCACGAACCGAGTGACATACGTCGGTATACATCCACGGTGAAGATATGCCGTTCCCCGCTCTGCGGTGTCAATTATCCCCCTGCCGGTAGCGTGGCGGTAGGCTCGGCTAAGCGCTTAGGATGGGGCACGATAAAGAAGTTGGTGAGGAGTGACTGGACGAGCTTGGTGATTTTCTTTTTGACGACGACCCAGCGTCGACGCTTTGGGGTGGACTCGTCGCGGGAACGGTTGACAGAGCCGGACAAATTCTCCTTCTCTCCCTCCTCCCCCTCCTCCTCCTCCTCCTCGCGGGCACGCTTCATGGGCGTCCGCAACGAGAAGCCGCGTCGGCTGAGCCGAGGACAGTGGAGATGCGAGGTGCTTGGAGGTGAGAAATAGAGGCAATTTTGAAATCACAGCGGCCCATACCAGTGAGCGCACTGAGAATGAGAGTGGAGAACACGGTCACCCAATGCGCCCCTCGCGGCAGTGAGGACGGCGACGCCGCAGAGACGAGGGCGACGAGGGACCATAAAGAAGACGGCCACGCACGGCGAGAGGCAGCAGGTGCGATACTGCCACGGCTCGCGCACAGCTGTCTGCACAATCTCGAAGGAATATTCGAGTTTGAACAAAGTTAGGCACCGCTCGGCTAGTCGGCGACGCGCTGGGAAAGATGAGCTCCTCCGGTGGCTCTGCCAGCTCCAGTGGGGATTACACGCCGACGGCAGGGGGCTCACTGTGAGCAAGCGCTCGACCGGTTGCATCTCCCCATCCTCCTTCCCCTCCTTCGCGTCGTCTGTAAGTTTGGGCAAACACACTTCGGTGAGCCGTGCGGGCGTGTCCGATCTCGTCACGACCCTTCTGCACGGGCGCGGACGATACGGATGGCTACGACGCTACCGCGGTCATGCGCAGCTTCCGCGCGGTATGCGAGCTGGCGCGGCGGGAGGCCACGGCGTCCTCCTTCGCCTCGTCAACCAAGGCGGGAGAGTTATTGAGAACAAGCATTCCGACCGATGTTGAATCTCCTCCTTCTCCTCCTCCGCGCTGTATGCGCGGGGGGGATTAGGACCACGCACTCGAACCACGTTGGAGGACCACCTCCTCATCCTCCTCCCACGTTTCCGCGCCTCTGAATGAACGGGGGGGGTGTCGACCCTCGAGACCATGCACACGACCGACGTGGATTCCCCTCCGCATTCCCCGCGTGTCTGAATGAGCCTTCACCCCGAAGGTATTTCATGCTCCGACCTCGATTCGAGTGCTCGTTCTGACCCTCCTGCAAGAAGCTCTTCGAGGCGGAAACCAAGCTGAACCAATTTAGCCAGGTGGAGCTTGACGCGCGCGTCGCGCAGTCCGAGGCACGCCAGGCAGGAAGGTTATTAAAAGCAAGGACTCGAACGCAGAACGGAGCACGACTACTGTCCAGTGTGGATGCCTGCTGATACCGACGTGCGTGACTCTGTTCGTGGTGGCCTGCCCGTCGTAAGAGAATGTACCCTCGGCCCGAGTGTGGATTGTCGTCCATTCAGCGTTGGACGAGCCGTTGTTCTCAGCGACCCTCCTGGCAGGACGCCATGCCCAAGCTGCGCGCCGCGTGCGGCCGCGCGAGCCAGAAGATCGTCAAGCTCAGTAAAGTCGGTGCGCTCAAACGGATGATGGGGTACACTACCAATGTCAAGGACGCCATCACAAACCTTGCGAAGACAGTAAGGCCTGGCGGACATTGCTGGCTACGTCATATGACGCCATATATCCCCTTAAACGGGGGTTCAAAGTGCGTTGGATGACTAGGCTCTGTTGACTATGTCTCGCCGCGTCATGGGAAATCATGTATTCCCCGAAATGAGGGTCCTAAGTGCGTTGGATGACGTGACGAGCAATATATGCCAGGCCCTAGTAGACGGCGGAGGACTTCGTCAAGCTGCTGGGTGAAGCTGCGTCGAGCGCGGAGGACGGGGAGGAGTCCCCGGAAAAGGGAAACCCGACACCCGTCGGCGGCGGGTTGGACATCACGACGTCCTCCGAGGGCGACACCACGGCGGGCGACGCGGCGGCGGACCCGCGGGGAGGCGGCACCGGCACGGCACCAGCGGCGCACTCGCAGGCGCAGCGTGCGGGCGCGGGGGTGACCCAACCCGAAGGAGGCGGCGGAAACGTACTTAATGCGAGTGCGAACGACTCGGCATTGATGAGCGACGACGGCTCCGCGTAGGGCCTGGCGCATATCAGATATTGCCCGCCACGTCATGCAACGCATTTTGTTATCGATTTTTGAGCTAGATGGCATCCTATGGCGTCCTGTAGCATCCTAATGCATCCTGTGGCATCCGATGGCATCCTATGGCATTCGATGACATGTCGAGCAATAACTGCCAGGCCCTACCTTCTGGTCGCCCCCCCGGGCCCCTGGCCTCCAGCGGGCCGCCGCGGTGGGCTCCCCAGTCCGCCCTGCGAGATCCACGAGCAACAGCGGCGGCAGCGGCGGCAGTGGCGGCGGTGGCGGAGTCGCGGGAGGGGAGCAGACAAGCGGCGGCGGCGGGGGTGACGCAGGCGAGCAACAGAGCAGTGGCGGCGGCGGCGACGGCGGCGGCGATGTGAGGGGGGAGCGAAGCAGCGGCGGCGGCAGTAGCGGCGGCGGTGGCGGTGGCGGCGGCAGTGGCGGCAGCGTGGGCGGCGAAGTGGGAGGGGAGCAGAGCAGCGGCGGCGGCGGCGGCGGCGGCGGCAGTGGCGACGTGGGGGTTAAGCAGAGCAGTGGCGGCGGCGGCGGCGGCGGAAGCAGCAGCGGCGGCGGAAGCGGTGGTGGCGGCTCCGATTCCGAGGTCATGCAACAACAACAGCAGGAGCAGCAGGGTCGCGCAGGCTCCTCCGCCCGCAACTCGTCAGCGTCGGCGGCGGCAGCTTCGGCAGCGGCGCCAGCTCCGCCGGCTGCAGCGGCGGCGCTGGCTGCAGTGGCGTCGCCGGCGTCCGTGTCCGCGGCACCAGACAGCCGCAGCGCAGAGCTGGCGGCAATGGTAGGGCCTGACAGATATTTCTCGCCACGTCATTTGCTTTCTTTATCTCCAGAAACGCAGTTCTACAATGTGGATAATGACATCGCAGGCAATGTCTGTCAGGCCCTAGGCGATGGCGCATGACAAAGCGGCCGCCACTGCGGAAGCCACCCCGGCGTCTAAAAAGTTTGACGCCGCGCAGGACGCCATCGCGAACGGCGACCATCACGGCGGAGTGTTGCTTCTCATCGACGCAGCGGAGCTCGGGCACGGCGCGGTAGGCCCTGGCTGATTATGCATGCCACGTCATCCTCCACAGTATAGACCCCCGTGCCTTCAGTCAAATGGGGCACGAAATTCGTGTAGGTGGCAAGGGCCTGGCTGTTAATGCCTGCCACGTCATCCTCCAATCTTTAGACCCTCGTCTCATGAGCTAAACGGCATCACATGACGCGGTGATCACCGTTTGTCAGTCCCTGCGGCGCGGCGGCGGCGCAGGTCGCTCCGATGCTGGCAGTGGGCGATGGCTGCATTGCCGACCCGGTGAGCTCGGTGGGGCCTGGTAAACACTGCTCGCCACGTCATCAGACGCATTTCGATCCCTCGTTTGCAGATTGGAATGACACCCTACGACGTGGCCAGCATTCTCCGCCTGGCCCATTGCCCGCCACGTCATTGTCCCGCAATTTGTATGCCATTTAACTGATGCTCCTTTCATGAGTTAAATGGCGCCCAATAACGAGGCAATCAGCATATGCCTGGCCCTTCCTCTCGGCGAAATACTACCGCGCCGCCGCCGAGGCTGGGGACGCGCTGAGTCAGAACGAGTGGGGCGTGCTGCTGCTGGAGGGGATGGAGGGAGCGGGCAAGGAGGGTGGCGTTGAGCAGGATATGGAAGGTGGTGTAAAGTGGTTCTCAGAGGCGGGCGCACGAGGTTGGGCCCGGCAGATATTCGTCATGGAATGCCGTTTTGAGAATCAAGAGATGAGGATTCACATGCATTGGACGGCGAGGCGGGAAACTACCTACTGGGCCTTCATAGAGAGCCCTTAAACGCAAGAGACGAGGGTTATACATGCAGTAAGTGACGTGGCATGCAATATCTGCTGGGCCCTACCGAGCGGGTTGGCCGCCGGGGACTACAACCTCGCGGGATGCTACGAGCGTGGCAGCGGGGTGACGCGCGACGTCGAGAAATCCATCACCATGTACGAGCGTTCTCTCTCACGGGGCCTGTTCAAAGCGCACTTACAACTCGGCTACCTCGCGATACATAAACTTGACTACCCCAAGGCCGTTGACCACCTCCAGACGATTACTTCTGCACATGACAAGGCAGGAGGGTCACTGGAAAGAAACCCTCGACTGAACTTGATTCGTCAAATCCGTGGGGCCGTACCCTTGCTGAGGGCAAAGTAAAAAACTTGCTACATCACATGACGTCATTTGACTCTCTAGAGAAGAGGGATAGACCCAGTCCGCGCGTCTGTTTGAGCATTTACCCTAATGGTAAGGCATGCTCCGATCTCGGCTCCAGTGCTTGGTCACACAGCCCCTGCTGCAAGGGACTGCTGGAGAATGCGGGGATGACGGTGGCGAACGCGGCGGATGCGACGTACTGCCTGGCAGGGGGGGCTATTGACAACAAGCACTCGGCCAACATTCAATGTCCTCTACCTCCTCCTTCTCGTCCTCTGCGCGTCTGGATGAGGATTATTCAGAACAAGCACTCTGCCAACGTTGAATCTCCTCCTCCTCCTCTGCACGTCTGTAAGAGCATTCGCCATGAGGGTAAGTCATGCTTCGATGTCAGTTCGAGTGCTTGTTCTCAACGACCCTACTGTTTGGCGTTTGTGCACGAGAAGGCGGTGGCGGTGGGGCGGGAGCGGGCCAAGCACGTGTCGATGAGCCCGGCGGCGGTGGATATCAGCGGCGACGTCGGCGGCGAAGGCGCAGGCGAAAACAGCGGTGCAGGAAGCGGCGGCAGCGGCGACAATGACGGCAATGTAGGAGGCGGCGGCGGCAGCGGCAGCGGTGGTGGAGGCGGCAGAGCGGCAGCAGCGGCGGAGATGCCAGCGAGGGCCGCAGGCTCCTTCGCAGGGCCATGGGGTGAGGCTGGGGTTGAGGCGAGGGCCGCGGCTAGAGCCGCAGGGGCCGCGGCAGAGAGC
>Ga0307489_10002821_pt1 | contig 11612 bp, 17 predicted proteins | sample SB12metaG_FD_202247 | JGI IMG/M metagenome (GOLD analysis project Ga0307489, IMG submission 202247) | Sea-ice brine microbial communities from Beaufort Sea near Barrow, Alaska, United States - SB 1.2 | ecosystem: Environmental > Aquatic > Marine > Coastal | place: USA: Alaska | collected...
GCGCGGGCGCGGGCGGGGGCGGGGGCAGGGGCGGGGGCGGGGGCGGTGGCGGGGCCCCTGGCGAGGGCGGGGCCGCGGCCGCGCAGGCGCCGGAGTTGGTCAAGTTGGATCTCTAGTGCCTTGTCTGTGGGCTAGTAACTTCTAGTCAGCTGGAGTTTGGTGATGTGGCCAAAAGTCACATGACTCTTGGTCAAAATCACCACATGCCTACTTACTTCGGGTAGTACGAGATCTATATATAGTGCGCTTTACAGACTAGGCACTAGGTGTTCAGGTACACATCATCGGGCACGCACGCACCGGGAGAGGACAGGCCGAAGCTGGTGGAGCTCTAGTTCATCGATTCTGCATCGAGTTGGTAGTTTCGAGTTCGTAGTTTCTTTCATTTTATTTTCACCGCCTGGTTGACTGATGACTGACTAGGCTAGACTGTAAGCTATGATACGCCACTCCCGATCAATATAACTCGTACGAGTGCACTCTTTACATAATGTTCCGTACCAACCCAGAAACCTGGAAACAAGTCGTGTTTTCGGGAGCGTACCTACGCTGAAATCGCCCAAAATCGCCCAAAATCGCCTCGTACAGAGCCCAGAAGCTGCGGAACAACTATGGTACGCACCTGGCTCGGAACATTATTTAAAGAGTGCACTCGTACTTGCCCCCGGGCTCACTGTATATCGTACGTGCCACCCTCGGCGCCGCCCGGCGTGAGGTAGACGCGGTCGGTCGACACGCACAACACCGTCCGGCCGCGGCCGATGACGTCCATCCCCATGCTCATGAACGGCGAAACCTCCGCCCAGGGGCTCACACTCGTTGCCATCTCCGCTCAACTTGAGCTTACTTTGCCCTTTTTCGCTCAACTTAAGCTTACTTTGTCTCCCATATGACCCAAATTTACACGTGGGTGTGTCCCGAAGGTGCTCAAGTTGAGCTCTAATGTGAGCCATGTGTCCCGAAGGTCCTCAGGTTGAGCTGAGAAGTGGACGAGTGTAAGCTCCTGCCTCCGCCCCAAGCGCCGCGAACGCCGGGAGGTCACCGATGCAGCACTGCCCTTTGAAAACGCTCTTGAGGGATGCGTCACCGCCCGCCCCCGACCCCGCCGCAACCTCCGTGCGCGTGCCTACCACCTCAAGCCAGGGTCAAACCTCGTTCTTTCAACCCTAAACCTTAAACCCTAAACCCTAAACCTTAAATCTTCGGTAGCTCAAATTTGAGCATCTTCGAGGTACCAGGTAATTGGGACACTCTCATCATTGGGTTCATGTGCGAAATGACTGGCAGTTGAGCTGCGAAGGGACCAAGGGCCATGCCTCCAGGTTGAACGCCGCCGTCGACATCGTCATGCCGCGCCCGTCGATCCCCACCGCCTGCATGGCGGCCTGGGTGTAGCGGCGCAAGTTGAATTTGAAACCAAAATTTGAAGGCGGTTCATCATGTTTTAGTTTCAAGCGCTGAGTTCCAGGCGCTTTCAACGTGGGTTTGATAGGGTCAACCTGCACCACCCTACTGTGGTGACCCCTGGGGTGTCGGGCGCCACCCCCCCCGCCGCCGCCGCCATCCAGTTGGCCACCGAGATGTAGCAGCGCAAGTGGAATTTCAAAGCAAAAGTTGAGAGCAGTTCATCAGATTTCAGTTTCAAGCGCTTAGTTCCAGGCGCTTTCAACTTGGGTTTGATAGGGGCAACCTGCACCGCCTTACCGAGAAGGAGCTGCCCATGTCCAAGATGGCCGGGAATGGCTCACACCTAACGCGAAGGGTTCAAGTGGATGAAGTCAGGTTCAATTTGATAGGACTTTGGTAGTTGTATTCGTATTGATAAGGTGTCAGGTTCAAGTAGATGGGTGTCAAGTCCAAGGTGATAGGACATGAATGGTCATGCGTACTACTCGCGCCGGGCCCCTCTACCATAAGAAATCTGAGGTTTGAGTGGCGAGTAGCTGATTCCGCTACTCGGTCGACAGAGCCGACCGGCCGATTATTCGACCTGCTTGAGTTAATAACCCCTGAGATCGACCTTTTATGAGGGTGTGGCGATTTGACCCCTCAGTTTCTTATGGTAGAGGGGGTCGGACCGAGTAGCATACAGGCAAGGGGTCGCACCCGTTGAGTCTGCAGGGCACCGTCTTGAGGCCGGTAGGGTGAGTCACCAGGTCCACGTGCACCAGCGACGTGGTGTCCAGCGCCCCGCACGTAGGGGCTTACTCTCGTCCACTTCTCGGCTCAACGTAAGCGCTGCCTGTGGGATAGGGGTGGCATTTAGGGGTTGTTTAGGGGGTGTTTAGGAGGTGTCGGGGGGTTACCAGGGGGCGTCCAGGGTGCACTTTGTGTCAGAAACGGCTCAGCTTGAGCTGAACATTGGACGAGTGTAAGCCCCTGCCCGCACGCCACGGCCCCGGGCTTGTGGAACGTCAGTGTCTTCTTCACAAAGTCAAACTCCACCTCGAACCAGGGGCTTACACTAATCCACTTCTCAGCTCAACTTGAGCCGTGTCTGACACAAGAGAACACCCTACACACCCTAAACACCCCCTAACACCTCCTTAACACGGGCTACACAACCCCTACGCGCATCCTATCCCACGCAAAGCGCTCAACTTGAGCTGAAAAGTGGACGAGTTTAAGCCCCTGCCTCGAACTTGGCCAGGAAGTCGAGGCCGATGAGGCCGCCGGTGACGGGCGGCAGGCCGGACGCCGCCAGGTCGGTCACCACGGCGTCCAGTGCGCCCACCTCCAGGGGCTTACACCCGTCCATTCAGCTCAACCTGAGCCGTTTTTGACACAAAACACTCCTTGAACACCCCATAACAACCCCTGACACCTCCTAAACACTCCCTTAACAACCCCCATGTGCACCCCCTATCACAAATAAAGCGCTTACGTTGAGCCGAAAAGTGGACCGAGTGTAAGCCCCTGCCGAGCTCCCGGCTCCCAACTGAGACGCTCTCGATTTTGACCCGCTGCCGCACCGTCTCGCAGGGCCTGCCACTCCATTTGTCCCCAGCTCAACCGGACTGTTTGGCTTCGAGTTAACCGCCACAGTTTTGCTCAGCGTGAACCGCCAGACAATTTGGCTTCAAGTGAACCGCCAGACTGTTTTGCTTTGAGTGAACCGGTGTGTGCCTGGTCTGACGTGATACTGTATAGACACTCACTGACCGAGTCGAGCTAGCTTGATTTCCGACCCGTTTCCATCATAATCCACGTTTCCCAGGCGTGCGACACACCGCTACCACATGGTATAGATGCTCGTAGCGGGATGCCCTGCAGGGGCTTACAGTCGACCAGTTTTCAGCTCAACCTGAGCCGTTTCTGGCACAGAAATACCCCCGGACACCCCCAAACACCTCCTGAACACCCCGGTACAGCCCCTACATGCACCCCTATCCCACAGAATGTGCTTAAGTTGAGCCGAGAAGTGGACGAGTGTAAGCCCCTGATGCCCCGCCGTCTCGCCCATGGCGCCAAGGCCGCGCACCGCCGCGCCCTCCGTGGCGGACGTCCCCAGCATCAGGGGCTTACGCTCGCTCACTTCAGAGCTCAACTTGAGGACCTTCGGGACACATCGCTCACGTTAGAGCTCAACTTTAGCACCTTCAGGAAACTTCCACGGGTTAACATGGGTGATACGGGGGACAAAGTCAGCTTAAGTTGAGCGGAAAGGGGCAAAGTAAGCTCAAGAAGAGTGGAAATGGGAACGAGTGTAAGCCCCTGCCCAGCATCTCGCGCAGCTGCGGGCTGATGAGCGCGGACGTGGCGCCCGAGTCGATCAGGAAGTCCACGAACCCGGCTTCACCCACGTCCAGGGGCTTACACTCGTTCACCTTTCAGGTCAACTTAAGCGCATTCTGTGGGATAGGGGTGTATTCAGGGGTTGTTTAGGGGGTGTTTAGGAGGTGTCCAGGGGTATCAAGGAGTATCAGGGGATGTTTAGGGTGTATTTTGTGTCAGGAACGGCTCAGGTTGAGGTGAGAAGCGGACGAGTGTAAGCCCCTGCCCACGTCCAGCGTCACCACCACGTACCAGGGCCTTATAATCGTTCACTTGTCAGCTCAAGCTAGATGTTTGGTCCCAGAAACTTCAGCCTGTCAGCTGAAACCACTCAAAGATGCTCAAGTTGTGCTGCTGAAAACGGAACCAGTGGAAGGCCCTGCCACGTACCCCGCACGCGGGTTTCCCGGCATGCCCGCCAGCTGCCGCAGCGGCACCGTCACGGCTGCTGCCAGACGCGCACGCCACGCCGTCGCCAGCCAGGGGCTTACACTCGCTCACTTCAGAGCTCAACTTGAGGACCTTCTTGAGGACCTTCGGGAACACATTGCTCCCGTTAGAGCTCAACTTGAGCACCTTCGGGCCACGTCCACGGGTTAATTTGGGTTGCATGGGGGACGAAATGAGCTTAAGTTGAGCGGAAAGCGGGAAAGTCAGCTCAAGTTGAGCGGAAAGGGAACGAGTGTAGGCCCCTGCCGCCAGCGCCTTCGCCAGCTCTTCCTTCTCGAACAGGTCCTTGGATCAGGGGCTTACACTCATCCACTTTTCAGCTCAACTTGAGCACTTTGTGTGGGGTAGGGGTTGCGCGTAGGGGTTGTGCAGCCCGTGTCAAGGGGGTGTTAGGCGGTGTTTAGGGTGTGCAAGGTGTTTTCTTAAGTCAGACACGGCTCAAGTTGAGCTGAGAAGTGGACGAGTGTAAGCCCCTGCCTTGGATGGCACATACATGCGCGCGAGGTGCGCCTTGAGTTCGCGCGCGCGCAGGGCCATGGCACGGGCGAGGAGGGCGGCGTCAGCAGTGGCGGCCGCGGCGGCAGCATCGTCCGTGACGGCGGCGGCATCGTCGTCGGCGGCCGCCGCCGCCGCGCAGTTGCGAGCCGGCAGCCGCGTTGGCAGTAATGTGCATCGCCATGAATGAACGGATCTATGGCGTTGGCCACGGCCTCCCCGGAAGTGGGTGGAGGCGGGCGCGCTGGCGCCGCAGAGCGCGACTGTGCACGGCATCGTGGGTCACTCTATGGCGCGACCGACGTCAGTCTTGCGCGCTACAGTAGTGCTTGGAGGAGGACGAGTACATCCTTCTTCGAAGCGAAGATGCAAGACAGTGATGACGTGTCACTCACGAGAAAGTCATGATCCTCGTCAGCAAATCCGGACCGCCGTCGTACATCGCGTGCGCGTATGCACCGCTGCGCCGCAGCCGCTGCTTCGGATGGGGTCCGATACCTCGGCGGGGGGGTGCGGCTGCCGAAGACGTGTCACCACGTGCGTCCCCGCGGAGGTGGCGGTGGTCGGGGGGGCGGTGGCGAGGGGCGCCATCGTAGGAGGGGAGCTGACCTAAGTGGGCACCTTGTAGGCAGCGGCTTACACTCGCTCACTTCAGAGCTCAACTCGAGGACCTTCGGGACACATCGCTCACGTTAGAGCTCAACTTGAGCACCTTCGGGACACATCCACGGCTTGAATCGGGTTATATGGGGGACAGAGTGAGCTTAAGTTGGGCGGAAAGGCGCAAGGTAAGCTCAAGTTGAGCGGAAATGGGAACGAGTGCAAGCCCCTGCTTCTAGGCGTCGTCAGCGCAGAAGCGGGAGCGGGCAGCAGCGGCAGCGGCAGCGGCGGCGGCGGCGGCGGTGGCGGCGGCGGCAGCTCATCGCGCGTGAAGCTCAACCGCCTCGCTAAGACCGCGCAACTCCCCAACGGTAGAGCATCGCAAACATTACTCGCCGCAACATCCAACCACTCACCCTCGTTTCGTTTCAATGGCATCCTACGTGTATGACGTGGCGAGCATTGTATATCCATCTTGCAAACAGTCAACACTCGCCGCATCCGCGGGTACACCGGCATACTGTACACTGTGAGCAAATTGTCAGCACCCCCCGTGTCCACGGGTACACCGGTACACTATGAGCAAACAGTCAGGAGCCCCTCGCCGCATCCGCGGGTACACCTGTCCACTATGAGCAGACAGTCTGCCAGGCCCTACCCAACGGGATGCGCGTGAACTACATCTCGCCGCCGGACGTGCAGTTCCTGTACAATGAGATCTTCGAGGAGGTAGGGCCGTAAGCCCACCCCTACACCAGTCCCTGTTCGCTCAACTTGACTCGTTTTGTCCCTGAAACTCTTTGAAGTTATCTGTTATATGACGAAGTGCGTGAAACCACTTAGACACCTAGAGTCGTTTGGCGCACTTTGTCATAAGGTGCTCGAGTTAAGCCTCCATGGGAACGAGCGTAATGAGGCCAAGGATGAGGATGTGGGAGTGTGTACGGTACGTTACATCGATACTTTGTGAGCATACAGTCAGGGAACGAATGTGAGGCCCGTCGAGGAGGAGTGCTACCTCCAGAGGGGGCTGCGGCTTGAACCCGACGACACGGTCATCGACGTCGGCGGCAGGGTCTTACACTCGCTCACTTCAAAGCTCAACTTGAGGTCCTTGAGGAACACGTCGCTCACGTTAGAGCTCAACTTGAGCACCTTCAGGACACGTCCACGAGTTAATGTGGGTCATATGGGTGACAAAATCAAGGTTCATTTGAGCGGAAACGGGCAAAGTAAGCTCAAGTTGAGCTGAGAAGTGGACGAGTGTAAGCCACTGGTCGGCGGCAACATCGGGCTCTTCGCGCTGTTCGCGGTGGGGCCTGCCAGATTTTGCGAGGAACGGAACACGTCGCGCCCATTTTGAACCTTCCTGTGTTTATTCAAATCGCGTCACACGACGTGGCGAGTAACACGCGAACGTGACGGGGGCTGTTGGGTGGGACAAAACGACTGCCTCGAATTTGAGGGCTCACGGTCAATGGTCCCTGTTTCTACCCCCGGTGGCGGAACACTTATTCCAGTTGGGGGGTCCCTGACGGAGCGAAATATGACGCGACGAGCAACATCTGCCTGGCCTTGGTCGGCGGCGCGGCGGTGCCCGCGCGGACGGGTCATCACCTTCGAGCCCATCCCGCCCACGCACCACGTGCTTGGCAGGGGCTTACACTCCTCCACTTCTCAGCTCAACGTAAGCGCTTTCTGTGGGATAGGGGGTGCGTCGAGGGGTTGTTCAGGGAGTGTTAAGGGGGTGTTTCGGGGATGTTGGGGGTTATTAGGGGGTGCTTATGGTTTATTTTGTGTCAGAAACGGCTCAGGTTGAGCTGAGAGGTGGACGAGTGTAAGCCCCTGGTGCTGGGACGCAACATTAGGGGGAACCTATCAGGGCCTGCGGGGCTAGCGACTGGGAGGCGAGATGGAGATGGCGGCGGCGGCGGCGGCGGGGCCGACCAAACGGTCCGAGGTAGGGCGGTGCAGGTTGAGCCCAGGTTGAGCCCATGTTGACCGTGCTTGGTTTCAGCGTTTGAAACTGAAATATGATAAACTGGTTTCAAACTTTGCTTTCAATTTCAATTTGCGCCGCTACACCGAGGCGGCGTCGGGCGCCAGCTCCCCGCGGCGGGCCTCCCCGTGGGACCGCCCGACGCCGGTAGCGGCGGCGATAGGGGCGGGGGCGTCGGGGGCATCAGCAGGGGCGGGGGGGAGAGCGCCACGGCCGCAGCCGCGGTAGAGCCTGCCAGATGTCGCTCGCCACGTCATAGGATGCATATTTGCTCAAGATACCAAGCTGTATAATGCGATGGATGACGTGGCGACCAATATCTGGCAGGCCCCTGCGCCGCGGTGTGGGCTTACAACTGCGGGCAGGGGCTTACACTGGTCCACTTTTCAGCTCAACCTAAGCCGTTTTGATCACGTACTCGCGTCCCCCTGTCTAGTAGATTGGGGGAGAACCATGCACCAAACGTATCCCACAAAATGTGCTTACGTTGAGCCGGAAACTGAATGAGTGTAGGCCCCTGAATGCGGGGTGTCCGACGGATCGGAGCCATCCGCGCGCTTCACCTTCTACCCCCGCGCCGCGGGCTGGAGCTCCATGCACCCCGACGACTCCGAGACAGCTGCCAACTTGACGCAATTCGTTGAGGCGACGCTGCGTGCGGACGGCGGGAACAGCGAGGACGGTAGTAGCACGGGCGGAGGCGGAGGTAGCGGCGGCGGGGGGGGCGGGCGCTCGGGCGGGGGGTAGGGCCCTTACGTCAGTAACGAGCGTCCAAAGTTTCCTTGGTCTAATGTCTCAAGATAAACGTCGGATCGCGTAACCTGGCAGTTTCGAGGTCTAATAACTATCCGTTACTGACGTGCGGGTAGGGCCCATCTGATCGCTCGAAACGTCATAGGATTCCATTTAACGCAAGAATCGAGGTTTCAGAAAGCATTTGATGGCGCGGGAAGTCATATGTGCTAGGCCTTCGCAGGGGGGCGTTGGAGAGGACCCCGCTGGTAGCCTTAGGCAGGTGGTTGCAGCGAGCCACGCGTGACGGGGGCGAGGTCGGAGGCAGGGGCTTACACTCGTTCACTTCTCAGCCCAACTTGAGCGCTTTTAATGGGACAGGGGGTGCGCGTAGGGGCTGTGTAGCCCGTGTTAAGGGGTTGTTGGGGGTGGTGTAGGGTGTGTAGGGTGTTTTCGTGTGTCAGACACGGCTCAAGTTGAGCTGAAAGGAACGAGTGTAAGCCCCTGGGCAGCGGCGGTGTTTTCGCGGCGGCGGCGCGAGCAGCGAGGTCGGTGGCGCGCGCGCTGTTCACAGCGGTGTTGGGCGTGGTGCTGCGGCGGCTGCTGGGTGAGGCGGTGCAGGTTGACCCTATCAAACCCACGTTGAAAGCGCCTGGAACGAAGCGCTTGAAACTGGAATATTATAAACTGCTTTCAAGTTTTGCTTTCAAATTTAACTTGCGTCGCTACAGCTGGGGGGGCGGCGCGAGTTCGACTGCCCGCTGGTCACCGTGTCCGACGTCATCGACCGCCACGGGCTCACCGCCGTGGGGCAGGGGCTTACAGAAATCCACTTTTCAGCTTAACGTAAGCGCTTTCTGCGGGATAGGGGGTGTACTTAGAGGTTGTGTAGGGGGTGTTCAGGGGATGTGAGGGGGTATTAGGGGGTGTTCAGGGGATATGAGGGGGTATTAGGGGGTGTTTAGGGTATGCTTTTTGTGTCAGAAACCGCTCAGATTGAGCTGAGAAGTGGACGTGTGTGAGCCCCTGGCGTGGGGCTGCTCAAGGTGGACGTGGAGCGCGCTGAGCTGGCAGTGCTGCGCGGCGTGTCGGCCGCTCATTGGCCCATCGTGCGCCAGGTGGCGATGGAGGCAGGGGCTTACACTCGTTCACCTTCCAGCTCAACTTAAGCGCTATTTGTGGGACAAGGGGTGTTCAGGGGCTGTTTATAGGGTATTGATGGTGGGGGTAGAGGGGGTCTTTAGGGCTTTAGGGGATGTTCCAAGTGTCAGAAACGACTCAGGTTGAGCTGACAAGTGGACCAGTGTAAGCCCCTAGATGGAGGTGCACGACTCGGCCGGCGGCACGCAGGAGCTGCGGGCGGTGCGGGAGCTGCTGGTGGGCGTGGGGGGCTTCGAGGCAGGGGCTTACACTCGTCCACTTTTCAGCTCAACTTCAGCCGTGTCTGACACAAGACAATACCCCACACACCCTGAACACGCCCTAACACCCCCTTAACACGGGCTACACAACCCCTAAGCGCACCCCCTATCCCATGCAAAGCGCTCAAGTTGAGCTGAAAAGTGATCGAATGTAAGCCCCTGGTCCGAGGCGGCGTGGGTGGTGGCCGAGCAGCCGCCCGGGCTGCAGGGGACCACACTGTGGAACGTGTACGCCACCCGCGCCGGCACCGAAAAGTAAATTAATATCAGTGTACTGCTTACCAGTTTACCAGTTTTCATTGTTATTATTGTATTATGGCTACACAGACGGGTGAAGCATGTTAGCTAATGAGACTAATTGGTGTCCTAGCGCACTGAAGACGTGAAGATATTCAGGACGGCCGTTGTAGCGAAGCCGGCGGGGTCCAGGAGCAGGAACCCCTAAACCCTAAACCCTAAACCCTGAACCCTGGGATGGCCATGTAGCGCCACGAACCCTAAGCCTAAACCCCTAAACCCTTAACCCTAAAGCCTCAACCCTAGGATGGCCATGTAGCGAAGCCGGCGGGGTCAAGGAACCCCGAGGGCCTCTCCCACTCCTGCACGTTGCAAAACTGTCCGCCCCGCGCGTTGTCCAACCGCATCACAGCGTAGCTCCACCGCTTCCCCGCCACTGTCAGCGCGCACCCAGCCCCCAGCCCCAGGACCAGGGCCTGTCAGATGTTGCTCGCCACGTCATAGGATGCAGTTCAACTCAAGAAACAAAGGTCAAATATGCAAGGGGGGCAGGGCAAAAGCCTTGTGCCTCCTCATACACGCAGAAGCGACTCTCTCTCTCAAAATATGCGTGTCGATGACGCGGTGGGCGATGTCTGTCGGACTCTACCCAGGACGATGAACACCGCGCTCCCGACCACGGTGAACGGGCGGTGCATCCACCCGCTGCCAGGGGCTTACACTCGTTCACTTCTCAGCTCAAACTAAGCCGTTTTTGTCACACCTGCCCGTGCCCCCCTGTCTGATAGACTGGGGGAAAATCATGCACCCAACGTATTGCACAAAATGTGCTTACGTTGTGCCGAAAAGTGGACGGGTGTAAGCCCCTGCCCGTTGCCCTTCGTCGCCTCCTCCTCCTCCTCCCCCGCCGCCGGTTTCAGCGCCGCCCGTATCCAGGGGCTTACACTGGTCCACTTTTCAGCTCAACGTGAGCACTGTTTGTCCCATGTGGTGCGGTGCTTTGCTGGTTACAGTGAAAGAAACGGCTCAGGTTGAGCAAAGATGTGGACGAGTGTAAGGCCCTGCCCGTATCACGCCCCGCGCCGGCCCCTCGATGTAGCGGCGCAAGTTGAATTTGAAAGCAAAACTTGAAAGCAGTGTATCACTGGTTAGTTTCAAGCACACTGTTCCATTCGGTTTCAACGTGGGTTCGATAGGGTCAACCTGCACCGCCCTACCTCGATGAAGTGGTGCATGCCGGCCGCCGCCGCCAGGACGTAGCGGCGCAAGTTGAAATTTAAAGCAAAATTTGAAAGCAGGACATCGTATTTTACCTTCAAGCGCTTGGTTCTAGTGCCTGGTCTGCTCTGTCTTGATTTGTAGTACTTGTAGTACCGTCTGACTTTTGGCCAACGCACCAAAACACATTTGACTGTTAGCCAAATCACAAAATTCCAACCGCACTACATCTAGTACAAAGTACTAGATCTAGTACGGAGTATAGACCAGGCACTAGGCGCTTTCAACTTGGGTTTGATAGGGTCAACCTGCACCGCCCTACCAGGAGCACCGCCAGATACAGCACGAACCCCACGTTCAGGGGCTTACACTTGTCCACTTTTCGGCTCAACGTAAGCACGTGTTGTGGGATACTCTGTGTCTGTGGGCGGGGTGGATGACAAGAAACGGCTGAGGTTGAGCTGATAAGTGGACGAGTGTAAGCCCCTGCCCGCGTTGGGGTGCGGGTGCTCAGTCCGACCGACTACCGGCTTGATGTCGATGTCGGGCAGGCTGCCGAGGCCATCAATCTTGATGTCCTCGAACCAGGGGCTTACACGCGTTCACTTCTCAGCTCAACTTGAGCGCTTTGTATGGCATAGGGGGTGCACGTAGGGATTGTGTAGCCCGTGTTAAGGGGGTGTTAG
>Ga0307489_10002822_pt1 | contig 11611 bp, 12 predicted proteins | sample SB12metaG_FD_202247 | JGI IMG/M metagenome (GOLD analysis project Ga0307489, IMG submission 202247) | Sea-ice brine microbial communities from Beaufort Sea near Barrow, Alaska, United States - SB 1.2 | ecosystem: Environmental > Aquatic > Marine > Coastal | place: USA: Alaska | collected...
GCTCGCGCCGTTGATAGGAGTCTCGCTTTGAAAATACGATATTCGGTTTCAGACGGTCCGCGCCGTCACTGTGCGCGGCTGTCAGTCGCGCGCGTCGGCCAGATCTCGCGGCAATTTCACCGAACACTCTCAAGATCGCCAAAACACGCGACTGACAGCCGTTCACCGTGAGGTACGCCCTTCAAGAGCCCGCCCCGCGCGCTCGCCACGTCGTGTACGCGCGCGACGGCGCGAGCAAATCGCGTTCAAGATGCGCTTTCGCGTCGCGAATCCTTGGATCAGCCGATCTTGGGTCAACTGCGATCAAGTGTCATTTTGGTTTCAAAAACAAAAAGACCACCTTTCAAATCCATCATATCGCGCTGAGCGCTAATGCACTTTTTAGGCTGACCCTGCCTCGTAGGAGCTACGCAGATCGGTTGGGGGGCTCAAACGGGGATTTCGATTTCCCCTCCTACACCTCGGGTCCATAACGGCTTCGAGCGGTCTTGAGAGCTCTGTTTTGGAGGCTGACGGCACACGATCGACGCAAGATGTGCGGCGTCCGTGGACAAAACGCAGCGGGGATTCGCAGAATCGCATGGAGATACGGTGTGCGCAATGGAACGCCAGCCGCGCCGCCGCCTGGCGACGTCGACGCGTCGCTGTCGCGCGTCCCATGCGAATCGATTTCTGCACGAATCTTCGATTTTTCCTCGCGTTTCGGAAAGGGTCCGAAATCGGCCAAACACCCGAACTGAGTACCCCTAAATTGGTGAGACTACCAAAATGGAGTGTGTGTTTTCCGTGAAAAAACGGCCTGACTCGCGCTTCGAGCCGGTGTTGTTTACAGTGGTGAATGGCGCTCATCTGACGCGCGCCATAAGTCGGCGATGCGCCATTGCACGCCGCCACCGAGGAGCTGTACTGCTTATCGATGCTATAAAGAACGCGTTTCAGCCGCGCGCCGTGCTCGCGGACGTCGGCGCGCGGGGGGTTCCGCGGCGCCGTGCGGTTGAGTCGTCCAAGTCTTCGTATGGTGTCTAGTCAGGCGAAACGAAGAATTCGCTCAATTCCACGGCCACCGCGTGGAAACCGTCCAGATGCTCGAATGGCGTCCGGGATTTCCAATGGCGCGAAACTTTATGTGTATTCGCGGCGATCTACCGTGCCACATTTTTTTGTACCTCCCGGCGACGCCGCCGTCGCGGCCTGTCAAGCGCGTGTGCATGGCGCCCTCTTTTCCACGCAATTTGAGGACGTCTCGTTTCGTTAACTCGTCGATCTTGGTCTAAATCGATCTCAACCATAACCTGTAAGACTTTTTCAAAACGCAAAAAATGACGAAAAAAACCGAAAACGCGGACCGAAATCAGCCTAACGAGAAGTCCACTTGACCACTACAAGCTGTTCTGAGCCTGACGTGTAGCGAGCCGCGCCGCACGTGTTTTTGCCGGAGTGCCAGATATTTTTCGTTTTTTGTCGAGATCTGCCCATTTGGCGCGCGATGGGCGATCCGCGCGTCGACCACGCGCCCGGGAGGTCCCGCCGGCGCGGCGCGCGCGTTTATAGAGGTGTATCGGGGAGCTCCACCAAAGTGCGCCTCCTGCGGGGCTCCACAACTCGACCCCGCGACTCCTCTGCACCCTGTCACGCTCAACGTCGACTCACGAGACGGCAGCCTGGCAAGACGGGGTGCAGAGGAGTCGCGTGGTCGAGCTGTGGAGCACCGCAGGAGGCGCGCTTTGGTGGAGCTCCCCGAGACACCTCTATCAACGCGCGCGCCGCGCCGTCGGGCCCTCCCGGGTGCGTCGTCGACGCGTGGATCGCCCATCGCGCACCGAATGGGCAGATCTCGCGAGCGCATCGAGCTTCCTCCGGGGCAGTGCAGTGTGATCGGACGGCGAACACGTGCCGGAGACTTGCCGGGGCGGTGATCCGAGGGGAAATCGCCGGCGAACACGTGTGTGGCAACAATGAAATCTTCATTGTTCGGGCAGGTGATTTTCGTATGGCGCAAGGACAGGAATCGTGACCGTACCGCGCTACGCGCCATCCCCGTTTGAGCCCCCCAACCGATCTGCGTAGTTATACTCGCCTCGTGCCTAGTCTGTAAAGCGTACTATATAGTATCTTAGTAAGTACGTTTGGCGAGTCGTGACTCGCCAAACGTACTTACTAGTACTTTACAGACTAGGCACTAGCCAGATAACGAAGTGAGTTTCCATCGAAGGGAGTTTTAGGTACTTTGTTGAGTCAATAGACCGTCGATTCGCCACATAGGCTTTTCACGTTGACTGTCATTTGGGCAATCTGTGGGAGCTTTTACGGATCAGTTTCCAAACCACCCCCTCTGCCGCTGAACATCACACAGAGCAGGGTACCATCGCTGCGATGCCGCAGCGGTCCGTACTTCTTCCCGAAGCGCACGCTTCGAACGTGTTCCAACCGCCAACCGCCAAGCCCCATGCCTGCGCGCTTCGCGCGCACCCGCGCTCCGCGCGTTTCGTGGTGGACTGTCTATTATTGTAACACAATTCCTATCACCTGTTCTAGGAAACCGTGCCCGTAGCGCGTCCTGCTTTCACCCTAAACCCGAGTGCAAGATGGCGTTGGTACGCGAGCTGCGCGTCGTGGCGAGCGCTGCGGGATACGGCGATCGCTGCGGGACACGGCCGAGGGCGCGTCGGGTTTACACGGGACCAGAAAGAGCGGATCGTTTTCTCACCGTTTCCCTTCAGTGTAAGTAAGCGAAGAGGGGTCGGCAGAAAAATATCAGTATTCTGGAAACTCACTTCGATGGAAACTCACTTCGTTATCTAGGCGCGTAGAGTTAGGGCACCTACAATGTCCCACTTTTTTATCAGCCCCTAAACCGTGCGATAAACATATGGAACCGACCCTAACTGACCCCGCCATACTGTCAGAAACTGTTTAAATAGCGCCCCGCGTCTGTAAACTTGGGTCGTTTGGCGCCGTTTTGACGCCGCTGCGCGCGTTCTTTTGGGCGCTTCAAAAAACCGTTGGGCACCTACGATGTCCCACTTTTCAACTCAGGATGACCGTCTAATCGGTCCATTTTGACTCCACGCGGGTGCAGCCGCCGCTAGAAACGAGCAGCGGCGCCGCGACGACCCGTATCGCGCAGTCTGAGCACGTGTATCCCTCGACGATAGCACCGACGAAAGAAACAGCGGCTCTGCCCGGCCGCCACCCTCCTGCGCGCGTGCGAAGTTGGCGTCTCCCCGTGCATTTTGCACCGTTTTGAAGCAACTTGCAGCGACTTTTCAGCTTTCGCTCGTGTCCCACTCGGCGATCGCTTCGAACTGATACGCGCAAGCGGCGCCGGAGGTGCTCGGCGCGCCGCCCGCAGCCCGCGCACGCAATACCCGTGCCTTTGGCGAGGCAACCGCGGGTCGGGGAACCCCCAGAGACGCGGCGGCGTTGCTGCCTGCCGCCCGCGGGCGCCCGTGACAAGACGAAAACAACCAAAACCCGCGATTCGCTTCAAAATCGACGGTCTATAACTCAAGACAGCCGAAAATGGGACATTGTAGGTGCTGGGACATTGTAGGGGCTTTGACCTCTATGTAGACCATCCCCTTCAACGTTTTCGGTGCAAAGACGTGAAAATGGACAAAGTGGAGATGAGCGCCGTGCGTGTAACCGCGGGGGACGGCACGACGCACGCAGAACCGCGTCGCGCCGCACGGCTTTTCGGATCCGCAACAACCTCGTTAGTCCGGGTACCCCGCGCGGTCGCTGTTTCCGCTCGGTTATTGGCGTGCGGCGCCCCGCCTGTGAGCTCAGGGGGGCGCGAATCAAGCAAAACAACACGTGAAAGCCAGACACTCACGGGAGAGGGGGCGCGAATCAAGCAGCTATGCTGACGCTGCGCGCGGCCAAATGGACGTCGAAATTGCCGCGCGCCGCCCAGCACGCCGCGGGAATGTCTCGATACCCCTCCAACCTACGACGTGGCGGGGGTTCGACGGCCCGCAACGCGCTTGCGTGCGTGCGTGAGTGCGACGAGCCGGTGCGCGCCGACGAAAACGTGCCAAGCCGCCAGAATGGCATTTTAGGAGAGATTCCAAGAGATGGCCTACCCCGTCATTTATTATTACCCTTTATTATTACCCCTGATATTAAACTCAAGAGGGATTTTATAGAGGAGGTCGGACGAGTAGTTCTCGACCTTTGCAGGTCCAACTGGGGGGTATAACTGCGGGAAACCTTATTTTTATGGCGAGGGGACGTTGTTGCGGGTGCACATTTTCGTCCTAAGAACTGATTTCATCTTCATATGCAGAATAATAATGGGGGCATTTAATGGAGGGTTTATTCATCAGAAGGGTCGGGGTTTTTTGGCGTACGAGTAAAATGGGTCGGCTGTATGACAAAATGGGTCATGTTTCATATTCCATTCATCTGCAGTGACATAGCCCTTCTCCTTTCATTAAACGCCCCCTTTATCTGATCGCGCGGGAATCCAATGCATTTCATCCAGATAAGTTTCGACCTGTTGTAGCAGTTTGAGTGTCAATTCCGGGTATTCCGAGACAACGCTGAGGTTATTTGTACGCTTCCCTCAAAGCGCGCTCAGCTTGGTGGCCTCGCCACCAGAGCCTTATCCGCATTCATATCCCCCAGTTGGACCTGCGAAGACCGACTGGGAATAACTCGACGACTGGGAATAATAACTACGCGACGGAGGGGTAGTATGCAGAGTACTGCGGGACTTAAACCCCTGTGTCGTAAAAAAATGGCGTTTTGGTCGGACGGTCCCAAGTGTGGAAACTACTTTCACGCGGCCGAATCCGGTCGGCGATGTGACGAAATGCCGCGTCGATACCAGTGTGCTGTCCTTGCGCCATACAAAGCAGGCCATTTGGACTGCCGTATGGTTTGTTTTTTACGACACAGGGGTCTGAGTCCGTAGTAAGTATCCTTCCAACGTCCAATTTACCACCCAAAGTCCGATTTACCACCCGAACAAGTCAACTCACCACACGCGAACGAGTCAATTTTACCACACGCTGTCCAGACCATCGGCGACGAGTTAAACATGACAAAGGGTTTGCTCCTATCTTTTGCAGCGGTTTCTGCCATTTAGACGTGACAATAGACCTATTCCGCTATATCAGTCGACAACTTCCTTGGTCTATAACTCAAGAACGGAAATGACTGTTACTCTGCGCGCTTTGCGCCAATGACTTGGGTCGCCAGCAGAATGAAAAAGGCTGTTTTGAGTGGCGAATCGGCGCGAATGACGCGCGAACAATGACGTACAAAGTGTCGGCGGCGGCAAAACCGCCATAGACAACCCCCCTTTATATAGGCATTCGTGTCGACACGCGGGAAGGGAACGGCGAGTGTCGCCGCCGGCGCGACTCGGGGCGATGCGCACATTTAGACCGTCAAAATGGGACAAGTGACTCAAGAAACAGGGAAGCGGCACAACGGCGCGGCAGCGGCGATACTCGCCGTTCCCTTCCCGCGTGTCGACACCTATGCCCGTATTAAGGGGGGTTGTCTGCTGTGGTTTCCCGCCGCCGGCACTTCGTACGTCATTGTTCGCGCGTCATTCGCGCCGATTCGCCACTCAAAACAGCCTTTTTCATTCTACTGGCGACCCAAGTCATTGGCGCTCGCGCGGGAGGCATATAGCGGAATAGGTCTATTGGCCCAGACGCGTTCGGTGAATCACCGATTTTATCGAGATTCGGCTAGCGATCTCGCAATTAGATGGGCAGTGTTTGGGCGTCTATAACTCAAGAGAAAAAGAAAAACAAGCTTGCAAAGCGTCCTCTGCGGGGATGCATCGTCGCCGACGGTCTGGACAGCGTGTGGTAAATTGACTTGTTCGGGTGGTAAATTGGACTTTGGGTGTGCAGTCCACGCAAGTATCTTATCTAAGCTCGGTTTTCGGACTTGGTCAGATTCGAGACTATTTTGGCGTATCAGGGGTAATAATAATGACGCTGTAGATCATCTCTCTCCTATAAGTCCGTTTTGGCGGCTTGGGACGTTTCCGTTCGGCGCGCACGGGCTCGTCGCACTCACGCACGCAGGCGAGCGCGTTGCCGGCCGTCGACTCCCCGCCACGTCGTGGGTTGGAGGGGTACCGAGACATTCCCGCGGCGTTCTGGGCGGCGCGCGGCAATTTCGACGTCCATTGGGCCGCGCGCAGCGTCTACATAGCTGCTTGATTCGCGCCCCCTCGCCCGTGAGTGGTGAAAATACGTCTGGCTTTTACGTGTTGTTTTGCTTGATTCGCGCCCCCTGAGCTCACAGGCGGGGCGCCGCACGCCAGTCACCGAGCGGAAACAGCGGGCCGCGCGGTGTACCCCGACTGATCAGGGTGTTGCGAATCCGCGGCGCGACGCGGTTCTGCGTGCGTCGTGCCCTCCCCCGCGGTTACAGGCACGGCGCTCATCTCCGCTTTCTGGTTGTTTGTCCATTTCATGTTTTTGCACCGGAAACGTTGGCCCCCCCTTGAAAATGGGGATGATCTACCGCGTCATTTATTATTACCCCTGGGCGTATTGGCTTTTAGTCAGAGGGTCTGCGGTCAGTCGGCGATCACCAACCCCGAACTTTATCGTACTCGAGATTCTCCCGCAATTTTGTCGAACACGGCAAACTGTCCAAACCGGCAGATCTCTGACTGAAAGCACACGGGTACAGGTAAAAGAGTCTCAACTCACTCTCTTACTATTTGAAAGCAGAGCTTAAATCCAGTCTCCGGCCCCCCGGGGGGTCTGAAGACCCTCACGTGATTGGTCGAGAGAGAGAGATTCAAACAGGTTTTCTTGCACGTTTCGCGCCAATTCTGAACGTAAATGTGTACCGTCCCTGATTGGTCAATGGAGAGTCGATCGTTTTCCCACGTCCCTGATTGGCCGAGAGGGTGTATTCGGGGGGTTCAGGGGATAGTCAAACCGGAGACTGGGTTTAAATAAGCTACATGAGCGGACTGGAGTGGGAAATCGAGCTTATCAGAAACTTACTCTGCATACTACCCCTTCGACGGCCAGATCTCAACACCATAAACCGCCAGATTGCGAGGTCGAGGGTGAGCGCCCATACGAGAGTCGGCGATCACTTCTGTATGAGCACGTATTACAGCCTCCAGTTATTCTCAATACGAGGCAGGGCTAGAGGATGCCCTTGCATGGTCCGCGGTGCCATTCAAATAAAAAAAACGCGACGCAATCAATCTGATGATGCGGGCCAATGTCGGCAACGGCGGCAGTTCTAAAGTGTGTGCGGTATATAGTGTGTGGGCCGCGGGGCTCTGTGGAAACGGTCGGTTGCGTCTGCGGCGGTGACAGTCTATTATATCATTATTACCTGTGGCAGGGACAGCCAAAACCCACCATCGGCGCTTCGCGTTGGAAACTTATTCTGAGAGGCATTTTTCTTTGAACCTGAAGCCAAGATCTGAAATGATCGCAGTTGACCCAATATCGGTTGATGTAAAGCTTCGCGATGCGAAAGCGCATCTTCCACGCGTGTTGCTCACTCGACGGCGCCGCGAATAAGGCCGCGGAGAGCGGCAAAGGGGGGTTATCGACGACGGTGGTCACGGTGAACGACACTCCGTCCCAAGGTTTTGCGCACATCTTCCGTTTCAATCTTGCAAATTGTTCGTCGCGGCCGAATCGCGCGACGGAGTGGCATCTACGGCGTCCGCACGGAGCGTGTGAATGCGAATATCGCATCATCAAAGGTTGACTCCTGTCAACGGAGTGAGAAAACCCCAATCAACGGGCTTGGCTGATACTGGCTGTTCCTGCATCGTACGAGGCAGGTTTCGCCGAGAACTTCCTGAGAGATGGCTCTCGCGCGAACACGCGTTCAGCGGCACCGACCGAGGGCATTCGGGCAAACTTTCGCACGCAGTCGCCATAAAATGCCCGCGAGAAGCTTTTCCGACGCCGTCCCGGGTGCGCCGATCGCGTCGCGCGTGTCATCTTGAAGCCCCGTGCCTCATCTCATGAGATCGCATCGTCATAACTTTTTCGTCAACGAGCCGATATCACACCTTTCATCGCCATGCATTTGTCCTCGCCTCGTGGCGCACTGATGAGCCTCTGCATATCCTCACCGACCGGGCCGCCGGGCGGACTGCGCATAATGTTTTGGCGATTTTCTTCGTTACGCGCGAGGAAACCGGTTATGCAACCCTGGCTCGACATTTTACTCGGGGTCGAGGAACCGTAAAGTACAGCGGCAGGAACCGGCGATGGACCCGTCGCGTAGGTGGGCGCCCGCATGCCAAGTCTCAAAGAAAGAGTGTTTGTGGGGGATGGAGCGACGCCTTTGGTCGAAGAGAACACGCTCTGCCCGGGACATTTAGGTTTTGCGCACGCGGCGCCGCCGATATCCGCATCGCCGTGTCCAAAAACTGTGAAATGAGCCAAAATGAGTCACGATTTGCTCAAGGAAACAGGCAAACCCGGCATTGCGTGGCGCGCACTTGGGGGAGACCAAATGTCCCGGGCAGGTTGGTCAGATGGGGACGATATGTGTATATGCTGAGCTCGCCAGGCCCATCGGCGCAGACTCCGGGCGCGGGCGCCGTTCTGCAAGCGGACACCAGCGCATGGCCTGTAAACAAGCGGGATTTGTCCGAATTTAGAAAATTTCTGACACAAGCTCACACTGAGTCCGAAACCGTGCTCGGTTTGTCGTGGGTCGCCGTGGTTGGAGTGCCTTGGGGTGACGGCTGGACACTTTTGCATGGAACGTTTGGTGGGTTAACAACTCAAGAAACAAAATAAACGTGATTCCGGACACCAGCGTCTGGTATCAATACAGCAATGGATGTACGCGGATGAGCTCGTGGTGGCGCCTCCGCGACGAACCCGCCGTCGCCGCCGGCTGCGACACTCTTGCACGACCCCTGAGAGGCGCCGTAGACCGTGCCGGTTCCTCGGGCGCGACTTTCCACACGCGCGCCCGGTGAACCACGTCTCGGGAATTCTTGGCGAAACCTGCCTCGCACCGGCATCCCGGACTTTTCGACCGACCGCAGCTGGACGTTGTCAGTGCCGCTTGAGTTATTCTACCCCCGAATTTGGTCACATAGGTTTCAAGTGGATTACTCCGCAGTTCCTGAAACTTAGTGTCGGGTCCGATATCGAAGATATGTCATTTAACCCCGTTCGACCAATCAGAGCTGTCCATTTTGGGAATCCCGCCGACTGACTCGCCGAAAGTCCGAACGGGTCGCCATCCTTGAGTACATAGACCCTCGATTTCGAGTAGATAAGCATGAATGTCGAGGGGGTCGGACCGCGTAGTTGTTCTAGTTGGCGCCGGGCTAGTCTACTGGCTGCGGGCCCCTGTTGAATAGTGATTTCGGCATGTCCGCATCGTCCGTTCTTCGTATGGGCAAAATGGGGGAGGGGGGCGGGAAATCACCACCCCCGGACCGACAAGTTTCCTTTCCGGCCGGACACTCGGATGAGTTACAACTCTCGGGTGAGTTGCCCCTTTGGACGAGTTACAACTCCCAAACTCATTTTGCTAAACGACACAGAGATTTTATCAGTCGAGTGGGCTCGTCGAAACTCAGTTCAAAAACCGAAAACTAAACAACAAACAAAATATGCCGGCCCATCCTCTGATGCCCAGAAAAGCCCATCCTCTGATGCCATGGTCTGAACGCACTTATCTTCCAGGTTTGAGCTTTATAAAAAATCCGCCGCCCCGCCCTGGTGCCCACAGGCTGGCAGGGTCGACGCCATACCATATTTCTAGCGCCATGTGCGCTTTGTATGTCAGTGACGTGCCATACTCATTGGAGGTGGACGGTTTCTTTATAACGTTTGCGGTACATTCCTGCCGGGCGCGCTGCTTCATAACAAGATACAACGGCGCGCAAGACGCAAACGCTGACAAACACCAGCAATATGGTGCAGTGTGTAATGTATCTTCAGCATCTTTTCACGACTCCGCCCCTCTCACGCCGCCTGTCGTGTTGTGCATATTTGTGCACAGAATACAAGGTCTATGTGTCAATCTGTTTCCCCACTCGCCAACAAACGGGCCGAAAATAAAAATCAGGTTGATGGTGCCTAGTGGTCGGGTCGGGCGGTATGTTTTCATCACCACCGCTGCCACCGCCGCCACCGCGTCTGCGACGCTGCGAGGTTGCAAAGTCGAACGTGTACCAGGTACACTAGGAGCGCACAATGAGGCGATACCGGGCCGTGATAAACTCATCATAACGAACACATTCCAACCAAGATAGCACTCGCGCTGCCGCTATGAGGCGCTGGCGTATCACTTGTGCTGCTTTGCCTCCTTCGCCTCCTTCATCCGTTCAAACTCTTCGCCTTCCGCCTCCAGCATGTACTCCGCCTCGTTGAACGGATCTTCTTCCTCCTTCGCTCAGGGCCTAGCGGATCACGGCGGATGCAAATCACGCGTGAAGCTTGAGGGTGCCGGTGAACGCCAGACAAAAAACGGAATTCGCCGCTTTCCGCCGTGCGTCGTGCACCGGTAATTCCGTTCGCAAATTCAGCCTTCACCCCGCTGACAAACTTCACGAGATAACGTAACCGCCACGTTAAGACCTTCACACGTCAAAAGGCAGCATTCAACTCAACGACGCCAAACAACTAGGGTTTGAAGCGTGCGGATGAGCGGGAGAGTAAATCGATTGGCAGTGGGCGAGACCTGCCATCTGCAGGTTGTTGAACTCCGCGGCCAGGTCCATGTTCTTGGTGCGCCGGTCAACTCGTCGGTGGCTCTTGGTATCCGGAGACCAGGGCCGGGCCCGCCAAGATCCAGTTTGATAACCGTTCACTCGACATGGTCGTTGATACCACCGGACCTCATTCGATACCAGAGTTTGATACCTGTGCAGGGTCTGGTCCTTGGTGGCATCCAGCTCAGTGTGTGGTCGCAGTCAGCATGCTCAAGTCCGCGACACAGGATATTCGTACCATTCCACGTGATGGTATGATGCCACCGGAGCTCACGTGACACACACCAACAGCTTGAAGCATTCTGCTGAGTGAGGTCACGGTCAGTATGGTAAAAAATCAACGACATATGATATCACTCAACATCACCACTGCACACAGTCGTCGATACCACTTGAGATGGTCGTTTGATACCACCGGGCCTCGGTTTATAGCGAAGTTTGACCGCGGCCATACCAGTTTGGCTTCCATGCGAAGGTTGCCCACACCGCCGCCTTGGCCGCCCCCGAGCCCCTCCAGCACCCCGGCCGCCAAGGCCGCTGCCCCGTATCACCAACCTGTTTGCCAGTGTCGTGTACCAATGTACCCGCAACCGCACCCGCGCACACTCGCCGCGTCCTGCTCCCCGGCCTGACCATTCGAACCCCGCTACTAGCTGTACCGTCAGCAGTGTTGACTTTGACCACATTCGACTCATCCCTGCACAATGATGCAGTGCCATTGACTCCCTCAACCCGCTCAACTTATCACTCCGCGGTGATTGTATGTAAGTTGGACAGGGACCGTTTGTGCGGCCCTACCCGCCATGCCCTTGCTGCGGCCGCGTTTACCCCCGCCCGCCGCACGCTCGCCACCGCCGGTGCTGAAGCCACCGCGCGCCGCGCGCCCGCCGACCTTGGCGGTGGCGGCGGTGG
>Ga0307489_10002823_pt1 | contig 11610 bp, 18 predicted proteins | sample SB12metaG_FD_202247 | JGI IMG/M metagenome (GOLD analysis project Ga0307489, IMG submission 202247) | Sea-ice brine microbial communities from Beaufort Sea near Barrow, Alaska, United States - SB 1.2 | ecosystem: Environmental > Aquatic > Marine > Coastal | place: USA: Alaska | collected...
GGCGGTTTCAACGTGATTTTGATAGGGTCGACCTGCACAGCCCTACCACGGGCTTGAACCACCGCTCGTTCGGTGTGTTCTCGCTGCCACCCTTCAGCCGCCAGATCCGCAGCCAGCGGGGGCCGGTCGTGGCCGTAACATCGGGTCAACCAGATGATGCTGGCCACGTCATACGATGCAGTTAAACTCACGAAACGAGGGTTCAACGTCTGCGTGTGGCTCCGCATAATTTGGTCGCCGAGTCGTACGATGCAGGTTGACTCGTGAATCGAGGGTTTAAACTCAGTGTCGGGTCTGGTATGGACGATATGGTACCGAATCCCGCTCGACCAATCAGAATTGTACATTTCGAGAATCCACCGACCGACGCGCCGACAGTCCGACCGGGTCGCGATCCTTGAGTCAATAGACCCTCGATCTCGAGGAGATGAACAGGACATGTCCTTCCGACACTGAGTTTGACATGTGCTCGATGATGTGGGTCGGCATGATGGGGTGGTGGTGCCTACCACGAGGTCGTCGTTATCCGGCGCGATGCTGATGTGCTCCACGTTGGAGTCGTTCTTCATCCACGACACCATCTTGCCCGAGGCCACCGACCAGGGGCTTACACTCGTTCCACTTTTCAGCTCAACGTAAGCGCTTTCTGTGGGATAGGGGGTGCAATGAGGGTTTGTTTAGGGGTTATTTTGCGGGTGTGTAGGAGGTATCGGGGGGTGTTGGGGGGTGTTGGGGGTTTAAAGGGTGTGTTTCGTGTCAGATACGGCTCAGGTTGAGCTGAAAAGTGGACGAGTGTAAGCCCCTGCCAGCGACCAGTAGGCGGCGATGTAGTCGGGGTCATGGGTGGACATGGAGACGGAGTCGCCGTACTGGATGGCGATGTGCTGGTTGTCCTTGCTGAAGCTCGCGCCGACAATGCCGCCACGTGTCAGCGCGTCGTCCATGCGGAATGTCCGCACGCGGCGCTCGGTGTCTACGCGGTAGATGGACACCTGGTGGATCGCAGGCGTCTTCGGGTAGGGCCAGATTGAAATCGTGTGTGTTATTTTTACTGAGGTTCATCGATTCCAAGGCGCTCAAACGACGAGCATTCAGCCTATCCCATCCGTCATAACTGGTGTGGCGATGGTAACGGCTCAGGTCCCCGCCTTGAGGTTGAGCCCGTGCGCGGCAGCGTCGACGTCGGCGTCGGCAGCGGCGGCGGCGGCGGCGGCGGCAGCATCTACGGCGGCGCCGCCCTGCCCGTGCGCAGGGGTTTACACTCGTCCAACTTTCAGCTCAAATTAAGCGCTTTGTATGGGATAGGGGGTGCGCGTAGGGGTTGTGTAGCCCGTGTTAAGGGGTTGTTGGGGGTATGTTGGGTGTGTAGGGTGTTTTCTTGTGTCAGACACAGCTCAAGTTGAGCTGAAAAGTGGACGAGTGTAAGCCCCTGCCCGTGCGGCGCGTTCACCACCTCCACAATCGCTATCACCACGGCGCCACTGGCGTGCCCCCCCGTCACGATGCCGTTGATGGCGCGGACCCGGTCCAGCAGCGGGAAGAAGCGCATGTGGTGCGAGTCCGTGTTGGCCACCGCCGGCCACGGTCTTTATTCACGCGTCGTTCCCTTTTCATCTCAGCTCGAGCTGGAGCGTCGTTAGGTGCAGTATGAGCAAACAGTGAGGGGCTCGTAGTGTACCGTTGTACCCGGGGCCTGACTGTTTGCTCATAGTGTACCGGTGTGTCCGGTGCCTGACTGTTTGCTCATGGTGTACCGGTGCACCCGGGGCCTGACTGTTTGCTCATAGTGTACCGGTGTATCGGCGTGAGGCCCTGCCGCCAGCTGTGAGCCCACCGGGAACACAATGGTGTGGTCGTCGATGTAGTCCACGCCCATTCCCAGGGCCTCACACCACTTCCTGTTGCAGCTCAACCTGACTGTTTGCTCATGGTGTACCAGTGTAATCGTGCACACTCGCCGCATCCTCCTCCCTGGCCTCACGCTCGACCCCGTTCCACAGCTCAACCTGACTGTTTGCTCATAGTGTACCAGTGTACCCGCACACACTCGCCGCATCCTCCTCCCTGGCCTCTCGCTCGACTTCGGTCCAGCTCAACAGTCGTTGCCTGCTCAAGACCACAGCATCAACTGCTGGCAGCGGTTGAGCTGATAAGGGAACGTGTGGTCAGAGCAGGCCAGGGAGGAAGATGCGGCGAGTGTGCTCGGTCACTCCGGTACATCGTGAGCAAAGTTTTTGATCGGTAGACTTGAAATATAAGGCGGACACATAACAGTGAGGTTGAGCTGAAAAGGGAACAAGGGGAGCAGGCCCCGCCGATTCCTGAATTAGCGTGGTGGTCGACGCCGAACGCCAGGGCCTGACACGGCGTTCCTGGTCCAGCTCAACTTGAGCACCTTGGAGGTATTACGCGGGATAGATGCCTGTGGGTTCCAAGGACAAAAACGGGCCACAGCGACATGCGGCCACAGCTGTGACGGCTTGAGATTAGCTGAAACCGGATCAACTTGAGGGCTGGTGTGAGGCAGCACAGCCCCTCGAGGGATATGGCGTCGGGGCGAGCGCGCTGTCCAGCATACGAGTGAGGACGACAACGCGACCTCACTCCACTTACAGATGCTCTTATAGTCAAAGGTCCGAATCAAGAGGCATTGCTGACTCACACCAACGGTTGAGCTGAAAAGGGATCTAGCGGCGCGGCCCCACCGAACGCGAACTGAGGGTCGAACATGGCGTAGCTCCCAATCTCGCGATCCATCCGCTCGGGGCTCTCGCGCCCACCGCCGGGGCTCTCGCGGCCGGTCGTGCCGGGCGCGCCCGTCGGGCTGTCCATGCGCAAAGCCATGTTGGTTCGGCTGCTGTCTGCTGTTGCGCGCGGCGTGTCGGTGAACTTCGGCTGCGGCGCTCAGTGCTCGCGCCCTGCGCCCTCTGTCAGGTCCTGCGGTGGCGGATTAGCAGTCGCGCGATGCCACGCGCCGCCGGAAGACTAGACGTCTTCGCGGAGACGCCGGAGCGATGCCACGAGGACTGTCAGACCAGACCCACTGTCGGTCCACCGGTCGGGTGAGGTGCTCACTCCGAATGTGCTGAAACCGCACCGACTCCTCCGTCAGCTATCAGTGGTGACTGGGAACGGGGTGTGTGCACCTCCGCCTCTGGAGGGCGGCACACGAGCTCCCCGCAGGACCGCCGCGGAGCCGGGTGCCACCCAACCCGCGCCGATACACCGGGAGGGTCGCGCGTCGGCAGTGACAACCAGCCATCGCACGGCTCTATTTGTGTCTTCGCCGTTCGCGCGGTTGGGTTTAGGGTTTAGGGTTTAGGGTTTAAGGTTTAGGGTTTAGGGTTTAGGACAGCCGATACCAGCGAGTGGAAGTCAACGCTCTTTGTCATGTGTCGCGTGTCGTGACTTTATCTTCGGACGCGTTGTCGTTGTTTCTGTTTTGCACGGCGCGCGCACAGCGGTGCCGCAGTTGGCCTGCCGCGATGGGGAAGACAAAGGTCGTCCAGGTCGGGCCCGTCCCCGCTCGCGCCTCGCGCGCGCGAACAAACCCGTCGCCCAGTTGTTGTCCAACTGGATTGTTTCACCCAAGTTTATCTTCCCCCTCTCTTGTCGAGACCAGCGCCATTGCCACGATGCTCTCCTCGGACTGTGCACGGCTCGTTAGCTTCGGCTCCTGCTCCGTCAGGTCCACGACGCTGTGCATGTGTACCCCCGGTGAGCGCCCCGCCTCATCCCATCCCATCCCCTCGCCGGTATGACCCCCTGCCAAGTCTCAACACAAGCTGGCAATTGCTGCTGGTCCCTCCTCACGGCCCAAGGGCGAATGGAAGACGATGCTCAGAACGCTGGGGAGCGGTGCTCCTGACTCACCGACGTCCTTCGGGGCTGCGCCCTCCTTCCCGCCGCCGCCGCGGGATAACGACGAGCTCATGATGACCACGCTCGGACCTATGAAACTCTCGCAGCACGTCAAGGAGCTCGGCATCAACCGGCAGTTGAGCGGCTCGGTCTCGGGGACGTCCGCGTCCGCGTCCGTCGCGAGCGCCGACGAGAATCTCGAGGCGGGGAACGCGTTGTCTGTGTCGAGGCTATGCACGTTCAAATCAAAGGAGCTCTTCGGAAACTTCGCGCACTCGCTCACGGGCGACGCCAGCAGGCCTGATTCGCGGCAGCAGCAGCATAGGCCGCCGACGGCGCCGCGCTCGCAATCCTCCAGACGAAGACCAGCCTCCGCCGCCGCCGCCGTCACCTCCAACGCATTCAACGCGTCCAACGCTTCTGCTCCACGGCGAGCTGTGACGCCGTCGACAATTTACAACCGCGCCACGCCGCTGGGTGAGCTGAAGGCGGCGACGCAGTACGCCGCGGCGGCGCGGGAGGTCGAAACGCGCATGGACCTCATCCCCGTGAACCCCACGAAGTGGGGCCTGGCATATATTGCCCGCCACGTCATCACACGCATGTTGAGCCCTCGTCTCATGATTTACATGGCATACTGTGACATGGCGAGCGATATATATACACTGTGAGGCCCTTGCGTGAGGCCCCGCCAGATGCGCGCTGACGCGATTCGCAGCCGCGGGCATAACTACCCAGCTGGGCTGTGGGAGGAATCGGGCGACATCTTCGAGCGCAAGCAACTCCCGGAGGACGGGACCTTGCCCGTGTTCGTGCGGAGTGGGCGGGAGGTATGGCCGCTACCACTATGTGTGTCTCACATAACCTGTAGCCGCGGTGACTGCGGTCGACGATGTGGTCACATTACCAACACGAGCTTTCTGAACATAAAGAAATGTATTATTTTGGCCCTTGGAGGAGCTGCGGCGGACGGACAAGGGCCAGGTGTTGGGCCAGGCGCTCGACCTGCGGCCTATGAGCATCGTGGAGCGGGAGGCCAAGATAGACGCCGAGAGGAATGCGACTGTAAACGGCGTGTACTGGGGGAAGAGAGGCGCGACGCGGTCAGGAGAGGGCTTGGGCGTGGGCTTGGGAATGACCCAAGGGGGCCGTCTGAACACTGCGGGGGGCGCGGCGGAGACTGGCGCGGAGACCGGCACACGGGGCGCGGCGTGGGGTGGCGCGGAGAGCAGCGCCCTAGGCGCTGCGGGGCGTGCGGTGGGGAGTGCACGAGGGGGTGCCAGGGAGGGGCCGCAGCGGATGACCAGCAGCGCCGCGGCGACGAGGATCCTCAGCGGCCAAATGGCGGCGGCGGCGATAGTGGCCCCAGCAGCGGCGGCGTCGGCGGGCCGCGTGGGGAGCGCGCGGCCGGCGGGGCGGGTGGAGAGTGCGCGATCAGCAGCGGGAACGGAGCGGGTGTGGAGCGCGAAGCCGGCGGGGCGGGTGGGAAGTGCGCGGTCCGCCATTGGGCCCGTGGCGCCGCCCGCAAAGGCCACCCAACGAGCCAGCGCATCGAGCCGGCGACCAAGCGTGGGTCACCTGGGTTCCGTGTCCTAGTATCCCCCTGCCCGCCGCCGCTGCCGTCGCCGCGTCGAGTCTTAATAGATCAATCGGTAGCGTCGGCGACTGCGTAGCTCTGTCTTTCTTACTGTTCATAATAGGACGTTGTACATAATTATGACCGTTACAACCTACCCGTCGCCGCTGCACGGGCTGCTGCTCGAGGAGTTGCCCGAGGTTCTCGCGGCGGAGGTGCTGACGCAGCTAGGCCCCACGGATCTCACTGTGTTGATGCGGGTGGGGCCGGCGAGCCGGGCGGAGGTGATGGCCTCCGGCCTGCCGCGAACGGGGGCGTGGCGTTCAAGCTCAAGGAGTTATGCGGGTCCGTCGAGCGGTTGGCTTAAGCCAAGGCGAATGAATGCCAGTCTGTGGGTCGCGAGGGTGTGCACTCGCCGCTGAGGGCAGGCTCCTGGAGAGACCTGAGGTGGGCAAGGGAGCACGGCTGCTCGTGGAACGCGTGGTCGTGTGCCGCGCCGCTGGGGGCGGGTACCTGGAGGTGTTGAAGTGGGCGCGGGGGCACGGGTGCCAGTGGGAGGAGAACATCTATGATAACCCGTACTTGGACTGTTGTGCACTCGCCGCGCGGCTCGGGCACCTGGAGGTGTTGAAGTGGGCGAGGGAGCAGCACTGTCCATGGGACGCGAACGTGCGAGTATGGCCGCTGAGGGCGGGCACCTGGAGGTGTTTAAGTATGCGCGGGATCACGGCTGCCCGTGGAACGCGTTCACGCGTTGTGCATGCGCCGCTGAGGGCGGGCACCTGGAGTGCTGAAGTGGGCGCGGGCGCACCACTGCCCGTTGGACGCACGGAAGCGCCAAAAGGCCGAGCAGCAGGGACAGCTGGAGCTGTTGCGGTGGGCGGTGGAGCACGGTGCTCATTGAGACGCGCGTACACCGCGCTAGTCGCTTCGGACGCACTCAGCGCTGCGCTGTCTGGCTGTGCCTCGGTAGGCAGATCATCTTTCATCCTGATATTCATCACCTCTCGCTTTCGGGCTCTATTGCAGTTGAACATCTTACTTGCTTGCTAAGCTGACTGCCTGACTCACCCAGAATCGCACTCGCGTCACGTGATCCTCCCATGCGCGCGGGAAAGGCGGCGCGCAGCACCTTCCGCGCCCCCCACACCCCGCGCTCCCCCCACCCCGCGCCCACCGTGGGCGGGAGCCCCGACACCATGTCTGATCGTCCGTGTACACGTCCAGCCGACCTGTCAGCATCAACCACCCCGCCACTGTCGGAATATCCCCTGCCCGAATCTAAGAGGATCTGCTGCCAAGGCAACCTAACCCAGCGTACTCGCCTCAGTCCCCGGCGTACTTGCCTCAGTCCCCCCGCACGTCGCCCCCGCCCTCGGCGAGGCACCTCCACCCCTGCGCTCCCAGCCGAAGGATCATGCCGAGCATCTCCGCCCCCGCGTTGTTCAACGCGTGCATGGCCGGCGACACCGCGGCGGTGGACAGGCTGCTGCCCGCGGGCGGCACGCGGCTCAACTTGAGCGGGTCAGCCTTCCAGTACCCCAACGACAACCACGAGACGCCGCTCATGGTGGCGGCCGCGAAGGGGTACACGGCGATCGTGCGCATGCTACTCGAGCGCGCGCGCAACACCACCGTGGACCACGTGGACCCGCGCGGCATGACGCCTCTGTCCATGGCGGCGTTGTTTCACCACGCCGAGATCCTGCGGCTGCTGGCTGAACGCGGCGCCAACGTCAACATCGTGAACACGGCGCGGCAGACCATAAACACAGAGCGGTCGACCCCGCTGCACTTTGCCCTCGATTCGATGCACCACCACTCGACTCCCCGCGAACCCGACCACGACGGCGTGCGGCTGGTCGCCACCGTGAGGGCGCTGCTCCGGCTCGGCGCGGGTACGTTGCCCCGCGCGCCGCGCCCCCCGTCGGTGCCCCTCCTCTCCCGCCCCGCAGCGAACCCTTTCCACTTTTTGAAACACAACTTTCCCGCCTAATCATCCGTCTATCCGTGTGCCACTCCGGGCTGTCCGTCTAACAAACCGCCCCATGCCACCATCCCTCGCAGTCCCCGACCCCGTCGACGACGATGGGAAGACCCCGCTCTGCACCGCTGGCAGCAAGGGCAACGCCATGGTGACACTCGCCCTCCTGGACGGCGGCGCGAATATTGACTTCGCCACGCCGCGCACTCCCGCGCGGGACGCGGCAGTATGGCCGTCGCCGTGATCTCGTGCTGCTCAGGATCGTCCGCGTCCGAGTCCGATTCTGATTCCGAGGATGAGGACTGGCACTGCTTGCGTGCGGCGGCGGCCTTCTGGGCGCCGGTCTCAGGCGCCTTGCCTTTGGCGTGCGCCGCCATCTCGCCCGTGTGACGAGCGGTGTTGTCCGGGTCCGGGTCATCCGACTCCGAGTCGTCCGAGTCGTCCGTGTTGTCGTTCCGGTCGCCACCGTTCTTTTCGCCGCTGTCCGAGTCAGAGGATGCGTCCTCTTCCACGGCCTCCACGGGGCGGCGGCGCTTGTGCGTGGTGTCCATGTCCCGCATCGACGAAGCGCCGCCCCCCGCCAGCATTCCGGTGGCCGCGCCGCTCCCAGACGGCCCCGCCCCAGAACCCGCGACGGGGCCAAGCTGCGCCAGTGCTGCGCCGGGGGCGGTGTGGGCCAAGGCCGCGAGCGCCCGGCGGCTGACGGTGATACCGTGCTCGTCTGCACCCTGCTGGAGGATCTGCCCATACAACTCGGTGGCCCTTGCGCTCTGGCCCTTGGACACAGCGTCCTCCAATTGCAAGTGAGCCACCCCGGAGACAAGGCGCTCCCCCTCCGTAGACGCCCACCGCACGTCCGCGATGCGCGCGAGGCGCGCGTTGCGGACCAGCTGAGGGAAGTTAACGGGATACTCGGACACGTCCTCCTCGTCGAACACGTTGAGGAGCTTATCATTGTGCGAGTCGGAGTTCAGCCATCCGCCCCTATGCTTCAGCCTCCCGGCAACACCGCATGCCCCGGCTTCACTCCGCTCATGTACGCCACGACTTACAACCACCCCGCAGTCGTTAAGCTGCTCCTGAAGCGTGGCGCCGACGGCACAAGGATGATCGCAAAGGCGACATGCGGGCTCGACGCTGGGTCCACCGCGCTCGACATGGCGCGCAGTCGCGCTGTCACCTACTACCCCGACTTTCTGGAGACACTGGCAGCGCTGCGCCTGCTGTGCTGCAGCACGTGCAGCATTACATCTTCCGGCCTGTCCGCGACGACGCCGGGGGAGGCGAAGCAGCACCTGAAGCGGTGCGGCAACTGCCCCGCCCGCGGCCCGCGCGCGCGGTACTGCTCGAAGGAGTGCCAGTGCGCGGACTGGGTGCCGCGGCACCGCGGGGAGTGCGCCGAGGCGCGGCGGGTGCGGCAGGCTGCCGGAACCGAGGTCTGAGCCGGGGATGACCCGGGATTCGCACACGGCGGAGGACAACCCTATGTGATGCGAACACATTACCTTGAACAGCATTCTTCACTCTTCAGTCACATCTTCCGCGGGGTTGGAGTGCTGGTTAGTGGTGGGAGGGGGCAGCGTTGGCGGGCGGAGGCGGCCACACAATAGCAACTCGGCAGAAGATCACGCACTTTGCAGAGTCCCGAGAAAGTAACATGCATTCCTTCATTGTAGTACACAAGCACTTGAATACCGTGCAGTTGGGACACAGATTGTGTGATGTACAAGGATGTCAAAACAATGAAAACTGCCTTGGCGCTCGTGACCCGACGAAATCGTCAACCCTGGTGGACCTCGGGCCGGGGAATGCAAATATTGCCCGTCACTTTATTCAACATGTCCACAACACTCGTTTCTTGAGTTAGAACGAATCCTGTGGACGCGGCGGGCAACATTTGCCAGGCACTACCGCTGTGTGACCACTCTACGGCGGCTACGGCTGTCGTTCTCTCTTATTTACACTTTTACTGACAGGCTAGGATGAAGCCATGTTAGCTAGGAGCCTATTGGTACCTGGTAGTGAGCCAGCACACCCCGATGTCAGCCCCATCCGAGGCAACGACCCACCAGAGGTTCTCCGTCCTCTCACTCTACGGCAGCCACGGAACTCGTTCTCTCACTCTGCAGCGGCCGAACATCACCAATCGTAGATCACCAATTCTAAGGCTAGATGTAGTGAACGTCTATGTTTAAACCGAAGCTAAGGTGGTGGGAGAGTGGGTGGCGGTGCAGTCAGTCTGCCACGTCATGTATTGTGTCACAGCACTGGCAGCCCAGGTGAACGCAATGCAACACATTCAGCCTACCACGACACGCACACTGACGTCACACGAACTGGTTCAGGAAGTCCGCAATGCAACGCAGTCAGTCCACCACGTGACGCATCACACACACTGCCATACGAGAGGAACGCAACACAACGCAGTCCGTATGGCACGTGTTGTGTGGCATCACACGAACTGTTTCAGAAAGTCCGTGGCCACGACCCGCCCCCGACTGCTCACGCTCAGCTTCTGCTCGCTGATCTCGCGGTCGATGTCCGACCGGTAGAGTCGCGACACTCAAACAGACACAGTCACGCATGCGATGGACCGATGAACGTATCCAACACCTCGCAGAGTCGCTGTCGGCAAAGCGACACACACACATACGTTGGTCAGGCGGCTGATAAATAATCGAGTGGCCAGGCCATAGAAGAGGATGCGGCGAGTGTGAACGGGTATACCAGTACGCAGTGATCGAGCAGCCAGGGAAAGAGTGGCCATTCAACACCTGGCAGAATCGCCCCAGGCCAACAGACTCTGTCACACACAAATCTTGGTCCGATGACCACTTGCATCACATCTCCCTGCTATAGGGTTCAGCATTTAGGGTCTAGCCTTTTAGGGTTTAGGGTCTAAACCCTAAGTAACCCCTGGCACCCAAAATCCTATAGAACCCTAAACCCTAAACCCTGACCAAAACAGAGCAGCGCCCCACCTCCATGAACTGCACGATGAAGTCGATGAGCTTGTTCTTGAGCATGTCCTCCACGTGCTCGTGCGTCACCAGAAACGAGATGTCGTACCCCTCCATCGGCTTCCGCCGCAGCACCTTGAACGACTCCAACCGCCAGGGTCGTGCAACAGGGTTTAGAGTTCAGGGTTCAGGGTTCAGGGTTCAGGGTTCAGGGTTCAGGGTTTAGGTTTTAGGGTTTAGGGTTTAGGGTTTACCTGTGCACCAGCTCCCGATGTGTTGGTTCTTCAGTGCTTGCAGACTCAGCACGGCACCGCTCCGAGGTGTTAAGTTGGGTTTCTTCGAGATATCAGAGGTGTGAAGTTGGGATGACTTCATTGGTTGCAGGGAAAACACGGCACGGGTCAAGTTGAGGTGAAAAGGTATCTTCACACGACACGTCTCAACACGGCACGGCTTCACGTGTACGGCCCCGCCGCGCGCTGCGTCAGGAATCGCATGAACTGCTTGCACAGGATCTCCTCCAGCTCGTCGCTTTGTTTCACCTCCATGAAGGGGCGCGAGTTGTGAATTTGAAAGCGAAACTCGAGCGCAAGTTATCACAGCAATTTAGTTTCAAGCGCTGTAAGCAGGCGCTTTCAACACGGGTTTCAACTTGCACCAACCTACCTTGAGGGAGATGCGAGCGCTGTTGATACTGCCCTCGATGTAGAGGCGCAAGTCAAAACTTGGTTTCACGAAATGACAGCTGTTCATCATATTTTAGATTCCAGCGCTGAAACCAGTGGCTTTCAACACGAGTATTAATGTGCGTGACCCCACCAGGGGCTTACACTCGTCCACGTCAGAGCTCAATTTTAGCAGCTCCAGGACACATTCATGGGTTATTCGGGTTGTACGGTGGACGGAAGAGCTCAAGTTGAGCTGAAATGGGAACGAGTGTAAGCCCCTGGACCCCACCTCGATGAGGCACCGCTCGTTGTCATTGCGCGTGATGGTCACCGGCGCCAGGATCAGCTCGGGGCTGTCCCTGTCGGAGCGGCGGCGGCGGGGGGGGCGACAGGGGTGGAGGACGAGACGAGTCAGTGGGGGGTGGTGGTGTCGAAAGGGTCAGGAGGTGGGTGAGGAGAAGGGTGAGGAGGGTGAGGGTCAGGAGGGTGTTGGGGTCCAAAAGGCAAGTGGGGTATCATTTTTTCGTCTGCGCAGTACAGTAGAGTTGGTTCTCTTCTCTT